>Ga0082335_1007030_pt1 | contig 13968 bp, 13 predicted proteins | sample Subgrocontami58m_FD_72375 | JGI IMG/M metagenome (GOLD analysis project Ga0082335, IMG submission 72375) | Subsurface groundwater microbial communities from S. Glens Falls, New York, USA - GMW37 contaminated, 5.8 m (SPADES assembly) (version 2) ...
GAGCTGCTCGGCCCCACCTACACCTGGAAGACCGAGGCCTATGCCGGCGGCAAGATCGAAGGCGGCGTGCTCGAGGGCAATCTGATCCTCAAAGGTTACGGCGATCCGAAGCTGAGCCTGGAGAATTTCTGGCTGCTGCTGCGACGCCTGCGCGCGCTGGGCCTGCGCGAGATCCGCGGCGATCTGGTGCAGGACCGCAGCTATTTCGAGCCGGCCGCATACGACCCGGCGAAATTCGACGCCGAGCCGCTACGCGCCTACAACGTCGGCCCGGATGCGCTGCTCTTGAACTTCAAGGCGGTGCGCTTTCAGTTCGTGCCGGACGCGGACACGAAGAGCGTGACCGTCATCGCCGAACCCAAGCCGGCCGGCCTCGAGTTCGCCGCCGCGGTGCGCGCCAGCGACGGCCCCTGCGGCGACTGGCGCGCGGGCATCAAAGCCAATTTTCAAAGCAACGGCGGATCGGCCAAAGCCAGCTTCGCCGGCAGCATGCCGGCCGCCTGCGGCGAGCGCTACTGGAACGCGAGCCTGCTGGCGCAGCCGAACTACGTCTATGGCGTGTTCAAACAACTGTGGGAGGAACTGGGCGGAACGCTCGCAGGCACCTGGAAAGACGGGGCCGTACCTGCCGATGCCAGGCTGCTCGCGACGGGCGAATCCGCAAGCAATGCCGAGCTCGCGCGCGACATCAACAAGTTCAGCAACAACGTGATGGCGCGCCAACTGTTTCTCACTCTTGGCGCCGAAGTGCTCAAACTGCCCGGACGCAGCGACCGCTCGGCGCAGGTGGTGCAGTCGTGGCTGGCCGAAAAAAAACTCGACTTCCCCGAGCTTATCCTGGAAAACGGCTCGGGCCTGTCGCGCCAGGAGCGCATCAGCGCGGAACATATGGGCGCTCTGCTGCTCGAAGCCTGGCGCAGCGCCGTGATGCCGGAGCTGATGTCCTCGCTCCCGCTCGTCGCCTATGATGGCACGATGCGCCGGCGGCTGCGTTTCGAGTCCATTGCCGGGCAGGCGCATATCAAAACCGGCTCGCTCAGCGACGCACGCACTTTGGCGGGGTACGTGCTGGACCGGCGCGGCAAGCGCCAGGTGGTGGTGCTGTTCATCAACCACGGCAATGCCGCCGCCGGCCAGCCGGCGCAGGATGCCCTGCTGCGATGGGTGTACGAAGGCGGCGCGCGGCGCCCGAATTGAGGGCGTTATTGGGACCAGCTTGACCAATATCAAACCTTAAGACACATCAGGGACTAGGATTGAAATGTTCCCAACACCGATCTCTGGAGCCACTATGGACACCGAACTTCAAATCATCACGCGCGAAAAACTGGTCGCCGACATGCGTATCGTACTGGCGGACACCGAGCAGTTGCTGAAGGCCGCGATCGGCCAATCGGGCGAAAAGCTGGCTGCGCTGCAGCCGCGGATCGAGGAAAATCTGCGCAACGCCAGGGCACGCCTGGCGGAATTCGAGCGGGCCGCGACCGAGCAGGCGCGTGCGGCGGCGCAGGCAACCGATGCCTACGCCCATGAGCATCCCTGGAAAGTCGCCGGCTTCACTGCTCTGCTCGGGGTCGCGGTCGGATTGCTGATCGGGCGGAGATAGTCAGCTAGACGTGGCGTCCTAAATCGCGCCCTCGTCGTTGCGGGGTTGCGCTTTTTGCGCGGACGAGAAGCCGTCCGCGCGGATCGTCAATTGCGTGCGGATGAAAAGCACATCCGCGCGCAATCGACGATCTTGTATAAAACCCCCACCCCGTCTTTGGTGTTAACCAATAACCGTGTTTTCTGAGCGGATGCGCTTTTCATCCGCTCAGAAAACACGGTTGGCGCGCGCAGCGCGCAATGGCCACTCGCCGACATCGGCGGACGTCGGAGGATACTTCGAACTGTGGCGCTTCAACTTGCGCGGACGGCGCCCCGTCCGCGCGGATCACCGATTGCGCACGGATGAAAAGCACATCCGCGCGCAATCGGCGATCTTGTATAAAAACCACCGCAAACCACCCTTGTTTTTATTCTTAACCGTGTTTTCTAAACGGATGCGCTTTTCATCCGTTTAGAAAACACGGTTGGCGCGCGCAGCGCGCAGGTCTTATCGTGATACGCGACGACATTTAAAACGCCGCGCGGACGCCGTCATAGCCCCAGCTCGCGCCACAGCGCGTCGACGCGCCGCTTTACCTCTGCATCCATAGCGATCGGCTTGCCCCAGCCGCGGCTGGTCTCGCCCGGCCATTTGTTGGTCGCGTCTATGCCCATTTTCGAGCCCAGGCCCGACACCGGGCTGGCGAAGTCGAGATAGTCGATAGGGGTGCGCTCGGCCAGCAGCGTGTCGCGCGCGGGATCGACGCGCGTGGTCAGCGCCCAGATCACTTCCTTCCAGTCGCGGATATCGACGTCGTCGTCGGTGACGATGATGATTTTGGTGTACATGAACTGGCGCAGGAAGCTCCAGATGCCGAACATGACGCGCTTGGCGTGGCCGGGGTACTGCTTTTTCATGCTTACCACGGCAAGGCGATAGGAACACCCCTCGGGCGGCAGGTAGAAGTCGGTGATCTCCGGGAACTGCTTCTGCAGCAGCGGCACGAATACCTCGTTCAGGGCCACGCCCAGCACCGCCGGCTCGTCCGGCGGCTTGCCGGTATAGGTGCTGTGGTAGATCGGGTCGCGCCGCATGCTGATGCGCTCGATGGTAAACACCGGGAAGCGCTCCTGCTCGTTGTAATAGCCGGTATGATCGCCGAAGGGCCCTTCCAATGCCGTTTCATCGGCGTGAATCACACCTTCCAAAACGATCTCCGCGCTCGCGGGCACCTCGAGATCGCTGACTAGGCATTTCACCAGCTCGGTCTTGGCGCCGCGCAGGAGCCCCGCGAACTGATACTCGGAGAGCGAATCGGGCATCGGCGTAACCGCGGCGAGTAGGGTGGCCGGGTCTGCGCCCAGGGCCACCGCAATCGGAAACGCCTCGCCCGGATGATGCAGGCCGTGATCGCGAAAATCGAGCGCGCCGCCGCGTTGCCCCAGCCAGCGCATGATGACCTTGTTCGGTGCGATCACCTGCTGGCGGTAGATGCCCAGGTTCTGCCGGGTTTTCAGCGGCCCGCGCGTGACCGTGAGGCCCCAGGTGATGAGCGGGCCGGCGTCGCCCGGCCAGCAGGTCTGGATCGGCAGCCTGGAAAGGTCGACGTCCTTGCCCTCCCACACGGTTTCCTGGCAGGGCGCGCTGTCTTGCACCTTCGGCGCCATGTTGAGCACCTGCTTCAGCACCGGCAGCTTGTCCCAGGCGTCCTTCAGGCCCTTGGGCGGATCCGGCTGTTTCAGGTACGCGAGCAGCTTGCCTACTTCGCGCAGCGCCGCGACCGATTCCTCGCCCATGCCCAGCGCCACCCGCCGCGGCGTGCCGAACAGGTTCGCCAGGACCGGAATGCGCGAGCGTCCCCGCGCTCCATCGAAGCCTTTGGGGTTTTCGAACAGGATGGCCGGGCCGCCGGCTTTGAGCACGCGATCGCACACCTCGGTCATCTCCAGGCGCGGATCGACCTCGGCCGTGACGCGCTTCAATTCACCGAGTTGTTCCAGTTGCGCGATGAAGTCGCGCAGATCCTTGTAGCGCATGAATGAAGGTCCTGTTTCGCGGTGCGCACTTGCTATTACAATATCGGCGCGCTATTTCCCGGAGATTTCCCGGATCATCCCGACGATTGCCGGCCGGCCACGGTAGCTCGCCCGAATGCCTTGCAATTCAAGCTCGATGATCGAGCCGTCTTTGCGCACGGCGGCGAAAGCATGGCTGACGGGGCCCGCTTCTTCCTCGAACAAGCGGCGCAGGGCGTCGGCTGCCGCCGCAACGTCCTTTTCGACCGGAAGCGACAACAGGTCCTTGCCGGTCAACTCGGCTTGCGCGGCGTAGCCGAGAATCTGGACAAAGCGGGGATTGCAATAGGCGAGCTTTTGGTCCTGGATGATAAATATCCCAGTGAACCACTGCTCTACCAGACTCCGGAACCTGGCCTCGTCTTCGACCAGCTCGCGCTCGGCCTGCTTGCGCCCGGTGATGTCGCGCAAGGTGGCGACGGTCCTTAATTCGCCATCGGCGCCGCGCACAACCGTCGCGGAGACCGAGCATGGAACCAGGGATCCGTCGCGGTTCCTGAACATTGAGTCCACGTCGATGGCCCGGCCGCGTTGTTTGATGGCTTCCAGGATGGCGTCTCTGTATTGGGAATCGGCATACAGCGCGTTCACCGATGTGCCGATGAGATCCTCCCTCTTGTATTGCCCCTTCGACAGCGTCGCGACCTGGGGGCTCATCTCCAATATCGTTCCATCCAGACTCGCCTCGACATAGACGTCCTGCAGGTTGTCGTAGAAACGCCGGTATTTCTCCTCGCTCTCGCGCTGCTTGCGGTTCGCCGCCTCCAGTTGCGCCATCTTGTCCTCGAGCTTGCGCGCAAGCGCCGACTCGTGCAGAACGTGGGAAGCGGCGTCGTCCAGCGGCGCGGCCGGACCGGGCGCGGCGCGCCCGGCCCATTGCTGCAGCATCGCGCGCAGCTCCCGCAGAAACACCTGCGCCTCCACCGGTTTGATGAGATAGCGCACCGCACCCAGCGCCATGGCGAATTGCTCGTCATCCGGGCGGACATAAGTGGCGGAGTAGAAAATGAACGGAATGGGCCTGAGCGCCGAATCCTGCATCCAGGCGCGGCACAGGGCAAAGCCGTCCATCTTCGGCATCAGCACGTCGGAAACGACGGCATCGGGCCGGTCGCGCCTCGCGGCGGCCAGCGCCTCCAGCCCGTCGCCTGCAGCCGTCACGCGGTAGCCGTTCGCCTGCAGCAGCATCTTGAGAAGATTACGGTTCTCCTCGTGGTCCTCGACGATCAGCACGTGATCCATGAAACGCGTTCCCACCAAATATTATTTGATACGTACAGCACCGAGTCGCGAAGCCGCGGTTTTCCAGTGCCCGTGCGCGGCGCGATCAAATGATACAAGTTGCCTGAAATGCCGGCGGATCCGGCACCCATAGTCTACGCCCTGCGCGACGCGCTCGCAAAATCACCTCGGCGAGCGTGAGCGCGCCCTTCCCCCTGCGCATGAGGCGCTCGGGGACAACTCGCGTTGCTTTCAGGAAGGCAATTGCTTCGCTACCGCCACGGTTGCGGCCGGATCTTTTTCCTGCGGCACTTGGCCGAGCCGGTCGAATACGATCAGGCTGCTGAGCGCGATATCGCGATGGAATCTTTCCGCGTCACTTGGTGGAATGGGCGCGAACGGGGTGAAAGGTTGATCTGACTCCATTTTTTGGGCGAATGGGGTGAAATGTTGATCTGACCCCATTTTTGCGCATTTTTGTTCCCCATTTTTGTTTTGATTTTTGTTTTGTTTTTGTTTTTTTGTTTTTTTATTTTTTGTTTTTTGTCAGGCGTCATCTACCGCCTGCGAGGTCGATAAATGTGCCGGTTGCATAGGATGCCTCATCCGACAGCAGCCACAGGATCGCCGTGGCGACTTCCTCGGGGCGTCCGCCGCGTTTCATCGGGACGAATTCCTTGACGCGATCCACTCGGCCGGGTTCTCCGCCGCTGGCGTGAATGTCGGTATAGATGAAACCAGGCCGCACGGCGTTCACGCGTATGCCCTCCTCGGCAACTTCCCGCGCGAGACCGATGGTGAGGGTGTCGATGGCACCTTTGGATGCGGCGTAATCCACGTATTCGCCCGCAGATCCCAGACGCGATGCCGCCGACGATACGTTGACGATGGCGCCGCCGCTGCCGCCGTGCTTGCTCGACATGCGCCGCACGGCTTCCCTGGCGCACAAGAAGCAACTGGTGACATTTGCCGCAAAAATCCGGTTCAGGCGGGCCGCGTCCATCTCCTCGACTCGCATCTGCGTTTCCAGAATGCCCGCATTGTTGACCAGCGCGGTGACGGTCCCCAATTGCCTGTCGACGGTCCTGAACAAATTGACGACCTCCGCTTCCGCGGCGACATCGGCGGCGACGGCGATGGCCTGCCCGCCGGCCGATTCGATGTCATCGACGAGGGCATTGGCGGCCGCCTGATTTTTCAGATAATTCACGCAGACGGCGTAGCCGCGCGCCGCGGCAAGCCGCGCTGTCGCGGCGCCGATGCCGCGACTGGCGCCGGTGATCACGATTACTTTTTTCATCTTGGGCGAAACATTCCCCTTTATCGGGTGAACACTGAAGCGCCGCCGGCGGAAGGATACAGCCGCGGCTACAAGCCGCGCGAGATCAGTTCCTTCATCACCTCCGAGGTGCCGCCGTAGATGCGCATCGCGCGCGCATCTACGTAGGCGCGCGCGATCGGCGGGCAGGCGTAGCGCTCGCCGTAGCTGGCTGCGAGCACATCGGCGCGCGCGGCGCGTGGATTGCATCGAAACTCATGGCTTCTGCCATGGTGGTCTCCCGGATGCGGTTGAAGGAGGACGGGCGCAGGCGACGTGCCCCGCGGAAGGCTCATGATAACGCTGTTCGAGCGGGGACGCGCGCGTGCGCTTGAGGCATGGCATACTAGCGGTATCCGCAAGGCGCAACAGAGGAGCCATCCATGTCCGACCCCACGACAGAATTCCGCGCGCTGATCGAGCGCATGACCCAGGCGATCTGCCGTGGCGATGGCGCCGCCGCGGCGGCCTGTTTTGTCCCCGACGGGATCTATCACGACGGCTTCTACGGAGCGTTCCGCGGCCGCGAGGCGATCCGCGGCATGGTGGAACAGCAGTTCCACGCCAATGCGAGCGACTTCACCTGGAAGCTGTCCGATGCCTTGAGCGACGGCAGCCTGGCTTATGCGCGCTATGATTTTTCGTATGTATCCAGAGTCCCCGGCAGCGCAAGCGTGCGCGTGTACTTCGCCGGCATCTCCCAGGTGCGACTGCAGGACGGCCTGATCGCCCACTATGGTGAAATGTTCGATCGCGGTACTGCATTGGTGCAAATGGATTTCGAGCCGGCGCGAATTGTGAAATCGCTCAAACGCTGGGCGCAAGAGCAAATGCCGGCGCAAAAATAAATCCCCCCGGATGCCGCGCAATCTGTATAATCCGCCCCGCATCGTTCAATCCCAGTCTGTCCGCTGCTCTCGCGGTTCTCTTTCAGTTCCCCGAATCAACCAATAACATCTGCCTGGACTGGCATCGCGTAACCAATCGCGACAGGCCGAAACCAGGAGCAATACATGTCTTTTTCCGCACTCGGCCTGCGCGCCGAGCTGTTGCTCGCCGTTGGCGAGCAAGGCTATACCGAACCTACCCCGATCCAGGCACAGGCGATTCCCGCCGTGCTCGCCGGCCGTGACCTCATGGGCGGCGCTCAGACCGGCACCGGCAAGACCGCCGGCTTCACCCTGCCCATTCTGCAAAAACTCGCCGAGCAAGCGGGCGGACCGCAAGGCCGCATGCCGGTGCGGGCGCTGATCCTGGTGCCCACGCGCGAACTCGCAGCGCAGGTGCAGGCGAGCGTCCATACCTACGGCAAGCATCTGCCCAAGATCAGGTCGTTGTCGGTGTACGGCGGCGTCGGCTTTCACCCGCAGGCGCAGGCGCTCAAGCGCGGCATCGACATCCTGGTGGCGACGCCGGGACGATTGCTCGACCACCTGTCGCAGCGCACCGTGGATCTGTCCAAGGTGCAGGTGCTGGTGCTCGACGAAGCCGACCGCATGCTCGACATGGGCTTCCTGCCGGACATCCGCAAGATCCTCGCGACCCTGCCGAAGCAGCGCCAGAACCTGCTGTTCTCGGCTACGTTCTCCGACGAGATCAAGAAGCTCGCCGATGGCTTCATGCACGACCCGCTGCTGGTCGAAGTCGCGCACCGCAACGCCACCGCCGAGCTGATCGCCCAGCGCGTGCACCCGGTGGACCGCGAGAGGAAGAAAGACCTGCTTGCGCACCTGATCACCGTCGGCAACTGGAAGCAGGTGCTGGTGTTCACGCGCACCAAGCACGGCGCCAACAGCCTCGCCGAAAAACTGGTCAAGTCCGGCATTCGCGCCGACGCCATCCACGGCAACAAAAGCCAGCCGGCGCGCACGCGCGCGCTCGCCGAGTTCAAGGCCGGCAAGATCCGCGTGCTGGTCGCGACCGACATCGCCGCGCGCGGCCTCGACATAGACGAACTGCCACACGTGGTCAATTTCGAGCTGCCCCATGTGGCCAACGATTACGTGCACCGCATCGGCCGCACCGGCCGCGCCGGCTCGAGCGGAGAAGCCGTTTCGCTGGTATGCGTGGACGAACTCGGCCTGCTGCGTGACATCGAGCGGCTGACCAAGCGCGAGATCCGGAAGGAAATCGTGCCCGGATTCGAGGTGGACTCGCGCATCCGCGCCGAGCCGATCGTGCAAGGCAAGCGCGGCGGACAGCAGCAACGCCGTCCGTCCAATGCGCCGCGCAAGCAGGCCGGCAACCGCGGCCAGCACGCGCCGCGCCAGCCTGCCAGCCGCGCCGGTGGCAGAAACAGCCGCGACTCGGGCAGGCGCTCGTTCGCGTACTAGGAAGCGGTTTCGGGAGATGACGGTGACATGCGAATGCCGTCGTCCCGCGACACAGAAGCCGGCTAAAGCCGGCTTTTTTATTTGCGCGATCGCGCTGAAAATAACCGCATACCCCAGGCGGATCATTGAGCCTGCGGCAAAAACACAGGTATCATTCGCCAGATATCACCCAGCGCCAGGAGAGCTTCCCCATGAAAGCAGTGCTTTGCAAGGAATACGGTTTGCCCGACAAGCTCGTGATAGAGGACGTGCCATCGCTCGCGCCCGCAGCGGGACAGGTGGTGGTGAGCATGAAGGCCGCCGGGGTCAATTTTCCGGATGCGCTGATCATTCAGGGCAAGTACCAGATGAAGCCGCCGCTGCCCTTCTCCCCCGGCACCGAGCTGGCGGGCGTTGTGAAAGCCGTAGGCGAAGGGGTGAAACATCCCCAAACCGGCGATGCGGTGATCGCCTATGCCGGCTACGGCGGATTCGCCGAAGAGGTTGCGGTGGACGCGCGCGCCTGCATCCCGCTGCCTCCCGGCGTGGACTTCAAGGTGGCAGCCTCCTTCATGATGACCTACGGAACTTCTTACCACGCGCTCAAGGACCGCGCCCGGTTGCAACCGGGTGAGACCCTGCTGGTGCTCGGCGCCGCCGGCGGCGTAGGCAGCGCGGCGGTCGAGCTGGGCAAGCTCATGGGCGCGCGCGTGATCGCCGCCGCATCGAGCGACGACAAGCTCAATGCGTGCAGGCAGTTGGGGGCGGATGCCACCATTAATTATTCCACAGAAAACCTGCGCGAAGCGGTGAAGCGCATCACCGAGGGCAAGGGCGTGGACGTGGTCTGCGATCCGGTGGGCGACAAGTTCGCCGAGCCGGCGATGCGTGACATGGCCTGGGGCGGGCGCTATCTGGTGATCGGTTTCGCCGGCGGCGAAATTCCGAAAATTCCGCTCAACCTGCCGCTGCTGAAAGGCTTCTCCATCGTCGGCGTGTCCTGGGGAAATTTCGCGCGCAAGGAGTCGCAAAAAAACGATGCCAACGTGCGCGAGTTGCTGGGCTGGATCGCCGGCGGCAAGCTGAAGCCCCTGGTCAGTGCCGCCTACCCGCTAGACCAGGTGGCACGCGCACTCAAGGACGTGATGGAGCGCAAAGTCAAGGGCAAGGTGGTGCTGGTCGCGGGTTAGAGAGTCAGCAGTCCGGCTGGCCCGCCGGCGGTCGCGGTTCGAGCACATAGCCCAGGCGCCGGGGTGCATTGTCCGACCTGATCAAAGTCAGCGGCACGCTGGCGGCGCCGGTGTTGAAATACACCCCCGCCGCGTCATCCCCCTCTTCGATCAAGGCGAGCAGCCGTTCCTCGTCGAGCACATGGCCGTCCGCGTAGGAAAGCGCTTCCAACCCGCGCGGCAGGTCGCGATCGAGCAGCAGCCCGGGTCCATGCTCGGTGACGAGCAGCAGATTGCCCGCCTCGTCCATCCAGACTGCCTGCAGGGTCGCACAGGGCGCGCCCGTATGCGTTTCGAACGACAGCGGATGCGCGCGCGCGATGCGGTAGACGAGCGGGGTATAGGCTAGCGTAACGTAGACCCGCTGCGGCCCGTTCTGGAAATACCAGCGTCCCTGCTCGTCGTGGGCATAGTTGCGGCCGATGAATTCGATCAGCTTCGGCTTGGTGACGGGCTCGAACCGAGCGGCGCCGCCTCCAGGCGACGCGCTCTTGATCGACCACTGTCCGCGACGGTCCAGGGCCAGCCAGCCGTAGACCACAGGGACATTCGGCCATTTGGCCATGGCGCGGATGACTATATCGTCCATGAACTTCGATCTCATTTGCCAAGCGGTGGTGAGTGTGAGTATATGCCCAAATAAAACCTGGCGGCCAGTCTTGTGGCTACCGGTAGCGACCACGTCGCGATCCTGGTAAGTATTCGCGGGTTCTCTACACGAATTCTTCGATTGACTGCGACTGCAAGACCCAAGGATACTTCGCGGGTACGCGACGACGTCGAGACCCTGGTGCTCGACGCCGAGGTATTGCAGGAAATAATTGGCGACAAGGAGCCGGGCAGGCGGGCGAAGGAAGTCGAGATCAAGCTGGTCGCACGCCTGCGCAGGCATCTGGGCAATCCCAAGTTCACCGCACTGGGCGAGCGCCTGGAGAAAATCAAGGAGCGCCACGAGCAGGGTTTTCTCACCAGCCTGGAGTTTCTGAAGCAGATCCTCGAACTTGCCAAGGACGTGGTCGAAGCCGAGAAGGAAGCCGACCCCGAGGAGGAGCGCGACAAGGCGAAGGAGGCTCTGACCGAGCTTTTCAGGGAAGCGAAGCACAGCAATACGCACATCATCGTCGAGCGCATCGTCGCGGATATCGACGACATCGTGAAGAAGGTGCGTTTCCCCGACTGGCAGCACACCACCCAGGGTGAACGGCTGGTGCAGAAGGAACTGCGCAAGACGCTGCTGAAATACAAGCTGCATACCGACCAGGATTTATTCGACCGGGCTTACGCCTACATCAAACAGTACTACTAGTTTTTTACGCGCCAAACCGAGAATGGATAAATGGCCAAACTCCAGGATTGGCGCGGCTTTCCAGCACATTCGGTCTCCTATTCAAGACTCGGTAAGGTCGCGCTTGGCACGCAAGCGATCCCTCTCGGCCGATAAATTTGACGCGCGTCAATCTGCGCAGGAAAATCTGCAGTAACATGAAAAAATATATTTTCCAGGAGAACACGATGCAGATTACACATAAGATTGTCGCCGCTGCGCTGGCACTGAGTTTGGCCGGCGCGGCGTTCGGACAAGGTGATTTGCCGCCGCTGCAGACATTCGGCAGCGTGAGCTATGTCACAGGCGGAATCGGCCTGGATGAGTCCGACGCCATCAAAGCGGCAGAGAAGGATTTCACTCTATCCCTCGTGTTCGCGCAAACCAAGCGCGGCGAATACCTGTCCGACGTCAAGGTAAGCATCAAGGACAAGGCCGGCAAGAGCGTGCTGGAAGCCGTGTCCGACGGGCCGATGCTGCTTGCCCGGCTGCCTGCGGGCGCGTACACGGTGAGCGCCGAATATGACGGCAAGACCCTGACGAGAACGGTGCGGGTCGAAGGGAAGGGGGTGACGCGGGCCGGGTTTGTGTGGCAGCCAACAGCCAAGGCAACCATGGAGTAATCCGGTGGCGCATGAGAGCGGCGGCAATGGCCGTTTGTTACCGGGCCGTCGCCGTGCCTTGCTGGTAGACCTGCTTCCGCCTATAGTACGGCGCTCCAAGCGCAACCGAGGACGCCGGGAATGGCACGCGATCAGTTTACCTTCTGCCACGCGCTGCGCGTGCGCTGGGCCGAAGTCGACAGGCAGGGCATTGTTTTCAACGGCAATTATTTCCTTTATTTCGACGTTGCCATCACCGAGTACTGGCGCGCCATCGGCATCAACTACCCCGACGGCATCGTGAACGCCTTCGGCGCCGATCTGTACGCCGTGAAGGCGACGGCCGAGTACCATGGCTCGGCGCAGTACGACGATATCCTCGATATCCATGTCCGCGCCGCCAGGCTCGGTCGCTCCAGCATGCAGTTCCTGCTCGAAATCTGGCGCGGCGACGAGCACCTCGTCAGCGGCGAATTGATTTACGTCAACGCCGTTCCGGCAAGCAGGAAATCGGTCCCGCTGCCCGGACCCCTGCGTGAGAAGATCATCGGCTACGAGCGCGTCCAGCTCGAATCGGCTCCGGCCAAGTCGTAGCAACGGCTATCGGCTAGAATAAGCTCCTTTTTCCCCTTCCTCCAAAACGGAAACCATGATGCAAGTTCGCGACCGGCTTTATATCAACGGCCAATGGACCGCGCCCACGGGCAACAAGGCCATCGATGTGATAAACGCTTCGACCGAAGAGGTCATGGGGCGTGTTCCCGAAGGCGCCGAAGCAGACGTCAATGCCGCGGTCGCAGCCGCGCGCGCGGCCTTCGACGGCTGGGCCGCGACGCCTGCGGCCGAACGCGCCGCATTCCTGCAGAAAATCCATGAAGGCCTGAAAGCGCGCATGGAGGAGATCGGCAAGCTGATCGCCGGCGAAGTGGGCATGCCGGTGAAGCTCGCCACCATGATCCAGGCGGGTTCCCCCACCGCGACCTTCGGCATGTACGCGAAAATGCTGGGCAGCTTCGCCTTCGAGGAAAAGACCGGCAATTCGCTCATCCTGCGCGAACCGGTCGGCGTGGTCGCGGCGATCACGCCCTGGAACTACCCGCTGCACCAGATCGCGGCCAAGGTCGCGCCGGCGCTTGCGGCCGGCTGCACGGTAGTACTCAAGCCTTCCGAAGTGGCGCCGCTCAACGCCTTTGTGCTGGCCGAAATCATCCACGCCGCCGGCCTGCCCGCGGGCGTGTTCAATCTGGTCACCGGCTACGGCCCCGTGGTAGGCGAAGCCATGGCCCGGCACCCGGATGTGGACATGGTGTCCTTCACCGGTTCCACTCGCGCCGGCAAGCGCGTGTCCGAACTTGCCTCGGCCACGGTGAAGCGTGTGGCCCTCGAACTCGGTGGAAAATCCGCCTCGGTCGTGCTCGAAGACGCCGACCTCGCCGCCGCGGTCAAGGGCACGGTCAACGCCTGCTTTCTCAACTCCGGCCAGACCTGCTCTGCGCATACGCGCCTGCTGGTGCCCGAGAGCAAATACGAGGAGGCGGCGAAAATCGCGGTCGAACTGGCCAAAGGATTCACCGTCGGCGACCCGTTCGGCGGCGCGGCCAAACTGGGGCCGCTGGTATCCGAATTGCAGCGCGAGCGCGTGCGCGGCTACATCAGGAAAGGCATCGAAGGGGGAGCGCAACTGCTCACCGGCGGCGCGGACGCGCCCGAGGGCCTGCCCAAGGGCTACTACGTCAAGCCCACCATATTCGGTCGGGTCAAGCCCGACGCCACCATCGCCCAGGAAGAGATCTTCGGCCCGGTGCTGTCGATTATTACCTACAAAGACGAGGACGAAGCGGTGAAAATCGCCAACGGCACGCCCTATGGCCTGGGCGGCGGCGTGTGGTCGAAAGACGAAGAGCGCGCGAAAAAAATGGCGAAGCGCATGCGCACCGGCCAGGTGGACATCAACGGCGGCCCGTTCAACCCGCAAGCGCCGTTCGGCGGCTTCAAGCAATCGGGCAACGGCCGCGAACTGGGCCGCTTCGGGCTGGAGGAATTCCTCGAGTACAAATCCCTGCAACTGAAGCCCGAAGGCAAAGCCTGATGACAATCAAGTATTACTGGGAAGATTTCACGCCGGGCTGGGTGTTCGAAACGGCCACGCGCACGCTGTCGGAGGAGGACATCGTGCGCTTCGCCCGCGAATACGATCCGCAGATCTACCATACCGACGCCGAGGCCGCGAAGCGCTCGCCTTTCGGCGGACTGATCGCGAGCGGCTGGCAAACAGGAGCCGTGGGCATGCGCGTGAGGT
>Ga0082335_1007033_pt1 | contig 13962 bp, 14 predicted proteins | sample Subgrocontami58m_FD_72375 | JGI IMG/M metagenome (GOLD analysis project Ga0082335, IMG submission 72375) | Subsurface groundwater microbial communities from S. Glens Falls, New York, USA - GMW37 contaminated, 5.8 m (SPADES assembly) (version 2) ...
CCCTGCAGCTCGGGGAACTCGCCCACCATGCCGGTGAGCAGGTCGGCCTTGGCGAGCCACGCGGCGCGCTCGGCGTGCTCGGCGTCGGCGCCGATGGCGCGCGCGATCGCGCCCGAGAGCAGCTGGATGCGCTCGACGCGCTCCAACTGGCTGCCGAGCTTGTTGTGGTAGACCATCTTCGCCAAGAGCGGCACGCGCGCCTCCAGCCGCACGCGCCGGTCCTGGTCGTAGAAGAAGCGCGCGTCCTCCAGGCGCGGGCGCACCACGCGCTGGTTGCCCTCGACGATGTGGCGCGGGTCGGCCACCTGCATGTTGCTCACGACGAGGAACTTCGGCACGAGCCGCCCCTCATTGGGACCATCGGCGTCGAACAGCGGGAAATACTTCTGGTTCTGCCGCATGGTGAGGATCAGGCACTCCTGCGGCACTTCGAGGAAGGCCTTGTCGAAGGCGCCGGCGTAGACGCTCGGGTGCTCGACCAGCGCCGCGACCTCGTCGAGCAGGTCGGCGTACTCACCGAGGCTCGCGCCGTGCTCGCGGGCCGCGGCGAGCAGCGCGCGCTCGATCTGGGCGCGGCGCGCGGCGAAGTCGGCGATCACCATGCCCTCGGAGGCGAGGCGCGATTCGTATTCGGCGGCGTTCGCGAGCGCGATTTCGCCCTTGCCCATGAAGCGATGGCCGCGCGTCGTCCTGCCCGAGTCGATGCCGAGCACGCGTCCCGGAACGACGCGCTCGCCGTGCAGCATGACCAGGCCGTGCACGGGGCGCACGAACTGCGCTTCGCCCGAGCCCCAGCGCATCATCTTGGGCACGGGCAGGCCCTTCAGCGCCGCCTCGACCTTGGCGTCGAGTGTCCCGTCGAGGCTTCCGCCTTTCACCAGATCGCGATGCGCGAAGACCTCCTGCTTGCCGTCATTGATGCGCTCGAGCGCGCCCACCGCGATGCCGCGCTTCTTCGCGAAGCCGAGCAGCGCCTGCGTGGGCCTCCCGTTCGCGTCGAGCCCCGCCTTGACCGAGGGGCCCTTGACGATCACTTCGCAGTCGGGCGCGCGTTCGCGGACTTCGGCGACGAGCAGCGCGAGCCTTCTGGGCGTGGCGAACGCTCTTGCCGCGCTCGCATCGGCGAGGAAGCCGTCGCGCTTCAGGTCGGCGACGAGCGCATCGCGAAACGACGCGGACAGCGCGGCGAGCGACTTCGGCGGCAGTTCCTCGGTGAGCAGTTCGACCAGCAGCGGCGCCGTCATGGCTCAGGCGCCCTGCGCGGCCGGCGCGAGCATCGGAAAGCCGAGCTGCTCGCGCGAATCGTAGTAGGCCTGCGCCACCAGGCGCGCGAGCGCGCGCACGCGGCCGATGTAGGCGGCGCGCTCGGTCACCGAGATCGCGCCGCGCGCATCGAGCAGGTTGAAGGTGTGCGAGCACTTCATGACCATCTCGTAGCCGGGCAGCGGAAGGCCCGCCTCGATGAGGCGCCGCGCCTCGGATTCGAAGCCGCGGAACTGCGCGAGCAGCCATTCGGGGTTGGAGTGCTCGAAGTTGTACCTGGACTGCTCGACCTCGTTCTGGTGGAACACGTCGCGGTACGTGACGCCGGGCGTCCACACCAGGTCGAACACGTTCTCCACGCCCTGCAGGTACATCGCCAGGCGCTCCAGGCCGTAGGTGATCTCCCCGAGCACCGGCCGGCACGCGAGGCTGCCGACTTCCTGGAAATAGGTGAACTGCGTGACCTCCATGCCGTCCAGCCACACTTCCCAGCCCAGGCCCCAGGCCCCGAGCGTGGGCGACTCCCAGTCGTCCTCGACGAAGCGGATGTCGTGCACGGCGGTGTCGATCCCGAGCGCGCGCAGCGAATCGATGTACAGGTCCTGGATGTCGTCGGGCGAGGGCTTCAGGACCACCTGGTACTGGTAGTAGTGCTGCAGCCGGTTGGGGTTGTCGCCGTAGCGCCCGTCCTTGGGGCGCCGCGAAGGCTGGACGTAGGCCGCGTTCCAGGGCTCCGGGCCGATCGCGCGCAGGAAGGTCGCGGTGTGGAACGTGCCCGCGCCGACTTCCAGGTCGTAGGGCTGCAGCAGCACGCAGCCCTTGCCCGCCCAGAAGTTCTGCAGCGTGAGAATGATGTCCTGGAAGCTCTGCATGGGGATCGGCACGAGACGGTGCGCTGCGAAAGCCTTGGATTTTACCGGCTTTGCGCCCTCGCAGATACGGCGGGCCAGGCGAGCGCCGCGATCAATGCGGCGAGCGCGAGCGCGAGCGCCGGTGCATTGCCGAAGCGCACGTAGGGTGTTGCGCCCGTGCGCCCCTGCACCGTGCCCTCGAGCACGGCCTCGGTGAACTGCGGCAGGCGGCCCGCGACCCGGCCGTGCGCATCGACGATCGCGGTGACCCCGGTGTTGGTCGCGCGCAGCATGGTGCGTCCGGTTTCAAGGGCCCGCATGCGCGAGATCTGCAGGTGCTGCGCGGGAGCGAGCGAATCGCCGAACCAGGCCACGTTGCTCACGTTGACGAGAAGGCTCGCCTGCGGCAGTTGCCGGATGATCTCCTCGCCGAACGCGTCCTCGTAGCAGATGTCCACCGCGATGCGCTCGCCCGCCGCGGCGATCGGCTCGGGCCGCACGGCGCCGGGAGTGAAATCCGACAGCGGAATGGAGAGGATCCTCACGATCCAGCCGAATTCGGGCGGCACGAACTCGCCCAGCGGCACGAGGTGCGACTTGCTGTAGATCTGCGCGGGCGAGGCGCCGAGCGAGACCACGCTGTTGAAGTAGCGCCCGGCGCGGTCCGAGGTCGGCACGCCGAGCAGCAGGTCGCCGCCCCGCGCGCGCACGGGGCGGGCGAGCGCATCGAGATAGGCGGGATCGACGGCCTCGAGGAAGCGCGGTATCGCGGTCTCGGGCAGCACGACGAGCCGCGCGTGGGTCCCCTCGACGAGGCGCAGGTAGGTCGAGAGCGTCGCGACGTAGCGCCGCGGATCGAACTTCAGGCTCTGCGCGATGTCGCCCTGCACGAGCGCGACGGCGAGCGGCTTGCCGGCGGGCGAGGTCCATTCGATCCAGCGCAGCGCGCCGCCCGCCGCGAGCAGCAGCGCGATTCCCGCGACTGAATACAGACGTACGCCTGCGCTTGGGCGCAGCGGAATCCGCGCGTGCCCGGTCGCGAGCAGTACGATCAACCCGGCGAACAGCGCGGCGGCGAACGACAGCCCGTAGACGCCCACGAGCGGCGCGTATCCCGCGAGCGGCGTGTCGATCTGCGCGTAGCCCTGCGCGAGCCACGGGAAGCCCCCGAGCAGCCAGCTGCGCACCCACTCGGCGAGCATCCACAACGCCGGGATGACGATCAGCAGGCGCACGGCGCGGCCCGTTCCCGAGCGCGCCTGCAGCGAGCCGACGAGCGCGGGAAAGAGGGCGAGGTAGCCGCAATACAGCGCCGTCGCGATCGCCGCGAGCGGCGCGGGCATGTCGCCGAAATCGTGCAGGCTCACGTAGATCCACGACACCCCGGCGCCGAAGTGCCCGAGGCCGAACGCAAAGCCGAGCAGCGCCGCGCGCCGCGGCGAGTCGGTGCAGATCCAGAGGTGGAACAGGAACGCGAGCGCAAGCGGCGCGAACAAGGACCACCCCAGGGGGGCGAAGCCGGCGACCGCGGCCGCGCCGGCGATCGCGGCAGGCACCGGGCCGCGCCGTAATTCGAGGATGGCGTTCCCGGTCAAGCGCGTCCGGGGAGCTTCTGCACCGTGAGCAGGTGCAGGCGGCGGCTGTCGGCGCGCAGCACGGTGAACCGCAGGCCTTCCAGCGTGATCGATTCGCCGCGCTTGGGCAGGCGTCCGAAGCGCTGCAACACGAGTCCGCCGACGGTGTCGAACTCTTCGTCCGAGAAATGGGTTCCAACAGCCTCGTTGAATGCCGAAATCTCGCTCTGCGCCTTGACGCGCCAGCGGTTCGTGCCTTCCTGGAGCACGTTGTCCTCGGTCTCGTCGAGGTCGTACTCGTCCTCGATCTCGCCGACGATCTGCTCGAGCACGTCCTCGATCGTGACCAGGCCCGCCACGCCGCCGTACTCGTCGACCACGATCGCCATGTGGTTGCGGTTCGCGCGGAACTCGCGCAGCAGCACGTTCAGGTGCTTGGATTCGGGTACGAACACGACCGGCCGCAGCATGTCGCGCACGTTGAATTCCTCCTCGCCCGCGTAATAGCGCAGCAGGTCCTTGGCGAGCAGGATGCCGATGACGTCGTCGCGGTCGCGGTCGATGACCGGAAAGCGCGAGTGCGCGGTGGCGATCACGTGCGGAATGAACCGGTCGGGCGTGTCGTGGATGTCGATCAGGTCGATCTGCGAGCGCGGCACCATGATGTCGCGCACTTCCATCTCCGCGACCTGCATCACCCCCTCGATCATCGACAGCGCGTCGGCGTCCAGGAGGTTGCGCTCGAAGGCCGAATGCAGCAGCTGGCGCAGCTCCTCGCTGTCCTCGGGCTCGCGCATCAGCAGCGTCGACAGGCGCTCTAGCAGCGAGCGTTTGTGGTTGTCAGCCAAGTCGCCCTTCCTCCCCCGCGTAGGGATCCGGATAGCCGAGCCGCTTCAGGATCGCGGCCTCCCTGGCCTCCATGATACGGGCTTCGCGCGAATTCTCGTGATCGTAGCCCTGGAGATGGAGCAGGCCGTGCACCGTCAGGTGCGCATAGTGGGCTTCCAGGTCCTTGCGCTGCCGGCGCGCTTCTCGCGCGATGACCGGCGCGCACAGTACGATATCCCCCGCGATGTCCCCGGCGAGCCCGCCGTCTTCGGTGTAGCCGAAGGTGAGCACGTTGGTCGCGTACGGCTTGCGGCGGAACTTGCGGTTGAGGGACTCGCCCTCGCGCTCGCCGACGATGCGCAGCGTCACCTGCGCGGGGCGGGCGAGGGCGGCCCGCGTCCAGCGCCGCAGCTGCGCCGTTGCGGGGAGGCTGCGGCTGCGCGTGGCGACCTGCACGGTCAGCGCCGGCGTGTTTCGATCGGTGTTCCGACTTCGGCCGGGTCCGTCGGCGCTCATTGCGGGCGCTCTTGCTTTTCGTGGTGACGCTCGTAGGCGTCCACGATGCGCTGCACCAGCGGATGGCGGACCACGTCCTCGGTCTGGAACAGGCAGAAGGCGATGCCGCGCACTTCGACGAGGATGCGCCGCGCCTCGATCAGGCCGCTCTTCGCGCCGCGCGGCAGGTCGACCTGGGTGACGTCTCCATTGACCACCGCCTTGCTGCCGAACCCGATGCGGGTGAGGAACATCTTCATCTGCTCGGGCGTGGTGTTCTGCGCCTCGTCGAGGATGATGAACGAATGGTTGAGCGTGCGCCCGCGCATGTAGGCAAGGGGCGCGAGCTCGATCGCGCCGCGCTCGAACAGGCGCTGCACCTTGTCGAAGCCCATGAGGTCGTACAGCGCGTCGTACAGCGGCCGCAGGTAGGGGTCGACCTTCTGCGCGAGGTCCCCCGGCAGGAACCCCAGGCGCTCTCCCGCCTCGACGGCCGGGCGCACGAGCACGATGCGCTTCACGACGTCGCGCTCCAGCGCGTCGACGGCGCAGGCCACGGCGAGGTAGGTCTTGCCGGTCCCCGCGGGACCGATGGCGAAGGTGAGGTCGTGCTCGAGGATGTCCTGGATGTAGCGCCGCTGCCTCGGCGTGCGCCCGCGCAGGTCCGAGCGGCGCGTCGCGAGCACCGGGCCGTGGTCCTCGTCGCTCTCCTTCGCAGGCTGGTGCCGGCGGAACTCGACCAGCCCGAGCTGGATGTCGTCCACCGTCAGGTTGCGGCGCGCATCGTCGTAGAACTTCTGCAGCGCCTCGGAGGCGCGCGCGGCCTGCCTCGGCTCGCCCTTCAGCGTGAACTTCTCGCCGCGGCGCGAGATCGCCACGTCGAGCGCGGTCTCGATCTGGCGCAGGTTCTCGTCGAGCGCGCCGCACAGGTTGGCGAGGCGCTGGTTGTCGAGCGGCGACAGGACCAGTTCGAGGGATTTGGTCTTCAAGCGGCGCGGCGCGTGTCCGTCATTGCGCGGATTGTACGGCAGGTGCGGCGATCAGGTCGCGGCGGCCGGCTTGCCGCGCAGCGTATGCGAAAGCGCCGCGGTGATCTCGACGTCCACGAACCGGCCGATCGCGAGGGGATCGCCGGCGAAATTGACCACGCGGTTGTTGTCGGTGCGGCCGCACAGCTCGCGCGGGTCCTTCCTCGCCCTGCCTTCCACGAGCACGCGCTGGCGCGTCCCGACCATGCGCTCGCTGATGCCGTGCGCTGCCGCTTCGATGCGCTCCTGCAGGCGCAGCAGACGCGCGACCCGGGTCTGCTCGGGGGTGTCGTCGCGCAGCTCGGCCGCGGGCGTGCCCGGCCGGGGACTGTACAGGAACGAGAACGATGCGTCGAAGCCGACCTCGTCGAAGAGCTTCAGCGTGGCCTCGAAATCGCGCTCGGTCTCGCCGGGGAAACCGACGATGAAGTCCGACGTGATGGACAGGTCCGGGCGCGCGACGCGCAGCCGGCGCACGATCGACTTGTACTCGAGCACGCTGTAGCCGCGCTTCATCGCCGCGAGCACCCGGTCCGATCCGGACTGCACCGGCAGGTGCACGTGGGAGACGAGCTTGCCAATATGCGCGTGGGCGTCGATCAGGCGCTGCGTGAAATCCCGCGGGTGCGAGGTCGTGTAGCGGATGCGCTCGATGCCCGGCATCTCGGCGACGTATTCGAGCAGCAGCGCAAGATCGGCCGGCTTGCCGTCGCTCTCCCTGCCGCGCCAGGCGTTGACGTTCTGGCCGAGCAGCGTGACCTCCTTCACGCCGTTCTCGGCGAGGTCGGCGATCTCGGTGAGCACGTCGTCGAGCGGGCGAGAGACCTCCTCGCCGCGCGTATAGGGCACCACGCAGAAGCTGCAGTACTTGCTGCAGCCTTCCATGATGGAGACGAACGCCGCGGGGCCCGCGACGGCGGGCGGCGGCAGGCGGTCGAATTTCTCGATTTCGGGGAACGAGATGTCCACCTGCGCCCGCCCGGTGCGGCGGCGCGCTTCGATCAACTCGGGCAGCCGGTGCAGGGTCTGCGGGCCGAAGACCACGTCCACGAACGGCGCGCGCGACACGATGGCCGCGCCTTCCTGGCTCGCGACGCAACCGCCCACGCCGATGAGCAGATCGGGCCGCTCGCGCTTCAGGTGCTTGACGCGGCCCAGGTCGTGGAACACCTTCTCCTGCGCCTTCTCGCGCACCGAGCAGGTGTTGAACAGGATCAGGTCGGCCTCTTCGGGGCGATCGGTCGCCTCGAAGCCTTCGCATGCGCGCAGCACGTCGGCCATCTTGTCCGAGTCGTACTCGTTCATCTGGCAGCCGAAGGTGCGGATGTAGAGCTTCTTCGCGCTCATCGCGGAACTCGCCCCGGCAACGGGGCCGGACGGCTCATGAAAGGGGGTGATGGTGGCGAATCAGGGACTCGAACCCCGGACACACGGATTATGATTCCGCTGCTCTAACCAGCTGAGCTAATTCGCCACGCAAGGGGCGAAATTATCTTTTCAGATCCAATAGTTGTCAAGCGAATCCGCACGCCGGCAGGGAATTGACACAGATCATGGTGCAATGCAACATACGGGTGTATTCATGAACATGGCCGTCCGGCAAAGGCATTCTTGGGGCACCGGAAATTTTTTTGATTGGCGTTGACTTGCGCCTTCCGGTTACAAGCACCGTTTCTCTGAAAGTACGGACATGAAGTTCTGCGTGGTGGGGGCCGGCTCGATCGGCGGATTCGTGGGGGCGAAACTCGCGCTCGCGGGCGAGGAGGTGACGCTCGTGGCGCGCGGGGCGAACCTGCAGGCGATCCGCGCGCACGGCCTGCGCCTGATGATGCACGGCGGCACCGAGCAGGTGGTGCGCAACGTTCGCACCGCGGCGACCCCCGCCGAAGCCGGAGCGCACGACGTCGTGATCCTCGCCATGAAGGCGCACCAGGTGGCGCCCGTCGCGCAGGCGATCGGGTCACTGTGCCACGAGGACACCGCGATCATCCCGATGCAGAACGGCATTCCGTGGTGGTATTTCCAGCGCCACGGCGGCGAATTCGAAGGCCGCATCGTCACGCAGGTCGACCCGGAAGGCGCGATCGCCGCGGCGATCGACCCGCGGCGCATCATCGGCTGCGTCGTATATCCGGCGTGCGAGCTCGCCGCGCCGGGCGTGGTCCGGCACATCGAGGGCGACCGGTTTCCGCTGGGCGAGCTCGACGGCGCCTCCACCGAACGCGTGCAGGCGATCGCCGCGGCGTTTGCTCGCGCGGGGCTGAAGTCGCCGGTGCTGGAGAACATACGCTCGGAGATCTGGCTCAAGCTCTGGGGCAACCTCACGTTCAATCCGATCAGCGCGCTCACGCACTCGACGCTGGTCGACATCTGCCAGCATCCGCTCACGCGCGAGCTGGCCGCATCGATGATGCGCGAGGCGCAGGCCGTGGCGAACCGGCTCGGCATCGCGTTTCGCGTGAGCCTCGAGAAGCGCATCGCCGGCGCGGAGCGCGTGGGCAAGCACAAGACCTCGATGCTCCAGGACGTCGAGGCCGGGCGCGACCCGGAGGTCGACGCGCTGGTCGGCTCGGTGATCGAGGTGGGCCGCATGGTGGGCGAGCCCACGCCCAGCATCGAGGCGGTGTTCGCGCTGGTGAAGCTGCTCGGCCGCACGTTGCAGCAGGAGAAGGTCTACATTCGGGCGCACCCGTTCCTGGGGTAAGCTTGCCCCCATGCAGGTCGATATCGCCATCGTCGGCGCCGGGCTGGTCGGCGCGAGCTTCGCCGCCTCGCTCGCGCGAAGCGGCCATTCGCTCGCCCTCGTCGAGACCGCGGCGCCCCCCGAACGCACGCAGCAATGGGACGCGCGCATCTACGCGCTCTCGCCCGGCAACGTCGCGTTCCTGGAAGGCCTGGGTGCCTGGGGCGCGGTGGACCGCGCGCGCGTCTGCGCGGTCCGGACGATGCGGATCTTCGGCGACGACGGCCGTTCGCACATGGAATTCTCCGCCTACGAGGCCGGGGTGAACGGGCTCGCCTGGATCGTCGAATCGGGCGAGCTGCAGCGCGCCCTGTGGCGGCTGCTCGAGCGGCAGCCGAACCTGTCGCTCGTGTATCCGGCAATGCCCGCCGGGCTGGAAGCGGGCGATGAAGCGGTGACGCTGCGCACCGACGCCGGGCATTCGATCCGCGCGCGCCTGCTCGTCGGGGCCGACGGCGCGCAGTCCTGGGTGAGGCGCGAGGCCGGATTCGACGCCGACGCGAAACCCTACGGAGAGAAAGGCGTGGTCGCCAATTTCGCCTGCGAGCGGCCGCACCGCGGCGTCGCGCTGCAGTGGTTCCGCGCCGACGGCGTGCTCGCGTTTCTGCCGCTCGCCGGCGAGCGGGTCTCCATCGTCTGGTCCACCGACGATGCGCACGCAGGCGAGTTGCTGGCGATGCCGTCGGCGGACTTCTGCGCGCGCGTCTCGGAGGCCGGCCAGGGCACGCTCGGCCGTCTCGAGCTGCTCACACCGCCCGCTGCGTTTCCGCTCAGCCTGATCTCGTCGAAGGCGATGGCCAGGCCGCGCATAGCCTTGATCGGCGACGCCGCGCACGTGGTGCACCCGCTTGCCGGCCAGGGCGTGAACCTGGGCTTCGGCGACGCGCGCGCCCTCTCGGCGGCGTTGCGGGACCGCGCCGCAGGCCGCGATCCGGGCGATTTTCTGCTGTTGCGCCGGTTCGAGCGCGAGCGCGCGGAAGACCTGCTCGCCATGCGCCTGGTCACCGACGGATTGCAGCGGCTGTTCCGCGCGCGCAACCCCTGGGTCGCGCGGCTGCGCAACATCGGATTGAACCTCACCGACGACCTCGGGGTCATAAAGACCATATTGTCCCGGCGCGCGATGGCCTGACGGCGCGCGGGCGCACACTCACTCCAACAGGAATCCTCCATGCAAAAATTCGCCGCATTGCTTCTGCTGCTGCTCGCTGCCGCCGCCGTGACGGCGCCCGCTGCGCGCGCCGACGAGGCGTCGGTCAGGCGCGCCTTCGAGGCGCTTGCCGGCGTCAAGGTGGACAGCGTCGTCAAGACGCCCTACCTCGGGCTCTACGAGGTGCTAATTCGCGACGAGGCGAGCGACGACAGCATCTTCTACACCGACGAGAAGGTCACCTACGTCATCAACGGCAGCGTGATCGAGGCCAAGTCGCACCGCAACCTGACCGAGGAGCGGCTGCAGAAGCTCTCGGCGATCAGGTTCGAGGATTTGCCGCTGGACATCGCGATCAAGCAGGTGCGCGGGAACGGCAAGCGCGTGGTCGCCGTATTCGCCGACCCGTTCTGCCCGTACTGCCGCCGCCTCGACCAGAATCTTTCGCAGGTCAAGGACGTCACCATCTACACTTTCCTCTACCCCATCCTGCGCAAGGACGAGTCGCCGCAAATGGCTTCGCGCATCTGGTGCTCGCCGGATCGCGCCAAGGCGTACTACGACTTCATGCTCAGGGACAAGGCGCCCGGAACGGCCTCCGACTGCAAGGCTCCGCTCGCGCGCTGGCTCGCGCTGGGACAGAAGCTCAAGATCCACGCCACCCCGGTGAGCTTCGTGGCGAGCGGGCAACGCGTCGTGGGCGCGCGCTTCGAGGACCTGCAGCGCCTGATGGACCAGCCGGCGAAGCACTAGCGAGCGGATCAATCCTTCTGCAGCAGCCGCGCGGGTATCGGGTAGCCCCGCGGCAGCAGCACCCACATCCTGCCCTGCTGGCGCATTTTCCCGGCGAGCGAGCCCGCCTCGGCGCCGAACCCCCAGAAGAAGTCGGCACGCACCGGGCCGCGAATCGCGCCCCCGGTGTCCTGCGCGATCACGAGCCGCTCGAGCGGCGTGTCGGTGTTCGGCATGGTGGTCGACAGATAGACCGGCGCGCCGAGCGCGACGAAGCGCGGATCGACGGCGATCGAGCGGCGCGGCGTGAGCGGCACGCCAAGGGCCCCCGGGGGCCCGACGGCAAGGCCTGCGCCGGCCGCCGCGGAATCGGACTCGCGCGGCGCAAGCTCCTTGAAGAAGACATAGCTCGGATTGGCATCGAGCATCTCGTCGACGCGCGCGGGGTTCGCGCGGGCCCAGGCCTTGATGCCGTCCATCGAGACCTCGTTCAGCTTCAACTCGCCCTTGTCGACGAGATAGCGGCCGATGGAACGAAACGGATGCCCGTTCTGGTCCGCGTAGCCGATGCGCACGAGATCGCCGTTCTCCAGCTGCACGCGGCCGGAGCCCTGGATCTGCAGGAAGAACGCTTCGATCGCGTCGTCGACCCAGAGCAGTTCCTTGCCCGCGACAGGCGCCGCGCCACGCTCGATCTCGGCGCGCGAGTAATAGGGAACGACGCGGCGGCCCTCCAGCCGACCGCGCAGGCGCATGTTCTTCAGGTCCGGATTGATCGCCGCAAGGTCGACGGTGAGCAGGTCGTCGGGCGGCGCATACAGCGGAAAGCGGTACGGCCCGGTCTTTTCGCGGCTGCCGCGCAGCAGCGGTTCGTAGTAGCCCGTGACGAGACCCTGGGTCGCGCCGTCGGGACGGGCGATGCGGTGCGGGACGAAATTCGCCTCGAAGTAGCCGCGCAGGCTGTCGGGCGATGCGGGGTCGATTCGGTCGGCGGCATCGCAGGCCTCGCGCCACTCCGCCCGCGAGCGCAGCGCGCGGCAGGACATGCGCAGCGCGTCGAGCACGCCGTCCAGCGGGTCCGCGCGCCATTCCGGAAGGTCGTCGAAGCTCACCACCTCGAGCACGCTGACTTTCGGCGGCGGTGGCGCGGGACACACGGGGCATACCGGGCAGGGCGGCGGCGCGGGGCACGCCGGCGCCTTCGCGACCTCCGGCGCAGGCGCGAGCGCGCATGCGCCGAGCAGCGCCGCGAGGCCGAACGAGGCAAGCTGTCTTATCATGAGCGAAGTATATGTTCGAATCCGGCCTTTGGATCTTCATCCTCGAATCGGCGCTCGCGCTCGCGCTGCTCGGGTTCATCGTGTGGTGGACCCTGCCGCGCAGGCGTCCGCGCGACGAAGACAAGCACGATTAGCGCTTCACGGCCCGGATCAGCCGGAACCATCCGCCGGCGAGTGCGGGCTCGTCGCTCTGCACCTCTAGCACCGGCGCGGCGGAATGCACCTCCTCCCAGACCACGTCCAGCCGCGTCGCGATCGCGCGCGAGAGCGGGTTGAGCGCGCGGCGCAGCGGCGCGGCTTCGCCCGGGCGCAGGAACTTGTCGAACACGAGCAGCGTGGCGCCCCGGCCGAGCACGCGCGCCACCTCGGCGAGGCAGCGCTTCGGTTCGGGGACCACGGCGAGTATCAGGTGCAGCACGGCGGCGTCGAAGCTCGCGTCGGCGAACGGCAGCCGCATCGCATTGCCCTGCACGAGCGCAAGCCCCGCGGCGGTGCGCGGCACGCGCTTGAGCATCGCGCGCGTCAGGTCGATGCCGACGTAGAAATTGTTCGCGGGCAGATGGGGAACGTCGAGGCCCGTGCCGATGCCCGCGAGCAGCACGCACTGTCCGTCGCGGCGAGGAAGCTGCGCGAGGCTCCTTCTTCGCGCCGGCGCAGTGGCCCTGCGCAGGAACAGGTCGTACGCGGGGGCGATCAGCGCGTAGGTGTGCTCGAGCCCCAAGGGCGGACGGCGCGGGATCGCTGCGCGGTCAGTGAAGCACGCGCGGCACCGAGAGGGTGAATTCCGGGATCGGCGCGTCGAACTGCGTGCCGTCCTCGGCCACCATCTGGTAGCTGCCGCGCATGGTCCCGACCGGCGTCGCGATGGCGGTGCCGCTGGTGTATTCGAAGCGCTCGCCCGGCTTGAGCAGGGGCTGCGCGCCCACCACGCCCAGGCCCCGCACTTCCTGGACCTGGTTGCGCCCGTCGGTGATGATCCAGTGGCGCGAGATCAGCTGCGCCGGCACGCTGCCGGTGTTGCGGATCGTGATCGTATAGGCGAACACGAAACGATTGGTCGCCTCGTCGGATTGGTCCGCGAGGTACTGCGTCTGCGTGGAGACGCTCACCTCGTATTTCTTTCCGCCCGCCATCGGGGTATTGCACACGAATTCGGCTGGGCTGACAAGTGGAACCGTGCGCGGTTTTACGAGTAGAATGCGCCCGTCCCCCCACGGTTTTTCCGATGCCCAAGTACCGCATTGCGCCCAGTATTCTTTCGGCCGACTTCGCGCGCCTGGGCGACGAAGTGACCGCGGTCATCGCCGCGGGCGCGGACATGATCCACTTCGACGTGATGGACAACCACTACGTCCCGAATCTCACCATCGGGCCGCTGGTGTGCGAGGCGCTGCGGCCGGTGACCGACGCGGTGATCGACGTGCACCTGATGGTGAAGCCCGTGGACCGCATCGTTCCCGATTTCGCGAAGGCCGGGGCCAACATCATCAGTTTCCACCCCGAGGCGAGCGAGCACGTGGACCGCACCATCGGGCTGATCCACGAGTGCGGCTGCAAGGCGGGCCTCGTGCTCAATCCCGCGTCGCCCCTCGACTGGGTCGACCACGTGCTGCACAAGCTCGACCTCGTGCTCGTGATGTCGGTCAATCCGGGCTTCGGCGGGCAGCAATTCATACCGCACGCGCTCGAGAAGATCCGCGCGCTGCGCAAGCGCATCGACGAGAGCGCCGGGGCGGGCGGGCGCGCGGTGATGCTGGAAGTCGACGGCGGGGTGAAGGTCGACAACATCGCCGCGATCGCGCGGGCGGGCGCGGACACGTTCGTCGCCGGATCGGCGATATTCGGCTCCAAGGACTACGCCGCCACGATCGCCGCGATGCGCGACGCGCTGAAGTCCGTCGCCTGAGATCCCCGATGAATCCGCCGCGATTCCCGCCGGTGCGGGCGGTGATGTTCGATCTGGACGGCACGCTGCTCGATTCGGCGCCGGACATCACGCACGCCGCCAACCTCATGCT
>Ga0082335_1007037_pt1 | contig 13954 bp, 7 predicted proteins | sample Subgrocontami58m_FD_72375 | JGI IMG/M metagenome (GOLD analysis project Ga0082335, IMG submission 72375) | Subsurface groundwater microbial communities from S. Glens Falls, New York, USA - GMW37 contaminated, 5.8 m (SPADES assembly) (version 2) ...
GCGTTTCCGGCGTCGCCCGGGCGCCGGCGCCGCGGCCTCGGTAGTGGCCCCCGCGGAGATGACCGCGGGCTCGCGCCCGCAGCTATTGTCTGTCGCCCGCTCCGCGGGCTCGGTCGCCAGCCCGCGGAGCGGGCGACAGGGATCAGCCGCGGGCGCAAGCCCGCGGAGATTCGATGCACGACCTGGGACGGAGCCCGCGGAGCGGGCGATAGAGCGCTCATGGCGAGTCCGGCGCTTGCCGGAGCGGCGCGGGCCTGATAGGGTGCGGTCACTCCCATGAAGCTAGGCATCGCGCTCCTGTTCCTCGTCTCCGTCTCCGCGGCCTTCGTCGCCGGGTGGGCCCTCGGGCGGTCGCAGGCGCCCGTCGTCGAGCGCCCCTCCCCCGCCCCGCATGCGGCGACGCCCGCGGCGCAGACGCCCGCGGCCGCGACGACGCACACCGCCGAGACGACGACGCTCGCCGTGCCGGCGCCCGCGGTCGCCGCGCCCGCCCCCGCCGTGCCACAGCCCGTCGCGCCCTCGGATGGCAAGAGCATCGTGCAGGCCATTCGCGACGCCTGGGCCAAGGGCGACAAGGGCGCCGCCGCGAAGCTCGGCGACGAGCTCAAGAAGTGGGTCGGCGACGACCCCTCCCGCGCCCTCGAGGTCGTCGCCCTCATGAACGACGAGACCAACCCCGAGCTGATCGGCGGCCTCTTCGACTTCCTCTCCGCGAAGTTCATCACGGACCCCGCCGTCCGCGCGAAGGTCCTCGAGATCGCCATGAACCACCCCGACCCCGCCCACCAGGCGAGGGCCCTCGACTTCCTGCGGAAGGCCGTCGAGAAGGACCCCGCCTTCGCCGACTCCATCCCCCAGGCGACCGTGCAGCAGGTCATGGCCCTCCTGCGCAACTCGTCGAGCGACGACGTCCGCGCGCAGTCGGCCCGCCTCCTCGGCCGCTTCCTCGGCCGCCCCGGCGTCTGGGACGCGATGAAGGAGGTCGCCCTCAACTTCCGCGAGTCGAGCGAGGGGGCCCGCGAGGCCGCGATCGAGGCGCTGCGCAGCGGCCAGGACCCCTCCGCCCTCGGCGTCATCATCGACGTCCTCAAGGGCGATCCGAGCGACAAGATCCGCCGCAAGGCCGCGGAGTCGCTCGCCATCCTCGCCCCCAACCAGCAGAAGGCCGAGGTCCTCCGCGAGGTCGAGGGGATCCTCGGCAACGAGAAGAGCTGGGACGTGAAGGGGATGCTCGTCTGGTCGCTGATCCGCGTCGCGCCCGACGAGACGGTCGGCGTCCTCCAGCGCTCCTCGGCCCGCGAGAGCGACCCGAAGGCGAAGGCGCGCATGGAGGCCGCCGCGTCGGTCCTCCAGACCGGCGAGCGCGACTGGCTCAAGGCGTTCATGAAATACCAGGAGTTGGAGAAACGCCTGGAAGCCCAGGGACGCTAGGAGTGTCCACCGCCCCCAACCGCACGAGTCGGCCGATGTAGGGGCGGGGGGCGCCCGCGCAGCGGGCCATGGCCGCCCGCTCCTCATCGCTCGAACCGCCCCGCCTTCACGCCGGCCTTGAGCGCGACCGTCTTCCCCCCCACCGCGATCGAGGCGCCCACGCGCCCGTCGAACAGCACCTCGACGCCGCCGACGTCGACCCCGACCGCCGTCCCCCTCCGCACGAGCTTCGCGGGCTGCGCGCCGTCGGTGAAGAACACGTGCAGGAAGAGGTCCTCGGCCCGCGCCGCCGGCGGCGAGACCTCGATCCTCCACCTCGGCGCGGTCTCCGACAGCACGCCCTTCGGCGGGTCGAACGTCTGACCTCCGTAGGCGTACCCCTCGACCTTCGCGATCGCCGCCTTCTCCGGCAACAGCGTCTCGACGACAAGGCTCCCCTTCCCGTTCGCGATCGTCGTCGTCGCGCCGGCCACCTTCGGCTCGTCCTGGCAGTGGAGCAGCCACGTCTTCGCGTACTCCGCGCGCGTCGCTACGACGCGGTCGAACACCACGATCGTCGCGGGCCGCAGGAAGATCACCTGCCGCACCCAGAGCGAGAGCTTCTTCGGCGAGTACGCCTTCGTGCAGTCCTCCGCCACGTACAGGTACGTCGGCTGCGGGTCATAGGCCACGATGTCGCCGCGCTCGAACTGCGCGCGCTTCGCCTTCCACGCGTCGAGCGTGTCGACGACCCAGTCCCACGACTTCGTCTGTCCGCCGTCGTTCGCGTACTTGTTCTTCCCGCCGTCGCGGAGCTGCGTCCAGGTCTCCTCGGGGTCGTGGACCACGATGCAGTTGTGCGCGACGGTGCGCAGCAGCCAGTTCACGGAGTGGTTGTCGCCGTAGTCCTCGTACTCGCCGCTCTCGGTCGCGAGCGGCTCGCGGTGGAACAGCTCGAGGTTCCCTACCTCCAGGTGCTGGTGGTGCGAGAAGAGGTCGCCGCACTCGAGGCGGATCCAGGTCGCGTCGTCGGTCCAGTCGCTCCGCGCGTAGATGCGGCCGATGCCGCTCGCGAGGTGCGAGAGCGGGAACGAGGCGAGGTCGAGCGGCGCGTCGGGCTCCTCCTCCCAGAGGAAGTCGACGAGGCGCGCCTCCGCGTTCGAGCCCTTTCGGCGCCGCGTCGCGACCGCGCGCGCGAGCTCCGACCCGCGGAAGTACTGCGCGAGGACCGTGCGCGTGTGCCGCGGGTACTCGTTGTGGCCGCCGTAGACGAACGAGCCGTCCCCCTCGCAGGCGTACCTCTCGGCGCCGTAGGTCCAGAGGCCGGGGTACGGCTGGAACATCTCGTAGGCGAGCCGCTGGTAGAAAAACGCGGGGGCCTTCTGGAAGCCGTCGTACCCCTCGAGGCGGCGGGCCAGCTCCAGCGCCTGCACGAGGTGCCACAGCGACCCGCGCGTGTACCAGCCGCACTCGGTGAAGCCACCTCCCGCGCCGCACTCGACGAGGACAGGGACGAGCTTCCCCTCGTACAGCTTCGCGATCGCGTAGTCGCGAAATTCTCTCGCGCGCGGGTTCTCTCCCCACGTCGCGTAGGCGACGCGCAGGTAGCAGAGGACCTTCGAGAGGGTCGAGTTGTGGAAGGCCCCCTCGTCGGCGGTGAACGTCGCGAGGTGGCCGTTCATCCACTCGACGATTTGTTTCCGCTCGTCGTCGGAGAGGAGATCGTGCAAGAGGTCGTACGCCAGCGCGGCGTCGGTGAGGCGGACCCAGGTGTCCTGGTGCTCGTTCGTGACGCCGTCGGCGACGGCCTTCATCGCGGCGTCGATCCACTTCTGCGCCCGCTCGCGCGGGATCCCGTCGACCGCGTTCACGATTCCCGCGGCGAGGACCGAGTCGTTCGTCTTCTTGAGCTCCTCGTACGCCTGCGCCCTCTCCTTCGCGAGCTGCTGGAGGAACGCGCGCGGCCCGAGGAGGCGCGGGTGCTCCTTCAGCACGCCCGCCCACGCGCCATTCGCGATGCGTGGCGCGGGCTTCGGCACATCCGCGGCGAGGAGGGCCGCAACGAGGGCGACGACGAGGCCCATTTACTTCCAGCTCACGATCATGTCGACGAGCTTTCCCAGCACCGGCACGTCCTTTGCCGCCCCGAGGATGATGTTCTTCCGCGCCGCCTCGTTGAACGGGCCTCCGCGCACGTGGCCGTCGACGTCCTTCACGGCCGCGTCCAGCCGCTCCTGCGCGCCAGGCTTCCCCTCGATGAGGTCGCCGATCGCGTCGAGCGCGTTCGCCTCCTTGCGGAACCCCTTGTCGACGTAGTCGATCTCCGCCTGCAACATCGCCTGGTGGAGCTTCGACATGCCGGGCGCGCTCCCCGCGATGCTGACCATCCCCTCGATCGCGTCGCCGGTGTCGGCCTCGCCGCGCTTCACCCGGTCCCGCGCGTAGCGCATGAGCTGGAGGGCGCCGTCGAGGCGGTTGATCGCCTCGCCCACCTTCCGCACCTTCTCGGGGGTCTCGCCGTGGTTGCCGTGGACGATTCCCGACAGCTCGCCGTACTCGCCCGCGGAGCCCGTGACATTCGCCGTCGCCTGCACGCGGTTGCGCCAGAAGGTGAGCGTGTCGCCCGTCACGGGGACGCCGGAGTCGAGGAGCGAGGTCTGCGCGGAGACCAGCTCCGCATGGATGGCGGCGAGCTTCGTCTTGTTCGTCGAGGGGTCCTTCGCAAGCTCCACGACCTGCTTGAGGGCCGCGCTCACGCGCACCCGCTCGACCTGCATCTCGACGGCCGCCTCGAGGTGGCGGCAGGCGACGTCGGTCGCGGGCGTCGCAAGCTGCGCCTTCCCGATCCAGGTGCGCATGACGCCGATCATGACGCGGGCGTCCATCTCCGTCTGCGCGCCGCGGACCTTCTCGAGGACGTCCGCGAGCCGCGCCAGAAGCTCGTCCTCGGCGGCCTGCTTCCCCTCCTCATCGGAAACCTGCAAGGGAACCGCGAGCTCGCGGACGTTGTTGTCCTCCTTGTCCTCGACGAGCTTGTCGTCCGCGTCGATCTTCGCGGAGAGGCGCGTGTCGCCCATCTCGAGCGTCCACGACATCGCGTACTTGTTCATGTACCAGTCCTGCACGGCCTGCGGGCGCGCCTCGAAGGTGCGCCACTCGCCGGGCCGCCAGCCGTCAGAGTCGAAGAGGCGCACGTCGATGGTGCGTTTGCCCTCGCCGTTCTGCGGGTTGAGGACGGAGTAGCGGACGGAGAGGACCCCGCCTTTCTCGACGGTCTTGCCGATGTTCCGTGCGCGGAGGGTGAGGGAGCACTCCTCGCCGGGCTTCGGCAGGTGAGGCTCGACGATCAGCTCGGCCGCGACGAGGTCGGGCTTGTCCTTCTTCGGCGGCACGACGAAGGCGAGAGGGAAGGTCATCGAGGCGCGCGCGGGGTCGACCTTGATCTTCAGGGTCACCGTCCCCGCGGCGATCTTCTCGAGCGGGATGAGCTTGCCGGTCTCCAGGCCTTCGCCCTCCTTCGAGACGGGGAGCGGCGCGGTGATGAGGACAAGGTCTTCGCCGATGACGCCGACCTCCGCCGGAATCGGCGGGAAGCCGGGGATGCGGACCTCCGCCTCGGGGAAGAGCGTGGCGAGCTGGATGGAGATGGCCACGGCGCCGATCGCGCCCGCGAGGCTGCCGTTGTTCCCTGCGGTCGTGTGCCATTTCACCTGGAACGGGAGCTTGAGCGCGTTGTCGACGATCTCCCCCTCGCGCGGGACGGCCGTCACGCGCAGCGTCGCCCACGCGGAGGCGTCGCCGATCGTGAGGACGCGGGTCTGCGCGCCGGCGATGGCCCCGAAGCGGCGAAACTCGAGGTCCTCGAGCGCGAAGTCGGCGACGGGGTTCCCCGCGCGCTTCTTGAGCGCGCCTTCGCCGTCGAAGAAATCCTCGCCGAGACCCTCGGTGACCCAGCGCAGCGTGTCGCCCGAGGCGTCGTTCCAGATTTCGTCGTCGATCCGCGAGACCCACCCGGTGCCGCACAGCCGCGTCTCCTCGGGGGTCCGCGGAAGGCGATACATGAGCGCCCAGACGTTGTTCTCCTCGTCGAGGCCCAGGACGCGGTCGCGGACGCCGCGGACGTTGTTCGCGCGAGAGGCCATCCAGGAGGCGCCATCCTCGCCGACGGCGTCCAGGGCGATCGAGGCGCCCCACTCCGCGGGCGCACGGCCGACGACACGGAGGCGGGTGATTGGCGACGCGGGGGAGTTCTCGCTGCCGAGGCGCGTGATCGGCGAGGCGAAGCCGAGGCGCCCGAGGATGACGGCCGCGTGCCAGCGCATGTCGGGGTCGTCGAGCGCGAGGGCGTCCTGGAGCGACTTCAGCGCCTTCGCGTCGCCCGTGCGCGCGATGACGCCGAGGAGGTAGAGCGCGACGCCGGGCGCCGGGCCCTTCTCGAGCGCCTCGCGCACTGCAGGGATGTCCGCGTCGGTCGCGAGGCGGAAGATCGCCGCGGCGGCCGTGGAGGCGAGGTCGGCGTCCTCCGAGGTGAGGAACCCGAAGAGCGCGGCGATGTCGTCGTGCGTGGCGAGCGTCTCGAACGCGCAGAGGCCGACGTCAGGGCGCTTGGACTTCGGCGCCAGCTCGGCGACGAGCGGCCAGGCGTCGTGGATGCGGAGGAGCTCGAGCGCAGCGTAGCCAGCGAACGCGGAGTCGCCCTCGAGGAGCGCCTTCAGGTGATCATGCAGCGCCGCGGGCAATTCGCGACGAGGCAGCGGGTCACCGAAACCGAGAGAGGCCCGCAGGAGTTTCGCTTCGGGCGCGTCCTCGGGGTATCGCACCGCGGCGACGACGAGTTCGGCGGCCGTCTCCCGGTCTGTCTCGCACTCCGCAGCAGCGTCTCGGGCGCGGTCCAGGGCCGCCCAATGGCAGCGGTTCTGCGCCTCGTCGACGGCGGAGAGCAGCGCATCCTTCTCTGCGCCGTCGGCGCCCCGGACAAGCGCCAGGAGCACCGTCGCCTCAAGGCCCGCGTCGCCCTCCTCGCGCGCATCGAGGAGGGCCTGTTTCAGGACATCGCGGGAATTCGTCGCCTGGGCCAGCCAGATGCGCGTCCAGCAGCGTCGATACGCGCAATTGCGGCTCTCGAAGAAAGCGAGGGAGGTCCGCAGGGATGCGACGATGGCCTCGACCGGCGCGTTTCCGGCAGCCAGCCGCAGGCGAGCCGAGTCGAAGCGTAGGGTGGCCGGCGTCAGTGAGAGGCCGCCCTTCTCCGCGGCGGCGATCGCGGCATCGAGGGTGTTCGCGGCGCCGACGAGGTTGCTCGCGCGCTCCTGGAGGGCAGCGGTCGCGATGGCATCCATCGCGTCGAACGCGACGTGAACGTCGCGCTCGAAGAAGACCTCTCCGTTGAGCCAGTCGAAGTTCCGCGCGACGATCGCGGCGTCCATCGCTGCGAGATTGGGCCCGTCGGAATCGTCATCCTCCGTCGGCATCCCCTCGAGGAGTGCGAGGCACTGCGACTCCAGCACCACGTCGCCTGCTGCGGCTGCCTCGCGGGCGGCGTCCTTCATGAGGAGGCCCGCGAGCTGCGTGGTCTCCGTCCCCGCTGCGGCGGCCTCGGACTCGACGCCGTTGCGGATCTCGGCGAGGTCGCGCAGGCACTGGGCGGCTTCTCCGTGCAGGCGATCGCGGCGCGCGGCGACGATGGAGAGGCGCAGCGTCTCAGTCGCCTCGGCGATCTCGTTCGCCTCGCGCTGGTCCGCGGCGAGGCGCCTCTGCGCGCGGATCCACGACTCGGTGTCGGCGGAGGCGTAGAGGGAGACGAGGAGGGCGACGACGATGGCGGGTGCGATGCGCATGGCGGATCTCCTGGGAAGGCTGGCCGCGCCCGGGAGGTGGGCGAGGCGACCGGGATTCTCGGCTCCAGGCGATGTGATCGCAACCTTTTGAACCGCCAAGCGCGCCAAGATCGCCAAGATCGCCAAGTTGGTATCCTCTTGGCGGCCTTGGCGCCCTTGGCGGTTCGTCATACTTAGAAGGTCCCCGCGAGGTGAGTTTCGACCCCTACCGCTCCGCGATGTCCCGCGCCGCCGTCGAACGCATCGCCTGCGCGGCGGTGTCACTCCTCTCTCTCGCCCTGCCGTGGAGGGAGAGACATGGTGGCTCTGGATTTGACCTCCTTAGTCGCCAGGATGTGGAGGGAGTATCCTTGTTGGCGGCCCACAATCTGGGCTGCGTCCTCGTGGGTGGGATGGGGGCGTACCTGTGCGCGGCCGCGTCGTCCTTTGCAGCAGCGACCTCGAGCTCGCAGCCCCTCACGTCGTCTGGGGCGCATCACCTGTGGGGTGTCACCTCACGCATTGAGCTGGTCGGTCTCCTCATTTGGTCACTCGCGCTCTCCTGGGCGATGGGCGTGTCCGGCACCGGTTGGAAGGCCTCCGGTGCCGGAGTCTGCCTCGACCTCGCTGGCCTCGTGGGGTGCATTGCGATCGAAGTCGTGGACCTTCCACGCCGGCTTTGGGGGGCCAGGGCGCAGTCGACCGCAAGCCGGGTTGATGCCGCCAGGTTGACGGCCGATCCCTCGGAGCCGGTTCGCTCGGCCTTCGCGTGGATCGCAAGGAGGCGGCTCTGTGCGGCCGCGGTGGGTTTCGCGTGCTTCGCGCTGCCGTGGTCCTACTCCGACGTCGTGGTGCAGGTGGACGGCACAGGACCGCCGGGGTGGTGCAAGCCGCGACGCGGGGTGTTGGGTATCGAGATGCTGTTCGGGACGGGCGACGAATCGCATACAACGGCGTGGGTCGCCTTCACCGCGTTCTGCATCCTCGCCACGGCGAGCATCTGGACACTGCAACGTTCGCGTTGGCCCGAGGCCCGGCGCAGCAGCCAGATGGAGGCGTTCGCAGGGTGGTTCGGCCCCCTTCCTCTCCACCTCCTTGCGTTGATGCTGTGGTACGCCTCAATCGGGAACACGACTCGATTCGGCCCCCTGCTCATTGGCGCGTGGCTGAGCCTCGCCGCGCTTCTCTACTCCGCCCTCCTCACGCTCGCGCTCTCGCCACTGGTCCTCTTCCGCGCCCTCCGCCGACGCGCGGCGTCGGACATGCGAATCCAGCTCGAGGAGCGAAACACTCCTTAGCACTACGACGTACTTTCGGAGGGCAGCCCCGAAGGGGCGAGATGAAACAGCCCAAGGCGGAGCGAAGCGGAGCCCTGGGAACTGCCCGCCGAACTCGAATCACCGAGACCCGCAGGGGCTACATGCATCGGCACACCGTGTATGCCGCCCCTGCGGGGCTCCGACCCGGTCTGGTACCGGCGATTCCAGGGCTTCGCCCTGGGCTGTTTCATCTCGCCCCTTCGGGGCTGGGCCTGGAAGTTGCGTCGTAGTGTCAGGTGGAAGAGCCTGGGCAGTTGTGCGTCCCGCACCTGACCTCGCGTGCGCTTCTGGCCAAGGACGGGTTCGACGGCCACCTTCCGCAGAGAGTAGCGCGCACGTCCCGCCACCGTCCGCAGATTCTCCCTCATCCGCTCCTTCGTCGTCGCGTCCCATCGGATCGAGGTCATGCGCCCTCCGAAAGTAGTTCCCGCCGTCTCGGCGTCATCGGCGTCCTCGGCGGACTGGTCACGGTTGGGTCGGTCCCCGTGGCGCGTGAGGGATTCGCCCAGCAGGCACCGAGAGGCGACCCAGTGGGTCACCTCACCGGAGCGGGATGAGGAGGGAGAAGTAGGCTACGAGGCAGAAGGCGAGGAAGTAGACCGAGAAGCCCCAGAGGAACGGAGTAGGCCCCCTCCCCTTCGGCGCGCGTGGTGGTGCGCAACAAGTCCCATCGCTCCACTCGATGCGACCAGTCTGGCATCGCCCCCAGTACGCCCGCCGGCCCGCAGGGGAGACTACTCGCCGCGGAAGCGCACGTGGTACACGTCGCCGGCCGCGTACGCCCCAGTCTTCGCGAGCAGCACGAAGAGCTCCGTCGCAACGCCGTCCCCCTCGAGCAGCTTCACGTCCTTCAGCCGCCGCGGGAGCACCATGCCGGGCGGCCTCCCCCAGCTCCCCTTCCCCGGGCACGTCACCGTGAGAGTGAATTCGCCGGCCTTCTCCGAGAGCTCCATCGTCCAAGGCACCTCGCCCTGCCGCGAGAGCCTCGCCTCCCACGCCGGGTCGCCGTAGAAGGCCACCACGTCCCGGTCCCAGAGCAGCCCCAGCTCGTCCTTCTCCGCAATCCCGTTCTTCTGCGCGAATCGCTCGAGCAGCCCCTGATCCTGCTCGAGGTCGAACTCCTCGAACGCCAGGTCGCGCGCGCCGGGGAACCTCGACTCGAGCTGCCACAGCAGCGCCTGCTGGTTCAGGAAGAAGCTCTCCGCGTACGTCCACCTCCCCGAGAGGAAGTAGTCGTCCACCCCCCACCCGCCGTAGCCGAACCACGTCGAGACCGTGTACCCCACCATCTGGTGCACGCCCCCCGTGTGCATCCACGCGAGCGCCATCGCGTCGCGGTCGGGGATCCGCCCCATCAGACAGTTGCCGAGCGCGCCGTACACCTTCGGCGAGGGGCTCTCGATCGGGTGCTCCTTCCCCTCGCGGTCGATGCCGAAGAGCCTCCCCTCGCGGCAGCGGAAGAACCCGTTCGGATAGGTGTATCCGATCTGCCAGTCGCGGAACGACGCGTGCCCGCTCGTTTGGAACAGGTCGCAGCCGTGCGCCAACTCGTCGACCAGGCTCGCCGTCGTGTCGTCGGGGCAGGCGACCTTCTTCACCTCCCCGCCCTTCTCCTTCACGTAGCTCGCGTTCTTCTCCGACTCCGAGTAGGTCGCCCCCTCCTCGAACACCTCCAGCGGGATCCCGCACCCCGCGAGCCCGCGCCTGACGACGAGCGGCTCCGCACGCTGCGCGATCCGCAGGGCGTCCCCCTCGTCGTACCCCGTCAGGATCCCCCACACGCAGTCGGTGTAGGGGTCGTCGTCGAGCCGCGTCGTCATCCGGTGCACCGCGACGACGAACGGGCGGTCCGTCTCCTCGGGCCGCGCGACGAAGCAGACGTACCGCGGCGCCTCCGCGACGAGCTTCTCCCGCGCCTCTCCGACCTCCTTCGCCCACGTGACGACGTCGGCGTCGTGCTTCTTCACCAGCGCGGAGACGACGTCGGTCCACTCCGCGCGCGTCGCGTCCGACACGACGACGACGTAGTCGGAGGGGAACGCGGCCGACGCGCACGCCAGGAGCGCTGCGAGGAGAGTCTTCACTTCGTCGGCAGCGCGGTGGTGGCGCGCTTGAGGAAGAGGATCGCGAAGCAGTCGTCGTGCAGCCACACCCACCCGCTGTCCTGCCAGTGGCCGTCGCCGAGCTGGTTCGCGATGAGGACGCAGGCCCCCTCGTAGTACCAGTCGTGCCCCGCCAGGCGCTCGAAGTCCCCCAGCGTCCCTGCCCGCTCGAGCCCGTACATCGCGTAGAAGTACCAGTCGCGGTTTACCGGGTCGTTCGCGCGGACCGTGTAGTGCTCCGAGAGCCACCCGACGCCGTCCTTCACCGCGGAGAGCGCCTTCGCCGACTCGCGCGGGTTCCACTTCTTCGCCTTCATCCGCGTGAGGGCGTCCCGCGCGAGGACGATCCCCGCGATCCCCGCGCACGTCATGCTCGTGGTCGGCTCGCCGCCCTCCGTGTATCCCCACCCGCGGGCCTGGGCGGAGATCTCGGTCGTGGAGCCCTCCGTGAGCTTCGGCGTGTAGCGCACCGGCGGCCCCTGCTTCTGCTGCTGGTTCATCAGGACTTTCAGGATCTTGAGCCAGGTGTCCTCGTCGCCCCACAGCCCGCACCGCCCCGCCGCGTGCAGCCCCAGCACGCCGTACTGCGTGTTCGAGAGGTCCGGCCGGTCCGTCGTGGTCCCGTTCGAGTACCCCCAGTCGCCGGTGCCGAACGCGTGGCCGACCAGCCAGTCGGCCGCCTTCTTCATCCACGCCATGTGCTCGGGGGGGAGGCTCCGCTTGAAGTCCTTGATCTGCCCGCGGCGGATCGCGTCCTGCTCACCGGCGGGCGTGTAGAAGGCGTCGACGGCCATCATCGCGAGGGCGACCTCGTAGGTGCGCATGAACGGCTGCGCGACGACGTACGCGAGCCCCTTCTGCACGGCGGGGTCGTCGTGGTGGACGCCTCCCTTGAGGAGCGTGAGGAGGGCGAGGGCGCTCGGGCCGAGCGTGTACTCGTAGTAGGCACCCCAGCTCCCGTCGGCCTTCTGCTGCCCCTTCACCCAGGCGACTCCCTTGTCGATCGCCTCGTCCACCTTCTTCTGGAAGTTCTCGTACCGGTCGCGCCACAGCTCGCCGCGCGTCAGCTCCTCGACGACGACGATCTCGGTGGGCTTCTCGCCGGAGGCCTTCGGCTTGCCGATGTACTTCATCGACCAGCGGAGCTCGGCGCGGCGGACGACGCCGGGGTCGGCCTCGAACCAGACGCGCCAGTCGACCTTGGCGTCGATCCACTCCTTGTTGACGTTGGCCGTCTTCCCCTTGGCCTCCTCGATCGTCGCGGAGCCTTTCCAGACGTGGCAGGGCGTCTTGTCGAGCACGTCGGGGCCGACGTACTCGGAAGCGCCCTTCGCGACGATGCGCGGGAAGGTCCAGAGGGCGTCGTACTCCCCCGCGACCTTCCACTTGTCGCCGGGCGCGACCGGGCGGTCGGGGGCCTGGAAGGCGAGCGTGAGGGGAACGTCGTACAGGTTCTCGACGTGGAGGGCGACCTTCCCCTCCTTGTCGAAGTCGCAGCCGAGGAGGTCGACGGGGTGCTCGAGCCAGTCCCGCATGGCGGGCTTGCCGTTGTCGTCGACCTGGTGGAGGTCGCGGTAGTGGAGGTAGTCGTGGGGCTTCATCCCCCACGTGAGGGTGACCTTGTCGGGAGGCGCTGCGCCGAGCGGGAGGAGGGCGAGGGCGAGGGCGAGGAGGAGGTGACGGGCGCGCATGGGGACAGACTAGGCGATGCGCGAGGGGCGATCAATGGGAATTGGCGAGGGCCCTCGCAACTCCAATTCCAAGAGTCAACTCCAAGAAACTCCAACTCCAACTCGAAGGCGCGTCGGACAACACCTTCGAGTTGGAGTTGGATTTGGCGTTTCTTGGAGTTGGCCCTTGAAGTTGGAATTTCGGCCGCCGCCCCCGGAATGCCAGCACGGCCGCCGGGCTCCCCGGCGGCCGTGCACCGTACCCCTGCCCTGGTGCGCAGCTATCCCGCGCTCCGGGAATGTTCCTCCGGCGGCACCGCGGCGCCGAGCGCCTTCGGTGCGCGGGGGTGGCCCATGAGGCGCGCCCCCTCCGGGGTGATGTAGATCGAAAACCGCGGCGACGAGGGGGCCTCGCGCCCCACCCGCACCACGCCGAGCCAGAAGAGCGCCTCCTGCGCGAAGCGCGAGAGGAGGGTGTGCGGCCCGTCAGCGGTTTCGTCCCAGCTCCCGAACGCCTCTCGGCATCCCCAGCGGACGTCGTCGTGGAAGCCGAGGTTCTTTGCGACCCCGAGGACTCGGTCGAACGGCGTCCAGGTCTCGAGGGGGAGGCCGCGGAGCGCGCCAAGGGCAATCTCGCGATACCGCGGCATCGGCTCGCGGTAGAAGGCGAAGGCCATCTGATCGCTGCACCAGGCGATCCTGCGCCGAGGGTACCTCTCGGACCAGAACGGCGAGCGGCACCAGACCTCGAAGCAGCTCGAGAGGGCGGCGTGGCGGTCCTTTGCGATTGCCGAGGAGGCGGGGCGAAGCGCGAGCCGGCCGTCGACGCGCTCCACGAGGTCGAGCTGGATGGCGAGGAAGAGGAGGAACTCCGTGTAGACCGAGCCGGTCTCGGAGTCATCGAGCCTGTGCGCGAGGCGGCGGGTGTCCTGGCGGGACGGCTCGCCCTGGCGGGGCCGGTGGCACTCCTCGGAGCCGACGGCGCCGAGGAGTCCGACCAGGTCGGCGACGAGCCTCCCCTCCCGCGCATCGACGAAGGCGGGGACGGCGGAGGTGTCCTCCGCTGCCTGGCGGTGATGGACCTTTTTCAACACTGACACCCTCCGGACCCGGCGGTCACGTGAGGCTGTCGGTCTTCTCAGCAATCTGCCGGCCAGCGCGCGAGTTGTGCGAAAGAACCGGTCGCACATAGGGATGCGGATCATCCGCTCGCGGCGAGCGCGCGGCGGAATTCGCCGGTCCCGGCGGATTTCGCCGGCGGGGCTGCATCCTCGGCGAGGCATCGTCGTCGTAGTCGTAGTCGTAATCGTAGTCGTTCTGTGGGAACCGCAGGAGTTGGTCAGAACGACTACGATTACGACGACGAGGGGTGTGCCACGCTGGAAACCATCCTGTGGAGCGATACCCGCATTTCGGTGGCGTCACCCTCTCGCAGAGTGATAGGAATGGGCGTTCCAAATTCATCGCCGTCAAGATAAGCCCCGCAGGGGCGCAATGAATCAGCCCAGGGCGCAGCCCTTATCTTTACCCGGATCTTTTCAAATGACGACGGTTCCGACGAACGAGATTGGCACCCTGGACCAGCACCTCCAAGACGCGCCATCCGCGCCAGATGGTGATCCATCCCGGCATGCCAT
>Ga0082335_1007038_pt1 | contig 13954 bp, 16 predicted proteins | sample Subgrocontami58m_FD_72375 | JGI IMG/M metagenome (GOLD analysis project Ga0082335, IMG submission 72375) | Subsurface groundwater microbial communities from S. Glens Falls, New York, USA - GMW37 contaminated, 5.8 m (SPADES assembly) (version 2) ...
CCGCCTACGCCCGCGAGCTCGTGGACTGCGGCATGGCGGCCATCGCGGCCGTGGGCGTTCGATGAGGAGCGGCATCGGCTACGATGTGCACAGGCTCGCGACCGGTCGCCGGCTCGTGCTCGGCGGGATCGCGATCGAGCATCACCAGGGGCTCGTCGGACATTCCGACGGCGACGTCCTCCTCCACGCGGTCATGGACGCGCTGCTCGGAGCCGCGAACCTCGGCGATCTCGGCGCGCACTTTCCCTCCGGCGACGAGGCGTACCGGGGAGCGTCGAGCGTCGATCTCCTCGGGCGGGTCGGGGCCAAGGTGGCCGAGGCGGGCTACCGGATCCTGTCGCTCGACGCCACCGTCATCGCGGCGGCTCCGCGGATCGCACCGCACGCCGGCGCGATGCGCAAGGCGATCGCCGGCGCGCTTGGGCTCGAGGCGGGGCGGGTGAGCGTCAAGGCGACGACGAACGACGGCCTCGGCCTCGTCGGCGCGGGCGAGGCGATCGCGGCGCTCGCGACCGCCCTCGTGGACGAGCTCTAGCGCGCGACCAACGCGGACCCAGCGAAGGAGAGACGGCCATCGCACTCGCGGAGATCCACCTCTACGACAGCGCGACGCGCACGGTGCGGCCCTTCGAGCCGCTCGTTCCGGGGCGGGTCGGCATCTACGACTGCGGTCCGACCGTGTACTCCTACCAGCACATCGGCAACCTCTACCGCTACATCGTCGCCGACGTCGTCCGTCGCTCGTTCGAGTACGCGGGGTACGCCGTGACCCAGGTGATGAACATCACCGACGTCGGGCACCTCTTCGACGATGCCGACCAGGGCCTCGACAAGATGGAGACCGCGGCGAAGCGCGAGGGCCGCGACCCGGCCGCGATCGCCCGGCACTACACCGACGTGTTCATGGCCGACCGTGCGACGCTCAACGTCCTGCCGCCGCAGGTGATGCCGCTCGCGACCGCCCACGTCCCCGAGATGGTCGCGGCCGTCGAGCGCCTCGTCGCGTCCGGTCACGCCTACGTCGCCGGCGACGGCGTGTACTTCGACGTCTCGACCTTCCCCGGGTACGGCAACCGCCTCAATCCCGGCGCGCTCGACGAGCGGCAGGCCGGCGCGCGCGTCGAGGTGAACGAGCACAAGCGGCACCCGAACGACTTCGCGCTCTGGCGCTCGGCGAAGCCGGGCGACCTCCAGCAGTGGGACTCGCCCTGGGGCCGCGGCAACCCCGGCTGGCACATCGAGTGCTCGGTCATGTCGATGCGGTACCTCGGCGAGACGTTCGACATCCACTCCGGCGGCGAGGACCACCTCTTCCCGCACCACGAGTGCGAGATCGCGCAGTCCGAGGCGCTCACCGGGAAGCCGTTCGTCCGCTACTGGATGCACACGTACTTCCTCTCGGTGGACGGTGGCGCCATGCACAAGTCGAAGGGGAACGTCTACCTCCTCGCCGACTTCGCCGCGCACGGCTGCCAGCCGCTCGCGTTCCGGATGCTCGGCCTCGGCGTGGGGTACCGGAAGAGCCTCGATTTCACTTGGAGGGCGCTCCAGGACGCCCAGCGCCGGCTCGACCGCTGGCGCTCGGCGATCGGTCGTGCCTGGCAGGCGCTCGAAGGGCGCAGCGGCGCGGTCGCCGCCGCCGACCCGGTTCGCGGCGCCTTCCTCGCGGCGATCGCCGACGACTTCAACACGCCGCGCGCTCTCGCGCAGGCCGAGGCCGCGCTCGACCTCCTGAACGCGCCGGACGAGGCGACTCGCGCACGCGGGCTCGCGCTGCTCTTCGACATGGACCGCGTGCTCGGCCTCTCGCTCCGCGAGAGCGCCGAGGTCACCGTGCTGCTCGCCGACGAGGAGCGCCGCCTCCTCGCCGAGCGGGAGGTGGCGCGCGGCGCGAAGGACTTCGCTCGCTCGGACGCGCTCCGCGTCGAGCTCGAGCGAGTCGGGATCCGCGTGAAGGACACCAAGGACGGGCAGCGCTGGGAACGAGTCCCGCGTGCCGGCGAAGGAGCGTGACCATGGACGCTGAGTTCGAGCAAGCGCGCGAGGGCGAGGGTGCCCCTGCGGGTGAGCCCGCCGCCGGCCCCGCCGGCGAATCCGCCGCGGGCGCCGCGGGTGACGAGGCGCGTCGCCGCCGGCGCGGGCGGCGCGGCCGGGGTGGCGGAGGCGGACAGCCGCCGCCGTTCCGCCCACAGGGTCAGAGCCCGGCGTTCCGGCCGGCGGCACCGGGCTTCCGGCCGCAGGGCCAGGGCTTCCGGCCGCAGGGCCAGGGTCAGTTCCGCCCGCAGGGACAAGGCTTCCGCCCGCAAGGCCAAGGGTTCCGGCCGCAGGGCCAGGGGTTCCGGCCGCAGGGGCCGCGCTTCGACCAGTTCCGGCCACAGGGTCAGCCGGTGCGCCCGCCTGGGAGCGAGGGGGAGGACGAGGGCTCGTCGCAGGCGAGCGAGCTCGCCGCGTACGAGCGGCGGCAGAAGCAGGGCCAGCGGCCGGGCGGCTTCCGCCCGGGCGGCTGGCGCCAGCGCGCGCCCGGCGGCCAGCAGGGCTACGAGGACGTGATCCGGCGCGTGACTGGCGGCCCCAAGCAGGCGGCGCCGTCGCACGAGGCTGGCGAGCCAATCGGTGGACCGCACGCCGTCCTGGAAGCCATCCGCGCGGGGCGCACGCTCCGGAGCCTCTACGTCTCACAGGACCGCGGGGTCCGCACCGGCGTCGTGAGCGAGCTCATCGGCGAAGCGCAGCAGCGCGGCATCTTCGTGCGGTACGTGGACAAGCTCGAGCTCGCGCGCCTGTCGCCGGTGGAGAACCACCAGGGGGTCGTCGCGATCGCGGAGGGCCGTCCCGGCGTGGACCTCGACGAGCTCCTGCTCCACCTGGGGACGCTTTCCGGACCCGCGCTTGTCCTCGTGCTCGATCAGCTCCGGGACCCGCAGAACTTTGGCGTGCTCCTCCGCTCCGCCGAGGGCGCGGGCGTGGACGGCGTGGTCATCCCGCGCCACCGTTCGGTCGGCATCACGCCCGCGGTCGCCAAGACGAGCGCCGGCGCGTCGGAGCACCTGCTGGTGGCCGACGTGCCGAACCTGCGCCAGGCGATCGACGCGCTGAAGGAGAAGGGCGTCTGGGTTGTCGCGACCGACGAGTCCGGCGACCTCCTCTACGACGAGGTGGACTACCGCGGCCCCACCGCGCTCGTCATCGGGAACGAATCCGAGGGCATCCGCCGCCTCGTGCTCGAAGGCTGCGACCAGGTGGTCCGGATCCCAATGCTCGGCCAGGTGGCCTCGCTCAACGCCGCGGCCGCCGGGACGATCCTCCTCTACGAGGCCGTCCGGCAGCGCGCGCGCGACGCCGCGCCGTCGCCCACGCGCACGCCGCGGCCCGCTCCGCCGCCCGGCACGCCGGTCGAGGAGGTGGGCTTCGACGATCCGAACGCGCCCGACGACCTCTACAGCGACGGCGCGCTCGACGGTGACGAGGTGCCCGAGAGCGAGCTCGATACCGAGGCGCGGGCCGAGGCCGAGCCGGAGTCCAACACGGAGCTGGAGTCGGAGGCCGACGCTGAGTCTGAGGCCGAGGCCGACGAACAGGACTCCCCGATCGCGCCCGAGCTCGACGAGGCGCCGCCCGCGCCCGCCAAGCGCACCGTCAAGAAAGCAGCGTCGAAGGAGCCGGCAGGGAAGGAGCCGGCCGCGAAGAAAGCTCCCGCGAAGAGAGCCGCCCCTCGCCCGAAGACGAAGAAGGCGGAAGAATAGACCCAGGCCGGCCTAGCTCAACTGGCAGAGCAGCGGTTTTGTAAACTTCCGCTCCGCCCCCGAGACCACCCTCGCAGAATCCCCGCATCTGACGCGGCTATTTCGACGGACGGGCGGCAGGCACCGATCCCATCCGTACAAACTGCTGCGTCGTTCCCGATCCCGGTCTACGCCTTGCGCGCGCAACGGATCCTCGGGTGGAAGCCATGATCGCCGCCCCCCGCCGCGATCGTCCGCTCCGACTTCGTCATCCGCGTCGCCGGCTGCGAGTTCCACCACGGCACGGTCACCGAGTGCGACGTCTGCGGCGGCTATGCGCTTCTCCGGTTCCGCCTGCTCATGCCGATCCTCCAGCGCCTCGCGGACGGCACGGTGCGCGTCGTGTGCGTCGGGCATCAGGGGCGGCCGTCGTGAGGCTCCTCGCCCTCGACCCCGGCCAGGACATCTCCGGCGCGGCCTACTTTGACGGCGGCCGCCTCGTCTCGATCGACCGCTTCAAGTCTCGCGGCACCGACTGGCTGCCGAAGCTCGAATCGATCGCGGCCGACCTTCGGCAGGCTGCTCGCGGTCGCTCGTGGCTCCCGGACTTCGTCGCCATCGAGCTGCCCACTCCGGGCCTCCATTTCCAGGCGAACGCGTCACTCGGGGAGACGCGCGGCTATCTGCAGCACGAGGTGCGGTCGCTCTGGCCGAAGGTCCGGATTGTGGACGTCCATCCCTCGACGCACGGCGCGCTCGCGGGCGGCAGGGCCGGGCTGGACCGCAAGGACGCGACGAAGGCATTCGTCATCGAGGTCCTCGATCGTCACGGGCTGCCGCGGCCGCAGGGCGGTCTGGATCAGAACACGGCCGACGCCGTCTCGATCGGCATCGCGGCGCACTGGAAGCTCGGCGCGGAGGTCGTGGGGGTGGAGCGTGCGAAGGCGACCGGCTGGCGGGCCGTCGTCTTCGGTGGGGCGGACGCGAATCAGGGGATGGGGGAGCAGGTCGTGATCTGAGCAAGCGGGACGCCCTCACCCATCGCGAGCGCGAGATCCTCCGCGCACTCGGGCGTGGAATGCGCGACAAGGAGATCGCTGCGCGCCTCGGCCTTTCCGTCTACACGGTCCGCGCGCACATCCGGAGCGCGCGGCAGAAGCTCGGCGCAACCTCGCGGGCGCATGCGGTGGCGATAGCATTCCGGTGATGAAGGAGACATGGTGAAGCTGCTCGTCGGTGACATGGACCTTTCGAGGTGGGTAGCCGCCACCCGCGTCTCGGCCGCCACCGAGAGCCCAGCGATCCCCGCCTCGCTGATCGGCTCATTCTCGGTCGACATCGGGCTTGCGGCGTGGTCGCAGGACGACGATCGAATGCCGTTGCCGCCGGCGTTGATTCGCGCGGTCACTCAACTCCAGGCGGACGGACGCGCACACGCGTTCACGTCGCAAGCGGACCCCGGCAAGCCGACATTCAAGGGTCGCGCCACAGTGGCCGTTCAGCCCAATCTGGACCCCGACGGGTGGATCCTCCGGCTCTCCGTCGTCGGCGCGATCGAGATGGTGGAGGTTGCCACCGATGCGTCCTGAGATCGCTATGGATATGTCGTGGCCAGCCGGCACGACGATCGGCGCAATCATCCGCGACATCGAGGCCACAAGCGGTCGGAAGTTCCGCCACACCGTCACGATCATCCCGCGCGCCGACATCCAAGAGTGCCCGCCGTTTATTCAGGTGATCGCGGCGGAGAACGACCGCGCTGCGGAGCGGCTCGACGAGGCATTCACGCCCGAGGACTAGCCCGCATTTCTGCGACTTTGTGCTAGCACCAATGCACTAGTTTCTGCCCGCGCGCCCCCCGGTCACCTCCCAAGATACGAGCCGTGAACCGTCGCCCGCGGACGCCGCTCGGTAGCCTTGCCATCCCATCCCTCCACCCGACGGACGGGCGCGGAGGCGGTGCGGGCCCGTCTTCGCGCCCGCGAGTCCGCCGATGAGTGCCGTGTTCCGCGAGTACCTGCGCGCGAAGGCCATCCTCATCGCCGTCGTCCTCGACGAGACCTGGGCGAAGAACAACTACGCGGTCGAGATCGCGCACATGGACTTCGTCGACGCGCGCGCGGAGCTCCGGTCCTGATGCCCTGGGCTCCGCTGGTCCCCTGCGCTGCGCGGCCGTGCCCTGAGCGCGTCCGCCGTGGGCGTTGCTCTCGCCATGAGGCCGAGCGGATGCGCGCGTACAACGAGCGCCGCGGCTCCTCGACCGCGCAGGGCTACGGGGCCGAACACCAAGCGTTGCGTGCGCAACTGATCGCCGAGCGTGGCAACTTCTGCGAGGACTGCGGCGGCTCACCGATGCCAGCGAACCCGCTCGACCTCGACCACCTCGACGGGAACAAGTTCAACCGCTCCCGCGCGAACCTCCGCCTCCGCCATCACGACGAGCATTCGCGGAAAACCGCCCTCCTCGACGGCCGCTGGGGAAAGCCGGCTCTTGTTGGGCGCTAGGGGACCGCAGCCGAAGCCGCGCGCGCTCCGGGTGCTCTCGGGCAACGCCTCGCACCGCCCGCTCCCGGAGGAGCCGCAGCCGCGGGCGATCCTCCCCGATCGGCCGAAGGGCATGAGCGCGCGGGCGCGGGCCGTTTGGGACGACCTCGCGCCCCGGCTACAGCGCATCGACCTCATCACCGAGATCGACGGCGCGCAGTTCGTGGACCTCTGCGAGCTCCAGGCGTCGCTCGAGGCCATCCGCCGCTCTCGCCGCGGCAAGGCCTTCACGGTGAAGCTGAAGAACGGGCCCGAGATGGCGGCCCCGCTCGTCACGCTCGAGCTCAAGGTCATCAAGGAGCTCCGCGCGCTGCGCCAGTCGTTCGGCCTCGCCGCGAGCTACCGGGTGAACCTCGCCCCGAAGCGCGGAGGCGGGGACGAGGGCGACGATGTCGATGGTTGAGTGTCGTGTCCGGGCTACTTGACCGGTGGGCCTCAGCTGGACCCTCCGCGATCGGATGCCGAAGCACCGTGAGCGCGACGGTGAATTCTTCTTCGACGTCCACGCGGCCGACTACGCGGCCGGCTGGTGGAATCGGCATATCCGGATCCCGGACGGGCCCAAGTACGGCCGGAAGTACGTCCTCCCGGAATGGCAGGAGCGCGACCTCCGCGCGCTCTACGGCTGGCGCCGCGCGGGCGGCGGTCGCCGCTTCACGCGGTTCGGGTGCGCGGTCGGGCGCGGCAACACGAAGTCCTCGTTTGGCGGCGGCATGGGCCTCCTGGGCCTCGCCGGTGAGCACCGGCCGACCGCTCGCATCATCGGTGCTGGCCACGACAAGCCGAACGCCGGCGAGATCTACACGTACGCGAGCCGGATGGTCCTGCTCGACCCGTCGCTCAAGCGCCACCTGCGCACTCTTCCGGGTACGAAGCGCATCCTGCGGCGCAGCAACACCGGAAGCTACGAGATCATCGCGTCCGAGCCGAACGTCGGTCACGGCAAGCACGCCACGACGCTGCTCGTTGACGACCTCCAGGCGCACAAGCGCGCGGAGTTCGTGCGAGTGCTCCGTTCCGGCCAGACCGATATGGGCGACGACGAGATGCTGATCTCCGATCCGCTCGAGCTCGACTTCATGACCGCCGGCTCGAACCGCCGTGGCATCGGCTTCGAGGAATGGCAGTTCTGGCTGCAGGCGCTCGAGGATCCGTCGCTCGCGCCCGACCTTCTGGTCGACATGCACTTCGCGGACCCGACCGACGACATCGAGGACCCGAAGGTCTGGCTGAAGGCGAACCCCAACCTCGGTATCTCGGTCAGTGAGGGCTTCATCCGCAAGCGTGTGCACGAGGCGAAGACCAGGCCGTCCGAGCTGAACGATGTCCTCCGCTACCAGTTCAACATCTGGACCGACGCCGAGGTCGCGAAGTACACGATCGCGCAGTGGAAGTCCTGCGCCGGCGGGCTTCTCGACGAGGCGAAGCTCGTGGGCCGCCCCTGCCACACCGCGGTCGACCTCAGCTCGTCGCGCGACCTCACGGCGATCGCCCACTACTTCCCGCCGATGGACGGCGCGAAGGCGCAGCTGCTCGTCCGCCACGTCATCCCGCGCGCGAACATCGAGGAGCGCGTCCAGCGCGACAAGGTCTCCTACGACGTCTGGGTCCGCGAGGGCTGGATCCGCACGACTGCCGGCGACGTCATCGACGAGACCGCAGTCGGCGACATGCTCCTGGCGGACCTTGCGCGCTTCAAGCCTCGCGAGCTCGCCTACGACCGCTGGGGCATGGACGGCGTCATCCAGCGGGTCCAGAAGGAAATGCCGAACCTCACCCTGACGCCGTTCGGCCAAGGCTTCCAGAGCATGGGCCCCGCAATGAAGGCATTCGACCGCCTCATCTACGGCCGCGGGGTCGAGCACCACGGCGACAAGGTCCTCGCCTGGCAGGCGGGCAACCTCGTCGTCGAGACCGATCCCGCCGGCAACGAGAAGCCGACCAAGCGCAGCTCCCGGGAGCGCATCGACGGCATGGTCGCCTCGATCATGGCGGTCGGCGCCTGCGCGCTCATGACTGACGTCGAGTCCGCGAACCTCCCGGCGGCCGCGGAGCGCAGCGAGGCGCCGATCGCGGCAGGCATGCGGACTCGGGTGTTCTGATGCTGGCCGTCGACGGACTCCGCGCGACCGGCCGCGCCCTCGCCGCCGCGTTCACCAGCGCCACGCTCGGCGAGATCGGCCGGCCCGGCACAAAGCACCTCGCCGGCAAGATCATCACCGAGGAATACGTCCCTGAGCTCACGGGAACGCGCGCTCTAACGATCTTCGACAAGATGCGGACCTCGGACGGCGCCGTCGCCGCGACGCTCCGCTCACTCAAGCTGCCGCTCCGCGCGGCGAAGTGGGACGTCGAGCCCCCGGAGAACCCGTCCGACCTCGAGCGCGAGGTCACGGACCGCGTGCGCTTCAACCTCTTCGAGGGCATGTCGATGACCTGGGAGGACCACCTCCGGCAGCTCCTCACGCACCTCGACTTCGGCCACTACGTCTGCGAGAAAGTCTGGCAGGTCTCCGAGGACGCGCCGGCGACGACGCCGACGCTCGAGTTCCGCCGCGGCCGCGGCGAGATCGGCGCCGACGTCCTGCGGTTCAACCGCGATGACGGCACCACCGCGGTCGTCGATCGCAAGACGTTCTACCTGGCGATCGGGCGCTTCGCGCGCGAGCCCCAGATCACCCTGCGCAAGCTCGCGCCGCGGCAGCAGCGGACGATCAACAAGTGGAACACCGCGCAGGATGGCGGCCTCGTCTCGGTCGAGCAGATGCTCCCACTCGGGTCCGATATTCCGCGCGCAACGATCCCCATCGACAAGCTCCTCGTCTTCGTCAACGAGAAGGAAGGCGCGAACTGGACCGGCCGGAGCGTGCTCCGCCCCGCCTACAAGCACTGGTTCTTGAAGGACCTCTATTACCGCGTCGACAGCATCGCGACCGAGCGGTTCGGCGTCGGGATCCCGATCATGAAGGTCCCGAAGGACAAGGCCGAGGACAGCCAAACGCGCGATCGCGTCGCCGCGATCCTCCAGGGCGTCCAGTCCCACGAGAAGGCGTACATCATCGAGATCGAGGGCTACGAGTTCCGCGTCGACATCCCGGGCGGGCGCGGCAAGGAAGCGCTGCCGATGATCAACCACCACGACTGGATGATCGCGGTCTCCGTCATGGCCCAGCATCTCATGCTCGGCGCCGGCGACACCGGCTCGCACGCCCTCTCGGGCGACATCACCTCGCTCTTCCTCATGGCCCTCGCCGCGAGCGGCCGCGAGATCTGCTCGGTGCACGACCGCTACCTGATTCCGCAGATGGTGCGGTGGAACTACCCGGGCGTCACGCGCTTCCCGCACCTCACGGTCGGTCGGATCGAGACGCGCGACACGGGGAAGCTCATCGGGGTGGTGAGCAACGCGGTGCAGGCGGGCGCGATGGCGTACGACCGCGAGCTCGACAACTTTATGCGCGGGGCGCTCGGCGCCCCCGCGCTCCAGGCGGAGGCAACGAAGGTGCCGGACGCTCTCGATGGCGTCGACCTCATGGCCAAGCGCGCGGAGGCCGTTGGCGCACTCATCCGCGCGGGATTCGAGGCTGACGCCGCGCGCGAGGCGGTGGGCCTCCCGCCGATCAAACACACCGGCCTGCTGCCGATCACCGTCACGAAGCCCGACGGCAGCACCCCGCCGCAGCCCGAAGGAGGAGCCAGTGCCTAACCGCGTACTCGCGAAGCTCAAGACCCGCGACATCAAGGGCGTCGAGATCCTCGATGAAGGCGTGTGGAACGCCTCGACGGGGACCTGGGAGGTGACGCGCGACACCACCGAGCGGATCCTTTCGAACTTCAAGTCGCTCGGTGAGCTCTGCGTCCCGCCGCTGAAGCTCGGCCACAGCGACGACCAGGCGCTCCTCCAGGCCGATGGCTACCCGGCCGCCGGCTGGGTGGAGAGGCTCTACCGGAAGGGCACGAAGATCCTCGCCGACTTCGCCAAGGTCCCGGAGAAGATCGCCGAGCTCATCGACGCCGGTGCCTACCGCAAGGTCAGCGTCGAGGTGTGGAAGAGCTCGACCTTCGACGGCAAGAAGTACGACGACGTGCTCATGAGCGTCGCGCTCCTGGGCAACGAGGTGCCGGCGGTCTCGACGCTCAGCGACATCGTCGCCCTCTACGCGAGCAAGGCGCCGATCACCTTCGCCCGCGACCACGAGGCCCACCTCGTGCTCTACCCGGGCCCGAAGCGCAAGGCCGAGCTCGGGACGGACACCTCGACGGACGAACGGCACACCGCCGTCGACAACGCGATCCGCGAGAAGTTCGGCGCCGGCCTGTCGGGCTACGACTGGCCCTGGCCCGTCGAGTGGTTTGACGAGGCCGGCTACGTCGTGGCCCGCGGCTCGGATGTCCGGCACTGGCAGATCCCCTTCACCTTTGGCTCTGACGGCTCGGTCTCGCTCGGCACCGAGATCGAGGTCAAGCAGACCTGGCGACCGATCAGCGAGATGGCCGGAGACCCCGGCACGAAAGACGAGGAGGCAAGCATGGACGCCAAGCGAATCGCCGCGGCGCTGGGTCTCTCGGCCGACGCAACCGAGGATCAGGTGCTCGCGTCGATCACGACGATCAAGGCAGCGAGCCCGGCGAAGCTCACGAAGGCCCAGTGCGACGAGAAGGGTGGGACCTGGGACGAGGCCGCGGGCACGTGCAAGATGCCCGAGTCCGCAAGCGCCACCCTCGCGGCGCGTGTCACGAAGCTCGAGTCGGAGAACACCGAGCTCAAGACCGCGGCCGCGCGACGCGACACGAAGGACGCGGTCGACACCGCGATCCGCGCAAAGAAGCTGGCTCCGGCACAGCGCGTGTGGGCCGAGACCTACGCGCAGCAGGACCCGAAGGGCTTCGAGGCGTACGTCAAGGACGCCCCGGAGATCTTCAAGGCGAGCGGCGGCACCGAAGCCGGCGCCGACGAGACCGACGACGACGGCGTCACGAAGATCCGCGCGAAGACCGCCGAGTTCATGAAGGCGGACCCCGCGATCAGCTACGGCGAGGCCCAGGTCCGCGCGTCGCGCGAGCTCGCGACCGCGGCCCGGTAAGGAAGGAGAGAAAAGATGCCGCAGAACATCCTCACGATCTCGCGTAGCGCCGACACCGACCTCAGCCTCAAGCAGTACTTCCTCATGAAGGCGACGGCGACGGGCGTCGATCTGAACGGAACGCTGAACGGCCCGGTGCTGGGCGTCCTCACGAACGATCCCGTAGCGGGCAAGGCCGCCGCGGTCCAGGTCGAGGGCATCGCGCGCGTCGTCGCCGGCGGCGCGTTCGTGGCCGGCGATCCCATCAAGAGCGACGCGGCCGGCAAGGCGATCAAGCAGACCGGCGAGGCGGTCGGCGTACAGGTGTACGTCATCGGCATGGCGCTCGAGGCCGCGGGCGCCGACGGGGACCAGGTCGACATCCACATCCGTCCGCACGTCGTCAACCTCGCGATCACGTAGGACCGAGTCGGAAAGGAAAGGAACCAGACATGAAGACCCAGATCATCAACGGACGCAGCGTGGTCGATGCCCTCAGCGTCCGCAAGCTCGCGACCCCCGGCTCGGTCCACATCGACCAGCTCATGACCGACTTCGCGATCAACTACGGCAACCTGCCGTTCATCGGACGGCAGGTGTTCCCCACGGCTCCGGTGCAGAAGGAGTCCGACAAGTACGCGATCTTCAACAGCGACCGGCGCCAGCAGCGGGTCAAGACCGGTCTCCGCGCGCCGAAGTCGCGCGCCGAGGTCGTCGACTGGAAGCACACCACGGCGAGCTACGCCTGCCAGGAGTACGCCTTCGCCGCCGGTGTCGACGACCGCGAACGCGACAACGCGGACGCACCGATCGCGCCCGACCAGCGCGCGACGGCGGCCGCGGTCACCGCGATCGAGCTCGCGATGGAGGCACGCATCGCGACCCTCGTGACCACGGCGGGCTCATACGCGGCCGCGCACAAGACCACGCTGGTGGGCGCGGCCCAGTGGTCGACCGCGGCCTCCGCGGTCCTCAGCGTCAAGCTGGCTGCGGACGAGGCGATCCAGGCGGACGCCGGCGTCCTGCCGAACAGCGCGATCATCCCGTTCAAGGTCTTCAACAAGCTCCGTCTCAACACGGAGGTGAAGGCCGCCTTCGCGGTCGGCGGCGTCGCGAGCAAGACCGGCCTCGTCACCCGTGAGCAGCTCGCCGCCTACTTCGACATCGACGTCGAGCGGCTCTTCATCCCCGGCGGGGTGAAGAACACCGCGGCCCTCGGCGCCGCGGCCACCCTCGCCGACATCTGGGGCGACTTCGCCTGGTTCGGTTTCGTCGACCCCGGCGCGACCTCGCCGCTCGACGGCATCACCTTCGGGAAGATCTTCGCGAAGGCCCAGGAGGGGCTCGCGCGGCTCACGCGCGAGTTCCGCGACGACCCGGCGCGCACCGACTACAAGGAGGTCTCCGAGATCACGGACGAGAAGATCACCGCGATCGAGTGCGGGTACCTCGTGAGCGACACGCTCGCCTAGACCCAGTGACACGGCCCGGGGGCCGAAAGGCCCCCGGGCGAGAAAGGAGGAACGGTGAGCAGCTACGCCTTGGTTACGCGCGTCATCCAAGAGCTCGGCGCCTACGGCAAGCACCTGACCGGGACCTCCGTGCCGACGCAGACCCAGGTGACGAACGACATCCTCCCGGACATCGCCGGCGAGATCGACGGCGTCCTGGCCGAGCGCGGCCTCGCCGTTCCCGTGACCCTTGCGGGCCTCACCGCTCTCGGCGTCGATGCCACCGTCGCGGACCGCTTCATCAAGCACCTCGAGGGCCTCAATGCGCTTGGCGCAGCCGCGCGCGCAGCGGCGCAGCTGGCGCCCCAGCTGGCCACGAAAGAGGACAGCAGCTTCCCCAAGTGGCTCCTCGATTTGTACAACGCCGGCCTCGCGCGCCTCCGCTCGGGCGAGGGCGTCCCGAAGGCCTCGGTCGGGAGCGCGGGACTCCCCAGCGCCCACTGGACGACGAACCCCACCGACCCCGACACGGACGAGGAATGGACGCCGATGATCACGCGTCGAGGGCTCATCTGGTGAGCGTCCCCTACCGCATCGAGATCGACCCGCACGTGCTCCAGGAGCGCCTCGCGCGATTGAAGATCGTCATCAACGACCTCCGGCCCGCCTGGGGCCCGATCGTCGAGGACTTCAAGGACCGCCAGCGCGAGCTCTTCGCCAGCGAGGGCGCCGAGGTCGGCGGATGGAAGCCGCTCGCGCCGCGATACGCCGAGCGCAAGGCCCGCCGTTATCCGGGACGGATCCTCGTGCGTACCGGCCGCCTCCGTGCGGCATCGACGGGCGAATCCGGCGAGCTCCAGGTGGTCTCCCAGCCCTCGCTGCTCCTCGTCCGGATCCTGCCGAAGTACGCGTGGCTCGTCGCCCACCGTACCGGCAAGCGCGAGATCGCGCCGGTCAACGCCGCCCGCGTACGCGCCTGGACGGCGATCATCGACCGGCACCTGCAGCGCGCCGCGGACCAGCGGGTGAGCGCGTGATCCGTCTCTCCGAGCCGTTCGTCGACGAGCTCATCGCCGTGCTCACGGCGGGCCTCGCGCGCCGGGGGGCCGCGATCGCGGCCGCCCCGCCCGCGGTCGAGAGGGCGCCCCCGGCGGGCGCCGGGGTTGGGGGGGAC
>Ga0082335_1007040_pt1 | contig 13951 bp, 13 predicted proteins | sample Subgrocontami58m_FD_72375 | JGI IMG/M metagenome (GOLD analysis project Ga0082335, IMG submission 72375) | Subsurface groundwater microbial communities from S. Glens Falls, New York, USA - GMW37 contaminated, 5.8 m (SPADES assembly) (version 2) ...
GGCCACGCCGCAGCATCGCCGAGCGCGCAGATGGTGTTACCTTCGATGTTGTTCGCGACATCAAGCAGCAAATCAATATCCTCCATCGTCGCCTCGGTGTTTTCAAAGCGCTTCAAGATTTTGAACATCCAGCCCGTTCCCTCGCGGCAGGGCGTGCACTGTCCGCACGACTCGTGATAGTAGAACTTCGTAATGCGCGTGATAACGCGAATCAAATCCGTATCCTCATCCATCACGATGAGTCCGGCAGTACCAACGGATGAGCCGGCGGCTTTCAAACCATCGGCGTCCATTGTTACACCTTCAATCGTTTCGCCGCGCATAATCATTGTGGACGAGCCGCCCGGAATGATGGCTTTGATTTTCTTATCACCCGGAACGCCGCCTGCGTACTTGTCCCCAAGGGATGGATTCCCATAAATCAAATCCGTCATCAGAACGCCCGTCGGCACTTCATACACCCCCGGCTTGTTCACGTGTCCGCTAATGCCGACGAGAATCGGTCCGGGATGTTTCGGCGCGCCGATCTTTGAGTACGCCTCCCAGCCCATCCGCAAAATCAGCGGCACGTTCGCAATCGTTTCAACATTGTTGATGGTCGTCGGGCAACCCCACAGACCGAACTGGGCGGGGAACGGCGGCTTCACACGCGGGTAACCCCGCTCGCCTTCTAACGAGTTCATCAACGCACTCTCTTCGCCGCAAATGTACGCGCCTGCGCCGCGATGCACATACAGATTCGTGCTGAAGCCCGAGCCTAAAATATTTTCGCCGATATACCCGCGCGCGTACGCGTCGTCCACCGCCTTCTGAACCATCTTGATCCACCTATTGTACTCTCCACGCACATATAGGTAAATGGTCTTCACACCCATTGCATACGCTGCAATCAGTCCGCCTTCAATCATGAGGTGCGGATTGAATTCAAAAATCGATCTGTCTTTGAAGGTTCCCGGCTCGCTCTCGTCGCCGTTGATGCAGAGATACTTCGGCTTGCCGGTTGCCTTCGGCATGAATGTCCACTTCAATCCCGTCGGGAAACACGCGCCGCCGCGACCGCGCAAATTGCTTTTCTTCACTTCGTCCGTTACTTCTTCGGGCTTCATGCCCACCGCCTTGCGCAGCATCTGGTAGCCACCGTTGGCTTCGTAGACTTCAATTTTGTGAAGATCTTGTATGTCGGGGAGAAGTAGATTTTGCATCATCAATCAGTTCATTATCAATTCAAAATTCATCGTTCACAATTTACAATTCCCCACGAATGACGTGGAAGCAATACCAATGAATATGTATTGTGTTTCTGAGAGATGATTCGTGTAAGTCCGTGCATCTTTCATGTCATTCGTGGTTTCACTCTTCTTTTTCGTTGGGGCACTCCAATACAAACGGCTGAAGTCTTTTTTTACTGATTTCATGTCCACAACTCTACCGCAACACCTCTACTACACATTAACGGCTGATGTTGTGGGCGTCGATCCTGGCGGCCACAGTTTCTGAAGACCTAATCCGATGAGCCACAACCCCAGAGCAGCAAGGATCGTTGTCGCCAGCCAGAATCCACCGTATGTGGTGAAGAGAACTTCCAGTCCGTCGTACACTCGGTGTGCGATGTTCACGTTGAGATCTGCCGGCGTGAACACTCGGCACAGTTGCTGAACTGCAAGAAACCAGAGGCTTGCATACAGCCATGTGTTTCGATCGGCGCGCACCTTCGAAAGTGCTACGAGTCCAACCACGAGCCCTCCGACATGGGCGAGGACGGAAGGAAGTGATGTCCCTACCTTCAGCACCCAAAACCAAAGCCAGAGCCCCAGCCCAAGAATCAGCCAGGAGACACCGATACGGATTGGCAGCGGCAGGCGTAGCAAGATTCCCAACGCAATGAGCAGGTTCCCGATGATGCACATCCAGAGCATGTGTGGCCAACCGCCGTCGGGCCAGTTGCTGAGCGTATGAAGAACAAAAAAGAAGAGAGGCAACAATCCGAACGGCCGATAAATCTCTCCTGATGTCATAGTACATTCTTTCCTTCACAACACGGCCATCTTTCGAGTTGTCCTTCTGTTTTCGCAGCCCGTTGGAAGCTTCGCTCGAGTCCTGCTTCGACTTCATTTCTACTTCAACTCCTCCAGAATCCTATCCACCTTCGCTTCATCAAGATTTCTATTTTTGCTTTTCCACCAATGCTTTCAACCCATTGAGCGCAAAGTCCCAACCACCAACAGTATCATTGTATCTCTTCTCGCCGTCAGCAACTTCTGCAAAGTCTCCCTGCGAGACTGATAATCTTGTCTGCCCGTTTTCAGGAGACAAATCGTATGTCACTGTGGTATAGTTGGAAGGGACATCTGCATACTTTGCATTAGGGTCGAAGGTCGTAAATTGTAAGCGCTTGCCCTGCTCAACGCTTACAACATTCCCCTTCACATAAATAACTCATGTTACGCAAGCCGTCACATGTCGCTCCCCTACGGGGTCGTAGACCTGACGGGGCTTGGATTTGCTCGCTACCGATGAAGTTCTATAAACATACCACGCCTACGGCGTTACCTCGGTCTTTCCGAAGCCCCGTCAGGGGCGTTATGTTTATAGAAACCAAGAACACTGAAAACGAAAAGCTCCAGAGGAGCGTCATGTGAACAGCGCCATTTGCCACTTCTTTACAACCAATTCTCTGCCCATATATCTCTTTTGCACGCCGGGAAATTTCTTTCGCCCCTCTACGAGGTCGTAGACCTACGGGGCTTTGACGCTTTCCTTTTTCTGCTTTCCCATTGCTCACGCAATGGGCTATTGTCTTTCGCTCCTTCGGAGCTTTTTTGATACAACACAACAGCCACGAAGTGGCGACAGACCTTTGCCCACGACAAAGTCGTGGGTAACGATATCAAACCAATATTCCAAACCACGGAGTGGCGACAGAAGCTATTTCAACTCCTCCAAAATCCTATCCACCTTCGCCTCGTCGAGATTTTCATAATACTCGTCGCCGCATTGTAGCGTACCCGCACGCGCCGAGGCATTCCGCCTCAACAAGCGTGAAGCGCTTATCCGCCGTCGTCTAACGAGTTATCATTCAATCATCACGCTGCTGAGATTCCGAACGTCAATTCAAATCTGTTGCCGTCAAAACACATAAAACTCCTCCGGAGTTTTTGGATGCCTTTATTTTCTCCTTCTACAAATATTGAACTCCTCCGGAGTTCCTTTCACGCCATCAAAAATCCCGTAGGGATTTGATATTTGTAGAACATAAACCACGCGACGAAATAAAACTCCGTAGGAGTTTCATATTCATTTCAGCTCCTCCAAAATCCTATCCACCTTCGCCTCGTCGAGATTTTCATAATACTCATCGCCGTCCTGCTGTTCCTCCTCAACAAGAGTGAAGCGCTTGCCCGCCAATGCCCATTTACTGTGCTGCAACTTGTTGATACGAAAAATTTGTAACGTCAGTTCTTTGTTTGGCATGTTCGATTGTCATACTCACAAGCTTGCCGCTGTCGTCAAGGTCAATGTTCATATTCTCGTCTATGTCTCGGGTTTCAACAACTTCATTGTCATTGAACATCACGAGAAGCGTATCGGTATCGGGAAAGTATTTGATGTGCATTGTTACTATCGCCTCGTTATCACACCCCGTCCTCACTGCGTTCGGACACCCCTCTCGCCAATGCGTGTGCCCACACACAGAGGGGAATCTGTTGTCGCGCTATTTGAATTACAATGTTGCAATGATCAAATGTTGCAATGCTAAAATCTCACTTGAGTTCCTCAAGCAACCGATCCACCCTCGCCTCATCAAGATTCTCATAATACTCATCGCCGCACTGCAACATCGGGGCGTAGCCGCACGCGCCAAGGCATTCCGCTTCAACAAGCGTGAAGCGCTTGTCCGCCGTCGTCTCTCCAACTTTGATGTTCAGCCGGTTCTCGATGTGCTTCAGAATTTTGTCGCTGTTGCGCAACATGCACGAGACGTTCGTGCAGACTTCCAACTTGTGTCTGCCGACGGGCTTCGTGTTGTACATCGTGTAAAACGTAACCACGCCGTACACATGATGATGAGGAATGCCAAGAAGGTCAGCCACGTACTTCATTCCGTCATTCGAAATCCAGCCATGCTCATCCTGCCACATCCACAAGGCTTCGAGGACGACGGACTGCGGGTTTTGGTAGCGCTTCTTGAGTTCTTCGATTCTATTAAGATTTTGTTCTGAAAGCATCAGCGCATTTCACCATTTGAACATTGAATCATTTCATCATTGGGTTTTGCTCGAAATTATTTCACTAATGTTACAATGATGAAATGTTGAAATGATATAATTCTTATTTGTCTGCTTCTCCCATCACCGGGTCAATACTTCCGATGATTGCCACCACATCAGAAATCATCGCCCCCTTGCACATGGTTGGCAGTGCGGAGAGGTTCACCATTGATGGACTGCGAATCTTCAACCGCCATGGATTTCCCGTGCCGTCACTGACGATATAAAATCCAAGCTCGCCTTTGGAGCCTTCAATGCCTTGATACACCTCGCCCACCGGCGGGTCGATGCCCATATTGATGAGCATGAAGTCGTGGATCAGTTCTTCCATCTTCGTGTAGATGCGTTCCTTGCGCGGAAGAACTTTCTTTGTCTCGTTCACGTGAATCGGACCTTGCGGCATTTTCTCCAAACACTGGCGGAGAATCTTTGCGCCTTCTTTCGCTTCAGCAAATCGTACATAGAACCGGGCAAGGGCGTCACTCTCTTTTGCAGTGATGACGTCGAAATCCATTTCGTTGTACACGAGATACGGATTATCACGTCGTAAGTCGCGGGGAATACCGGCACCGCGCAGAATTGGTCCCGTCATGCCCATATCGATCGCTTGCTGAGGTGATATGTATCCTACATTTTCGCAACGTTCGATGAAGATTCTGTTCGTAAAGAGAAGGTCTTCAATTTCTTGCATCTCCTGCTCAAACTCATCGAGGAACTTCCTTAGCATTGCGGTGCATGTGTCCGACCAATCCTGCTGTAACCCGCCGATGCGTGTATAGCTTGTGGTGAAGCGAGCGCCAGTCAAAACATCATAGATGTCCATCAGCTTTTCACGCTCGCGGAATGTCCAGAGGAGTACGGTTAACGCGCCAACATCCATTCCCATGCTGCCGACAGCAACAAGGTGCGAACCGATGCGCGCCATCTCGCAGCACATCGTACGAATGAATTGCGCGCGACGTGGCGCTTCGATACCTGCAAGTTTTTCTACGGCAAGAACATAGCCGACGTTGTTCGAGAGCGGTGAGAGATAATCGAGACGGTCGGTGTGAGGAATGAACTCGTGAAATGTCGAGTTCTCAGCAATCTTTTCGTACCCACGATGCAAATAGCCAAGCTCGGGCACGCACGCCATTACCGTTTCGCCGTCCAACTTCACGAGCACGCGCAACACACCGTGCGTTGCCGGATGCTGGGGTCCCATGTTGAGAACCATCGTGTTCTCAAGCGGGTCGTCGAGTGTTACGGTGGTGTCAGCGTCTTCGAGGGCTTGAAGGATTTGAGTTTTCTTTGGATGGTCAGCGACTAACATGGTCATGGTTTTCTTTTTGTTTGAACTCATCCCCTCTACGAGGTCGTAGACCCAACCCCTTCTCTTGAAAAGAGAAGGGGAGGATTGAGCGTAAATTCAAAAAGTCCCTCTCTTACCAAGAGTGGGATTTAGGGTGAGTTCGTTTTTAAGAGTAGTAACAAGTCACAATCATTTTCTCGGCAACGGCAACGAATCGGGAATGCCCATAAGCGGGAAATCTTTTCGGAGCGGATGATATTGATAATCTTCCGGCATGTACATGCGGCGCAAATCGGGATGACCGGAGAACTTCACGCCGATCATGTCGTACGTTTCGCGTTCGTGCCAGTTCGCCCCGCTCCACACGCCCGTCACCGTCGGCACAACGCAATCTTCTTCATCGACCTGAACTTTGAGACGGAGATAATTCCTGTTCCTGATTGAGTAGATGTTGTACACAACCTCGAAGCGCCCTTCGGGACGATACATATCCACGCCGAGGAGATCGATAATCAAGTCAAAGGAAAGGTCGGGATCGTTCTTCAAGAATTCTCCGACTTTCACAATATCGTTCTTCTTTACTTGAACAGTGAGGTCGCCGCGAAATTCGTTGGTGGCTTCGATACTTTCGGGAAATTGAGTTTTGAGTTTCTCAGCGATAAGGTCATTCATCTGCATCAAATCACCCGATGTTTTACAATTAGCTCGCGTATTGTTGGAACGAGTTCTGTGGGAACTTCCATGACTGTTTGCCCCGACGCCTCAAATGCCGCCTCGTCTTCGGCAACAGCCTCTTCCTCAGACTGCGATTCATAGTGTGCGAGCACTTTTTCTACTCGCTGCGCGTCCCAACCAGGAGGAAATACACTTTACCCGACTGGATTCTTCACTCCGTCCCGACAAAAGAAGTCGGGACTCCGTTCAGAATGACTAAGCCGCAACACTCGCCTTCTCAATCTGTCCCTCTTCATTGATGTTAATCGGTCCGCCGCCAATCAGTTGACCGAGCGTTCGGTCTCCTTCAACTTTCGCCTGAAGTGCCATCAACGCGTTGAGCAGATTCTCCGGACGTGGCGGGCAACCGGCGACAAAAACATCAACAGGCATGAACAGGTCGATGCCTTGTACCACCGAATACGAACGGAACATGCCGCCACTCGATGCGCATGCACCCATCGAGATAACCCATTTCGGCTCGGGCATCTGGTCGTAAATCTTACGGACGACCTTCGCCATTTTGTACGTCACCGTTCCCGCAACAATCATCACGTCGCATTGGCGCGGCGTGAAGCGCATGACCTCGGAGCCGAAGCGCGAAATGTCGAACCGCGGCGATGCGGTTGCCATCATCTCGATCGCACAGCAGGAAATTCCCATCGGCATAGGCCACAGGGAATTCTTCCGAGCCCAGTTGATGACGGCATCGAGCTTCGTCACCATGAAGCCGTCTTGTTCCAAGTTTTCTAATCCCATTTCAACGCTCCTTTCCTCCAGATATATAAAAATCCTACTAACAAAATCACGATGAACACACTCATCTCAACAAATCCAAACAGCCCAAGCTGCTTAAACTTTACCGCCCACGGATACATAAAAACGATTTCTATATCAAACACGATAAAAAGCATTGCGACAAGATAAAACTTGACCGAAAAGCGCTCACGGGCCGTTTTCACCGGTTCCATACCGCTTTCGTACGTCGAAAGCTTTTCGTCGCTCGGTTTCTTCGGTCCAATCCATTTATTGATATTGGCAAGCACGATGCCGAAGATAACTGCAATCGTTATCATGATGCCTATTGGAGCATACTGCTCAATCATTTCCAATCCTCAACAAGAGCCAATGGAGAGAAGTTCAGGGGAAAAATCTGTAAAAAGGTAGGGAAAAACTGTTGGAAAGGCAAGGTTGCTTCTCAACCCCGTCCGAAGGACTCATTCGGAGAGCGGAGTGAAGCCTCCCCGCGTCAATGTTCTACGAAGGCAAGCGGGGGTCTCGATAGTGATTAGTGAATTGGATTGATGGAGCAATGAAAAAGGCACTGACCGTCATCACTCCAATACTCCATTACTCCAGCTTTGAACTTAGTTAGTTTATCCCCTGGTACATCCCATCAATCAACTCCGCGTACTTCTCCTCCACAACCTTCCGCTTAATCTTCTGAGTTGGCGTCAGCTCGCCATCCTCAATCGTAAACGGCTTTGCAAGAAGAATAAACTTCCGCACACGCTCAAAGTTTGCAAGGTCTTTCTGGATTTGCTCGATGTCTTTTTCAATCACTGCATTGATTTCGGGATGCCTCACCAATTCGTGATTATGATTGACTCGTATACCCTTCTCCTTTGCGTACGCTTTCAACGCATCGAAGTCGGGAACAACGAGCGCAGTACAGAACATCCGCCTATCACCAATCAACACAAACTGCTCGATGAATTTGCTGGAGAGGAAGAGATTCTCAATCGGCTGGGGCGCAATGTTCTTCCCGCCTGAGCTGACAAACAAATGCTTCTTCCTGTCAGTGATGCGCAGGAAGCCGTCGCTCCCCAACTCGCCAATGTCGCCGGTATGGAACCAGCCTTCGTTATCAATCACTTCGGCAGTCATCTGCGGAAGATTCCAGTAGCCTTTCATGATGTTCGGACCACGAGCAAGTATTTCTCCGTCCTTCGCTATCTTCACTTCGACATTCGGAATGGGTTTGCCAACTGCACCGAACTTGTAATCATCAAGCCTGTTTGCAGAAATGACGGGCCCGGTTTCCGTAAGGCCATAGCCCTCTATGATGATTATGCCAATAGCCTCGAAGAACCCGCCAAACTCCTTCGGTAGCGCTGCGCCACCGGATACCATGAACTTCATTCTTCCGCCAAGCCGCTCACGAATTTTGCTGAGCACGAGTGTATCAGCAATCGCATGTTTGAGATTCAGAATGGGAGAAAACTTGTTTGCCTTCCGCGCCGCGGCAAATTGTTTTCCGATTTCGAGTGACCAGAAAAACAACTTCTTGCGTTTCGGTGGAGCCAAATCAACCTGTTTCATGATTCGGCTGTGCATGCGCTCGAAGAGCCGGGGAACAGTCGTGATAATGTGGGGCTTGACTTCTATAAGATTTGTTTGAACAGTCTCGATGCTTTCAGCATACGCAATCGTTCCGCCGCACGCCATTGCTGTGTAGTTGCCTGCCATCCTTTCAAACGAGTGGCTGAGCGGCAGGAACGAGAGCAGTACGTCGTTCTCTTCTATCTTAATACACGTCGAAGCGTCCATGATATTGCTGCTCAAATTCCAATGCGTCAGCATTACACCCTTCGGGTTGCCCGTCGTTCCCGAAGTATAAATGATCGTCAACAAACCGTCCGGCTTTACTTGTTTACGGGCTTCGTTCACGTGGTTCGGATTCTTCGTTTCAAACGCCTCCCCCAACTCCAACAGTTTGCTAAACGTGATTACATTCGGCTCGGTCGCGTTCACATTCTCATTCATCACGATCATGTGCTTCAACGAAGGAACCGCTTCGGTAGCTTTCAACACTTTATTGAGCTGAAACTGATTTGAAACTATAACCGCCTTGATTTGCGCGTCATTGAAAATGTACTCATTCTGCTTCGCCGTCATCGTCGGATAGACAGGAACGCTGACCGCGCCAAGTGCTGCAATCCCTTGATCAGCATACACCCACTCCGGCCTGTTCTCTGCAATGATTGAAACTCTATCGCCGCGTTGAATATCGAGCGATGCAAGTCCGAACGCGCACAACTCAGCTTTTCTTCTCACCTCAGAATAACCAAGAGGATGATACGTCCCGTCCTTCTTCACCATCAGCATTGGACGGGTACCGTTCGCAAATCGGGTTGTTACTTTCTGGAACATTTCTGGAATGGTGGAGAACTGCACGACAACGGACATGACGCGGCTCCTTTCTACAAGTGAGAAATTATTTAACTGATGTTACGAACTCACGTTACGCAATAGAGCTTTTTGAACCACCGATTACACGGATTGACACAGACTGATTTAGGGTATGATCCGCCTCAGGCGGACTCGACGAATTCAACACAAAAAATCTGTGAGAATCTGTGTCCCGCAAAGCGGGATGATTTACGCTGTACGTAACATCAGTTACGAATATAGAAATCTTTAACACGAAAAAATCCGGAACTCGAATATCGAAGCACTAAACAAGCACGAATTCCGAAATTCAAAGGATCTATCTTGCACCAATTCGCAGCACGTATCCAGACGCCGTCGTGTTGGATGATGCGACCTGAATGATGTACGTGCCGGCAGCTCGGCTCGTAAGGGTGCAGCTCTGTACATCGGCATTCCCAAATCCGCCATTGCCCTGCGGATCGCGGATGCCTTTCACAAACACGATATCGGAAGCCGGCGCCATGCCAATGTATGCAGCATTTCTCCTTCCACCGCCGGCAGCAATTCCGGTTACGTGTGTGCCATGCCCACCACCTCCTTGCCCATCAATCTCATTGCATTGCCCGGCGTCTATCTGAGCTTTCGTGAACTCTGTGGGAGCGCCTGTTTGTCCCGAGTTGCCGTAATCAAGAAGCGCTTGAATGCGCGTGTTGTTTGCAGCGACTTGAAAATCGGGATGTGTAATATCAATTCCTGAATCCAAAACTCCAACTGCAACTCCGTTTCCGCGGTACGCCCGATCTAACCCTGTGCCCGCATGAATCGCATCAACCTTTGCCTCTACTCTGCTGAGGTTCAACAACATCTTTGATTGTTCTGAAATGCTTACGCTCTGAACATTACTCAACTCCGCAACTTGATAAGCAGCGGTGATCGGTATCCAGGCAACGACGATGTCATTCACACGAGTGATGACGCGAACGCCAAGCTGTTCTAACTCCGTTATACCGTTCGGGTTTTGAACCCTGATGAACACTTGCGCTTCTGGGACATTAGAAGTGAGTCCCGGCGCCAAACGATAATACAAACTGCCGTCAAAGAGCGCTTGTGACTGCACCATTCTATTCGATGAAGAAGTAGCTTGTAGTTCTTCATACTTCGCAGCCATGAAGCGAAGGCCGGCAGAAAGCTTGTTGTCTAAAGGCGAGCCGTTCGTCGGCGTTCCGAAATATCGCGGGTTAGCTTTACCCGTAGCGTGTGCAGGTCCCCCCGAGAGCATCGCAAAGATTCCAACGAGGACGGCGAGCACAATGTGAGTACGATGATGATTGTATCGAGCAATATCTCCTTCTCCCAAGAAAAATTTGTGTGTTAGTTATTTCGGCAGAGGATAGGAAGTCTGCGAAAGCTGCAACTGTTTTACAAAGTCGACGTTGGAAAGCTTCGCAATTTTTTCTGAAGGTACGCGAGCCGTAAATATATCACCCGTTACAGTTTCAACGGTTGCCCCCGCGTCACTCAATTCTTTGCGCATTTGGGTGTCTGTCGCCTTGGCACACTTACCGAAGATTGCCAGGGTTTCTGCGCCACTCCTCGCTTGAAGTTCAGTAAGCTTCTGTCTGAGTGACGGGTCAAGTTTGGATTCCATAAGAGTGGCCTTTTCTGATCCACAACCGAGGATCAATCCAGAAAGTATGAGAAGAATCATGGCTTTCTCCAAGTGTGCCTCCTATTGTGAGAGTCTAAATTATGGTGCGGATATGCGTAGGGATAAATGGCGTACTGAATATAGTCGTGAACTTCTGAAAAGTCAACTGCATGGGGATCTATCTCGATTCGTGAGGCTCACTGATTCTACCAACCGCAGAGAAGGCGGAGATCGCAGAAACGAAGAGCCTTAGGGATGCCTTCGGCAGAAGTCACCAAGCACACTAAGAAAGCTTTTTCTTTGTGAAGTCCTTGCTCACTTGGTGTCTTAGTGGCGAGGCATCGACTTACACATCGCAGGAAATTTCAGTTATGCTAAGTCGTTGAAATCATTGATGCAAAATTTTTCTTGCAAATTTTAACTTGACTTCGCTTCGTTATCGTATTATATTTTTACCCGATACTAGAGTGCTGAAAGATCCTTTCCACTATAAGTTTTCGACCGACGTAACCAGTAATGCAAGTATCAGAATCGTTCTCTGTTGCCATGCGCAACGCTTATTACGACTGTCTTTGAAATCTCCCTCGAAAGCCCGTGTTCAGTACTACTGAAGTGGGCTTTTGTATTCTTAGAAACGAAAATTCTCATCATCAACCACAAAGCAAAAGGGATTGGCTATGGCTCACAAGGATTCCCCCACTGCCGCCTTGGTCACGAGGAAAACGACCGAAAGTGGCGGTTCATCCACTATGAACCCACAAGTAATGGATTTGGCGCTCAATGCGCGTGATTACTATGGCGATAACGACCTCGCCGCTGATGTTTTACGGTCAAAATACCTCGCCCCTACAGAACAGGGTCCGATGCATATGTGGAGCCGCATTGCAAAAGCACTGGCTTCTGTTGAAGCCAACGAAGCGGACACAGAATACTGGTACAACCAATTCCTCAATTTGTTGTTTGATTTCAAGTTCGTTCCTGGCGGACGCGTAATGCATGGTGCCGGACGTGAGGAGGCAAAGAGACGACCGACTCTTTCGAACTGCTACGTCATTCCTATCGAAGAAGACAGTCTTGAAGGCATCTATCGCTGCATCAGTGAATCGGCATTGGTGTATCGCACAGGCGGCGGCGTTGGAACTGATTTGTCCATTCTCCGCCCCGAAGGCGCATCAGTCAACGCTACAATTGACCATTCACCCGGCGCAACAGCATTCATGAACTTGTTTAGCGAAAGCACGAATACCGTATCGCAAGCCGGGCGCCGCGGCGCGTTGATGTTGACCATCCGCGTTGAGCATCCTGATGTTGAGAAGTTCATTACCATTAAGAACGACCCGCGTCGCATCAAAGTCCAACATGCAAACATCAGCGTTCTGCTGACGCATGAGTTCATGAATGCAGTTATGAACGACACGGACTTCGAGCTTCGCTGGGGCGGAAAGATGTATCGCAAAGTGAAGGCGAAAGAGTTGTGGTTCAAGATTATCAAGAATGCACACGCGTCGGCCGAACCCGGAATTATTTTCTGGGATACGATGAAGGATTACCACAACGTTGAGTACGCGAATCCCCTCACCAGCACGAACCCGTGCGGCGAGCAGCCGCTTGCATCGTACACAGCTTGTAATCTCGGCAACATCAATCTCAGCAAGTTTGTGGATGAGAACGGCACCTTCATGTACGAAGAGCTTGCAGAAGTTACTTGCATTGCAACTCGGTTCATGGACAACGTCGTCGAGTACAACATGGACAACCATGCGCTCGACAAAATCAAGAAAGCAGTTGCCTCCGACCGCCGCATCGGTCTCGGCATTACCGGTCTCGCCGATGCGCTGGTGATGATGAAGATTAAGTACGATTCGCAGGAAGCCCTTGATGCAACAGAGAAGATTATGCAAGTAATTCGCAACGAGTCGTACAAGACTTCCGTTGAGTTGGGAAAAGAGAAGGGCGTGTTCCCTCTTTTCCAATGGGAAGGATATTCGAAGAGCAAGTTCGTGCAGAGCTTACCGCAAGAGATTCAGGATGCAATCAAGAAGCACGGTATCCGCAACAGCACGGTGATTACTGTACCGCCCGTCGGCACAGGATCTATCGTTGCACAGACAAGCTCCGGCATCGAGCCGATTTTCTGCACCAGTTATCGCCGCAAAGTAAAGAACCACGACGGCGATACGTACACAGAATACAAAGTCTATCACCCGCTCATCAAAAAAATGTTTGGCGATGATGTGAACTTGCCGGATTACATCCGCACGGCGCACGACATTGACCCGTACTTCCGTGTGAAGATGCAGGGCGTAATTCAGAAGTATGTTGACAGCTCGATCTCTTCGACCGTGAATCTTGCAGAAGATGTCAGCGTCGAGACGGTTGCAGATATTTATATGACTGCATACAAAGCCGGACTCAAAGGCATCACCGTCTATCGTGAAGGAAGCCGTGAAGGCATTCTGCAGACCGAAGAGTTTGCGAGGAAACAGGAGAAAGGCGCCAAAGCCGAGCCGCCTGTAGCGAGGCATCGTGTTCCCCGCAACCGTCCGGGCAGAACGTTTGGCATGACCGAGCGTGTGAAGACGGGCGAAGGCAATCTCTACGTCACCATCAACGAAGACGAAAACGGCATCTGCGAAGTCTTTTCGACGATAGGCAAAGCAGGCGGTAATGCCGCGGCGCAATCCGAAGCGATCAGCCGGTTGATTTCGCTGGCGCTTCGTTCAGGCATCGAGCCGCGAGAGATTGTGAAACATCTCAAAGGCATTTCCGGTCCAACACCGGTGTGGGAAGGCAACGGCGGCGGACAAATTCTCTCCACGCCCGATGCCATCGGCAAAGTGTTGGAGCGCTACATTGAAGAACGCGAGCGGGAAGGCA
>Ga0082335_1007041_pt1 | contig 13950 bp, 19 predicted proteins | sample Subgrocontami58m_FD_72375 | JGI IMG/M metagenome (GOLD analysis project Ga0082335, IMG submission 72375) | Subsurface groundwater microbial communities from S. Glens Falls, New York, USA - GMW37 contaminated, 5.8 m (SPADES assembly) (version 2) ...
CGCCGCGGTTGGCGGCGGGGACTTCCTCCCCGTGTCGCGTCAGACCTGCCTCGAGTGCCACACGCCGAAGGGGGCGGGGGACGCCTGCCTGAAGTGCCACCTGTACCACCGGGTGGAGGTCCGGCCCGTCGACCCGGCGCGGAAGTAGGCGTCGGGCGTGTTCGCTCACGCCTCCGTCATCGGAGGGTGCCAGAGACCCGCGAGGATCTGGGCGCGACGCTCTTCGATGCGTGCGAGCAGCCGAAGGAACGTGCTGGGACGAGTCATCGACCGCGCTTGCGTCGGACACGCGCCTTGAGCAGTCGCACGATGTGCTCGATGGTCTCGAAATCGTCCAGCTCGTGGGCCTCTGCCTCCGACAGCCTCCCCTGGCGGTTCTTGGACAGGAGCCGTTCGAGACGTGCCTGAGTGGAGGCGGAGGGACGGAATGCGAGCAGCTCGTTCCGCGTCAGCCCCCCTGCGAGGAGGTCAAGGAGGTCATCACCGATGGCCGTGGTGTGAGTGCTCATGCGACCGCGAATCTACCCGTGGTCCGATCCTCAATCAAGCACGAGTTCGATTCACGGCGTTTCGGGGGCGGGGGGACGCCTGCCTGAAGTGCCACCTGTACCACCGGGTGGAGGTCAGGCCAGTTGACCCTGCGCGGAAGTAGGCGTCGGGGGTTCTTGCTCACGCTTCCATCATCGGAGGGTGCCAAAGACCCGCGAGGATCTGGGCGCCTGCAGCGCTCATGGCCCCGTGCGCGACGAGATCCCTGGCCAGCTTCTGCGTTGGCTCCGCCTGCTCGATGCTCCGACGGAACTGTCAGGCGACGTATCGCAGGATTTCGACCTCAGCTCCGTCCCGGGCGGCCCGCTCGGCACGGTCGAGGACAATCGACGTCACTTCGTCCGAGAGGTAGTACTCGCCGCAGTTCGGGCAGACCTCGGCCGGCACGCCCTTCAGGATGACGGTCGTCTCCCCGCGTTGAAGGGTAACGGTCGTACCCCCATGGCGCGTTTCACCCTGCTTGCAGAGGACGCACTTCATGGAGACCTCCTTGTCCGGAAATCGCTGCACCACTGGTCAAGGTCGGGGAGGTCCGTGATGGGCGGCCACGGCTCCGCGGACGACTTCTTCTTCGGCTTGGACTTCGGCGGGCCGAGGTCGGGGGTCTTCGCCGGCGTCTGTTCGAACGGCGCGTCGCAATACATGCAAGTCTTCCGCCCCGCCGGGTTCACTGCCTCGCAGGCGGGACACTTCACGCCGGCCTTCTTCTCCCGCTTCTTCGTCAGCTTGCCGTCGGCGACCCCGTCCTCCAGGTCGGCCTCGTGGAAGGCGGCCTCGAAGTCCTCGCGAGTGAGCAGCCCCTTCGCGACGAGCACGCGGAGGAGCGTGTGGCAGACGAGGTTCATCTCGCCGACGATCTCCGTCAGCTCCTCCACCTTCTTCGTCGCCTCGCGGACGGTGTTCACCTGGTGGAGCATCTGGACACCGACGTCGCCGGCCTGCGCCTTCGCCGTCTGGAGGTCCTGGTTCGACAGGATCCCCTTCCCATTCAGGAACCCGAGCAGGTCGAACCCGCGTCCGTACATGGTCACCTCCCTCTCATTGCTTCTCCTCGACGTCCTCGATCGACGAGGAGACCTTCTTTGACAGGGCGTCGATCCTCACCGAGAGACGGACGTCCCGGGCGTCTCCCATCCCGCCGGGCGCCTTGTCGGCCCCTCCCGAGACGACCTCGATCTCGGACGGCGTCACCAGCCGCGCGGTCCAGGCACCGCCCCAGGGGTCCTTCTGCATGCCATCGTCGATTCGCTTCTTCGTCTTTGGATCGATCCACTGGAGGACCGGATGGGTTGGTGTGACGTCCGTCCGTCCGTGGAGGAGGACCCGCTCGATCGCCTGGGCCATCCGCACGAGCATGTCGTGCGCGTCCGCGCGTCGTCGTTCCGCCGCAGCGCGCTGCCTTTCTTCCTCCTGACCGCGGGCGTGATGCCACCACACGGTCAGCACTCCCGCCCCCACCCCCAGCAGGAGCATGGCCGCGATGACCCTATGCCCGGTAGCTCCGCGTCGCTGCCTCGGCGTGCTCACTTCGCTCCCTCGGCTTCGACCACGATCCCCTGGTCCTTCTCCACGGTGGCCCGAAGGGAGACCCCCGGCCCGCTCGACTCGAGGACGGTCCGTTCGTCGGTGCGTTCGGCGACACGAATTGGCGACTTCCACGGGTTTTCCAGCATCGCCCGAACCAGATACGGCGCGCGCGTCGCGGGCTCCACCTCGGTCGTGAGCGGGTCGAGCGACTCGGGGAATCGCCCGTGGTCGTGCCAGTACCGCTGGAGGATTCCCCCCACCTGGACGAGCTGGTGCTCCGCCGCGGCCCGGTCGCGCGCCTCGCGGGCGCCGGGGCGGACGAGCCAGAGCTTCACGCCGATCCCGCCGAGGGCGCCGATGCCGAGCAGCGCGGCCACGACGAGCCTCCCGGTGCGAGGGCCTACGCCAGCCTGGATGGGACCTTCCGTCATTCTTCGCTACCGTCGTCCCGGAGCTGTTCCTCTTCCATCCGCTTCTGATCGCGAAGCTCACGTTTCGCGCGCTCCTTGAGCGCGTCGAAGCGCTTCCGGACGCCCTTGTCTCCCGCGGCCTCGAGGTCCGCGAGCCAGCGGGAGACGCGTCGCGCGTCGTATTTCAGGTGCCGTTTGTGGAGCTCGATCACGTCCGCTTCGTCCTTCCCCCTCCCGGCCCGCATCTTCATGGCGAGCAGCATTTCCGGGGGGATGACAGGAACTTCGAAGGAGTCGAGGATCTTGGACTCCGGATGCTGCAGGAAGGGAAGGAACTTTCTGGGGACCCGGAAGAGGTCCACGGTGACGCCCGTCTCCGGGTCCAGGAAACGGATGCCCCCCTTGTATCTGAATCCGCCTCTCTCCATGAGCGCACCGAGCGACCGGATGGGCGCGCAGATGCCCACGTCCGCGTCCTCCGTCGATCGCCGGTACCCGTGCGCATAGACTGCGACGCCCCCGATGAACGCGTAGTCCACGCTCTTCAGGGCGTTCATCACCTTCCGTATCGTCTTTCCGATCAGTGCCTCGAGACCACCTGCCATGAATCTGAATACCTCCCTCAACCGAGATGTCACCGTGCCGCGCGTCATGACCTGATCACCCCCGCGGGGAGCCTTCGCAGGCTCGCTTACGCGAGCCTCTCCACGGCGCCCTGACGGGCGCCTCTCCACGGCGCCCTGACGGGCGCCTCTCCACGGCGCCCTGACGGGCGCCTCTCCATGGCGCCCTGACGGGCGCCTCTCCACGGCGCCCTAACGGGCGCCTCTCCATGAAACCGAGGTCGATTCTACCCGACCGGCTCGGTAGGATGGAACGTCGATGGACCGTGACGCGCTCAAGGAGAAGGTCGCCTCCCTCCCGACGTCGCCCGGCGTCTACCTGATGCGGGACGACAAGGGGCGGGTGCTCTACATCGGAAAGGCGAAGTCGCTGCGCGACCGCGTCTCCTCCTACTTCCACGCCGCGGCCGACCTTGCGCCGAAGATCCGCGCCATGGTCGCGCACGTCACCGACATCGAGCACCTCCTCGCGGAGAGCGAGGTCGACGCCCTCCTCATGGAGGCGCGCCTCGTCAAGGACATCCAGCCGAAGTACAACACCGACCTCAAGGACGACAAGTCGCGCCCGCTCCTCGCCATCTCCAAGGAGGAGGATTTCGCGCGCGTGGTCGTCACGCGCGAGATGGACCGCGCGAAGTTCACCTACGTCGGCCCGTTCGGCAGCGCCTCCGACCTCCGCGCGGCGGTGCGGATCCTGCAGGGCGTCTTCAAGTTCCGCACCTGCGAGCTCGACATCCGTGAGGGGGACGACAAGCGCCGCTTCTACCGCCCCTGCATCCTCTGGAACATCAAGATGTGCACGGCGCCCTGCGCGGCGCACATCCCGAAGGAGAAGTACGCGGAGGACATCGCCTCGTTCCGCAAGTTCCTCCAGGGAGGCCGCCGCGAGCTGCTCGCGGAGCTGGAGGCGAAGATGAAGGCGGCGGCGGAGCGGCTCGACTATGAGGCGGCCGCGTCGTACCGCAACCAGGTCACGGCCATTCGCCGACTCGCGGAGCGCGGGACGCTCGCCGACATCCACGAGGGGGAGGTGGTCCCGGTCGACCCGAGGCAGAGCCTCGCGAGCCTGCAGGAGATCCTCGGCCTGATGGCGCCTCCGCGGACGATCGAGGGGATGGACATCGCGCACCTGATGGGGGACGAGATGGTCGGGTCGCTCGTCTCGTTCGTCGACGGGATGCCGTTCAAGGGGGGATACCGCCGCTTCAAGATCAAGGGCGTGGAGGGGATCGACGACTACGCGAGCATGCGCGAGGTCGTCCGGCGCCGGTTCACGCGGCTCGTGGAGGAGGAACAGGTCTTCCCGGACGTGCTCCTGATCGACGGAGGCCTCGGCCACCGGAACGCGGTGCTCGAGGAGTTCTCCGCGCAGGGGATCGCGCCGCCGTTCGTCGCGGCGATCGCGAAGCACGAGGGGGACCACCTGTTCGTCGGAGCGGAGGAGCCGCTCACGCCCGACCCGCACGCGCCGGGCTTCCGCCTGCTCCAGTACGTACGGGACGAGGCGCACCGCTTCGCGCAGCACTACCACCACCTGTTGCGCGGGAAGTCGCATTTCGGCGACCGCAAGCGGAAGGGCAAGAAGTTTGGCCGCGCGACGGAAGAGCCTCTATAGGGGCGACGGCGGCTCGACGGGACGGAGCGTCGCGCCCCCGCCATATGCCCATTGCGCGTCGTTTCCCGCACGGCTATAGTCCGGGGCGGGAGGTCCGTCCGCGATGGCATCGCTCCTGGCTCGCCTCGGAGTAAGATCGCACAGGGGCGATACGAGGTTTCCAGACACGCCGAAGAGGAGTTGAAAAACGACGACTTCGAGGTCGCGGACCTGCTCTCCGGGATCGCGTCCGGTCGCATCGTTGGGCGCCAGCGGGATACGCAGCGCGGTCACCTCAAGTACGTGATCAGGGGAACGGCGACGGCCGGCCGGTTCATCCGCATCGTCTGCCGACTGATGCGCAGCGGCGACGTGCTCGTCATCACCGTGTTCGAGGACAAGCCATGAAGCGGCATGACGACTGCGAATTCTGCGGCGGCGCTGTCAGGTGGAAGAAGGCGACCGTCTCGCTCCGCCGCCGCGGGCGGTGGATGATCTTCGAGAACGTCCCGACGTGGGTGTGCCTCTCCTGCGGCGAGCACTTCTATCCGGGACGGACTCTGGAACGCCTCGAGAAGATCCTCATCGAAGGGAAACTGCGGGGGAAGGCGATCCGCACGAAGGTCGTAGTCCCGATGGTGGATTACGGCAAACTCGCCGTGCAGCGGTCCGGTCGAGCCCCCCCACCCGCCGGCTTCCGCCTCCTTCGTCGGGTCCACGTGAGCACTGTTCGTTCCGCCCTGCCGTGCTTCACCTTCGACCGAGGCACCCTCGTCCTTCGGGGGGTAGACCGCGCGGGGGTGCCGTGGACCTGGGACCCGCGGGTCTCCTCATGGCGGTGCGACGCGATCGAATGCGAGGTCGTGCGGCCGGGCCTTCCGGGGATCTGCGAGGATCGCGTCCGCGACCCGGCACGCGTCTCGTGGCCGAGGACCCTCCTCCCGGCGCTCCGCCCCGAGCAGGCGCGCGCGCTCGCCGCATGGCAGGCCGCGGGCGGACGGGGCACCGTCGTCATGCCGCCGGGGACCGGCAAGACCGAGGTCGCCCTTGCGGCCATGGCGGCGACGCGCAGGCCTACCCTGGTCGTCGTCCCTCTGAAAGCCCTCATCCCGCAGTGGCAGACGCGGATCGTCCGCGCGCTCGGTTGCGAGGCGGGCGTCCTCGGCGCAGGAGGCCTCGATCTGCGCGCCGTGACGCTCGCCACCTATGACTCCGCGTATACCCGGATGCCGGAGGTCGGAGACCGCTTCGGACTCCTCGTCTTCGATGAGGTCCACCACCTGCCCGGCCGTTGCTACCGCGAGGCGGCTCTGCTCTCCACGGCGCCGCTCCGCCTCGGGCTCACCGCCACGTTGGAGCGGACCGACGGTCGCCATGCCGACCTCGATCGCCTCGTCGGTCCCGTGGTCTTCCGGATGGGCATCCGCGAGGCGAAGGGCACCGCGATCGCCGACTACACGGTCGTCCGAGTCCCCGTCGACCTCACGCCGCAGGAACGCTCACGCTACGCGAGCGCCGGGCGCCTCGTCCGCACCTGGCTCCACGCCCGTCAGACCCAGGACGCCGAGTACGCCTGGAAGGACGTCATCGCCGACTCCGGGCGCGACCCTGCCGCACGGCGCGTCCTCCGCGCGTTCCGCGCGAGGCGGGCGATCGAGGAGCGGGCGGAGGGGAAGCTCTCCGTCCTCGCCGAGATCCTCCGCCTCCACGCGTCGGACCGCGTCCTCGTCTTCACGGGTTCGAACGAGATGGCCATGGAGGCCTCCCGACGGCTCCTGATCCCCGCGGTGCTCTCGCACTCGGGCCTCGCGGAGCGCAGGGCGGTGCTCGAGGGGATCGCCTCGGGGCGCTTCCGCGCCGTGGTCGCCAACCGAGTCCTCGACGAGGGGCTGGATCTCCCCGAGGCGAAGGTTGCAGTCGTCCTGGGCGGCTGCGCCTCGACGCGCCAGGCGCAGCAGAGGCTGGGGAGGATCCTCAGGAAGACGGGGGAGGCCCCGGCGACACTGTACGAGGTTGTGTGCACGCGCACCCGCGAGGAGGCGCGATCGTGTGATCGGAGGCGAAGCGATGCTTACCCGAGACCTCGCCATTGTGCGCTATGAGCGGGGTCGCGTCGTCCCCGACCTTCTGCGCCGCGAAACTCACGCACGCTACCCGGCGTTCGCGCGCCGGATGCTCGCCGTCTATCGCGCGGGGACCGGCCGGGGGCGGCGCGACCTGCACCAGGAGGGGGAACGGGGCTTCGAGGGCGAGGCCGACTGCGACCCCCGCCGCGTCCGCGCCTTCTGCCGCCTGCTCGACCAGGAGTCCGAATTCCACACGCCTGCGCGCGGGGAGGGGGCCGCGCTCCGCTTGGCCGTCTTCACCCGCGCGGCGGCGCTCGGGACGGAGGTGGCCACCGAGGAGCTGCGCGCGACGATCGCCTCCGAGCTCGGAAGACCGTGGCCCGAGGTGGAGCGCGACCTCTACTCGGACGCGCCCGGGCTCCAGCCGCTGGTGGCCTTCCGCGGTTTCGCCGACTGGCAGGGCCAGCTTGCTGGCCCCGAGGCCCTCCTGTCGTGCTACAACGTGGCCCAGGTCCAGGCGTGCCTGTACCAGGCTGAGCGGATGACCGTCGTCGCGAGGGACGACTTCAAGACGATCCTCCGGTACGCGAAGCTGGCGGGCCTCCTGCACGAGATCCGTCGCCTCGGCGCTGAGCGGTATCGGTTCGATCTGGCCGGCCCCGCCTCGGTGCTGCGGGCGACTCGGCGCTACGGCGTGCGGTTCGCCTGCTTCCTGCCTGCGCTCCTCGCCTGCCGAGGCTGGCTCCTCGAGGCGGTCGTCCGCACCCCGTGGGGCGGTCGCGCGCGGCTGCGCATCTCCTCGCGTCTTGGCCTGCGGAGCCGCATGCCCGCCCCCTCGGAGTTCGACTCGGGCGTGGAGGAGCGCTTCGCGCGCGCGTTTGGCGAGGTGCGGGAGGGGTGGAGGCTCCTCCGCGAGGCGGAGGTCCTCTGGGAGGGGCAGACGGCGTTCGTCCCCGACTTCGTTTTTCGCCACGAGGGGGGCCGGGAGGTCCTCTTCGAGATCGTGGGGTTCTGGACGCCGCGGTATCTCGAGCGCAAGCGCGAGACGCTGGCGAAGTTCTCAAGTCATCGGATCCTGGTCGCGGTCCCGCGCGAGACGGTTCGCCGCGGCTGGGCGCCGTCCCGCGACACGGTGGTGTACACGACGGCGCCGAGGGTGGAGGACGTGCTCGAGGTCCTTCGCCGCGTCGTCGAGGAGGACGGGCTCGACTCGCCTGGAGGCGCGGGGTCGGCATGACGCGTGCGGCAGTTCGCCGTCCGTGACCCGAGGATCCGGTTGCGGATCTTCCTCGGCTGCACTACACTGTAGTGACTGGCGTCGCGGGAACGTCGATGCGCTTCGAATGGGATGAGCGGAAGAACGAGCGTAACCGCAGGAAGCACAGGGTGTCGTTCGACGAAGCCCAGACGGTGTTCTTCGACGACAACGCGGTTCTGTACGACCATCCCGACCATTCGATCGACGAGGAGCGCTTCCTCCTGCTGGGCGTGAGTTCACGTCTCCGCGTGCTCGTCGTCGTTCACGTCCTGCGCGAGCGAGGTGAGGTCATTTGCATCGTCTCCGCTCGCCGTGCGACCAGGCTCGAACGCAGGGAATACCAGCGGGGGAAGACATGAGGACCGAGTATGACTTCGCGAAGATGATCGGGCGGAAGAACCCATACGCCAGGCGCCTGAAGAGGCAGATCACCATCCGCCTCGGCGAGGACATCCTCGCCTACTTCAAGCGCATGTCGGAGGAGGTGGGGATCCCCTACCAGAATCTCATCAACCTGTATCTTCGGGACTGCGTGGCCCATCACCGGAAACTCTCGATGAACTGGGGATAGGCGCCTGGAAGGTGGGCGGCGATGGCCGAGGGGCAGACGGCGTTCGTCCCCGACTTCGTCTTTCGGCACGAGGGGGGACGGGAGGTCCTCTTCGAGATCGTGGGGTTCTGGACCCCGCGGTATCTCGAGCGCAAGCGCGAGACGCTGGCGCGGCGGGAAGAAGCACAGGAATTGCTGCGGGACGTGAGCCTGTCGATGTCACCTTGAATTCGTTCCCTTCGGCGGCGGCAGGTGCCGGAGGACCCTTCTGGCTTTGAGCCTCCAAGCCTCGACCTGTTCGATCGTGAGTCCCTTGCAGGTGATGGCGGCCGCGCGCCTGCTACCGGATCTATCGGGCGGCCTTGCGGGACCGCGACACCTTAATCAGCAGACGGAGGGCCTCGTTCACGGCCTCGGAGTCACGAAAGACCTCCGCGACGTCCGGAGCCAGGGCGATGAGGTTCGTGCCGGCGGCGAAGCGCCTCGCGTACTTCCCGCGCACGCCTCCCGTGAAGTCGTCCTCCGGAAGCACATCGATCTGCGGTTTTCTGTCCGCCTTCTTCATGCGTCTTCCTCTCTGAGCGTGATGCGCGGCGAGCGCTGGTGATGCGAATGCGGTCGCCGCCGCCTCGGAATGCTCCGCCGCTCCCCCGCGAGCACGTCCGGGCATGAACTGACAGCCTTGCGGCTGTCAGTCCAACGCGCCCTTGCGGGCGCGACTCCATTGATCGCGGCGGGCGCGACTCCATCTATCGCGGCGGCGCGACGACCTCGATCGGGAAGGCGTATTCCGCCTTCGCCCCGTCGGCGTTCATGTCCCGCACGACGATCTTCACCGTGTACTTCCCCGCCCGCGTCATCACGAGGCGATTGAACACGCTCGCGACCGCCCGTTGCATCGGGATCTCCGCGTCCACCGCGTTCGGCTGCCACCCGATCGACGCGCCCGACTCGTCGAGGATCTGAAGGTCCTCCTGCAGCTTCGCCTTCCCGTCGGCCACCTTCAGGCCCGCCACCCCGAAGACGACGTGCACCGCCTCCTGCTCCACCAGCGACCGCCCGTGCGACTGGACCCCGTCCGCGTCGGACGATAGGCCCGCGTTGATGATCGAAAGGCGCGGCGCGATGACCGCAATCGGCAGCAGCGCCGAGGCCGTCTCCCGCGACTTCGTGTCCTCGAACGTCACCTTCATCTTGTACGATCCCAGCGGGACCGTGTCGGCGAAGTTGATGCACACCGCGTCGGAGTGCGACGCCCCGCCGAAGAGGTCCGCGACCCGCGTCTCGTCCCCCTCCCAGGAGAGGACGCTCTGCCCGGTGGAATCGAGCAGGTCCGTCCCGAGCTTGAACGCCACCCAGACCCCCTCTCGCTTCATCCCCTTCGCGTCGAAGAGGAGCACCAGCCGCTCCCCCGGCACGACGCTCGCCTCCTTCTTCGGGAGCCCGTAGACCGAGTCGACGAAGCGGAGGTTCTCGAGCTTCACCTCCTCAGCGAAGAGGGCGATGGAGAGCGCGAGGAGGACGAGGAAGGGCCGCATTCTTGCCTCCCGAAATGAAACGTCCCGCCCCGGGGGGCGGGACTTCGCCGCGTCGGTCCGGGACCGCGCCCTACCCGACGGCCTTGACGATCTTCTCCGCCGCGTCCTTCATGTCGGAGGCGGCGACGAGGTTCAGGCCCGATCCCCGCAGGATCGCGCGGCCCGCTTCGACGTTCGTCCCCTCGAGCCGCACGACGAGCGGCACCTTCAGCCCCATCTCCTTCACCGCGTCCGTGATCCCCTGCGCGATCACGTCGCACTTCATGATCCCGCCGAAGATGTTCACCAGGATCCCCTTCACCTTCTCGTTCGAGAGGATCAGGCGGAACGCCGCGGTGACCTGCTCCTTCGAGGCGCCCCCGCCGACGTCGAGGAAGTTCGACGGCGCGCCCCCCGCGTACTTGATCAGGTCCATCGTCGACATCGCGAGGCCCGCGCCGTTCACCATGCAGCCGATGTTCCCGTCGAGGCTGACGTAGGAGATCCCGATCCGCGAGGCCTCCACCTCCATCGGGTCCTCCTGCTCCACGTCCCGCATCTTCGCGAGGTCCTCGTGGCGGTAGAGGGCCCGGTCGTCGAGGTTGACCTTCGCGTCGAGCGCGATGAGCCCGCGCCCCGGCACGACCGCGAGCGGGTTGATCTCGAGGAGGCTCGCGTCGCACTGCGTGAAGAGCTTCGCCATTCCCAGGAACACGGCCGGCGCCTGCTTCAGCAGGTCCCCCGAGAGCCCCAGCCCCTTCGCCAGGCGCCTCGTCTGGAACGCCTGCAGGCCGAGCCCTGCGTGGATCTCCTCCTTCAGGATTTTCTCCGGCGACCGCTGCGCGACGACCTCGATCTCGACGCCCCCCTCCGAAGAGGCCATCAGCACCGCGCGGTTGCTCCGCCGGTCGATCACGATCCCCGCGTACAGCTCGCGCTCGCTCGCGCAGCTCTCCTCGAGCAGCACGCTGCGAACCATCTTCCCAGCGGGCCCGCTCTGGTAGGTGACGAGCGGCTTGCCGAGCAGCTTCGCCGCGGCGGCCTCCGCCTCCCCGGCGCTCTTCACCGGGATGATCCCCCCCGCCTTCCCGCGTCCGCCGGCGTGGACCTGCGCCTTCACCACCGCCGCCGCGACCCAGCCAGCTGGCCCAGCCAAGCCCAGCTCGCCGAAGCCGCGCGCGGCCTCGGCGGGCGTCGTCGCCACCTTCCCCTTCAGCGTGGGGATGCCGTGGCGCGCGAGCAGGTCCTTCGCCTGGAACTCGTGGAGGTTCATGGCGCCCTACTTGATCCGCTCTTCCATGAGGCGGCCCGGCTTGAAGGTCACGACCTTCTTCTCGGGCACCATCACCTCCTCGCCGGTGCGCGGGTTGCGCGCCTTGCGGGGCTTCCGCGTCTTCACCTCGAAGACGCCGAAGTTTCGCAGCTCGATCCGCCCCACCTCGAGGAGGGTGTCGATGATCGAGTCGAACGTCCCCTGAACGACCTTCTTGGCGTCGACTTGCGACAAGCCGAACTTGTCGGCCAGGGTCTTCACGATGTCCTTTTTAGTCACGATGTCCGCCTCCTACTTCCCAGGTTCGCCGCTATTTATAGGCCCATCGGGAGTTAAATCAAGAAAAACGCTGAACTACCCGGGCTGCGTCAGCCCGAACGCCTCGTCGATGTGGTAGAAACCGGGCTTCGCGACCGCGAGGAATCGCGCTGCGCGCAGCGCCCCACGCGCGAAGGTGTCCCTCGAGTGCGCCCTGTGCGTGATCTCCAGACGCTCGCCGAGGTTGGAGAAGATCACCGTGTGGTCGCCGACGATGTCTCCCGCCCGGACCGAGTGGATCCCGATCTCGTTCGTCGATCGCTCCGCCGTGTTGCCGTGTCGGCCGTAGACGCTCTCCTTCGCGACGTCACGCCCGAGCGCCGCCGCGATGACGCGGGCGATTCGGAGCGCCGTGCCGCTCGGCGAATCCTTCTTGAAGCGGTGGTGCGCCTCCACGACCTCCACGTCGTACCCGGATCCGAGGAGCCGCGCCGCCTCGCCGATCACCTGGTACAGGACGTTCACGCCGACGCTCATGTTCGGCGAGACGAGGCATGGGATCGACGAGGCCGCCTGGCGGATCCGCGACATCTGGTCCTCGGCGAGTCCCGTCGTCCCGACGAGGAACGCGGTCCGGTGCGCGATGCACTCGTTCAGCCGGTGCATCGTCGCGTCGGGCGAGGAGAAGTCGATCAGGACGTCGACCCGCGTCGCGAGGTCGGAGACGAGCTTCGATCCGAGGGGACCGATCCCGAGGTACGGCCCCGGGTCCTGGCCGAGGAGCGGGTGCCCCTCCCGCTCGATCGCGGTCGTCACGCGCAGGTCGGTCGACTCGTGCGCGAGCGCGACGACGCGCCCCCCCATCCGCCCCAGCGCCCCCGAGACCCCGATCGTGATCATCGGCGCCCCTCGAGGAGGGAGAGGATCTCGTCGGCCCGGACGTGCAGGGCGACCTGCTCGAGGATCGTCTCGATCCGCTCCCGGTCGTTCGGTGAGATCCGCACGACGATCGAGTCGATCATCGACGCGGTCGTGTAGCTGTCCTGCTGGACCACGACGACGGGCACCTGGACGCGGCGGAAGAGCTCCATGATCGACTCGCTCGGGCGGATGCCTCCCGAGAGGACCACGCCGGAGAGCGAGAAGCCGCGGTCCCTGTCGATGAAGGCGGCGACGAGCGCCGCGAGGATCAGGTCGTCGCGGTCGCCGGGCACCACGAGGAGGGCGTTGTCGGCGCGGAAGTGCTGGATCGCGTTGTGCGCCGTCATCGCGCCGACCATCACGCGGCCGACGCGGTTCGACAGCTTCCCCTCGGCGTGGATCACCTCGCCGCTCAGCTCCTCCAGCACCTGGAGCATCGTGAACTGCTCGAGCAGGGGGGAGTGAGGGATGGCGCCGAAGTAGCGGATCCCGCGGTCCTCGAGGCAGCGGCGCGTGACCCTCTCCACCGCCTCCATCTCGTTCGGGCGGACCTTGTTCACGACGACGCCGAGGACCTCGACCCCCTCCTTCTCGTAGTAGGCGTTGTTGAGGAGGACCTCGTCGACCGGCTGTCCGATCCCGCCCGCCGTGACGAGGAGGACCTTCGACTCGCAGACCTTGGCCATGATGGCGTTCGAGAGGCCGTAGACGGCCCCCGCGGCGGCGTGGCCGGTCCCCTCGATGACGACCAGCTCCTTCCCCTCCGCGACGCGCTTGTAGGCGTTCCAGACCTTCCCGACGTTCTCGTCCTGCGCGGCCTTCGTCGTCCACGCCTCGGGGAAGCCCGGCTGGAACGTGATCGGGTTCATGTCCTCGATGTTGCAGTGGACCGAGCAGGTCTTCTCGATCAGGATCGTGTCCTCGTCGACGCGGTGGCGAGGCGACCCCTTCGGCACGCGGCCGACGGGCTTGATGAAGCCGATGTTCTTCAGCTTGCGGCAGAACGCGGCGGTGAGGCCGAGCGTGACGGCCGTCTTCCCCTGGTTCTCCCGCGTCGCGGTGATGTAGATGTTCTTGGGCATCCGTTGCTCCGGAAACCGCCCGAAATCGAGGCTGGTGCGATGAGGTCGGGTGCGCAGCATCGAGCCCCGAAGGGGCGCCTCAAGACAGCCAGGGGCGCAGCCCCTGGAGTGTGGATTGCGGAAGATGTCGGAGCCCTGAAGGGGCGGCACATCGACGCCAAGTCACCGGCAATGTGTCGCCCTTTCAGGGCTCCTCGATCCCGTTCGCATGAATCTCCCAGGGCTTCGCCCTTATCTTTACCCAGATCTTTTCGAGGCTCTGAAGCCCGCATCGCAAGCCGGCCAGCGACAAGTTCTTGTGAAGGCAAGTGCAGGGAGGGCT
>Ga0082335_1007043_pt1 | contig 13944 bp, 11 predicted proteins | sample Subgrocontami58m_FD_72375 | JGI IMG/M metagenome (GOLD analysis project Ga0082335, IMG submission 72375) | Subsurface groundwater microbial communities from S. Glens Falls, New York, USA - GMW37 contaminated, 5.8 m (SPADES assembly) (version 2) ...
CCTTCGCCAGGGCCTTGGCCAGCAGCGTCTTGCCGGTGCCCGGGGGGCCGTAGAGCAGGAGGCCGGTGGGCGGCGTCACCCCGGCGGCGCGGAACGCCTCGGGTTGCTTCAGCGGCCGCTCCACGGAATTGCGCAACTGTTCCTTCACCTCGGTCAGCCCGCCCACATCCGCCCAGGAAACGTTGGGAATGGTGACGAATGCCTCGCGGATGGCCGAGGGCCGGATCTTGGTGAGGGCGTCATCGAAGTCGCGCGCTTCCACTTCCAGCATGTCCTCGCGGAAGCGGAACGCCGCCAGGTGATCGAGCAGCCCGGAGGAGCTGCGGCGCAGGGCGTTCAATCCCGCCTCGCGGCACAGTTGCATGAGGTCGGCGCCGACGAAGCCGTGGGTAACCGAGGCCACTTGGGGCAGGTGCTGGAGCGCGCTATCCGCAAGGGGCATCTCGCGGGTGTGAATATTGAGAATGTCGAGCCGTCCGTCGGCGCCCGGCGGGCCGATGAAGATTTCGTGGTCGAAGCGCCCGGGACGCCGCATGGCCACGTCGATGGCGCCCACCCGGTTGGTGGTGCCGATGACCACCAGCCCATCCACCTTCATCAGGCCGTCGAGCAGCGACAGCAACTGGGTCACCATGCGCACGTCGGATTGCGCTCCCGACTTTTCGCGGTGGGGCGCGATCGCGTCCAGCTCGTCGATGAGCACCAGGGAGGGGGCATGATGCGCCGCCTCGGCAAATATCTTGCGCAGGTTGGCTTCGGTTTCTCCGAACATGGTGCCCACCACCTCGGGCCCGTTGATGTAATAGAACCCGGCGTTCACCTCGTTGGCGACGGCGCGGGCAAGATAAGTCTTGCCGCTGCCCGGAGGGCCGTAGAAGAGAATGCCGCGCGGGGGCACGATGCCGAGTTGGCGATAAACCTGGGGAAACTGCAGCGGCAACTGCACCAGCTCGCGCACCAGTTTGATTTCCTTCTGCATGCCCCCCACGTCCTCGAAGGTCAGCTCCTGGTCGACCGTGATGCCGCCGATCGACGGGACCTCCAGGTGGATCTTGGTCTTTTCCGAAACAATCCCGAGCTCCGGCTGGCACTTCATCACCTTGTAGGTGGTGCCGGCCACTGAATCGTGGAACGTGGCATAGACCACGGAGCCCCGCCCGAGTGGGGTGCGGTTGGCGATAAAGCCTTCCTGCAGGTGTTCGATCAGGTGGTGGGCGGTGGAGACGTCGATGGGGGGCATCAGCGTCACGCTTTCCAGCACCGCCACGACTGGGATTGCCTGGATCTCCACCTGCTGGTTAATCTTGGCCTTGGTGGCGGTGCGCAGAAAGCGGTCGAGACGGATGAGGCCGGTGCCCCGGTCTTCCCCGTAGCACTCCCCGATGCGGGCGGGAATGGGGTATTTGGTGGACTCGGTGCTGATCTGGATGACATCGCCCACCTTGAGGCTATGGTTTTCGATGACCGCGGGATCCAGGTTGACCAGACTCTGGCTCGCCACGTTGGTAAGCTCGGACTTCACGCGGTCCACGCTGAGCTTGATGCGCATGTCAATTTCTCCTATTGCGGAGGGGCCGAAATCCCGGCCCCGGTGTACCCATGGGGTCCGTGGCGGCGCTACGCTGCCTTGTAATCGGGTGAAACCTCCAGTTGCTCTAAGCCGGTGCCCCGGTCCACCCAGGCCGACTGGAACGCGTTGGGCTCGCAACATATGAGCATGACGCGGTGGTCGGGGTCGGTGTTGAAGTGTTGCGCCGTGTTACCCTTCACGCGCAACGGCAGCTGCACCACGTCGTTCTTGGACCAGTGGTACTTCTGCCCGTCGATGATCGTGTAGCCCTGGCCTTCCCAGACAAAGATCACCTGGTTGCCCGGGTGTTGCATGCGGCCGCTGCGGCTGCCCGGCGGAATCTCCTGCACGAAGAGCGCGAGGGTGTTCATGCAAGGCCCCTTGAGCAGGGGATGCAGGTACCAGCGCATGATGCCCTGCTTGTTGTTCTCCCACGGCAGCTGCTCGCCCTTGACCAGCCACACCGATTTCTTCAGGTCCTCGCGTTGCTCGTCGCGCAGATCGAACAGCTCATTCCAGAGATTGCGCCCCTTCATATTGTCCAGCATCCACTGCATGCGGTCCGCGCCCAGGTAGGCTCCCTTGTCGCTCATGCCTTTCTCCTTTCCGGTTTCGAATCGATACGTGTGTCGGCTAGCCGCCGGACTGCTGCTGCCAATCCGGGCTAATCTCTATTTGCACCAGCTCGCTTCCCGCATGGTCCCAACTGGGGATGTGAATGAAGGCGAGCCATTTGGCGGGCTCCGTCCCGTAGTTGTAGTGCTTGTGCTCGAGACCCTTCGGGTGCATGGGCAACATCACGCAGTCGCCCTGGCGCCACTCGATGAGCTCGCCGTTCACCTCGGTGGCGCCGTGGCCCTCGAGAATGAACAGCACCAGGCCGCCCTGGTGGCGATGCTTGCCCGAGACCTTCTTGATGTCATGGATGAACACCCACCAGTCCTGGAGCGCGGTCTCGGGGTAGTACTTCTGCAGCAGGTAAAACTTGATGTGGCCTTGTTTGTTCAATTCCCATTCCCGGTCTGAATCCTTGACCACAATCTGGCCGTTCATCCCAAGCTCCGCGAAATCGCCCCGGCTCTTATACGCCCAGTCGTATTTCAGCGCGGGCCCCGCCTCCAGTTCGCGCGATTTGGTGCGTGTCATATCAGCCATAACCTGGTCCTCCTAAATAGTCTATAGTCTACAATGTGAAAAGATGGTCGAAACCGAAACAACGAGTGAGGTAGGAGAGTAGCTAAGAAGAATTAACCTGACAAGTAGTAGATTGAAATATATAGTTCCATATTATGGACCTCAAACGAGCGCGCAGTTCGCGCAAGACTGCGGCAAAAAAACGCAACAAACACCCGGCAAACGGCGTCACCGGCGCCCAGAGCATCCAGCGCGCCGCCGGGTTGTTGCGCGCCGTCACCTCCCTCGGTCGGTTTGGCGCACGCCTGGTGGATGTCGCCCGGCAATGCGGGTTGGAGAGACCGACAGCGCACCGTATCCTCAAGTGCCTCGTGGCCGAGGGCATGGTGACCCAGGATCCCGGCACGCGGCGTTATTTCCTCGGTCACCTGATGTTCGAGCTGGGACTGGCCGCGGCGCCCCAGTTCAACATGCGGCAATTGTGCGAGCCGGCGCTGCTGCGACTGGCGGAGCGCACCGGGGACACCGTGTTTCTGTCGGTGCGCAGCGGCCTCGATGGCGTGTGCATGGACCGCAAGGAGGGCGTGTTTCCGATCAAGACCCTCACGCTCGACGTGGGCATGCGGCGGCCTCTGGGCGTGGGCGCCGGTGGCATTGCTTTGCTGATGACCCTTGCGGATGAGGAAGTGAGGGAGATCGTCGCCGCCAACGCCTGGCGCATAGCCGGATACGGAAGCCTGAGGGCGGTGGTGGTGCTCGACTTGATCAAGCGCTCGCAGGCGCTCGGTTTTGCGCTGAATGACCGGCAGGTGACGCCCGGGGCGATTTCGGTGGGGCTGCCGGTAATGAATCCGTACGGGGCGCCCTACGCCGCGATCAGTATCGGCGCCATCGCCAGCCGCATGCCACCCGAGCGCCTGCAACAGTTAGCTGCGCTGCTGAAAAGCGAAGCGCGTGCTCTGAAGCGGGTGTTGGTGGCCGGGAAGGCACGCGCCTAGTTTTGCTATGTTATAAGAACTCCTTGCCACCCTTTACGGACTGGAGGAAGCATGGGGGACCGTGTCCCCCCATTTTGTAACAGTCCTGAGGACGTCAATGATGGAATGCAAGGTGAAATGGATCGACGGGGTAAGCTTCGTCGCCGAGACCGGCAGCGGCCACGCGCTGGTGATGGACGGCGCGCCCGAAGGCGGCGGGCGCAACCTCGGCCCGCGGCCGATGGAAATGGTACTGCTCGGCACCGGCGGTTGCAGCGCCTACGATGTGGTCGTGATCCTGAAAAAAAGCGGCCAGGAAATAAGCGGCTGCAGCGTCGAGCTGAAAGCCGAGCGCGCCGGAACCGACCCGAAGATATTCACCCGCATCCACATGCATTTCGTGCTGCGCGGCAGGAACCTGAAGACATCGATGGTGGAGTCCGCGATCAAGCTGTCGCACCGGAAATACTGCTCCGCTTCGATCATGCTGGGCAAGACCGCCGAGATCACCCACGACTACGAAATCGTGGCGGAGTGATTTAAACCCAGTAGGAAGCTCGCGTCATCACGCGCGCGGACAGGCGCATCGCGCGCTTCGCCGGTCCGGGCAGTTCGCTCGCGCCAAGCGCGTACGCGGTTCGGGCATGGGCGCTTTCATCGCGTTTCATCTGCTCGACAATGGCGCGCGTCTTCGCATCCTGCGGCGCAAGGCGCTCGAGGTGGCCTTCCAGATGCGCTTCGACCTGGCGCTCGGTCTCGGCCAGAAATCCCAGGTTCCAGCGCGTGCCGAACCTACCCGCGGCATAGCCCAGCGCAAGCGATCCGGCGTACCAGAGCGGGTTGAGCAGGCTCAGGCGCCCGCCCAATTCCGCCACACGCTGCGCAGTCCAGGCCAGATGCTCGGTCTCCTCGCGCGCCGCCAGCGCGAGCGCCTGCGTCACCGCGGCGTCGTCGCAAGACAGCGCCTGCCCCTGGTACAGGGCCTGGGCGCAGACCTCGCCGCAGTGATTGACCCGCATCAGCGCCGCGCCGCGGCGCTTCTCCGCGTCGGCGAGCTGCGCCTCGGCGAGCGCGCCGCCGGGCGTGGGACGCGCCGATGCCGGCGTGGCCGCGAGCGTGCGCAGCGCCTTGTCGAATTCGATGATAAATCTATCGGTTTTCGTGAACATGGGAGAATGTTTCCATTGTAGCCGAAGGTACCTGACTCGTTCGTTTTTGACGGACTTATTGAGCTTTCCGTAACAAATAACAAACCTGATTCGAATTCGATAGTTGTTGGCGCGCGATGAAAATTGACCATTTGAGCGAGGTTCTGCGCGTTTAAAATTGACCAGGGTGTTCAGCCTATCCTGCCTAACTTATAGGCAGGAACAGAGCGGATGATCACCATGGAGAAATTAGGAAGATTAAGGCGGTTGTATTTTCGGGACGGCTTGACGCTGTCTGAGATCGCGTAGCACAAGGCAGGCTGATGGGCCTCCCAGGGTAATTCGCGCGACCTTCCTGCTTATGCCTGTCGGATCTACGTCGTAGCGTTCTCGCAGCATGACCAGGTATTTCCGATCTTTCGTTGACTGATTGGTTTGCTCAGTCATCACAGCGCTTCGAGAAATTCCTGCCACGGCAGCGCCCGCACGCCGGGAGCGACAGCCGGTGTCGATGTTCCCGCCTGCGGTGATTGATGGACAAGGAACATCCTCGTGCCGGCAGCCTTTGGGCGTTTTCGTTTCAGCGCCTCGGCTAGCCGTTGCATCGGCGCGGCCATGGCGGGCGTCACCGTGCGTCCGGCCTTGCATTCCACCAGCGCCACCGCACCGGCGCGGTCGGGCACGATGAAATCCACTTCCAGACCCTGCTCGTCGCGAAAATAGTAAAGCTCGCGCCGGCCGCCCGCGTTCACCTGGGCCTTGGCCATCTCCGCCGCGATGAAGCCTTCAAACAACGTGCCGCGAAACGGCGAGCGGGCGAGTTCTCCCGTCGTATCGATGCCCAGCAAATGACACGCCAGACCGGCATCGGCGACATATATCTTGGGCGACTTGATCAGGCGTTTGCCGAGGTTCTCGTAAAACGGCGGCACGATCAGGATTTGCGCGGTCGTCTCCAGCACGACTAGCCACTGGGCAATGGTCGGCACACTCACACCCAGCGGCGCGGCCAGATCGATCTTGTTCAACACCTGCCCGTGCCGGCTGGCCAGCAGCGCGAGGAACCGGCGGAACAACACGAGATCCTTGACCGCCGTCACGGCCCGGACATCCCGCTCCAGGTAGGTCTGCAAATACGAACTGAACCACAAGCGCGCACTGCCCGGACGCGCCACCACCTCGGGATACCCACCGCGCCACAGACCGACCTTCGGCGTCTCACGCCACGCGAGCGGGAGCAGTTGCAGCACTGCCGCGCGGCCGGCCATGGATTCCGTCACGCCCCGCATCAGCGGTGACTCCTGCGAACCGGTCAACAGCCACTGGCCCGCTCGCCGCGGCCGGCGATCAATCCGCGAACGCACATACGCGAACACCTCCGGCACATTCTGCACCTCGTCGAGGATCGCGGGCGTCGGCACTGCGTCGAGGAATCCCTGCGGATCGGCCCGCAGCCGCGCCACTGCGTCGGGGTCTTCGAGCAGGAAGTAGCTCGCCTTGGGAAACAGCCGGCGCAGCAGCAGCGTCTTGCCGGCGCGGCGCGGCCCGGTCAGCACCACGGCCGGAAAGCCCTTCGCCGCCCGCAACACCTGCTCCTCCAGTTGACGTCGGATGTAGCGCATGGATGAGAATTGTAAACTGCTACTTTATAATTCTCAAGCTCGAACTGAAGCCGGCGCAGCGGCGATGAAGTGTTGTCGGGGTGGGTTTTTCATTGTTCTGCCCCTTCTGGCTTGATTGTCTTGGTGAGGCCATTTCCGGCGGGAAAAAGTGTGCCTCTGAGGCACCCCCCACCCTTCGGCAACGAACAGGGTTGCCTGGCATGTCCGGTTACGCCCAACCGATTACATCACCCAAGGTCGGCGGCGTTCCCTGTGTCTGTTGCTCTAAAACAACAACAGCCGGCTGTCGCCGCCCCATTTCCGGTTGAATCCGCCGTTTTTTGCCAGCCTGCGCCGCGCTCAGTCCCACCTCTTCTATTATTCGCTCAGCCCCGACAACGGGTCGTCTTCCAAATTTTTAAAGGAATCGAACCATGCAAAAGAAAGTGATTGCCTTGGCCATTGCTGGCCTGTTTTCCGGCGCGGCTTTCGCGCAGTCAGCCCTTGCTCCCGTGCCTGCCGGCCCGACTTCGCTAACGATGTACGGCATCCTCGACGTCGGTGTCGTCATGGATAACACCGGTTACGGCAACAAGACAGTCGTCACCAGCGGCCAGGGCGCCGGCAGCCGTATCGGCCTGAGGGCCAACGAAGACCTGGGCAACGGCCTCTCGGCGATTTTCCTCTTGGAAACCGGTGTCCAGCTTGACACCGGTACCATCGGTGGTGGCGCTCAGGCACCCGGTGTCAATAGGGCCCAAGTCAGTTCCGCGTTCGCTGGCGGATTTGCCAACAACGCAGCTACCGGCAACCAAATCATTTCGCGCCAGGCCCTTGCCGGCCTGAGCAGCAAGACGCTGGGCGGGCTGACCTTCGGGCGCCAGTATAGCCCGATGGTGCCGGTATATGCCACCATCGACACGTTCGGCTTCGCTACGGGCGGCACCATGTTCGCCGCCTTTGCCTACGTCCCGGGCTACACCACCCGCCAGAACAACATCGCCTCATACCGCTCGCCCAGCTTCTTCGATGGCGTGCGAGTAGAGGTCGTGGCCGGCTCGGGCAACGAGAACAACGTGCAGGGAGACGATTTGACCCTTGGCTCCTCCGACAAGGGCGGCAGGCTGCTCGGCCTGGACGTGACCTACAATAAAGGCCCGCTTAACCTGGCCGCTGCCCATCAAGAAGTGAATGCCAATACCGCGATCACTGCCGCGCAGACTCAGGTTATCCGTAACCGGGGGTGGGCGGTTGGCGGCAATTACGACTTCGGTATGCTTAAACTCTACGCCGGCTATGCCCAAGGCAAAGAGCGCAATCGCGCCGGAACCGGGTTGGTATATCCAGCTCCCGCTGCGCCAGGTGCAGTTAACGCCCCACTGCTTATTCCGCAAGAGGCGAACGCATGGCACATCGGTGTCAACGTTCCGGCGTTCAAGGGCAACGTTCTGGTCGGCTACTCGAAGTTTAGAGACAAAACCACCAATGTTAACGGTGCGGACTTCCAAACCTGGGCCATCAATTACCGCTACCCCTTGAGCAAACGCACCTCGCTCTACGCCGGCTACGCCAAAGGCTCCAACGACGCAAACGCCACGCGTATCCTGATCGGTGGTGGCGACACCGCTGCCTTGGTGGCTCCTTTCGCCACCAAGGCAGGCTTCGATCCCAGCCGTTGGGATTTTGGCATGACCCATTCCTTCTGATCGGTTCATTTCGATCCGAGGCCGCAACGGCCGCCTTCCGGCGGCCGTTTTTTTTGCTTCGCTTCGTTTTCGCTTCGTTTTCACGGCACGCGCCGTATGCCTCCCGGCATGAAATGGCGGCCGTCACTTTCGATATTTTCCGCATCGCAGGCTGTAGCCCCCCCGTCGCCGGGCGACACCCCCGGCGACGGAAGATGGGGGAGAGCAGATTCGGGTCCAGCCCGGCAGGCCGCGCTCGCAAGCCGCCGCTACGACGGCGTTTGCCAGTCGCGGATAAACAGCGCAGGGTCGATCTGCGCGCCGTACAACAGGCTTGCCAACCGGCGCGCGCGCGCGCGCGTCGTCCCTTCTGGCGCCTCCTCTCCGCCCTTGAAGGACGGCAGGCTCGGCTCCACCGCAGCGCGCAGCGCCGCGCGCTGCTCTTCGGTTTCGACCCGCACCAGTCGCCACGGCTTGTAGCTGAAGTGGTGTCGGAGATCGGCCAGCAAGCACCATCCCTGATCGGCCCCCGAGGGATCGATGAAAAGCGCCTCCCGCGTCGTCAGTCCGAAGCGGGCAGCCAGCCCCAGGTGTGCCGCCAGACGCGGGTGAGTTTGCGCCAACTGCGGCAGCAACCGCGCCTGCGCTGCGAGCGCGGCCGCCGGCCACGGCGGCGCCCGATCGGCGATGGCGTCGATTAGGGTTTCAGCCTCCTCGCGCGTCTCCCGCGCCTCCCGCGCCGCGTGAAGCCAGTGGCCGGCCTCCAGCCAGGCTTCGGGATCGTCGCGCCGGGCGATCAATCGCCGCGCCAGCTTGACCTGTGCCGGCGCAGCCCCGGCGTGCGCCGCTGCTTCCAGGTGCAGCCTTGCCAGTCGCAGATCGCGTCCCGCGTGGCCGGGCTGCTCGTAGATCCGCGCCAAGTCCCAATGCGCCTCGGCGACGTTTTGCGCTGCCGCTCGGGCAAGGTATTCGACCGCTTTCTGCGGCGAGTGCGGGGCCGCGCCCTCCAATTCCGGACCGCGCAACCAGCGGGCGTGCAAGCGGCCCAACAGCCACAGTGCGCGCGGCTGATCACGCCGGGCCGCGCCAGCCAACCAGCGCCGGGCCTCGCGCAGGCGTTCACCTGTAGGGGCTTGCAGCAATCGCTCGGCGAGCCGTGCCATCGCTTCGGTATCGCCCTCTTGCGCCAGTTGGCGCAACCAGGGTTCCGCCGCGACATCGCCCGCGCGCCACAATAGATCGGCCAGCGGCCGCACGGCGCTCGCTTCGCCCCGTGATACCGCTTCCTCCAGCCAGCGCCGGCCGGTTTCCTGGGGCTCAAGCTTGGCGTCCCCGACCAGCAATTCGCCTAATTGGTGCGCTGCGCCGGCATGACCGGCCTTGGCAGCCCGGCTAAAACTCTCGACGGCAGCCTCATGCTGTCCGGCCTGCCGGTAAATGTTCCCCAGTGCAAAGTGAGCCGCCGGGGACCCGGACGCTGCCGCTTCGCGGCAGGCGGCCACGTAGTCCGTCCTCGCGTCATTCGAAACCGCGCCCGGATGCAGCCGTTCCGCCATTTCCCGGGCGGCCTCGGGATGACCGCCTTTCCATGCGAGTACCAGCCAATTCAGTGCCGCTGCCGGATTTGCCGCCAGACCCTCGCCGCCGGCCAGGTAAAGACGCCCGAGCCGGAAACGCGCCACGGCATCGCCTGATCGTGCCGCCTTGATTAATTTCTGCGCCTCCCGGCTTGCCATGCCCTTAGACGCCGATGAAAAAAAAGCGTGGAAGAACTCCCAGCCGGACCGGGCAGCAACCGGTTCGCGGCAGGCGCCTGAAACAACTCCCGCAATCCATCGCGGAAAACATGACTGGTGTTGGATCGATCAATTTGTCGAGAAAATATGCTGAAGTTCTACTCCAGGATCCGGCGCGCGCATCAAGGCCTCCCCCACCAGGAACGCGTGGACACCGTTCGCGCGCATCAAGGCCGCGTCCTCGCGCGTGCGAATGCCGCTCTCGGTGATCACGACGCGACCGGGCGGAATGCGCGGCAACAGCTCGAGCGTGGTCGCGAGACGCGTCTCGAAACTGCGCAGGTCGCGGTTGTTAATGCCGATGAGCGGGGTGCGCAGCGCAAGCGCCGTCGCGAGCTCGGCGGCGTCGTGCACTTCTATGAGCACCGCCATGCCCAGTTCCTCGGCCGCCGACTCGAGCTCCTGCATGCGTGCAAGCTCCAGGGCCGCAGCGATGAGCAGAATGCAGTCCGCGCCGAGCGCGCGCGCCTCGAACACCTGATAGATGTCGAGCATGAAGTCCTTGCGCAGCGCGGGAAGATCGCAGGCGTTTCGCGCCGCCGCCAGGTACTGCGGCTCTCCCTGGAAGAAATCGCGGTCGGTCAGCACCGACAGGCAGGCCGCCCCGTGCGCGGCATAGCTTGCCGCGATCGCGGCCGGATCGAAATCCGCGCGCAACAGGCCCTTGCTCGGGCTGGCCTTCTTGATTTCGGCGATCACCGCCGCGCGGCCGGCGGCGATTTTGGCCCTGAGCGCGCCGGCAAAATCACGCGGCGGCGGCGCTCCCCGCGCCTCGTCGCGCACGCGCCCGAGTGGCCGCTCGCGTTTCACCGCGGCGACTTCTTCGGCTTTGCGCGCGAGAATCTGGTTCAGGATGTCGGACATGAGAAGAGACTAGATACTAGTGTCTAGAAACTGTAAAAAACACCAGGCATTCTTGAGTCTCTAATCTCTAGTTTCTAGACCCGAGCTTCTGCGTCAGTTGCGCGAACTTGTCCAGCTTGGCCCGCGCCGCGCCGCCGGCGATGGCTTCGAACGCCTGTTCCACGCCTTCTTCCATGCTCGCCGCCTTGCCCGCGACGTAGATGGCGGCGCCTGCGTTGAGCGCGACGATGTCGCGCGCCGCACCTATTTTGTTTTCGAGCGCGCCCAGCACCATGGCGCGGGATTGCTCCACCGTTTCCACGCACAGCGTGCGCGGGTCGTGCAGGGGCAGGCCGAAGCGCTCCGGATGCAGCGTGTACTCCTCGATGCGGCCGTCCTTCAGCTCGCCGATCATGGTTTTGCCGCTGATCGAGATTTCGTCCAGCCCTTCCAGCCCGAACACGGTCATGGCGTGGCGCGCCCCCAGGCGCTGCAGCACGCGGATCTGGATCCCCACCAGATCGGGATGAAACACGCCCATCAACTGGGTCGGCGCGCCGGCCGGATTGGTGAGCGGCCCGAGGATGTTGAAAATGGTCCTCACCCCCAGCTCGCGCCGCACCGGCGCGGCGTGCTTCATCGCCGTGTGGTGGTTGGGCGCGAACATGAAACCGACGCCGGCTTCGGCTATGCACTGCGCCACCTGCGCCGGGCTAAGGTTGATGTTGACCCCCAGCGCCTCGAGCACGTCGGCGCTGCCCGACTGCGAGGACACGGCGCGCCCGCCGTGCTTGGCCACGCGCGCCCCCGCGGCGGCGGCGACGAAAATGGCCGCGGTCGAGATGTTGAAGGTGCGCGCGCCGTCGCCGCCGGTGCCGACCACGTCCACCAGGTCGTGCGCATCCCCGACCTCGACCTTGGTCGCGAGTTCGCGCATCACCTGAGCCGCGGCGGTGATCTCGCCGATGGTTTCCTTTTTCACCCGCAGCGCGATGGTGATGGCCGCGATCATCACCGGCGACAGCTTCCCGCTCATGATCTGGCGCATCAGATCAAGCATCTCGTCGTGGAAAATCTCGCGGTGCTCGATCGCGCGCAGCAGCGCATCCTGTGGCGTCATGGACATGGTTCTATTCCTTTCTTAAGAGGCCATTTCAGAACTACCGAAATGGCCCCTGATTTAGGGGAGCATGGGGAGGTATTCCCTCATTTTGCAATAGACTCCAGAAAATTCTTCAGCAGCGCGTGACCGTGTTCGGTGAGTATCGATTCGGGATGGAACTGCACGCCTTCGATCCCGAATTGCTTGTGCCGCACGCCCATGATTTCGCCGTCTTCGCTCTCGGCGGTGATCTCAAGGAAATCCGGGAGGCTGGCGCGCTCGATCGCGAGCGAATGATAGCGGGTCGCCAGGAACGGCGACGGCAGCCCGGCGAACACGCCTTTCGATGCGTGGCGGATGGCGGAGGTCTTGCCGTGCATCACCCTGCCCGCGTGCACGATGCGCCCGCCGAAGGCCTGGCCTATCGCCTGATGCCCGAGGCACACGCCGAGAATGGGCAGCTTCCCGGCGAACTCGCGCACGAGCGGCACCGAGATGCCGGCTTCATTTGGTGTGCACGGGCCGGGCGAGATGACGATGCGCGCGGGTCCGAGCGCGGCGATTCCGGCGAGATCAATGGCGTCGTTGCGCACCACCCGCACCTCCTCGCCCAGCTCGCCAAAATACTGCGCCAGGTTGTAGGTGAAGGAGTCGTAATTGTCGATCATGAGCAGCATGATCAGTCCTCCAGCCTGGTGTCCAGGCCGGCCGAGGCCATTTCGGCCGCGCGCAGCACGGCGCGCGCCTTGCTGAGCGTTTCCTGCCATTCCGACGCCGGGTCGGAATCGGCGACGATGCCCGCGCCCGCCTGCATGTGCAGCACCCGGTCCTTGATCAGCGCCGTGCGCAGCGCGATCGCCAAGTCCATGTCGCCGTGAAAGCCGAGATAACCGACCGCACCGGAGTAGATGCCGCGCTTCACCGGTTCCAGCTCGTCGATGATTTCCATGGCGCGCACCTTGGGCGCGCCCGACACCGTGCCCGCCGGAAAACTCGCGCGCAGCACGGCCATCGCATCCAGTCCCTGGCGCAGCCTGCCCTCGACGTTGGAGACGATGTGCATAACATGTGAATAGCGCTCGATCACCATGTTCTCGGTCACGCGCACCGTGCCGGTACGGGCCACGCGGCCGACGTCGTTGCGCCCCAGATCCATCAGCATGACGTGCTCGGCGCGCTCCTTCGGATCGGCGAGGAGTTCGGCCGCGAGCGCCTCGTCCTCCTCGGCCGTTTTGCCGCGCGGACGCGTGCCGGCAATCGGCCGCAGCGTAACCTTGTCGCCCTCCAGCCGCACCAGAATTTCGGGCGACGCGCCGACGACGTGAAAGTCCTCGAAGTCGAAGTAGAACATGTAGGGGGAGGGGTTGAGCGTGCGCAACGCCCGGTACAGCGCCAGCGGTTCGGCCGCGAACGGCAGCGACAGGCGCTGCGACAGCACCACCTGCATGACGTCGCCGTCGTGGATGTAACGCTTGGCGCGCTCGACCGCCGCCTTGAAACCGGCCTCGCCGAAGACCGATTGCGCGCTTTCGGCTGCCTGCGGCGTTTCCGCCGGAATCCGCGCCGGCGAGCGTAGCGCGGCCAGCAATTCGCCGAGGCGCGCGCGCGCCTTCTGATACGCGAGCGGCACTTCCGGCTCGGCGTACACCACCAGAGTCAGCTTTCCCGAGAGATTGTCGACGATGGCAAGCTCTTCCGACAGCATGAGCAGGATGTCGGGCGTGGCTAGCGAATCCGGCAGCGTAGAAAGCCCGAGGCGCGGCTCGATGTAGCGTACCGTGTCGTAGCCGAAGCAGCCAACCAGCCCGCCGCAGAAGCGCGGCAGCCCGGGCAGGGCAGCCACCTTGAAGCGCTGCAGATAGCCGTTAATGAATTCGAGCGGATCGCCATTGTCGGAGCGTTCGGCGACGCGGTTGCCGGACAGGACCAGCACCGTTTTGCCGCGGACGTCGATGCGCGTGGACGAGGCGAGGCCGATGAAGGAGTAGCGGCCGAAGCGCTCGCCGCCCTGCGCCGATTCGAGCAGATAGGAATAGGGCTTGTTGGCCAGCTTGAGATAGGTGGACAGCGGCGTATCGAGATCGGCGA
>Ga0082335_1007044_pt1 | contig 13944 bp, 7 predicted proteins | sample Subgrocontami58m_FD_72375 | JGI IMG/M metagenome (GOLD analysis project Ga0082335, IMG submission 72375) | Subsurface groundwater microbial communities from S. Glens Falls, New York, USA - GMW37 contaminated, 5.8 m (SPADES assembly) (version 2) ...
AACATACATATTGCGAAGAACTTTGCTTATTCGAGTCCTTGCGTTCTTTGGAGTAGCGATTCTTTTCTATCTCATAATCCTCTTCGTTTCAATTCCGTTTTTCGAATCGAGCGGGAGCGTGTTGCTTTTTGTTCTCATGTTTACGGGCGTACGCTCGATTGTTCCGTTGTTTGCAATGGTGCTGACTGCCCAGCTCCGCACGCCGCTCACTGCTCGCATCAATCTTGTCATCAGAATAATTGAAATCGTTGGAATTCTCGCTTTGACTCAATTCCAGTTTACGGTGCTGAATATCTTTCTTGTCTTCCTCAGTACCAGTGTTTTGCATGTCGCGGCGTATGCAATATTCTCTCGCATGAATTTTCTTGGCAAGGTGGTGGATGTTGATATGAACCCACTCATCACGTTTGGCAGCATTTACTGGGTGAACACGATTGTGGATTTCATCCTCGGTCGTCAAGGTGACGTTTTGTTTTTGACCAACTTGCTTCCCGATTCATCTCAAGGTGGGTTGTACGACGTTGCATATTCAATCGCTCAACTTGCATCGCTTGCGATGACTGTGGGACTCACGGGAGTCACGTTCGCAACATTCGCCCGTCTTGCTGCGTCTGACCAGGCAACGATGGATAGATTTTATTCTTTCTCTATACGAATTATCTCCTTGCTTACAATTCCGTTGTATGCGTTTTTGATGTTCAACACGAAGGCTGTTCTTGCGACGCTGTATTCATCCCAATATCTTTCCGCTGTAGTGTTGGTGCAAGGTATCCTTGCGTTTCGTATCGCTGCCCGGTTGTTTGGCGGACCTGAAAACGGCGAGTACTTGCTGTCTCACGGAAGGGTTGGAACTGTTGTGGTATTTGGTGTTCTCGCTGCAACAACAAATATCCTATTGAATATCCTTTTGATTCCAAAACTTGGAGCAATGGGTTCTGTCATCGCGGGCGGCAGCGGTAACTTGCTTGTGAATGTTCTAGCTGCCGTTGCCGTGTATAGAATCTCGATAAACAGAATTCAATGGTGGTTTTGGCTGAAGCTGACGTTCATATGTTTTGTCGCATCATTTGCCTGTTCACTGATGGTACCAACCGAGCACCTGCTCAGTCTTGCTGGTGCGGCAATGCTGTACATGGTAATTCTGGGAATGCTATTCATTGTCGTGAAGCCGTTTACAAATACAGACACTGAATGGCTTTCCAAGATCGATGGGAGATTGAGTCCACTGCTTCATCGCTTCACTCGTGTGGAGCTGAATACTGCACGATGAAAATCGGCATGGCATATTTTGAGTTCGGAGGAAGCAAAGGCGTCGCCCGCACAGCAGCGGAACTGACGACGCGTATGGCTGCGCTTGGGCATGAAGTTCATTTTCATTGCACAAGAATTCCTGAGAGAGCTTCGGGAGCGGGGATTCACTTTCATGCAGTGCCAGCAATAAACTCGTTCAACGCTCTTGGTTTGTTTTCGTTCGCTTGGCTGGCAAAGAAAAGCCTTTCTCAATGTCACTACGACATTACACACTCGCACGGCAACGTCATAGGATCGGATGTCATCACAGCGCATAGCTGTCATAAAGCGGGACTTGAATTACTTCGAGCATCATCTGGCAGCTCGAAGCCCCATTCTCATATTGGTGTGGCAGATAAAATCCGATTGTTCTTAGAAAAGAAGAATTATGGTGAGCGGAGATTCAAGAGAATCATTGCTGTCTCTCAAGGAGTTAAGCGAGAACTTATTGACCACTATGGTCTTTCTGATTCAGATATTTCTGTAGTTCCTAATGGTGTGGATTTGTTGAAGTTCAATCCGAGTGTGCGTGATACAGCAGGGAAGATGTTGAGAGAGAAGCTCGGCATTGCACGAGATGAGTTTGTCCTCGTTTTCGTTGCAAATGAATTTGAAAGAAAAGGTCTCAACTTGGCAATCGCTGCTCTCTCCATCTTGAAGAGGAGAGACGTGAAGCTTCTCGTGGTCGGGTCTGACAAGCAACAGAATTACAGGCAGCAGGCTGAACGGCTTGGCATTGAAAAACAAATTCTGTTTATGGGAAGTGTTACAAGCGTGAGCGACTATTATGCTGCGAGCGATGCGTTCGTTCTGCCTACATTCTACGAAGCATTTTCGCTTGCGACACTCGAAGCAGCAGCTTCAGGGCTTCCGTTGCTCGCTACGAAAGTGAACGGCACCGAAGAATTGATCGTCGAGGGTTACAACGGTTTCTTCATGGAGAGGAATGCGGAAAGTGTCGCCGAGAAAATCCGTCTCTTGCTCAAAGATAGAAGTCTGAGTACCAAGCTTGGCACACATGCAAGACAAAGTGCAGAAGGGTTCTCGTGGGATATCATCACACAGAAAACTCTGGAAGTGTATAGCAAGGTGCAATGACGGTCGAGCGAATCAAAAGTAATCCGTACTTCTTTGCAGCAATTTTCATTACGGTCGCCAACGTAGCGCTCATCTGGGCGTTCCGCTTCCTTCCGTTGTACGATTACCCGATTTGGTTGTACGAAGTTCGTATCATGCGAGCATTGTCAAATCCGTTGTTTCGTGATACATACGAAATCATCTCAGGCCCTGTTCCGAATCTTGGATTTGTTGGACCGATTTGGCTGTTGAGTTTTCTCATGCCACTTGAGGTCGCAGGCAAAGTTTTCCTCACGGTTTGCGTCATCGGATTACCGTGGAGCTTTTGGTATGCGGCTCGAAAGCTAGCGACCAATCCAAACACGCCGATTGCGTTCGCCGCTTTTCCTTTTGCGTTCAGCATTTACTTCTTCGGCGGTCATGCTTTCCTTCTTGGTTTGATTGTATTGTTGTTGATGATTGGCTCGTACTTTCCAAAGCTTGAGCGGCTTTCTGCAGGAGATTGGTTTTTTCTCTCATTACTTTTTCTTCTCAGTTACTTCATTCATGCGCTCTCGTTTGTTCTTGCAATCATCACATTTGGAGGAGCAGTGGTTACCGCTCTTCGTTCTAAGCTCTATGCTCTCATGATTTCTTTTATTCCCTCACTCGTTTGTTTGATTTGGTACCTTGCTTCAAACAACTCTGCATCAGCAATAGAGCCGAAATGGAGCTTGTGGGGACTTGCACAGAACGTGTTCAAGCCGTTGTTCCTCTTCATAAAGAGCTATGGAATTCCCAATCCGTTACCGTTGACATTGATGAACGTGTTGTGGAGTGGGTTGATTGTCTTCTTCATTCTCCAACTGTTCGTTAAAGCCAAGCGTAACCAGAGGGTTGAAAAAAGATTTATTGTTCCTGTAGTTTTGGCTGGGCCCCTTGTTCTTGCGTTGCCGGAACTTTTTCTCGGCGTCGTTCAACCCGGCAGTCGCTTCGGACTGCCACTTTTATTCTTTATCTTGTTGATGTTTTGCCGCGTGGATATTTCAGAAAGATGGAAGACTACGTTCTTATCTGTAGCCTTGCTCGCAAATACGTACAACGCGTTTCACTTTAGAAGAGTTGATGAGCAGATGGAAGCGTTATACTTGGATATCAAGACGCATGCGTCTTTGGTTGGCAGTTTTATGTGTGTTCGGTTGGATTGGCCCCCGGAACGCAAGGCATGGGACGTTGCTGCTGCATCAATCGATCCGATGTTTGGCGCAGTCTATTATGCGGCTCTTGAAAATGGCGGCTTGGGTCAGATTTTTGGGGCATCTGTTTTGCGTGTCAAGCAAAGCGCTGCGTATTTGAGCGATCGTGTGAGCAGCTCAACGCCCGAAGAACAAGCAGAGAGAATGGTTTCATCAATCATGAAACACCCCTGGGGAACCTACGTGTTAGTTGGCAGAGAATCGTCGTGGCGACACATTGAAGAAGTTCTCATTGATTATGGTTTTGTTTACGGCGTGCGAAGAGAACTTTGGTGCATTCGTTCGCAACCATTATAGAAAAATGCTTTCTTTGAAAGAAAAAAAACTCCATCTCGGCTGCGGCAGAAATATCTTGAGCGGCTACGTTAACGCTGACCAGGCAATGTTGAACGGCGTTGATGTTGCCCACGATCTTACTCAATTTCCCTGGCCCTTTGCCGACGAGCAGTTTCAAGAAGTGATAATGATTGATGTCCTTGAGCATCTGCCGAACGTTATTCGCACGCTGGAAGAAATTCATCGCATCACAGCGAAGGGTGGAAGGGTGACAGTTCGAGTGCCGTACTACAATTCGTGGGATGCGTCGTTCGATCCGTCACACGAGCATGCCTTCAATGAAAATTCATTTGAGTTTTTCGACCCGGCGACCATTACGGGTCAACAGCGTACCTATTACACGAAGGCAAAGTTTCAGATTTACGCCGTTGGGTATCTCATCTACCCGAGGAAAACATCATATCTACTTTGCGACTCAAACATTGATGTTGAGCGAGTACGACTTCCCGAATTGTACGATAAGCCTGTCATCCGTTCATCATTCTTGAAGAACATCTACACAAAGCTTGGTCATAAGATCGGCAATATCATCCGCACACTGCATGTTGAACTTGTCCGGCTTTGACAAATGAGAATTGCGTTCGATGTTAGTTATATTCAAAAGAATCGAGCAGGCATCGGGCGACACGCGTTGCAGCTCATCAAGTCCCTTCTCCAAGTTGACCGACACAATGAGTATGTGCTTCACGGGTGGTCTTTAGGACTTGATGTTGATTTGATTTCGAGGCTTCAAACTCACAACTCGCACCTCTCGACCGCAAGGATTCCCGGCGACGTGAAGCGTCTCTACTGGAATAGACTGAGAACACCAAGTATTGAAACGTTTGTGGGTAACGTGCAGATATTTCACAGCACAGACCCATTCCTTCCGCCAACAAAGAATGCGAAAGCTATTTGCACGGTCCACGATCTTGCGTACAAGAGGTTCCCGGAGATGTTTGAGCCTCGTGTTCCGTCTTGGGACAAATATGTTCAACGGTCAGTTCATTCGGCTGATGCGATTATCGTTCCTTCTCAACAAACAAAAAGTGATCTCATTGAAATGCTTCAAGTGTCAACGGAGCGAGTTCATATCGTGCAACCGCCAGTGGACGAATGCTTCTCGTCAACCAAAAACATTAGTGAAAACGAAATTGTGAAGCAGAAGTTCCAGCTCACAAAGCCATTCATTCTGTTTGTTGGAACGTTTGAGCCGAGAAAAAATATTTCAGCGATCGTCAAAGGATTCGAACAAGTTCAAGAAGAATCCCGTCCCGATGTCGATTTGGTGTTGGTAGGGAAGCAAGGCTGGCTGTACGATGAGACGCTCAGGACGATCAATTCATCTCCGGTGAAGTCACACATTCACTATCTTGAATATGTGAGCGATAACGAATTGGCGTCGTTGTACCGTCAAGCATTGTGTTTTGTGTATCCGTCATTGTACGAAGGTTACGGCTTTCCGATACTTGAAGCGATGGCGAGCGGCGTTCCCATTATTACTTCGAATACTTCATCACTCAGAGAGCTTGCAGATGGAGTTGCATTGCTTGTCGACCCTCGAAGCATCCAGGATATCGCCGAAGCGATGACTATGTTGATCACAAATGAAGTGAGGCGAGTTGAAATGCGACAGCGTGGACTTCACATCATCCAGCAATTCACCGCAGATGCAGCCGCAAAGAAAGTACTCGACATTTACACCTCGCTCGCATCATGAAACTTCTTGTCGTTGACCATAATGCGCTCGAGCCTGCGAATCGCGTTCTGTACCAGAAGATCGTTGGGCTTGGCGGAATCGAGCTGCGATTGGTTGTTCCTTCGAAATGGTTCAACAACTTCAAAACGCTTTATTACATTCCACCGATTGAATCCCTCAACTACGAAATCTTCAGCAGCAATGTCCTCTTCTCGGCTCGAACACATCGTTTAGTTTACCTTTCGCTTTCAAAACATCTCAAACAATTTCACCCGGATATTTTCTACATCAACGCTGAGCCTGAAAATTTTCAGACGTTCCAAGCCGCTCTGTTGAATCCATCTCATAAAACAAAACTCATCTTCTCTTCTTGGCGAAATATAGACCATGGGAAAACAGGGTATCCGTATAGGCTTTCTGTTCTCCACAGAGATATTGAAGCGTTCGTATTGAAGCGTGCAACACATGGGGTTGTGTTCAATCATTCCGCTAAGAATATTTTTGCTAAAAATGGTTTTCGGAACACAACAGTGATTCCGCCGCCCGTTGACACTCAACTGTTTTATCCGAGAATCGTTGATCGACAGAGAGACTCTTTTGTTGTTGGATATGTCGGGCGGTTGGTTCAGGCAAAAGGCGTTGACCTCATTCTTCAAGCACTCAGATCATTACCGAGAGTATGCACTGCAATGATTGTTGGCGACGGAGAGGCGAAAGATGATCTGAAGAAACTTGCTGCCGAGCTTGACGTCGTTGAGCGAGTGAATTTCATTGACGCAGTAAGCCCCAAGAGCCTTCCCGACATATTTGCCCGGATGGATGTTGTGGTGCTTCCATCGAGAACAACACACGATTGGCGCGAACAGTTTGGTCGCGTACTGGTAGAAGCGATGGCGTGCGGCGTTCCTGTGATTGGCTCGACTTCCGGAGAGATTTCCAATGTCATTGCAGATGCAGGGTTCGTGTTCAAAGAAGAAAATATAGATGGCTTGCGACTTGGTGTAGAACGACTGTATTCAAGCGAGAAAATGCGGAGCGAATTTCGGGAGCGAGGTATTCAAAGAGCAAGAACAGTCTTTTCGTTGGAAGTCGTTGCAACCCAATATCATAAGCTGCTTACCTCACTGTAGTTTTTGGAGATTCCCGAAAACAAAAAACAAAGAATAGCCACTCACGAAGTGATGCCTTCGGCAAAAGGCACAAAGTCACTAAGGATTTACGAAGAAAATGCTCTTTAAAGTCATGGACACTATTGTGGAATAGGATGCCCAAGAATCTGATCCTAAAAAAACTTCGTGAACCCTTTGTGCCTTGGTGCCCGCCTGCCAAAGCGCAGCGGCGGGCAGGTCTTTGTGGCAAGCTTTTTCCGTTTTTTGATTTGGGGAATGTCCACTGTAGTTTTCGTTGAATCTCGTACAATAATTGAGTAGCTTTACCCAAAAGTTTTCACAACTCCGGTCGTTGCCGTGTTCTTACATTTTCTGATAGCTATTCTGAGGCTCAGGGGAAGTTTTCGCAGAACGCGAAGTCTTCAGTCTGCAAATATACAAACGTTGCTCGTCGTTGAACTCACGCGGCTGGGCGATGTCATTACGATGTTGCCTGCTATGCGTCTTCTTGCCCAGCACTTTCCCCATGCAACAATTCACTTGCTTGTGGATGAACAGTACGCATCGTTCCTGCGCAGCATCGGCTTGCCGTGCGAAGTGCATGGTGTGGTTGAGCCGGAATCTGTCGGAGGGTTTCTGCAAGCAGTTGCTTTCGTGCACAAGCTGAAGGTTGAGCTGGCGTTAAGCATGAGTCCGCCGAAGCGCAATGCGGCGGTTACGCTCACCAGTGGAGCGCCGCGCAAAGTGGGCTATCTCACCTACGTCAACTCACTTACGCCGTACCTTGTATCAACACCCGTTGAGTCGTTCGGCTGCGTACTCCCTCGCCGTGAATTTTTCGGATTCGAAAATATAGAAGAACGCTCACTGAAAGTCTGCAAAGCCCTCGGCATTCTCCCGGAAACTGTGAATCATCGGATTGAAATTGCTGAACATCTTATTGAGGCAAAACGCAGCGAGCTAGTATTGAATAAGCAAATGCCTGCGCGAAGATTCATTGTGCTTCACCCATTTTCAGGATGGGAATTCCGCTCATGGAGTATGGAGCGTTTCAGCCAGCTTGCGCAAAGAATTCTTACACAACTGAATTACCATATTGTCTTTATGTGTGAGAAGGCAGAAGAACACCAGCTCGAACTCGCAAAGCGGCGTTTTGGTGAACGCGACGACGTGTTGTTTTTCGCGTCGGATGATTTGCTTGACACATGTGCATTGCTCAAGCAAGCATCGTTAGTTGTGTGCAATGATTCCGGTCCCTTACATCTTGCATCCGCGCTCGGTGTAAAGGTTGTAGCGCTTTTCGGTCCCGCATCGCCGCAGCTTACTGCGCCGCGTAATGCAAACGGCGTGTTTCACTACGAACGCATTGAGTGTTCACCGTGTGACCAATGCGAGTGTGTGAGGCCGACCGATTCCTGTATGAGCTTGATTTCCCCCGAAGAAGTCTTTCAGAGCGTGATGAAACAACTTTCCGTTGAGCCTGTAGCAGAAGCGGTTGCGAATGCCTAAAGTCGATATTCTTGGTGTTCGTGTCGATGTCATTGATACCGACGGGCTGCACGATGCTATCGCAGAAAGTGTAAAGCGACAACGGAAGGACGTGTACGCTTACGTTAATATCAATGCAATTAACATTGCCCGGAGTGATGAGCGGTTCAAAAATTTTCTAAACCGTTCTCATATTGTGTATTGCGATGGTGAAGGGGTTCGTCTTGGCGGAAGGATTCTTGGTTATCATTTGCCGCCGCGAGTTGTGTTGACGTATTGGATTTGGGAATTGTGTGATTTTTTCGAGAAGGAGAACCTCTCAGTGTTCTTTCTCGGTGCGACTGAACAATATGTGAAAGAAGCTGTTGAGCGGGTGCAGCAGCGTTTTCCGAAACTTAACATCGTCGGCTTTCATCACGGTTACTTCGAAAAAAAGGGAGGAGAAAGTGATACAGTGATTGAGATGATTCGGGAGGCGAAGCCTCACATTCTCATTATTGGATTTGGAATGCCGTTGCAAGAGTTGTGGATTGCAGAGAACCTTGCACGTCTGTCTGCGAACGTCATTCTCCCGGCAGGCTCGATGATTGATTACACCGCCGGAAGAAAAGGGCTTGCGCCAAAGTGGATGGCGAACCATGGCATGGAGTGGTTGTACCGTTTCTTTCAAGAACCGGGACGCCTCTGGAAGCGATACTTAATTGGCAATCCTGCGTTTATGTTTAATGCCTTGCTGGAGTCTTTGCGGAAGGGAAAGTAGCGATGATTGTGGTACGGCGAAGTTCGGCGTGCGTTTTACTTTTCATTCTCACCATTCCCTTGGCATTATTTGCCGGTGAGCTCGCAAAGCATGAATCATCGTTCAAGTTGTTAGCTCAATCAGCCGATGGCTGGGACGTACAATACACCTCTCGCCCGAGGGCGTTCACAACAGTCATCATTGATGGAAAGAGTCATTTCCGCTTCGTCGAACCAACGCTAAGTGGTGGCGACGAAGATGTCGTGGGCACGCCTGAGCTTCCTACCGATGCGCTTCCTCTCGGAATTCCTTTTGGTACGACACTCAATGTTGAGCTTATCAATCCTGAATTTGAGACGATGGATCAGCAAGCAATTGCTCCACACCCAGCGTATGAGATTACCGAGGAGCAAGAGGCTGTTGAAGTCCTCAAGAAAAACATTGCCACTTATTCTCGAAACGAATTTTTTCCGACAACGCAAATCAGTGTTGAGCCGCCATTCACACTGCGCCAGCAATGTGTTGGCACTATCCGCATTCGCCCATATCAGTACAATCCATCTGCACAAACGCTTCGCAGATTGGTGAAAGCGACGCTACGCATTCGTTTGCAAAGCGTAAACCTTTCTCACCAGATAAATGCCGTTGTTCCTTCCAATTCGGCCGACCCGTACTTCGAGGAGACATACAAGAGCTTGCTTTGGAATTATCAACAAGCGAAGGCATGGCGAAGTATACAGGTACAGCGAACCTCCCCGCTATCCGATTCTACACGCGACTGGTTTGAGACAGGCAAGAATTACTACAAGACATTAGTCGGAACAGATGGCTGGTACAAAATAACTCGTGCAGATATTCAGGCTGCCGGAGGAAATCTCTCTTCGATTGATTTGGCGTCGCTGAAAGTGTTTGCAAAAGGAGCTCAAATCCCCATTGTTGCCCGACCGGATACCACAATTGAATTCTATGCGTATCGCAATTATGGTGATTCAGCCTATTATGATTTCTACACCGACACAAGTGCATATTGGTTGACGTGGGGAGGAACAGCGGGTAATCGGTTTACTCCGTCATCTGCAAGCGGCGCTCCTACAGCGACAGTTACCTCTGCGAAACAAACCACTCACGTCGAACAAAATTGGTCGTACTACACTGGCACCACACAATCGGAACAGATTGAGATCAACACCGTTGCCGGTGAGGGATGGTATTGGCGTTGGTTTAACACGAACACACAGATTGATTTCTCGTTCTCGCTCGATTCGATTGACACATCAGCTCCGACGGCAACAATTCGTGCTCGCATGTGGGGAACGGGATATGTGAATCCCCCAGGCTTGCCGGCGCAACACAAAGCCCGTTTCTGGATAAATGATTCACTCATCGGCGATGTAGATTTCGGACAGCGTCAGGCCGGTCTGCTGAATGCAACGGTTGCAGCAAGTTGGCTGAAAGTTGGGAACAACATTCTACGCGTGAAGAATATTGACACGGGAACGAGCGGCAATTCTTTCTACCTTGACTGGTTTGAAATTGACTATCAGCGCAACTTGCGTCCGACCAACGACCAGTTGTTGTTCGTTTCCCCAAACTCTTCAGGCGGAAGCCCTACGCAGTTTTTTGCAAGAGGATTTTCAAATTCTCAAATCGAAGTGTTTGACCTCTCGGACAAAAAAACAATTGCCGGCGGAACGGTAAGCGGCGATTCAGCTACCGGGTTTGCAATTTCATTTCAAGATACGTTTTCAGCGCAGCGAACATACGTTGTCGTTTGCTCCGGCAGTCAGCGAGTGGTTCCGCCGTTGAAACAGAAAATGTTTGCAGATATTCGCGTCAACCCGCAAGGCGCAGATTACGTTATCATTAGCCATAGGAACTATCTCGCTCAAGCAAATCAGCTTGCAACACACAGACAGTCGACAAATGCTGTTCGCACTAAAGTCATAGACGTGGACGACATTTATGACGAGTTCAACTATGGCGTGATGAACGCGACGAAGATCAAGACATTTCTCAAACACGCCTACTCAAGTTGGACGGGCCCATCCGTTGCATACGTTCTTTTCTTTGGAGATGCAAGTTGGGATTATCATCGGTATCTATCGAATACAATCAAAACCAACTTTGTCCCCTCATACGGAATCCCCACTGGCGACAATTGGTTTGGCTGTTTCGATTCCTTGCTGACCTTTATTCCATCGTTGTACATTGGAAGAATTCCTGCCGAGAATACGACACAAGCGCAAAGTGCGGTGAACAAGATCATCGGGTACGACAGCTATGCACTCTCGGAGTGGAATAAGAATTTTCTTATGATTACCGGCGGCAATACGCTCAGTGAGCAAACGGGTTTCAACTACCTTTCTGAAAGTTCTATTGGTACCTACATCAAGCCTGCGCCCTTCGGAGGCACTCCGTTGCGAATCTATAAGACGACACCGGGTTACATCGATGGCGAGCATAAACAAGAGCTGAAAGATCTTTTGCGCAACGGTTTGGTGTTTATGAGTTTTACAGGACATTCAGGGGGGAGAATTTGGGGTGTTGATCCTGGTCCGGCGGGCGAGTTTGAGAACACCAACGGGAAGCTGCCGTTTGTCTCATCCGTAAGCTGCAATGTTGGCGGGTTCGCAACTCCTGCAAACAGTGTGTTTGCTGAGGACCTTGTACTTGCCGATAACCGCGGCGCAATTGCGTCATGGGCGTCATCCTCGTTAGGATACGCAACATACGGCGCCGCACTGACAAATTATTGGTTGGCAAATGCGACTGCCGATTCTGTCAGAGAATTTGGCAAGCTCACAACGAATGCCCGTTACCAACTTTGGTTTGAAACAGGCTCGGGGTACATCACGATTGCTATGGTGAATCTAAACCCTCTCATCGGCGATCCAATGTCGAAGATGGCTGTGCCGTTGAGGCCCGATCTTGCAATTGCCGCTTCCGACATTTCTGTCAATAAGCTGCTCCCTACGCCGAACGATTCCTCTCTCACCGTGCGAGTCAACATTCACAACTACGGTTTGGTGCCAACGGACAGCGTAGGTATTACGCTGACCGACATCTACAACGGGCAGACGACATATCTTCTCTACAACAAAAAGCTCCGACAAACACTCCACACTGATTCTGTCTTCATTTCGTGGAATGGGAGAAGCCAGGTCGGACTACACACGCTTGTTGCCGGTCTTGATCCGATGAGTACAATTGTTGAAGTGAACGAGCTGAACAATATCGCATCCAGCGACCAATACATCTATACAAATAATTTGTTTGTTGTAAAGCCTTTGAACACTATGGCTGTGTCGCCGGGAGTTCAACGCTTAGTGGTCACGAGTCCGATTGGCTACGATTCATCCGGCTTTACGTACATGTTTGAGCTGGATACTGTTGATACATTCAATTCGCCGGCGCTTGTTTCTTCGGGTGCTGTTGTGCCGGATAATGTGAAGGGGGAATGGCTGACTCCTTCGTTGCCATCGGACAAAGTGTACTTTTGGCGCGCACGAACGATGCACGGCTCGCTTGCAGGGAATTGGGTTACATCTTCATTTTCAACTTCAACAGACTTGCCGACAAGCCTGAATGTGAATGCACCGTTCGTTCGCATCCGCGAAAACTCAAAGAAGCAATACGTACGCGATGCACTGGTGAACACAGCAGCAACCGATACCGGCGTCACCATTGCCCCGAGAGTGCCTTTGTATATCTACTGTCGCTCAGTCGGATTTCGGTACAACCAATACATCGAATACTATAGCTCGATCAAAGTAAACGACCAAAAGGTAATCGGATTTTGGTGGGAGTTAGGGAATAGTTTTATGGTTGCGCGGATTAACGATTTCACCGGGACATTCGAGTTTCGCAACTACGATGTTCGTTCATCTGCTGCCTTGGCGGACAGCATGAAGGATTTCATCAACAACACTCCAGTTGGAAACTACATTGCCGTCTCAGTGATCTTTGATGGACAGACAAATGTGAATGAAGGATTGAAGCAGGCGATGGACTCAGTTGGTGCGACTCAGTTTCGGTCAATCCTTTATGGACAATCTTACGCGTTCATCGGAAGAAAATGGGTTGGCGGTCCGGGCATGACTGCGCTCGAACAACTGACGAACGATACGGCTGTCGTCAGTTTGACTGTTCCGAACTTCTACTCCTATGGAAACGGCTCCATTACATCATCAGCAATTCCTGTCGTACAAACGTGGGATTCTCTTCACTGGCGACGCTCGGGAGATATGATCAAAACAAATCCTCGATTGGCGTTGATAGGTTTGAGGTCCATTGGAGGAATTGACACGCTTCGCGTTCTTTCCAAAGACAGTATTGATGTCAATCTTTCATCTCTCAACCCTGTCACGTCCGGTCCCCGGTATTCTGCAATCAAAGTTGCCGGATTACTCTCAACTTCGGATGCGAATGTTACGCCTGCGCTGACCGCATGGTGGATTGATTGTACGCTGCCAGCCGACCTTGCCGTCAGTGCCCGGACACTTGGGCTTACACAAGCGAGCACATTTAACTTTCCAATTACTGTGTATAACATTGGTTATCAAAAAAGCGATAGTGTGAGAGTGGTTGTGACTGCACTCGACAAATACAACAGAAGCCGTCAAGTTGCAGGCGTTCTGTTGGACTCGATTATTATCGATGGAAGCCGTTCGATAGTCGTTCCGATTTCTACGACAGGTTTGCCGCGCAAGACTATTTTGCAAGTCGTTGTCGGGCCTGCGAGGAAGGGAAGAGATTTGATTGCGGAAAACAATACTGCATACTACACATTCTATAACTCAGGAATTGTTCCCGTTCTTGATGTGCAAGTGTACGCCGACGGCAGAATGATAATGGATGGAGATTATGTTTCCGCAAGGCCGACCATTGTTGTGAAAACAGACGAAGGGGAAGGTGAAGGGCGAATCATTGCATCTCAGCTTGATGTCAAGGTCGATAACGAGCGTATTCACACTGTAGCATCTCAACCTCTTG
>Ga0082335_1007050_pt1 | contig 13933 bp, 8 predicted proteins | sample Subgrocontami58m_FD_72375 | JGI IMG/M metagenome (GOLD analysis project Ga0082335, IMG submission 72375) | Subsurface groundwater microbial communities from S. Glens Falls, New York, USA - GMW37 contaminated, 5.8 m (SPADES assembly) (version 2) ...
GGGGCGAATATCTGGAAAAGCGCGGCAACCGCACGGAGGAGATCATCGCCAACACCGCGTTCGGGCCGCAGAGTTCGGGCATCGGCACGCCCGAGGACATGCGCGCCCACCTGGCAGGATTTCGGGAAGCAGGCGTCGACCAGGTGATCTTCCTGCAGCAGGCAGGCCGCAACCGGCACCAGCACATCTGCGAATCGCTGGAACTTTGCGCGGCCGAGGTGATGCCGGGCTTCAAGGCCGATGTCGAGGCGCGGGAAGCGAAGAAGCGCGAACAACTCGCGCCATTTATCGAAGCGGCGCTCGCGCGCAAGAAATGGATGCAGCCGCTGGCGCCCGGTGAAGTGCCCGTGGTGCGCGCCTCCGTGCCGCAGGCGCAGATCAATCTGTCGCGCGAGGCCGGAAAAGCGTGACGGGCGAGTCCCGCCTGATCACCGGCGGAGCGAGCGGAATGAACAGAGTTCCCTGTCGCTTTCGATCGGCATTGCGACCCATGGAGAAACCGATGCCCGATGTCGAGGATGGCATCACCCGCGCAATCCAGGTGTTGCATAAGCTCGGGCGCGCAGCGAGCGCCGAAGGTGCAGCAGTCGCCGCATGAGCCGCCTGCTCGATCATCTGAAGAATGCCGAACGCAAGCGCCGCGATTTGCGCGAGCGACGTTCCAAGACTGTGGATTCAACTGCCAGCGCACCGGATAAGGCCAGGCCGGCTGCGCCGGCCGGGGCTCCCGGCGGCCACAAGAAATCTGCGGCGAAGGCGAGCTCGGCCGAGGACGAGCGCTATTGGGCCGAGGTCAGGAGGCGGCTTGCTGAAGTGGAACAGCAGCGCCGGATGCGGGATTCGCTTTCGCCGGACGAAGCAGCCGCACTGGCGCACGCCATGTTTTCGCCGGACGAAGTGCGCGCGCTGGCGCAGGACGGGCTTTCGCCGGACGAAGTGCGCGCACTTGCGCAGGCCGCGTATTCGCTGGAAGAAGTGCATGCGTTGGCGCAGGCCGCGGGGGCCAAGGCTCAGTTGGCGCGGATCGAAGCCGAAACGCAGAAGCGCGAGGCTCTCGAGCGCGAGGCTGCCAAGGCCGCTGCCGAGAAAGCGCGGCTAGAACAGGAGGCGCGGAACCAGGCCCGGCAGCGCGAGAGCGCCGAGCGCAAGCTGCGCGAAGTGGCGGAGCAGCGCGCACATGACGAGGCCGGGGCCCTGCGCATGGCGGAGCAGCGAGCGCAAGCGGACGCGCAGGCCGCGGCCGAGGTCAAAGCGCGGATCGTCGCCGAGCAGGCTGCCCAGGCGCAGGAGCGGCAGCGCCGCGAAGCCGAGGTTCAAGCCGAGGTGCAAGCCCGGCAGCGCGCCGTCCTGGAGCAGGTCGCGCTCGAAGAGATCGCGAGGCGGCGTAAAGCAACGGCACGCGCGAATGTCGCAGCGTCGCAGCGTTTGCTGGCAGAGCAGCAGGCGAAGTCAGCGGCCGAAGCGAAGCTCGCCGCCGAGCGCGAGGCCGAAGCACGCGCAACCGAGCTTGCCGCAGCCGAGCGCGGCGCGCTCGACCTTGCACAAACACGAATAAAGACGGAACAAGCAGCGGAACAGGCGGCGCGCGCGCGCGCGGCCGCCGAAGCGCAGGGCATTGCCGAGGCGCAGGCGCGCTCGGCGGCGGATCAGGCGCTGGCGCAGGCTGCGCGTGCGCGCCTGGAGGCGGAGGCGCAACTGCAGGCGAACCTCGAGGCGCGCAAGCTGGCCGAAGCGCAAGCCTCGCAGGCCGCGGCGACCCGTGCCCGGGCTGAGGCGGAGGCCGACGGGGCCGCGTCCCAAACCCATGCGGCGCGGCTGGAAATCGAGCGGCAGTCGATCGAGCAGACAAAGGCGCGCGAAGCGGCGGAGCTTGAGGCCGGAGCGGTCGCGGAACGGAACGCGCACATGCAGCGGGAAGCTGCGGCGCTGGCGCAACAGCGCCAGGCGGCTGAAGCGGCGCTGACGCAGGCCGCAGAACGTCGCGCGCAAGCGGAGTGGGAACAGGAAGCTGCAGCGCGCGACCGGGCGCAGGCCGAGAAGCTTGCCGCCGAACAGGCGCAGACGCGCGCAGACGCTGATGCGGGGGCGGCCCAGGCTGCGGCAAGCCGCATGCGCGCGCAGGAGGAGGCTGCGAAGCTTGCGCATGAACGTGAGCAAGCCGAGGCGAAGGCGAGACAAAGCGCGCAGCAGCGAATTGCCGAGGAGCAGCGCGAGCAAACGGTGGCGAAAGCACGGGCGAAAGCGGAAGCGAGCGCACTCCGCGCAGGCCGTGAGCGCCTGGCGGCGGAACAGGCGCTTGGCGCCGCAGCCGCTGCGACAGCCGCGGCTCAGGCGCAAGCTGAAGCGCTTGCGCGTGAGCGTGAGCAGGTTGAAGCTGCGGCAGCCTCCGCTGCCGCGGACCGCCTGCGCGCGGACGAGGAAGCGGCGGAGCGCGCGCGCGAACGCAGCGAGACCGAGGCACGGGCGCGGCGGCAAGCCGACGATGGAATTGTTTTGGCGCACCGGGCCGAAGAGGCGGCGAAAGCGCGGGCAGAGGCCGAAGCGCAGGCGCTCGCCAGCATGCGCGAGCGCGAAGCCCGCGAACGCGCGCTGGCCGCTGCGGCCGCGGCAAGCGCCCAAGCCGAAGCAGCGGCAGAAGCCGTTGCGCGTGAGCATGCCGAAGAGGAGCGCCGTTTGCACGCGGCGGCGGAGGCACGCCTGGTGGCGGAGGAACAGGCGGAAAAGCTTGCGCAGGAACGCGCGCGCGCCGATGCCGTCGCGGCCGAGGCCGCGCGTCAGCACGCCCGGCGCGAAACCGAGGCGGGCGCGGCCGCCGAGCGGCGCGCCGCCGAAGAGCGCGCTGCGGCCGCGCAGGCGCGCGCAAGGGAAGCCGCCGAGCACGAGACCCGGGAACTGGCGCGGCGGCGTGCCGAACAGGAGCGGGAGTTGCAGTTGTCCGCCGAACAGCGCGAGGCCGCGGAGCTGGCGGCAAGCCAGGCGGCTGCGGCGCGGGCGAGCGCCGAGGCCGAGGCACGTCAGGCGGCGCAGGCCGCGCTTGCGGCGATGGAGTGCGAACGAGACCGGGCGGATGCGCGCCTGGTGGTCGAGCGGCAGATCGAGCATCAGGCCAAGGTGCGGCGGGATTCGGAGCAACGGCTCGCCGAGGCGGAGAAAGGGAAGCTGCTGGCGGAGGAAGCGGCGCTGCGCTCGGCCTCGGAGCGCACACGGCTCGAAGGCGAGGCGGCTTCGCTTACGCAGCAACGGCACGAGCATGCGGTCAGACGCGCGCAGGCCGCCGGCGGGCGGGCGCAGCTTGCGCGGGCGCGCATCGGTGCGCGCTTGTGTGGATTATCGCGGCCGTCGGCGTTCGCCGCAGTCGCATTCGCGCTCGGGATCGGCACGGCTGCGCTTTGGCTGAAACCCGCTGTCCTGGATGGCGAGGAATTGTCGCGTGGGCCGGCGGCCGTTCAGCCCGGAACGCCTGTGGGGCGGCTGGCGGCAATAGACACGCTGGCGCTCAAGATCGACGCAGACCATGCCGGGTTTGCGGCACGCGTGGCTGCCACGGCCCACAAGCCGCGCTGAGCTAGCGCGCGAAGCGCAGGCAGAGCTGCAGCAATTCGTCCCAGACGTCGCCGCGGGTCAGGCCCTTGACCGTGCGGTCGATGCGCGCGGCGTGGCTCAGCGCCTGGGCGAGCGCCGCGGACTTGAGCCGGCGCGCGGCTACAGTCACCAACTGCTGGCGCACCCCGCCCCAGACGCGGTTGTTGCGGTAGAGCTGCTGCAAGTCTTCGCCCAGAGCCATGCCGGCCTGCACTTTGGCCACGGCGCGGATTTCCTCGGCCAGCACCCACAGTATCTTGGACGGGGCCTCGCCTTCACTTTTCAGACCATCGAGCATGCGCGCGAGGCGCGCCCTGTCGCCAGAGAGCATCGCCTCATTCAGCTTGAACGCGTCGTAGCGCGCGACATTGAGCACGGCGCCGCACACCGGATCGAAGGCGAGTTCGCCCGGCGGAAACAGGAGGCCCAGTTTCTGTATTTCCTGGTGGGCGGCTAAGAGATTGCCTTCGACGCTGTCGGCGAGGAATTGCAGCGTCTCCCGGCCGGCTTTCTGTTTCTGCCGTGCCAGGCGTGCCGCGATCCACTGCGGCAATTGCGCGCGCTCGACCTGGAAGGTGTTGATCAGCACGCCGTTGTGCGCCAACGCCTTGAACCAGGCCGTGTCCTGCGCCCTGCGGTCCAGCTTGGGCAGGGTCACGATGGTGAGCACCTCGGGGGCGAGCGCGGAACAATGCTGCACGATCGCAGCCGCGCCATCGGTACCGGGTTTGCCGCCGGGGATGCGCAGCTCGATCAGCTTTTTCGAAGAGAACAGCGACAGGCTCGCGCCGCTGACTAGCAGTTGCTTCCAGTCGAAGCCGCGCTCGACGGCGAGCACCTCGCGTTCGGCGTAGCCCTGCACTCGTGCGGCGGCGCGGATCGCGTCGGCCGCCTCGAGCGATTGCAGCGGCTCGTCGCCATGAATGATGTATAGGGGAGCGAGGCTGCGCGAGAGGTGGCGCTCCAGCTCGTCAGCGCGCAACTGCATCTTTTGAATCGGGTTCGAACGCGATCGGTTCCGCGGGCGCGGCGGACAGGCGGCGCAGGATCTGCTGCACCATGTCGCTTTGCATGTCGCGAAACAACAGCAGCTCTTCCTGTTCCTTGGCCAGCACCTGCGCGTCGTTGAAGGAGATGTCGCGCGTGAGCCGGATTTCGCTCTGCGGCAGGTAATCGCGGCCGCGGCCGTCGTGCACGCGGAAGTTCAGGCTATAGCGGAGCTGGAATTCACGCACCCGGCCGGCCGTGTCCAAGGAGAGGATAGTCTTGCCGCGATCTTCGGCAGTCACGCTCAGGCTCGCCTGCGCCAGTGCCGGATCGTTCACCAGCCTGGTCCGGGTGCCGGCGATGATATTGCGCTTCAACTCGGTTCCCATGAGCGAGCTGTCGGGAATGGCGACGTACAGGGTCTCGAACGGCAGCGTGGCCTGGCCGCGCAGTTGGAAGCCGCAGGCGGCGGTTACGAGTCCCAGCACGGCTATTGCCAGAATGCGCATGCATGTTCCTATGTACGGCGTCTCAAATACTATGTCGCATACCACCTGGAGACTTGCGCGCTGCGCGCGCCAACCGTGTTTTTGCCACAAAACAAGGACAGTGCGGCGGTTTTATCCAAGATCGTCGATTGCGCGCGGATGTGCTTTTCATCCGTGCGCAATCGACGATCCGCGCGGACGGGTTTTCGTCCGCGCAAAAGCGCCACACTGCAACAACGCGGGGCGCGATTCAAGTCGCCACGTATGGAACTTAACACACTTAAACTACCACATTCACCAGCCGGCCGGGCACGACGACGACTTTTCTCACGCTCTGGCCAGCGACGAATTTCCGCACCTGCTCGTTCGCCAGCGCGGCAGCTTGGATGGCCTCCTTGCCGGCGGTACTGGCGACGCGGATATTGCCACGCAGCTTTCCGTTCACCTGCACCACCAGTTCGATCTCGTCCTGCTCCAGCGCCGCCGAATCGGGCTCGGGCCACGGGGCGTGGAGGATGTCCTCGCCATAGCCGAGTTCGCGCCACAGTTCATGCGTGATGTGCGGCGCGATGGGCGAGAGCAATCTGAGCAAAACGGACATGCCCTCGGCGACGATCGAATCGGCCGCCGCGCCGGCATCCGTTGTGTCCCGCGCTCGATCGCGCTTTGCCGCGCCTGAGGCGCGCTCCAGCGCGTTCAGGATTTTCATGCAGGCCGAGGCGACGGTGTTGAACTGGTGTTTGTTCAGATCGTAGTTCGCCTGCTTCAGCGTCAGATGTATTTCCCGGCGCGATTGCCGCTGTTGCGGCGGCGCATTGCTCCAGTCCGCTTGGCGCGAGGTCTGGTGGCCCGCGCCTGGGCCGCGCTCGCCTTGGTGCTCGTGCGCGAATGCCCATAGCCGTTTCAGAAACCGGTATGCGCCCTGCACGCCGGAGTCGGACCATTCGAGCGTCTGCTCGGGCGGGCTCGCGAACATCATGAAAAAGCGCGCGGTGTCGGCGCCGTAGGTCTCGATCAGGGCCTGCGGGTCGACGCCGTTGTTCTTCGATTTGGACATGGTGCCGATGCCGCCCGACTCCACCGCCTCGCCGTCCGCCTTGAGCACCGCCTGCGCGCGCTGGCCCTTGTCGTCCAGCCGCCACTCGATCTCGGCCGGGTTGTGGTAAGCGATGCGCCCGGCGCCGTTCTTGCGGAAGTAGATCTCGTTCAGCACCATGCCCTGGGTGAGCAGGTTCGCGAATGGCTCCCCGAACTCGACCAGCTTCAAGTCGCGCATCACCTTGGTCCAGAAGCGCGAGTACAGGAGGTGCAGGATGGCGTGCTCGATGCCGCCGATGTACTGGTCCACCGGCAGCCAGTAGTTGACGCGCTCGTCCACCATCTGCGCCGCGCCCGGGCAGGCATAGCGGATGTAGTACCAGGACGAATCGACGAAGGTGTCCATGGTGTCGGTCTCGCGCCGCGCGCTCTTGCCGCAGCGCGGGCAGGCGCAGTCGAGAAAGGCCCGGTGCTTGGCGAGCGGGTTGCCCGAACCGTCGGGCACCAGGTCTTCGGGCAGCGCCACCGGCAAATCCTTGTCCGGCACCGGCACCGCGCCGCAGCCGTCGCAGTGGATGATCGGAATCGGCGTGCCCCAGTAGCGCTGGCGCGAGATGCCCCAGTCGCGCAAGCGCCACACCACCTGCTTGTCGCCCAGGCCCTTGGCGCGCAGGTCGGCAGCGATGGCGTCGGTCGCCTGCCCGTAATCCAGACCGTCGTACTTGCCTGAATTGATGCAGGTCCCGTATTCGGCGTACTCGGGTTTCCACGGCTCGGGCACGCTATCGCCCGCCGGATGGCGGATCACGCATTTGATCGGCAGATCGTATTTCAGCGCGAAGGCGTAGTCGCGCTCGTCGTGCGCCGGCACGCCCATTACCGCGCCTTCGCCGTAGCTCAGCAGCACATAATTGCCGACCCACACCGGGATCTGTTCGCCCGAAATCGGATGAGTCACGCTGAGGCCGGTGGGCATGCCTTTCTTTTCCTGCAGCGCGATGTCGGCCTCCTGCACGCCGCCGCGTTGGCACTCCTCGATGAATGCCGCAAGCTGCGGATTGTTTCTGGCGGCATGGGTGGCGAGCGCATGCTCGGCCGCCACGGCGCAGAAGGTCACGCCCATGATGGTGTCGGCGCGGGTGGTGAATACCTTGAGCAGCTTTTGTTCGCCGGCCATGGCGTAGGGGAAGCCGAAATTCACCCCGTGGCTCTTGCCGATCCAGTTGGCCTGCATGGTCTTCACGCGCTCGGGCCAGCCGGGGAGCGAGCCGAGCGCGGCGAGCAGCTCTTCGGCGTAAGCGGTGATTTTCAGGTAGTACATCGGGATCTCGCGCTTTTCCACCAGCGCCCCGGTGCGCCAGCCGCGGCCGTCGATCACCTGTTCGTTGGCAAGTACCGTTTGGTCCACCGGATCCCAGTTGACCGTGCCGGTCTTGAGATACATCAGTCCTTTTTCCAGCATGCGCAGGAACAGCCACTGGTTCCATTTGTAGTACTCGGGCCGGCAGGTGGTGACCTCGCGCGACCAGTCCAGGGCGAAGCCCAGCGACCGGAGCTGCTGTTTCATGTAGGCGATGTTGTCGTAGGTCCACTTCGCCGGCGGCACGCTGTTGGCCATGGCGGCGTTCTCGGCCGGCAGCCCGAATGCATCCCAGCCCATGGGCTGCAGCACGTTGTAGCCGCGCATGCGGTGATAGCGGGTGAGCGCGTCGCCTATGGTGTAGTTTCTGACATGCCCCATGTGCAGCTTGCCAGAGGGGTAGGGGAACATCGACAGGCAATAATATTTCGGGCGGGCGCTTTTTCCGGGCGACTCCTCGACCGCGCGGAATGCCTGGGTTTTCTCCCAATGCCGCTGGGCTGCGCGTTCGGTGGCTTCGGCGTGGTACTGGGCTTGCATGGACGTTTCGCTGTGTGACAATGAGCGCATTATACAAGGCCGCTCCTCGAATCTGACCGATCGGCTGCAGCGGTCGCATTGTTGACTCAGGAGGAATGCATCATGAAAACGCTTTCTTTGGAATTCGCCGGCGCAGTGCTGCTGTTGGCGGCGCAACTTGCGGTGGCGGCTACCCCAAACGCCGTGGTCGAAGCGGTGCAGATGCCGGCCTGGGTGGAGCGCGGCGGCGCCAGAATCCCGCTCGCCCCCGGCATGGCGCTGAAAGACACGGACCAGTTGCGCACCGGCGCGAACTCCAAACTGCTGCTGAAAATGGCCGAAGGCTCCCTCGTCAGGCTGGGCGAGAACGGCACGCTCAAGCTCGACCGCATGGGCCAGGGCAGGGACAGGATCTTCTCCGCCGCGATGAACGTGCTCGAAGGCGCGTTTCGCTTCACCACCGACGCGCTGCGAGCGCAGGGCCGGCGCGATATCCGGATTACCATCGCCACGGTGACCGCGGGTATACGCGGCACCGACGTCTGGGGCAAGGCCGCCTCGGACAAGGACATCGTCTGCCTGATCGAGGGCAAGATCGAGGTGCAGCGCGGCCAGGACCGGCCGTTCCAGATGGACCAGCCGCTGTCCTTCTACATCGCGCCCAGGGATGCGCCGCCGCTGCCGGTCGCGCCGGTCGATCCGGCGCAACTCAGGATATGGTCGGCCGAGACGCAGATTGCGCGCGGATCGGGGGCGGCGCAACGCGGCGGCAAGTGGAAAGTGATCGCCGCGATCGTCGAGACCCAGGAGCAGGCGCTGAAGCTATACGACGCGCTGCGCGCCGCCGGCTATGCCGCCCAGATCCGGCCGGCGATGTCGGCCGAGAAGCGCATTTACATCGTGCGCCTGGCGCAATTGCCCTCGAAGGCCGAAGCCGAAGCGCTGGCCGGTTCGATCCGCGGCAGGATGGGTGTCGCCGAGCCCAAGGTCTCGATGTAGGGCAGCCGCAGGATTGTCATTCTTCGCGAAGTTTGCCCCCCGTGGAGCGAGGGGGCCGAGAATGACAATATAGGGACGCATCCGCGAAATCCCCGGCTGTCTCGACCTGCCGCTGCGGTAGAATCGCCTTGGTAAATAAACGCGTCCCGCACGATGTCGCTACTCGCCAACCTCAACCCCGAACAACTCGCCGCCGTCACCCTGCCCAACCAGTCCGCGCTCATCCTCGCGGGCGCCGGCTCGGGCAAGACACGCGTGCTCACCACGCGCATCGCCTGGCTGATCCAGACCGGCAACGTCAGCCCGGCAGGCGTGCTCGCGGTCACGTTCACCAACAAGGCGGCGAAGGAAATGCTCACGCGCATCTCCGCCATGCTGCCGATCTCCACCCGCGGCATGTGGGTGGGCACGTTTCACGGCTTGTGCAACCGCCTGTTGCGCGCGCACTACCGCGACGCGGGACTGCCGCAACTGTTTCAGATCCTCGACTCGGCCGACCAGTTGTCGCTGGTGAAGCGCGTGTTGAAGGCGATGAATGTGGACGAAGACCGCTTTCCGCCGAAGCAGGTGCAGTATTTCATCAACGCCAACAAGGAAGAGGGCAAGCGCGCGGGCGAGGCCGAGGCCTACGACGATTTCAGCCGCCGCTACGCCGAAATCTACGCCGCCTACGACGAGCAGTGCCAGCGCGAGGGCGTGGTCGATTTCGCCGAGCTGCTGCTGCGGAGCTTCGGGCTGCTGTCGAAGAACGAAATCCTGCGCGAGCACTATCAGGGCCGCTTCCGCCATATCCTGGTGGACGAGTTCCAGGATACCAACCGCCTGCAATATCGCTGGCTCAAGCTCCTCACCGGTCCCGCCAGCGTGATTTTCGCGGTCGGCGACGACGACCAGTCTATTTACGCGTTTCGTGGCGCGAACGTCGGCAACATGGCCGATTTCGAGCGCGACTTCCAGGTCGAGAACGTGATCCGGCTGGAGCAGAATTACCGCTCGCACGGCAACATTCTGGATGCGGCCAACGCGCTCATTTCCAACAACAGGAAGCGCCTGGGCAAGAATCTGTGGACGTCGGAAGGACATGGCGAGCCGTTGCGGATATACGAAGCCCAGACCGACGGCTACGAAGCACACTGGCTGGCCGAGGAAGTGCAGGCGCTCAACCGCGACGGACTGGCACGGCGCGACATCGGCGTGCTCTACCGCTCCAATGCGCAGTCGCGCATACTCGAGCATGCGTTGTTCTCCGCCGGCATACCCTATCGCGTCTACGGCGGGCTGCGCTTTTTCGAGCGCATGGAAGTGAAGCACGCCCTGGCCTATCTGCGCCTGATCGCCAGTTCCGAGGACGACAGCGCGTTCCTGCGCGTGGTCAACTTTCCGGTGCGCGGCATCGGCGCGCGTTCGCTCGAAGCGCTGCAGGAGGCGGCGAAGGCCGGCAATACCAGCCTCTACAATGCGGTGCCGCAGCTGGCCGGCAAGGCGGGCCATTCCCTCGGCGCCTTCGTTGCCATGATCGCGGCTTTGCGCAAGGAGGCCGAAGGCCTCGCGCTGCCCGAGATCGTCGAGCACATGCTGGCCAAGTCGGGCCTGCTCGCGCATTTCCGGGCGGAGAAGGACGGCGTCGACCGGCTGGAGAACCTGCAGGAACTCGTGAACGCAGCCGCGCTGTTCGTGCAGGAGGAGCAGGACGAGCAGCAGGATCTGGCTGCGTTCCTCGCGCACGCCGCGCTCGAGGCGGGCGAGCATCAGGCGGGCGAGGGCGCCGACGCGCTGCAACTGATGACGGTGCATTCGGCCAAGGGACTCGAATTCCAGGCGGTGTTCGTCACCGGGCTGGAAGAGGGCCTGTTCCCGCACGAGCAGAGCCGCAATGAGAACGACGGCCTGGAAGAGGAGCGGCGCCTGATGTACGTGGCCATCACGCGCGCGCGCGCGCGCCTGTACCTGTCGTTCGCGCAGAACCGCATGCTGCACGGGCAGACGCGCTACAACGTCGCCTCGCGCTTTCTTGACGAGATACCCGCCGGGCTGGTGCAATGGCTGACGCCGCGCTTGAGCGGTCTGTCGCTGCCCGGGCCGGTGCTCGCTTCGGCGCGGGACGCCGCGATACCCAGGGGTTTGCCGCGCGCGACCCAGCTCGGCTGGCGCGTCGGCCAGAACGTGGTCCACGCCAAATTCGGACAGGGCGTGATCGTCGACGCCGAAGGCCAGGGACCGGATGCGCGCGTGCAGATCAATTTCGGCCGCCAGGGGATGAAGTGGCTGGCACTGGAGTACGCGAAGTTGAGCGCGGCGTAGCGTCGCGCCAGTTCGACCGAACCGCCATTGCAATCGGCCGGGCGCGGGCGCAACGTCCTATGGGCACGATGCTCGGCGGCGCTAAGAGTCGGCAGCAAACCGCTGCCATCGGCCCGACGCGCGAAATGAGGCGGGATCGAATTCCCTATTTTTTGTTTTTTTGATGCCGACAGGAGTATTCATTATGAGCAGATTCGTTCGTATTCTTTCCACTTTGCTGGGGGTCGCGGCGGTGTTCGCGCTTTCCGGGCCGCTGTTCGCCCAGGCGTATCCCGCCAAGCCGGTTCGGCTGATCGTGCCTTATTCGGCCGGCGGCTTTTCGGACGTGCTGGCCCGCGCGCTGGCCCAGAAGATGTCGGAGGGCCTCGGCCAACAAGTGGTGGTGGAAAACCGTACGGGAGCCGCCACCATCATCGGCGCGGACGCGGTGGCCAAATCGGCCCCCGACGGTTATACGCTGTTTTTTGCGACGGGCACCGCGCTGAACATCAACCAGCACTTGTTCAGCAAGCTCCCCTATAACCCGGAAAAGGACTTCGTCCCGGTGGGCAAGGTGGCAGTGTTGCCCTATGTGTTGCTGGCCCATCCCGCGGTTCCCGCGAATTCTTTCAAGGATCTCATCGCCTATGCCAAGGCCAATTCGGGCAAGGTCAATTTCGCGGACCCGGGCAACGGCACCGCGCCCCATTTGGCGGTGAAGATTCTGGAACAGGCCGCCGGGGTGAGTTTCGAGAGCATTCATTACAAAGGCAATGCTCCGGCCACCATAGATTTGCTGGCCGGCCAGGTGCATTTGTTGTTCGACGGTCTGGCGGTCCCCGAGCCCCACATCAAGAGCGGTAAGCTGAAAATCTTGGCCGTCGCCTCGTTGAAGCGGTTTCCCTCGCTGCCGAACGTTCCGGCCATCGCCGAGAGCTACCCCGGTTTCGAGGCTTCCACATGGTATTGCATCATGGTCCCGGCGGGCACTTCCAAGGAGATCGTCAACCGGATCAACGCCGAAATTCAGAAATACACCAACGATCCCGCCCACAAGGAACGGATGCTGGCGCAAGGCGCGATCCTGGAAGGCGGTACGCCGGAACAGTTGGCGGCTTATATCAAGGCGGAAACCGAACGCTGGGGCGCGGTCATCAAGAAGGCCGGCATCAAGCTGGATTAGCTGGGTGATACAAACGCTCACCGAGACCCGGGGGCAGGCGCCGGTGGTAAAATCCCGGCGCCGTTTCGTTTAACCAACCCCGGAGTTCCACATGCCATCAATCAAACAGATTGCCTCGGTCGCGGCCCTGTTGCTGCTCGCCGTCGGCCAGTCCCTCGCCCAACAAAGCTACCCCAACAAGCCGATTCGCTTCCTGTTGCCTTACCCGCCGGGAGGCTCCACCGATATTTTTAGCCGCATCGTCAGCCAGAAGCTGTCCGAGAGCCTGGGTCAGCAAGTGCTCGTAGAGAACCGCCCCGGCGGCAATAGCATCATCGGCACCGATGCCCTGGCTAAAGCAGCCCCCGATGGCTATAGCATCGGCCTGGTCGCCACCACCTACGCCATCAACCCCAGCCTATTCAAGCTGCCCTACGATCCGGCGAAGGACCTGATCCCCATCATCCAGGCCGGGTTCTCTTCCCTGGTGCTGGTGGTCCACCCGTCCGTGCCCGTCAAGACTCTCAAGGAGTTTCTGACCTACGCCAAGGCGAATCCCGGAAAATTGAACTACGGCACCGTGGGCAGCGGCAGCATCACCCATTTGGCCAGCGAATTGTTCGAGGACGTGGCCGGCATCGACACCGTCAACGTTCCTTACAAAGGCACTGCCCCCATGGTCACCGATCTGATCGGCGGCCAGTTGCACTATGCCCTCGACACCCCGGTCACCTCCATCCCCCACCTGAAGAGCGGCAAGCTGCGGGGCATCGCGGTAGCCAGCGCCAAGCGTTCCTCGGCCATGCCGGATATTCCCACCATGGTCGAAGCCGGACTGCCTTTCGAGATCAGCGCTTGGCTGGGGATCATGGCCCCCGCCGGCACCCCAAAGGAAATCGTCAGCAAGCTCAACGCGGAAATCAACAAAATCCTGCTACTGCCCGAGGTGCGGGAACGCTTGGCCGCCTCGGCCCTGGAACCGGGAGGCGGCGACCCCGAGCAGCTCGCCGCCGTCATCAAGGCGGACTTGGCTCGCTGGCCGGCCATCGTCAAAAAGGCCAACGTCAAGGTCGAGTAAGCGCACTATTGAAGAACAAGGTGACAAGGGGCTGCCGCCGGAGTCATTGAAGTTCGGATAAATAACTGACATCGGTAGCCTGCCGTTCGCTCTGAGCAGCCCGCGTAGCGGGCGTGTTGAAGGGTATACGTGGCTACGCCTAGCCGTTCAGGTTCGACAAGCCCTGCCCTGAGTGCAGCCGGCCGGGCTCAGGCGCAACATCCTATGGGTGCGATGCTCGGCGGCGCTAACTCGGCGGTTAATCGCTGTCATCGGCCCGACGCGCGAAATGAGGCGGGATTGAGTTTCCTGTAGTCTTCATCACAAAAGGACAGCTCGTGGCACACAAAACCCCCGGCTTTACACCGCTTACCGTCGAGGCGTGCGACACCCGCCAGGACGGCGTGTTTGTGCGCGGTTATCCGCAGACCCAGATTTGCGGCAATATGACGTATACGGAG
>Ga0082335_1007053_pt1 | contig 13931 bp, 13 predicted proteins | sample Subgrocontami58m_FD_72375 | JGI IMG/M metagenome (GOLD analysis project Ga0082335, IMG submission 72375) | Subsurface groundwater microbial communities from S. Glens Falls, New York, USA - GMW37 contaminated, 5.8 m (SPADES assembly) (version 2) ...
AAACCGAGACCGATAGCCTCCGTCAAACAGTTCATGGAATTGGCGGTGTACATACCGGAACAGGAGCCACAACCGGGGCAAGCGGCATCTTCCAGCAATTTCAGTTCTTTTGGCGTCATGGAACCTGCCTTTACGGCCCCGACGCCTTCGAAAACGGTAATTAAATCGACTTTCCTGCCCGGCAGGACGCCGGCCAGCATGGGACCGCCGCTAATGAAGATGGTCGGGATGTTTAAACGCATGGCCGCCATGAGCATACCGGGAACGACCTTGTCACAGTTGGGAATCATGACCAAGGCATCAAAGGGATGCGCCATGACCATGACCTCAACCGAATCGGCGATCAGTTCCCGACTGGCCAGGGAGTACTTCATGCCGGTATGCCCCATGGCAATGCCGTCGCAGACGCCGATAGAGGGAAATTCCACCGGGGTGCCGCCTGCCATGCGGATACCCGCTTTGACATCGGCGGCAATGATGTCCAGATGGATATGACCCGGTATGATCTCGTTTGCGGCATTGACTACCCCGATCAGGGGACGGGCAATCTCCTCGTCCGTATAACCCATTGCCTTAAACAGAGAACGGTGGGGCGCTCTTTCCAACCCCTTCTTCATGGCATCGCTGCGCATAAACTCTCCCTAAAAGTCCGAAATTCCCTCCCCCTTGACGGGGAAGGGTTAGGGTGGGGGTGATAAGCGATCGTATTCATCAATGTTATTTCCCCCTCCCTTTTATTCCCTCCCGCCAGGGGAGGGAATATTTACTTTTGACGAGGTGATAATTGTTTGCTGGCTATTTTTTACGCCGTTCGGGGCGTAGCGCCCGCACTGCGGCTCCCGTCTGCCACATCTCGCTGTTTTTGATCACATCCAATTCTTTCTTAAGGCTTTCCCGATAATCGGGCTTAGAGTTTACCCTGAGAACTATCTCCGTTTCCTTGCCGGAGGTAACACTTTCATACAAAGCATCAAAGACAGGCGCCACCGCCTCCCTAAACCGGCCCTTCCAGTCCAGGGCGCCCCGTTGGGCGGTAGTGCTGCAGTTGGCATACATCCAGTCCATACCGTTTTCCGCCACCAGACGGATCAAGCTTTGGGTAAGCTCTTCCACGGTTTCGTTGAAAGACTCGCTGGGGCTGTGCCCATTTTTCCGGAGCAGGGCATACTGGGCCTCCATAACACCGGCCAAACACCCCATTAAAACGCCCCTCTCACCCGTCAGATCGCTGTAAACTTCTTTTTCAAAATCCGTGTGGAAGAGGTAGCCGGAACCAATAGCCACACCAAGGGCCAGCGTCCGTTCCAGCGCCCGCCCCGTATAATCCTGGAAGACGGCATAGCTGGAGTTGATGCCGCTGCCATTAAGGAAATTAGTGCGTACGGTAAGTCCGGAACCCTTGGGGGCCACCAAAATGACATCCACGTTGGACGGCGGCACAATGCCCGTCTGCTCTTTATAAACAATGGAAAAACCGTGGGAGAAATAAAGAGCATCACCCTCCTTAAGGCAGGATTTAATCGCCGGCCACATGGCGGTCTGGCCGGCATCGGAAAGGAGATACTGGATGACGGTGGCTTTGCTTGCCGCCTCTTCCGGTGAAAAAAGCGTCTGACCCGGCACAAAACCATCCTCTTTCGCCTTTTCCCAGGAAGGACCGCCCTCGCGCTGCCCCACAATTACCGAGATGCCGTTATCCTTCATATTAAGAGCCTGGCCGGGTCCCTGCACACCGTAGCCGATGATGGCTACCGTTTCCTTTTTCAGAACCTCCTGGGCTTTTTGCACGGAAAATTCTTCCGAGGTCACCACCTCTTCCCATGTGCCGCCAAAATTGATCTTTGCCATCTTTTACCCCCTCATTATTATTTATTCTGCCGCAACAAAGCAACTGTGCCGGCCCTGGTAAAGTCCTCTACTCCGAATGGTTTCAGAGTGGCGAGGGCTTCCTCAATCTCTTCCCGGTTTCCCGTGACTTCCACAATAAGGTAACCACCCTCATTGCTTACTACCTTCCAGCCCTTAGTGTCAATCTTTTGCGCCAGCTCTGCTTCTGTCTGACCCGGCGCCTTGATCCGGATCAGGATAATTTCCCGTCGCACCGCATCCGCACCCGTTAAATCATCAACCTGAATAACGTCAACCATCCGGTTTAACTGTTTTTCTATCTTGATGATCGTATCCCGATTGCCCCAAATGGTCAGGACAATCCTGGATATCTGGGGATTATCAGTAACATTGACGGAAATCGTTTCGATGTTGAATCCCCGCCCGCTGAAAGTGCCCGCTATCCTGGCCATCACATCGGGCTTGTTGTTCACTAAAATGGAGATCGTATTTTCTTTAGGATCCATAATAAGATTTACCTTTCTATATCATTCTTCTGCAGCAGGGTCATTTCCGTAAGAGGAGCGCCTGGCTTGACCATGGGATAAACTCCCTCTTCCGGTTCTATCTGGATGTCCATCACCACCAAACCCGGCGTTGCCAAGCCCTCCTTCAGCACTTTTTCCACCTCTTCCGGTTTGGTGGCACGCAGCCCCGTGCCGCCGTAGGCCTCAGCCAACTTGACAAAATCAGGAGCATAACTCAGCAGTGTTTGGGAATAACGCTTACTGTAGTATAATTCCTGCCACTGGCGCACCATCCCCAAAAATCCGTTATTCAGGATAACGATCTTCACGGGAAGATTATACTGCACTGCCGTTGCCATTTCCTGGATGTTCATCTGGATGCTGCCGTCGCCGGCAATGTCCACCACTAATTTATCGGGAAAAGCCACCTGGGCGCCGATAGCCGCCGGCAAACCAAAGCCCATCGTCCCCAAGCCACCGGAAGAAATGAAGTGATTAGGCTCGTCAAATTTATAGAACTGGGCCGTCCACATCTGATTCTGCCCCACTTCGGTCGCAATGATCGCCTTTCCGCCCGTAAGTTCGTAAAGTTTTTCCAGTACGCACTGCGGTTTGATTTTTTCACCGCTGCAATATTTCAGGGGCTCTTTTTCTTTCCAATGTGCAATCTGCGCCAGCCACGCCCGCGTTCGCTCCTCCGCCTGCAACGGCTCATCATTGGCCAACCATTGGTTAAGCAGTTGGAGAACGGGTTTGCAGTCGCTCACGATAGAAACATGGGCCTTGATGGTTTTGTCGATGGAAACAGGATCGATGTCGATATGGATAATCCGGGCGTGCGGTGCAAAGGCATCGACCTTGGACGTTACCCGATCGTCAAAACGCGCCCCCACGGCAATTAATAAATCACAATTGCTTATGGCCATATTGGCGTAATAGGTTCCATGCATGCCCGGCATGCCCAGCCAGAGAGGATTACTGCCGGGAAAGCCGCCCAAGCCCATCAGGGAGGAAGTCAACGGAGCTTTGATCCCCGTGGCGAATGTGTGCAGTTCCTCCCAGGCCTTCCCCAAAAGTATGCCGCCTCCGGAAAAGATTAAAGGCCGTTGAGCCTGCCTGATCATCGACAAGGCCTCGGCACATTTGGCTTCGATCGGTTCCACGGCTTCTTCGGAAAGACGGAGCGGATAATCCAATGTAGCCTCGTCGGCAAGGCCCTGAATTACATCCTTAGGCAGATCCACCAAAACAGGGCCGGGTCTTCCCGATCGGGCGATATGGAAGGCCTCCTTGATGGTGCGCGCCAAGTCGTTAACATTTCTCACAAGGAAGTTATGTTTGGTGCATGGTCTCGTAATGCCGGTGATATCAACCTCTTGAAAAGCATCGTTGCCGATCGCGCCCGTGGTTACCTGGCCGGTGAGAATGACCACCGGGATCGAATCCATATAGGCATTGGCAATGCCCGTCACCGTGTTGGTGGCGCCGGGGCCGGACGTGACCAGACAGACGCCGACCTTGCCCGAGGCGCGGGCATACCCGTCGGCGGCATGTATGGCGCCCTGTTCATGGCGAACCAGGATATGGGTGATTTCACGGCGGCACAACTCATCATAAATATCCAGAACGACACCCCCGGGATAACCAAAAATGACATCCACGTTTTCCTGTTCCAAAACCTTAAAAAGAACCTGCGCTCCTGTAAGCATAAGAAGTTACCTCTCTTGTAATCTCACGTCCCCTGCGCCGTCGCCGGAACATCCTGCGGCGGCTAACCACGCCTCATACACCAAAACAAAGAAAGCCGCAAACATGCTTGCGGCTTTCCCAAAGTAACAGAGCCGCAGGCTTACGGGACCCGCAGCTCTTAGTTTCTTTTCTAAACCTCGCAAAGAAACCGGGCAGCGGTCCCCCTTTGTACCGCTACTACGGCGAGCTCCACAGCTACCATCCGCATTTTCTTTGCCTCAGCCTGAAAATCCATAATCCCGACCACTGTTTTAAACATCTAATGATTTCTAGGTCCCTAGCTATATTTTTTTAAATTTTTTGTCAATAGCATTTTTCATCGCCCAATGGTTGACAAGAAAGAAGAACTATAATAAAGGGGGGGCTCAAGGCGGTGTAGCTCAGATGGTTAGAGCATACGGCTCATATCCGTAGTGTCCGGGGTCCGATTCCCTGCACCGCCACCATTTAATAATCCAACACAGTCCAATATGGCGCAGGTTGCCAGTTGTGAGAACTCCTTTGAAGTTGTTGCCCGTGAATGGCACTAGAAATTTTCTCAAAGTTGGGCTACATCCCATGCCGTAACAACCGTCAGTAGGCTGCAACGAGAGGTGTTCCCGTGGATAGGTAGCCGCCCTATCAACGAAGTGAAAGCACTGGACATTTTGATGGCTTTACGGCGGGTAGAATCGCGTGGGGCGCTGGAATCAGCGCGAAGATTAAGGATTGTTTGCGGGCAGGTTTTCCGGTATGCCGTCGCCACAGGAAGGGTGGAGCGTGACCCTACCGCTGATTTAAGGGGCGCACTGCCTCCGGTAAAAGAACGGCATCTTGCGGCAGTAATTGAACCGGCACAGGCTGGTGAACTGTTAAGGGCTATTGATGGTTATAAGGGGTCATTCGTAACACAATGCGCCTTACGTCTTGCCCCCCTGCTCTTTGTCCGTCCCGATGAACTGAGGCATGCAGAATGGGCGGAAATCGATCTGGACGAATCTGTCTGGAATATCCCGGCTCACAAGATGAAAATGAAAGAGCCGCACCTTGTACCTCTGTCAAAACAGGCTGTTGAAATTCTCCGAGACATACAACCTTTGACCGGCACGAGCCGCTATGTCTTTCCTTCTGCGCGGTCTAATGCTCGGCCCATGTCAAGTAACGCTATCCTTTGTGCCCTGCGGCGCATGGGATACACAAAGGATGAAATGACAGGGTACGGTTTCCGGGCAATGGCGAGGACTATTCTTGATGAAGTCTTGCAGGTGCGACCGGATTACATAGAACACCAACTTGCTCATGTCGTCAGAGACCCAAACGGAAGGGCCTACAACCGGACGGCCCATCTTGTGGAACGCCGGAAGATGATGCAGCTCTGGGGGGATTACCTGGATGGCCTTAAACAGGGGGCAAAAGTATTACCTATGCAGAGAAAGGCTTGACGATCTTTTGGGCCAGGGAGGGCATCCGACAGGCCTGCAAACAAGAGGCGACAAAGATGTCATGGGAAAATATCAAGATAGACGTCAAAAGGAAATAAAGGATGGGGGCGGGACGGAACGTAGTGAGCACGCGCCGTGAAGCATGAGGCGCTGTATGCCGAATTCTGAACACCTTTGAGGGGAGAGCACTGCATTCGGAAAAAAACGTACGCTTAGGCTGGCGATCGGTTACCGATCTTCCCTTGTATGCCAGATACGCAACACATAGATCTTGGATTCCTGGATTTCGTAACGCATTTCATAATGTTTTACCAGGATGCGGCGAACCTCGCGCGGTGAGAACTCGTCTAATTTCTCTCCAATGCGTGGATGTGCCTTGAGACGGGCCGGTGCTGCCATCAGCGATTGCACGATGCGGGCGGCGGCCTGCTTGTTGACCGGTGCCATAAAATCGTAAAGCCGTGCCAAATCGGCAAGCGCCTTGCTGGTCCATTTCAGTTCCATCATTGCGGTAACGGCAGCGGATTTTCGGTGCTAAGGCTTTCCGCCCACTCTTGTACAGTCTGGTGGTCAATGATGTGCCCAGTATCGACATCGGCCATCGCTTCCAGTGTCAGCCGTTGACGCTCTTCTTCAAGGTCTATCCATGCGGATAATGCCTGCTTAACAATCCATCCCCGGGGACGCTCAAGACGGGAGGCCCACTGATCGACCTTCTCGGCCAGTGGCAAAGGTATGTGCGCAGTCAGTACTTTGGTAGTCATTGATGTCTCCTATTTAATATTAATCGTAGTTAATCATAACGATTAATAATGATTAAGTCAAGCGCTTAGTGTCGCATTGGCACAAAATAATGGACGTTACCCGCCACTTATTTCGTTGACATCCTCTCTTATGGGGATATCTATGGACGATCATGCCGCTTTGAGTCTTCTTGAGGGATTGGCCGACAAGCTCCTGATCCCCTTTATTTTGGTTTTGTCCCTCATAACCACCCCATTCTGAGTGGCGTTACGCTGCTGCATACCAGCCCCTGTAATACGCTCCGTAATTCAGGGAACAATGTTTCCTGCAATCCCGTAACGGTTACGGGATGCAAAATACGCAGATCCGCCACCGTCAATGATACCCTCGGAAGTTCAAATCTGGATTGTTTAGTGAATTTTATTTCATACTTTGATAAGAACTTCCTTTTTCGTAGGGGGAGTATAGGGGGGCTTTTTTTGCTTGTCAATGGACATTTTTCATCTGTTTTGCATCAAAAAGCAGGGGCTGGCGATGCAGTTGGGTAAGAAAGATGGATTGACGTCCGCTTTTTTGAAAAATCAGCTCATCTTTTGATCGTTTCACCCGATAAGATGGCATTTATGAGCACAACTCAGATAGACCTCTCTCCGGCACACCTTTTTTTCAAAATGCGTTATGACAGCTCTCGGGCGGCACCACCGGCCTTCCCAAAGGGATACCGAGGACTTACTATGACTATATCTGCCAGTAGGACTACGTAGGCCGGGCCAGGGGCCTGACGGATGAAACCGTGACCAGGGGCGCCATGCCCGTGGCCCACAACGCTTCGGGACTGCTGGTCTGGGGCGTGATGATGTTCCGCGGCGGGACGGTGGTCATCACCAAAGGCATGAAACCGCAGGACCAATTCGCCCTGATTGAAAAATGGCAGGTCACTTTTATGCCCATGGTGCCGGTTCAGCTCAATTACTGGATGGAAGCCAGGGAATTGATGAAGCGCTATGACCTGAGCTCGCTCAAGCAGATCGGCGTGGGGGCGCAGAAGGTAAAGCCGGAGCAGGCCCGCTGGTGCCTGGAGGAACTGCGCGTCGCCTTTGGCACGGCCTTCGCCATGACCGAGGGACCCTATATTTCTACGCGGTGGGACTCCCCAAAGGAAGCCCACATGTATACCCTGGGTAGACCTATCATCTTCGATCCTGACGTGCAGATCAAACTCGTGGATGAACACAATCGGGAGGTTGAGGAGGGGAAAATAGGAGAAATGATTTCGAAGGGTCCCCTCACCTTCAAAGGATATTTTCGCAATGAGGAGGAAAACAGCAAGGCCTTCGACATCCACGGCTTTTTCCACAGCGGCGACCTCATGTCGTTGCGGCCTGACGGCAGGTACGTGGTCGAAGGACGGAAGAAAGACATGATTATCCGGGGAGGGGAGAATGTCTACCCGGAACCGGTAGAAGATCTGCTCGCAAAACATCCGCAGATCGCCTGCGCCGCCGTGGTCGGCATGCCCGATCCCGGTTTGGGAGAAAGGCTCTGCGCTTTCGTCCAACTCCGTGCGGGGCAGGATTTCGTGCTGGAAGACATGAAACGGTACCTGCAGCAGGAGGGACTTTCCGTTTTTCAATGGCCCGAGAGAATCAAGATCGTCGGCGGCTGGCCCTTAACGGGGGTAAATAAGATAGATAAAAGACTCCTCCGGGCTTATATCGCCAAAAGATTGTTTGAGGAAGGGGTTATCGACAAGACCTTCGGCAACGAGTACCTCAGGAACGATCATTTCACCTTGGATGATCTCCTTACCGGGCAGGTGGTGATTACGTTTACCGGTGCCCTTGGCTGATCCGGGGCCGCCTGGACCACGGTTTTGCCGTTGAAACGACCAAAAGCGCAGTTTCACGTTTGGAATCAGCAGGCAAACATGCTCCATCTTTGACGACCTTTAAAAATATGCTCAGGTGGTTGGCTGCAGCCTGGAAATCAAGTTAGTCCCGAAATCTTGCCGTAACGATCACGTAACTGGACATTAAAGAAAATTGCGTTCTGGATGGCCTTATTGCCATCCCCTTCAAACACAAGTTGCAATTTTTGTTATGACGGTATATTAACGAGTTGTGGTTGAAATGTGGCATTTTGGGGGGATGATCGGGATTGAGAGCTCCTTCCTGTAGTCAATAAACACTCCTTTCTTGCATGGATACAAGATTGCGATGCGTAATGCTCACCTTTATCGAGACCCTGAATATTTCTGTGATGACTGTATCCAGTCATGGCGACTCATGTATCTTGAGCGTGAAGGAGAGGTCTGCTCAGAAAAGGTTTCAATATGCCTTTTGAGTCACGCCAAAATAAAAATATCTGCATCACATACGACAATCGACGGCTCCGGTTCCTTTTCCAGTACTCCTACTTCATACCCCCATGTACCAACACAACATTTTGTGGCAGAAAAATGTTGACACACAAATGTAACTTTCCTGTTTTACCTGTTAGAAAACATTGTCTTATCAAAATAACAACTACTTCGGAGGTACCTCTTTTTCCAAGCGAAGTCTTGGAAAAAGCATAGGCTCTAAGAAGGAGAAGAAACAATGGCAAAAATTAGAAAAATTCAAGTTACAAGTGGGGTCTATTGGGTAGGGGTACCAGATGCCAGGTTTTATGTATTGTGCTGTTGTCCAGCAGATAGCATAAAGCATTTGATGAGAAGAGGATTAATTGTGACCACTGAAAGAAACGGTGTCGCTTTTGAAACTGGACCCAACGCCATATTACTTTCTGATGTACTGGTGCAGAATGGTGGTTTTGCCAATTTGTCGGAGTTTCCTGTATTGCAGATGCTATACAGGCAGGGAATGATTTTGCCAAACCATCCGAATAATACTGGTGAAAAACCCATGCTCATTGGTTCGAAGGAACAGGTGAAAGCACAAATGCAATACATTTATCGAGGAAACTATGGGCTGATTTCCGAGGAGGAAATCATAAACGCCGGGGTATCTCAGAAAACAGCACATGAAATCATGAGCTTAAAATTAAAATTTGCTTTTGGGAATATTCGCAAGACGGAGGATATCCTGGATGCCAAAATAGTTGAAAACGAACCTATTGAGATCAGGAACAATGTATTTATTCGTCGTCTTGGCTTGAATGTGTTTCAATTTCAGTACGAGGGAGAGCATGTCACTGTTGATTTAAATCTTGCTCCCAATGAGAGTTATGGTGCGTCTTATACGCTTGGCTTTTACAACATCAAGAGGGAATATTTCGGTGTGATTCATTCAGGTGAAGCCGATGGCTGGGATGTCGATAGGCCAACCATGTCCAGCATTTTGATGTTTCAAGGTAAGATATACTTAATTGATGCAGGTCCGAACATGTTATACAGCCTCATGTCCCTGGGAATCAGTGTGAATGAGATTGAAGGAATTTTCCATACCCATTCTCATGATGATCATTTTTGCGGTCTTCCGGCTCTCATGGAGGCCGATCATAAAATCAAATATTATGCGACTCCCCTCGTTCGGACTTCTATCACGAAGAAGATGTCAGCCCTGCTATCCATTGATGAAGAAGAATTGCGCAGTTATTTTGAGATACATGATCTTGAATTTGACACCTGGAACAACATTGGCGGTTTAGGTGTAATGCCCATTTTTTCCCCACATCCGGTGGAAACCAACATCTTTATTTTCCGCGTAACAAGAGAGGACGGGTATGCCTCCTATGCACATTTTGCGGACATCGTCTCCTTGGATGTGCTGGAAGGTATGATCACAGAAAATGACAGGGAGATCGGAATTTCAAGGGAGTTTTTCGATAAGGTTAAAAAGGAATATCTGTCTTCAGCGCATTTGAAAAAACTTGATGTCGGGGGAGGGCTGATTCACGGTAAAGCAAAGGATTTTCAGAAAGATCCCTCTAAAAAACTTATATTATCACATACATCATTAAAACTGACTGGTCAGCAAAAAGAAATTGGTTCCGGAGCACCTTTTGGAATGACTGATATTTTAATCCCGGCAGTGCAGAATTATACATTCAGATCTGCCTTTCAGTTTTTGCAGTCATATTTTCCCACCGTTCCTCCCTATCACATGAATATGTTATTAAACAATGCATTGGTAACATTTAATCCGGATTCCATTCTGATAAAAGGAGGAATGCCTAATCCTGAAATATATTTAATCCTGACTGGAAACGTTGAGATGATACAATCCGAATCCGATGTGAACAGCATGTTATCATCAGGCGCTTTGATTGGCGAAATATCCGGATTAACCCGGTCCCCATCGAAGGAAACCTATCGCGCAGTAAATTTTGTGCAAGCACTGCGATTACCAGCCAGACTGTACCTTGATTTTGTGATAGAGAACGGACTATTTTCGGATATTGAACTTCTGCAAGACAATCGTGAGTTTTTGCAAAAATCCAGGTTGTTTGGTAAATCCATATCTTACCCAATACAAAATAAACTTGCCCGTGCTATGCGGTTCAAGGATTATGCAGCCGGACAAGTGCTTCCCAGGGATACAAAACTGTTTATATGCCTGATCAAACGTGGAAAACTGGAAAGATACATTGGTGAAAATGTCCTTGAAACTTTGGATGAAGGTGATTTTTTCGGAGAAGAAACTGTTCTTTTCGGAACAAGCAGTTTATTTCAGTTTCGTGCGGTTGAACCCACGGTAATTTATGAAATTGATGCCGATATGGTTCGTGATATCCCTGTTGTTCGTTGGAAACTCTTTGAGACTCATGAAAAACGAAATAAATTGTAACGATTAGGGTCAAGAATATCATGGGGTTCACTACAGTAGTTTTTCACGGATAGTTGTTTTATATGAGTTTATCCCTAGCGTTGGGCATCAAGAAAAGGAGGGTGACAAGTATGGGTGAGCGAAGCAACTGTTGGGAAGTAAAACAATGCGGCAGGCAGGTAGGCGGAGACAAAGTCGCGGAACTTGGCGTTTGTCCGGCATCGACCGATGAATCCTCTAATGGTTTGAATGGAGGCAAGAATGGCGGCAGAATCTGCTGGGCTATTGCCGGAACATTCTGTGGTGGAGAGCAACAAGGCACGTTCGCCGAGAAACAGCTCAACTGCATGAACTGCGACTTTTTCAAGCATGTGTATGCAGAGGAAGAAGCAGCCGTCTTTTGTGTGCTGAAACCCGGCCAGACGTACGAGCGATCCACGTAAGGTATCTGTTGGGATCATCTTGCCAACTGATAGATGCCCAACCACTCACTGCTCTTGCCGAGGAAAATCCGAGGTCTTGGAATTGGGAGAAAGCCCATGAAATTGGCTACTGTCTATGGCAATGGCATGTTCCGCGTCGCTTCACCCCTGACTAAAACTGAACAAGCTGGAGGCCACCTTCCAACACAAGGTGTCCAAGATGCTCATTAACAAGGGAAAGATATTGAAGGAGATGATCGCCATGCTCTCAACATGGCGGTATTCCGGCTTCCACGTTTTCTGCGGCAACCACATCTCGCCCGACGATAAAACGGCTATGGAGAACCTGGCTCGCTACATCATCTGGGCATCATTCTCCTATCAGCGCATAAGTAGTATTTGGATCAGGAGAAGGTCGCCTATACGTCTAGGGACGGCGTAGTCAACCAAGGTCTTCGGGACGTCCTCGAATTGCTGGCCAACCTGTGCTACCACATACCCCAACAGGTGTGGGTAGATGGTACGGTGCTACGGCTTCCGAAACATTGTTAGGCACTACCTTGACCAGGATGACTACCAGGCAACCTGGATTTCCGATAGAATCAAAAGGATCGGATATCTTGGCGGCTACGATACGGTAAAACGTTATGTCAGTAATATCAAAGAACAGAAGACTCAGTTGGCTTATATTCGGTTTGAGACAGAACCGGGACTCCAGGCCCAGGTTGACTGGGGCGATTTCCAGATTCAGGGCTCTGATGGGAAGACGAACACTATTTATGCGTTTGTAATGGTTCTCGGTTATTCCCGGGCCATGTACATGGAGTTTGTAGAGCGCTGCACATTGGATGTTTTTATGGATTGTCATGTAAATGCGTTCCGTTATTTTAAGGGCATTCCGGCAGAGATTTTGTACGATAACATGAAAAATGTGGTTATCGGCAGAGAGCATGGCAAACCGACTTTTAACATCGAGTTTCTCTACTTCGCCCATCATTACGGTTTTTTGCCCCAGATTGCCCCGCCCTATAGCCCGTGGGTGAAAGGCAAAGTGGAGCGGCCCATGCATTATATTCGTGAGCGCTTCTGGCGGGGATATGACTTCAACTCCATTCAAAAAACCGACGAGGACGTCATTGCCTGGCTTAATGACACAGCCAACCACCGTATCCATGGCACGCACCGTGAACCTGTCGATGAGAGATGGGCGAAGGAGATCCCCTGCTTGAAGAGCCACCCACCCGTAGACTATGACACTTCTCTGAAGGTTTTCCGCAAAGTTTACAAGGACTGCCAACTTTCCTTTATTATGGGGACATAATACAATTAAAGTTAGCGACATACCGAAATCATGTCCCAGAATACCCAAATTGATGCTGTCCCTGCAACTTTCTTGCGGGTTATTTCTGCCGGGTATCACTGAAGGTGATTACGAACTTCCACTGCGTCAGCGGGGAGGTTCGGTATATCGCCCGCTTTGTAACATTGTCAAACTCGTAGCTCGTTTCTCCCGCAGGATTCGACAGCATCTCGTTCGTAGCCTTTTTGAGCGTCTCGCTTCCCAATTCCCGGGGATCCAGAAAGTGGCGGTCTGTCTTTTTATGAAGAGTGGTCTGGCCATTCGGAGCCAGCGCGAAAAAGGCTGCATCTGCCCGGAGAGCCAGGGCGGAACCAACCTGCTCGGCGAGCTTATCGAGGAAAAGGGATGCACCGATCGCGCCGATCACCTTGCCGCCCTCCTTCATGGGAATCGCGATCACAGCAGAGCGCTGTCCGGTGCTTTTGCTGACGATAAGATCGCCCATGATTTTCTGGCCGGACATGAGTTTCGGGAAATAGCTCCTGTCACTCAGTTTTACATTCATCAGCCCTTTGTCCACGGTGAAATAGGTGCCGTCGGGGCGGACAAACCAGACGATGAGGCCACCACCCTCCGACCTTTGACATCCGCTCAACAGAGGCTCCATCTTCTCCCATTGGGCCGATTTCGCCTCGTTAGTGGCGGCCAGGATTTCGAGGTTACGCTGAACGGCGCTCATATGCAGATCCGTGTAAGCGACGAAGGCAGAGAGCAGACTTGGTGCATCTGCCTCAACGGGGGGCTGCGCAATACCAACTTCGGGAATAACGATCATGAGCAAAGCAGCAACTCTTAAGAAATATTTCTTAAACATTTTCATCTCCTTCCTCAAACAATATTAACCACAAATTGGCAAACTCTTTTTCCAGTAGGTTTTCTTTCTTGAACAGGGTGGCGATGAGGTCTGGTTTATTCACGATAGGTTCTCTCCGCATGATTTTGTTATTATTTTCTGATATATAGACGAAAATAGTCCGCTTATCCAGTGGAAATCGCTTGTTGCAAGGACTGGAAAATGCAATTCCTCAGTCATAGGCAACTTCTTAGTTTATTGAATGCCGTTCGAAATGTGTTAATGTACCTCAAGACGAACTGGAGCTTGTAGTGTTTGTGAA
>Ga0082335_1007054_pt1 | contig 13931 bp, 8 predicted proteins | sample Subgrocontami58m_FD_72375 | JGI IMG/M metagenome (GOLD analysis project Ga0082335, IMG submission 72375) | Subsurface groundwater microbial communities from S. Glens Falls, New York, USA - GMW37 contaminated, 5.8 m (SPADES assembly) (version 2) ...
TTCGCGCGTGGGCTACGGCCCGCGGATTGCGACCAAAGGTAACGCAGCCCGACGCAACCGGCCATACACCGAATGGGGTAAACGGAGTGGCTGCGGCCCGGCGTGGCGTGCCGCGTGAGACCCTCGATGCCGAGGGCGACAACAGCTCCAATGGCGCTTGGAAAAATTCAGAAGAGTGCCCGCGAACCACGCGAATAGACGCGAATTTTGGAGGAGAAGGACCGGACATGGTTTGCGCGGTGTGCCTTCACCTATCAGTGGCCGAGTTCGCTCGATGATCTCATTCGCGTTTATTCGCGTCCATTCGCGGGCCACTGCGTTGATCCGTACAGTTCCATTCGGCTCCAATGCCAGCTACCGATTCAACAACGCGGCCACGCGGGTGCGGCTGCGGACTTCGAGTTTGCCGAAGATGGCGGCGAGCTGCGTCTTGATCGTGAGCGGGCTGCGGCGAAGTTCGGCGGCGATCTCGGCGGTGCTCAAGCCCTCGCGCACGCGCATCGCCACCTCGCGCTCGCGCGCGCTGAGCCGGGCGAGCAAGGCCACGGCGCCGGGCGAAAGCGGCCGGTTGCGGTCGCCGCGCGGGCGGCGGTAGTCGAGCTGGATCTGAAACGCGGGATGCAGCAGCGGATTCGTGCCGAGCGCGCGCAACGCCACCTGCGCATGCAGCCCCAACGCGTGCTCACTCAACACGCGCGGCTTGATGCCGCCCGCGCGATCCGCGCCGGTCCCCGCCTGCCATTGGCCGCGCAGTTCGGCGCATACTTGCGCGAGTGCCGGCGGCACGCGAAACGCACGCTGCGGATTGAGCGCCGCCGCCCGGCGCTCGCCGTGATTCCACACCGCGCAGGCATGGGCGGCCTCGCCATTGCACCACAGCGGACGCAGTTCCCAATCGAGCAACAGCAGTCCGACCGGCACATCCTCGAGCATCAGGGCGAACTGATCGCCGAGGAAGGTCGCGGCCTCATGCGCCAGCGCGCGCATGAGCGCCGTGTGAAAGTGGGGCTGCAACGCTTCGGCCAAACGCAGGTCGCGCCCGGTGAAGTCCGGTTGCGTGGGTGTGCGATAGAGGTTCAACGTGCCCTGGGCGACGCGGCCGTTCCAGGAGACGAGGCCGAGCAGTTTGTCCCAGCCTTCCCGGCGCATCACCCGCTCGTGGAACGGTGTGCCCCGAAGTTCGCGCAGGGAGGTGATGTCAGAAAGTCGATACGCGGGCGCGCCGGGATGCAGCGCGAACCAATGTTGGGCGGGATGGTCGCGCCGCAGGTCGCGCGGCGTGGCGGGATGGTTGTGACGAAAGACGCGCGTCGGCACGCCGGGGTCGGTCACGCCGATTTCCAGTGTGACCGAGTCGGAAGCCATCGCATCGCGCACGAGCAGGCGCAGCGCGTGCCACAGGTCGCGCTGGGTGAGAGCCGCATGCAGCCGGAGCAGCGCGGAGGTGAGTTGCGGAGGGGCGACCTCGGGCGGAATCAGCGGTGCGGAGGCGATCATGTAACGGTGGGGCGGGCTTCAGCCCTTCCTCCGGGGCGAAGACGCTACCGGAGCCAGGCTGAGGTTCTTGCTCTTTCTACAACCGAACTACCCACGCTCCGCAATGTCCGTTCCAAGGGTTTACACCGTTCGGCGTATGGCCGAATCCACCGGTGCCGACTACATTCCGCCCTTCCCACCGACTGCGGTCGCTCCCTCCCACCATGGCCACGACTTTTTTCGAAACCCCTTCTCACGCCAGGACGGAAGCGAATCCGCTTGGGATCAAAGGCATCGATCACATCGAGTTCATCGTCGACAACGCCGACCAGTGGCGGGACTACTTCGTCGAAAGGTTCGGCATGGCGGCGCGCTTCTACGCCGACGAGCAGAGTGGGGTGAAGGGCCGTCGCGCCCATGTCGTCGGCCAGGGCCGGATCAACTTTCTGCTGGCCGAGCCGCAGGGCGCCGGGCCCGAGGCGGATTTTCTGCGCTGGCATCTCGCCCAGCATGGCAACGGGGTCCGCGACGTCGCCTTTCGGGTGAAGGACGCGCGGCACGCCGTGGCGGAGGCCGCGCGGCGCGGCGCGCGCGTCGTGCGCCCGCTGGACGAACACGAGACGTTCAATGGCGGCTCGATTGCGGCCTACGGCGATACGTTGCACACGTTCATCGAGCGCAAGCCGCACACGGACTTCGCGCCGGGCTACCGACCGGTGCCCGGCGCATTCGAGGACGGCGACATCAACTTCGCGATGATCGATCACGTGGTGGCGAACGTGGAGCACATGGAGGAGTGGGTGCAGTACTACGAACGGATCTTCGGGTTCGATCTCTTCATGCATTTCGACATCAACACCGGCCGCAGCGCGCTGATGTCGAAGGTCGTGAGTTCGATCGATGGCTGGGTGAAGCTGCCGATCAACGAACCGTCGTCGCAGAACTCGCAGATCCAGGAGTTCCTCGATCGCTACAACGGGCCCGGGGTGCAGCACATCGCGCTGCTGACGCCGGACATCGTCGCGACCGTCGCCGAGATGCGGCGGATGGGGCAGGATTTTCTCGACGTGCCCGACACGTATTACGATGCCGATTTCGACCAGCGCGTCGGCGAAATCGAGGAGGACAAGGCAGAGCTCAGGCGGCTGAAGATTCTCGTGGATCGCGACCACGACGGCTACCTGCTGCAGCTGTTCACCAAGTGCGTGTTCACGCGGCCAACCTTGTTCTTCGAGGTGATCCAGCGGCGCGGCCGCGCGATGGGCTTCGGCGAGGGGAACTTCCGGGCGCTGTTCGAGGCCATCGAACGCGAACAGGCGAAGCGCGGAACGCTGTGAGATTTTCGATTTTGGATTCTCGATTTTCGATGTCGAAGCTGTTCCCGCGAAATTGAGAAATCGAAAATCGGCAATCGAAAATCGAAAATCCGATGCCCCATTACCTCCGACTCGGTACGGTCCCCGCGAAGCACCACCTCCAGTTTCCCCGCGACCAGGCGGCGAGCTACCAGGGCGAGGGGCTGCATTACGAGCACGTCATCACCACGGACGGCTTCGATCGCGCCTACACGATCATGTATCACCTGCGGCCGCCGACGCGCGTTCGCTCGGTGGAGTTTGTCCGGAACTGGGAGTTGCGGCGCGCCGGGGAAATGCCGCTGCGGCATCATCTGCTCAAGACGGCGGCGCTGCCGCGCGCCGGCGATCCGTACACCGGGCGCGTTCCCTTCCTGTTCAACCGCGAGATGGTCGCGTGGCGCTGCCGGCCGGCCAAGGCCGACGCGGAGTTCGACTTTTTTCGCAACGGCGGGGCCGACGAAATCATCTTCGTCTGGCACGGCGGCGGCTGGCTCGAAAGCAACTTCGGCCGGGTGCGCTATCGGGCCGAGGATTACATCGTGATTCCGCGCGGGACGATTTACCGGCTGGTGCCGGACGACGTCGCGCAGGAGGACTACCTGATCCTCGAGTCCGGTTACCCGGTGCGAATTCCAACCCGTTACCTGAACCCCGAGGGCCAGATTCGGATGGGCGCACCTTACAGCGAACGCGATTTTCATGGTCCCTCCGAACTCGTCCCGACCGATCGCGACGGCGATCACACGATTCTCGTCAAGGACGGGCCGCGCTTGACGCGCCTGGTGCTCGCCCACCATCCGTGCGATGTCGTTGGGTGGGACGGCTTCATCTATCCGTTCACCTTCAACGCGAATGATTTTGAGCCGATCACGGGCACGGTGCACCTGCCGCCGCCGATTCACCAGACGTTCGAGATTCGCGGATATGTGGTCTGCACGTTCGCGCCGCGGCACCTCGATCATCATCCGCAGGCGGTGCGCGTGCCGTGGGCGCACGATAACACCGAGGCGGACGAGGTGCTGTTCTACGTGCGCGGAAATTTCGGTTCGCGCAGGGGCGTCGAGCCGGGATCGTTCACGTTGCACCCGCGCGGCATTCCGCACGGTCCGCACCCGGGGACGACGCGGCCGAGCCTGGCGGCGACGCGGACCGAGGAACTCGCGGTGATGTTCGACACGCAGAATTCGCTCGAGCTGACGGCGGAGGCCGTCGCTTGCGACGATCCGAATTACCCGCTCAGTTGGCTGGGATGAATTCAACAGAAGGCAACGAAGGGAACAAAGCGCCGCGCTGACCTCGCATCCTTCGTTCCCTTGGTTATCTTCTGTTGCATGCTGGTCGATTTCAGCTCCCTCAAACCCCGCGATGCCTACGCGTGGATGATTTCCACGATTATGCCGCGACCGATTGCGTGGGTCTCGACGATCTCGGCGGAGGGCAAAACCAATCTGGCGCCCTTCTCGTTTTTCCAGGGCGTCACGTCGAATCCGCCGACGCTGATGTTCGTGCCGGTGAACACGCGCGACGGCGCGAAAAAGGACACGGTGCGCAACATCGAGCAGGTGCCCGAGTTTGTCGTGAACCTCGTGGCGCATGCGCTCGCCGAGCCGATGAACGCTTCTTCCGCGCTGCTGCCGTACGGCGAGAGCGAGTTCGAGAAATTCGGCATCGCTTCGGCGCCGAGCCGGATGATTCGGCCGCCGCGGGTGGCGGCGGCGCCGGTTGCGTTCGAGTGCACGCTCGATCGCATCGTCCAGATCGGCGAAGGGCCGCTCGCGGCCAACGTCGTCTTCGGCCGGATTCTCCTCGCGCACGTGGCCGATGCGGTGCTCGGCGCCGATGGCAGACCGGATCCGGCTCAGCTCGATCTCATTGGCCGCATGGGCGGAGAAACGTTCACGCGGACGAGGGAACGCTTCGATTTACCCCGGCCCGACCGGCAGCCGGCGCGATGATCCCCATGAGGCAAGTATCAAGTAACAAGATTCAAGTGCCAAGTAACGTTCGGCGTGACCACGGCGCGCATCTTGGCACTTATTACTTGTCACTTGCCACTTCGCGATGAGCGACGTCGTCATTCTCTCCGCCACGCGCACGCCGATGGGTGCGTTTCAAGGCGCGCTGGCGTCGGTGCCGGCGCCGCAGCTCGGCGCCACGGCCATTCGTGGCGCGGTGACGCAGGCGAAGATTGCCCCCGCGGACGTCACCGACGTTTTCATGGGCAACGTGCTCCAGGCCGGCCTCGGCCAGGCGCCCGCGCGCCAGGCGGCGATTCACGCGGGGTTGTCGCCGGCGACGCGTTGCGTGACCGTGCACAAGGTTTGTGGCAGCGGCCTCGAAGCGGTGATTCTCGGGTCGCGCGCGCTGCGACTGGGCGAAGCGACGATGGTCGTCGCCGGCGGGATGGAGAACATGAGCGCGGCCCCGTACCTGCTGCCCAAGGCGCGCGAGGGTTACCGGCTCGGTCACCAGCAGGTCGTCGACTCGATGATCCACGACGGGTTGTGGGACCCGTACAACAACCTCCACATGGGCAACTGCGCGGAGCAGTGCGCGCAAAAATATCATTTCACCCGCCAGGAGCAGGACGCGTACGCCGCGGAGAGTTTCCGCCGGGCCAACGCGGCGCAGCAGGAGGGACGATTCGCGCAGGAAATCACGCCGGTCGAGATCGCGAATCCGCGCGGGAAGGCCGGCGTGGTCGATCGCGACGAGGGGCCGTCGCGTGTGAATTACGAAAAGATCCCGACGTTGCGGCCGGCATTCGACCCAACCGCCGGCACGATCACCGCGGCGAACGCGTCCACGCTCAACGACGGTGCCGCCGCGCTCGTCCTGACGACGGACGAGCTGGCGCGCGAACGCGGGCTGAAACCGCTCGCCCGGATCGTGTCCTTCGGCAGCCACGCGCAGGACCCGGTATGGTTCACGACCGCGCCCGTTCCAGCGGCGCAGGCGGCATTGCAGCGAGCGGGCTGGGGCAGCGACGAAGTCGATCTTTGGGAGGTGAACGAAGCCTTTGCCGTCGTGGCGATGGCGTTTCGGCGTGACCTCGGGCTCGCGGCGTATCGGGTCAACGTGCGAGGCGGTGCGATTGCGCTTGGACATCCCATTGGCTGCAGCGGGGTCCGGATTCTGGTGACGCTGCTGGCGGCGCTGCGGGAGCGCGGAGCCCGGCGCGGCGTCGGTGCAATTTGCATTGGCGGGGGCGAAGGCCTGGCGGCTTGCGTCGAATTGGTTTGAAACCGACGCCAAGCCGGAGAACGAAGAGGGTGAAAGGCGGTCAGTTGATTCCCCATCGCCGTCTTTAACGATGCCCCCTTCCGACTTCATCTGGCGTCCCGAGGATCATGCCTGGACGCGCGAATCGCATGTTGCGCGTTTCATGCGCAGCCGCGGCCTCGGTGCGCTGGCGGAATTGCGCCGGGCTTCCGTCCATTGTCACCAATGGTTCTGGGACGAGATTCTGCGCGACATGGGCGTCGAGTGGACGCGCCGCTACACGCAGGTGCGCGACATGTCCCGCGGTTTTCCGTGGACGCGCTGGTTCAGTGGCGGGCAGATCAACGTCACACACAACTGCATCGACCGGCACGTGCGGGACGGGCACGGCGGCGAAACGGCACTTTTCTCCGAATCCGAGTCCGGCCGGACGGAAGGCGCGCGGCGGCTGACGTTCGCCGAGCTGGCGGAGCTGGTTAACCGGTGCGCGGCGGCGTTGCGCGCGGCGGGCGTGCAGGCCGGTGACAGCGTCGGGCTCTATGCGCCGATGCAGGTGGCGACGGTAATCGTGATGTTCGCCACGATGAAGATCGGCGCGCGCTTCGTGCCGATTTTCTGCGGTTATGGCGAGGAAGCACTGCGCGAACGACTGGCGCTCTCCGAGGCGAAAATCCTGTTCGCCTGCGACACGCTGACGCGTCGCGGCAAGCCCGCCCCCACCGGCGCAATCGCCCGCGCGGCGGCCGCGAAAGTGCCGGCGATCACGCGCATCGTCTGGACGGATACGGCGGACTGGATCGATTTCCTGCAAAGCGGCGTGTGCATCGTGCCGCGCCGGAATCCGCTCGCGACGGGCGAACAGCCCGCCGTGGCCTGCGAGCCGACCTGGGCGGAGGATCCGTGTCTGATCATATACACCAGCGGCACGACCGGCCGGCCCAAGGGAACGGTCCACACCCACGCCGGTTGCCTGGCGCAAACCGGCAAGGAAATCCGGTACGCTTTTGACGCGCGGCCGGGTGAGCCGTTTTTCTGGGTGACGGATATCGGCTGGATGATGGGCCCGTGGGAGCTGATCGGGTGCCTCTTGTACCGGACGCCGGTCGTGCTGCTCGACGGGGCGCCGAACCATCCCACGAGTGACCGGCTGTGGGAGATCTGCGAGCGGCTGCGCGTGGTCACGCTCGGCTGCTCGCCGACCCTCGTTCGCCTGTTGATGCGCGCGAGCGACGGTCGCGGGCCGCGCGGGTACGATTTGTCGCGATTGCGGCTGCTGGGCTCCACCGGCGAGGTGTGGGACGAGCCGAGTTATCGCTGGTATTTCGAAAACGTCGGCGGCGGCCGGTGCCCGATCCTGAACATTTCCGGCGGCACCGAAATCATCGGCTGCCACCTCCAGCCGTATCCGGTCGAGCCGCTCAAACCCTGCTCGTTGGGCGGCCCGGCGCTCGGCATGGATGTCGATGTGTTCACGGACGACGGCCAGCCCGCGCCGCGCGGCACGATGGGGCATCTCGTGTGCAAGCAGCCGGCGCCCTCGATGACGAAAAGTTTTCTGCACGACGACGCGCGCTACCTCGAAACGTATTTCCAGAAATTTCCCGGCGTGTGGTATCACGGGGACTGGGCGAAGGTGGACGAGGACGGCCAGTGGTTCCTGTTCGGTCGCACCGATGACACGCTGAAGGTCGCCGGCAAACGCGTCGGTCCCGGCGAAGTGGAAGGCGCGCTGGCGTCGCATCGCGCGGTGAGCGAGGCGGCGGCGATTGGCGTGCCCGACGAAATCAAGGGCACGGCCATCGTCTGTTTCGTCGTGCTGAAGCCAGGCGTCGCCACGCCCTCCGAATGTGAGTTGATCGCCCAGGTCGCCCAACAGCTCGGCAAGCCGCTGGCGCCAAAACACGTCTTCATCGTCGCGGCGCTGCCCAAGACGCGCAGCGGCAAGATTGTCCGCGGCGCGATCACACGGGCGTTCCTCGGGCAGCCAGCGGGCGATGCCACCAGCATCGAAAACCCGCAGGCGCTCGAGCCCATCGCCGCGCTCGCGCCTCCGGTCCCCGCATGACCGCCCCGCCGCCGGTCACGTACTCGGCGGACGCCGACGGAGTCGGCTGGATCGTCTTCGACGATCCGGCCGGCCGGGCCAACGTATTCAATCCGGCGACCCAGGCGGCCTTCGATGCCGCGGTGACGGCGGCGACCGCGGATCGGTTGAGAGCACTGGTGGTGCTGAGCGCGAAGGATCGCATCTTCATCGCGGGTGCGGATCTCCACTGGATTGGTGCGCTGCCCGACCCGGCGACCGCGACCGAGCTGTCGCGGGCCGGCCAGCGGCTGTTCCAGCGGCTCGCCGATTTTGCGGTGCCCGTCGTGGCCGCGATTCACGGCGCCTGCGCGGGCGGCGGGTTCGAACTCGCACTGGCCTGTCACTGGCGGATCGCCACCGATGCGCCCGTCACGCAACTCGGGCTGCCGGAAACGAGCATCGGCACGATTCCGGGGTGGGGCGGCTGCGTCCGGCTGCCGCGGCTGGTCGGCGTGAAGCCGGCGCTCGATCACATACTGAAGGCGCAGCTCGTCAGCGCGGGCGAAGCCCTCGCGGCGGGACTCGTGCACGAGGTCGTCCCGGCCGCCGAACTGAAGGCGCGCGCCAGGGCAGCCGCGCTGAAGCTCGCAACGGAAGGACCTCCGGCGGCGTCGGTGCCGGCTGCGCCCGTGCCGGCGTTCTTTCAGGAATTGCGCCAATCGATGCAGGCCCGCACCCGCGGCCAGCAACCGGCGATGCTGGCGGCCATCGATGCGGTCGAGCAGACGGCGCAGCTGCCCATTCCGCAGGCGCTGGACATCGAGTCGCGGATCTTCGGCACGGTGACCGCGGGCGAGACCTGCAAGAATCTCATTCGCGTGTTTCTCCTGCGCGACGCCGCGAGGAAACGGACCCTCGATGGCTGGTTCGATCGTGGGGCGGGCTTCAGCCGGCCATCGTCCGGATCGGCTCATGCACAAACGACGGGCGGGCTGAAGCCCGCTCCACCACCGGTCCGGCGGGTCGGCGTCGTCGGCGCCGGAGTGATGGGCTCCGGCATCGCGCAATGGCTCGCGGCCCGCGGGTTCGAAGTCGTGCTGCGCGACGTCAGCCCGGATTTGCTCGACCGCGGGCTCGGCGTGGCGCGCGGACTGTTCGACGAAGCGGTGAAGCGCGGCAAGTTGTCCGCCGGCGAAGCCACGGCCGGGTTGCAGCGGATTGCGACGACGACCGCGTGGCAGGGATTCGACGGATGCGATCTGGTCGTCGAGGCGATCGTCGAGAACGCCGAGGCGAAGCGGAAACTTTTTTCCGAACTCGCTGCCGTCGTGCCAGCGGACGCGGTGCTCGCCTCGAACACCTCCGCCCTGCCCATCGAGGAAATTGCGGGGCACGTGCCGAACCCCGAACGCACGGTTGGCATCCACTTCTTCAATCCCGTGAGCCGGATGCCGCTGGTCGAGCTAATCGTCTCCCGCGACACCGCGCCGGCGGCGGCCGGGCGTGCGCTGGCGTTGGTGAAGACGCTCGGGAAGTCGCCGGTGATCTGCCGCTCCTCGCCGGGCTTCCTCGTGACGCGCGTGTTGTTCTTTTATCTCAACGAGGCGGTGCGGCTGTGGGAGCAGGGCGTTTCCACGGCGGCCATCGATGGCGCCCTCCGCGACTTTGGCTGGCCGATGGGTCCGTTGCGGCTGATCGACGAAGTGGGGATGGACGTCACCGATTTCATCTTCGGCGAAATGGAGCATTATTTTCCCCAGCGGTTCACAAGGTCGACCGCCTGCGCGCGACTGCTCGCCGCGGGACTCGCGGGCCGGAAGAACGGCGCGAGCACAGGCTTCTACACGTACGCGCCGAAGGAGGCGTTGAACGACGCGATGACCCGGCATATCACCGGGCGCGGACCGGAGCCGGGCTTGTCGGCGGACGACATCCGGCGGCAGCTCATGCACGTGATGGCGAACGAAGCCGAGTGCTGCGTGGTGGAAGGCGTGGTGCAATCAGCGGACGATGTGGACTTCGCGCTCTTGAGCGGCGCGGGCTTCCCGGCGTTTCGTGGCGGACTATTGCACTGGGCGCGGCGTCTGGCCGAAAAAGACGAGGGCCAAGGTGGCGGCCGCCATGACCGAGTTGCAGAAGGCGGGTAGGGAAGTGCCGTTGCTGTGCCCCATCGTAGCCGCCCCCATTCAGGCGCGGCCAAGCGGTCTGCCCGGAGCCGAAGTCGTCAGACTTTGGCCTTCGGCACTATCCCGTGCCCAAGGCGGCTTAGAGCGATTTCGGCGCCGGTTCGACGACTTCGGGATGACCCGCCCGTTGCGCGCATTCGGCCGGAGCGAAAGGGGGCAACCCGCTGGGTGCTGCAGCCGTCGCGAGAGGGCTGGATGGGGTCAGGCCGATCGATGTTCGGAATATCGAAAGACGTGTGCACGGATGAGGTTGCTCGGTCCCATCGGATTGGTCGCCGCGAAGCTGCTCTGCGAACATCGATCGGCTTGACCCCGTCTGAGATGGCCCGTCTGAGATGGCCTTTCGTTACAGGTTTGGCGCGAACGCAGCCTCGGCGCGGGCCATCGCCGTGCGCACGATCCCCAGCGCGGCGTCGCGCTCCCAGCGCCCGTTCAGGAATCTTTCCGTTTTCCGCAGCCACTCATGAACGTCGTGCAGGTTGTTCCGCAGATCGCACGAGACCGCTCCAAGATGCAGGGTGTATTTGTTGTAGATTTGCGGGCTGTCATCGGCGCGCTGCTCGTTCATCTCGGTCATACGCGCAATCGCGCATAGGTGCGCCAGGCACACGATCCGCCAGACGAAGGCGCTCGTCTGAATCGAAAGGAGTCCTGATTCGAGAACCCGCGCTCGCCTGTAACAGCGTACGCAGGACGCCACTGTGTATAGGAACAACGCGGCTCCAATTACGGTGGCGAAATAAGGGCCCGCCACATCGGATTTCGCGGCGGGTGGGCCGCTGCCCGGCGACTCCCAGATTTTCCAAATCGATACGGTTAGCAGGAAACAGCAGAGGCCAATCATGATGAAGAGCATCTGCATCGATTTGTTGAGATATGAGCCGGGGTGAAACTGCGCATGGTCGCCCGCCGCCCGCGTGAGCCCATGCTGGCCCAGGATATCGGCCTCTTCGGCGAGACGTGAGAGCAGGAGCCGGCTGTCGTACCAAGGATACCGCCGAATCGCCTCCCGGCGACTCGCGAAGGTTTCTTCCGCTCGTGCGGCGATTTCCGCGGCGCCTTCCGGCGGTGTCTGCGGAGCCCCTTTCCGCTTCTCGCTGAGTTGCGCCAGGATGTACCGCTTCTCCGCTGCCATTGAAGCGCCGCGCTCCAGCCGGGGGCAACAGATTCCCAGCCACCTGTTCTGGTAATACAGAAAATCGAAGATCACGGGCTGCACGATCCGCCAGGCGAACATGGCCTGTTCCCAGCCGATTCGCCGCAGTTCCCGTTCGATACCCGGCATGGCGCGGTTTCGCTCGCTGTATTCGATAATTCGCGACAGATGAATCTCGTACCCCAAAGCGCGATTGGCGGTGTTGTATTTGTGGCATCCGACGTTGATGCTGAACAGGCAGAGGAAGATCGGCGCCGCGACGGTAAACGCCACGGTGTACCAGTTGATGTCGGCGCCCTTCAGGTCGGTCACGAACTTCAGGCCGACGCCCAGGATGGCTACACTGAGGGCCACCGTCTGGTGTGACTGTGTGTTGAAACACTGCTTCGCTTCCGTGCCCTCAGCTCGGACAACCTTGATCTGTTCCTGGTTAAAGGCGTACAGCGCATCGGGATCGCGCTCTATGCTCGCAAGCGGCGGTTTCATGGAGAGAGGATGATGCACCCGCCGTCGCAGGCGGGCGGGTTGGGGGGAAGAAAGCCATCAGCCTGACGAACCCGCCCACAAAAAGTAGCGCCGCGGTCGCGGCTCGCCATCTTCACCTCGGCACATTCCCGGCCTCGCGTCCGCTACCGGCAACCGCCGTTCGTCCTTCCCCGGCGAAACTCGACGACACCCGGACGGCCGAATTGCCAGATCGCATGCCGATACCTGCCAGATATACCTTGCGCCGCTCGGTTAGTTCTCTCGCGCAGGAGTGCATCCAGGTGCCCAGCCCTAAGGATCCAGCTTGGCCGAGGACGCCAAAAGGGGTCATGTCGGAATGGCGCCAAGTTAACGAAGCTTCTCGTCATTTCCCGCGTAGCGCGGTCAACCTGACCGCGTCTCCACCGACAGGATATTTCGCCCGGAATGCGCGGTCAACCGCCTCAACGGATAATAAACGTGGCCTCGGCCATCGCGCTTTCCGCATGGCCCGGCGCAACCGCAACCGCCTTTAGAGTATGAGATCCAATGCCGGCCAGTCTGATTACGTAGTTTCTTGCCTTGCCCGGATCATAAACGTTCGAGGCCGTCGTCGAATGACTGCCGCCGGTTGTGTAGTAAATCGTCGCACCACGGTTGGCGCAGAAAAGTCTAACCTTCGATGCCATATATTGGGTGGAGGTCGCCCTCCATTTGCGCGTTCTGCGGGGACGGTCGCTGCTCTCTAATGAAAATCATGCGACGCCTGCACCGGCAGGTCCGCTTCGCGCAACGGTTCGATCGTCTCGGCCTTCACGTGCGTGACGCCGGAGACATTCTGCAGCGGGCCGGTGATGCGCAGCGCCGGCTCCTGCGTGATCGTGAGTCGCAGCTTTTCGAAGATCCCGGGCAGCACCACCGCGTTGGCGATGCCGGTCTCGTCCTCGAGGCTGATGAACACAAAACCCTTCGCCGTGCCGGGCCGCTGGCGGCAAATCACCGAGCCCGCGATCGTCACGCGCTGGCCGTTGCGGACCTGCTTCAGATCCTTCGCCGGGATGACGCCATGCAGTCGCGGCCGCAGCAGCGCCATCGGATGTTCCTCGGCCGTCAGCCCGAGTCCGGCGAAGTCGGCGCGCAGTTCCTCGGTCTCGGACATCGGCGTGAGCGGGGAATCGGTGCCATCCTGGAGGGCCGGCCTCTGTGCCGGCCGCGGACGACACGGAGGTCGTCCCTCCATCATCGCATTTTCGTCCCCGGTTTCCGCCGCGAAACCATAGTGTTTGAACAGCGCTTCATTATCCGACCACGCGGCTTCGACCTGCCACAGCGCGGCGCGCCGATGCCGCGCGATGGCGTCGAGCGCGCCCACGGCCGCGAGGGAGCGCCGCTCCGCCGCCGTGAAATTCGTCCGCCGCAGAAAATCGTCCATCGAGGTGAACGGGCCGGCCGCCCGCGCCGTGCACATCTCCGCCACCGCCGCCTCGGGCAGGCCCCTGACGTAGCGCAGCCCGATCCGAATCGTCTTCTCATCCTCCACCGTGCACGCCCACTGCGATCGCTGCACGCACACGGGATTGGCCTTCAGCCCGTGGCGGCGGCCATCCTGGATCAGGGTCGCCGGTGAATAGAATCCCATCGGCTGGTTGTTGAGCAGGCTCGCGTAGAATTCGGCCGTCCGGTGCAGCTTCAGCCACGTGCTGCCGTAGGCCAGCATCGCGAAGCCGATCGCGTGCGACTCGGGGAAGCCATACGCCGCGAAGGACTGCGCCGACTCGCACACGCGCTTGATCACGTTCTCGTTGCGGCCGGCGGCGCGCAGCGCGAGGGCGAGCTTCGCGAGCGATTTCGTCAACCGCTCGGGGTTTTTCGTGAAGCCCATCGCGCGACGGAGCTCCTCGGCTTGCGCTCCGCTGAAACTGGCGAGCGTCATCGAAATTTCCAGCATCTGCTCCTGGAACAGGATCACGCCTTTCGTGCGGCCGAGGATCGGCTTCACCATGTCCTCGACCGTCGGATCGATGTAGTCCTCCTTTTCCACG
>Ga0082335_1007056_pt1 | contig 13919 bp, 7 predicted proteins | sample Subgrocontami58m_FD_72375 | JGI IMG/M metagenome (GOLD analysis project Ga0082335, IMG submission 72375) | Subsurface groundwater microbial communities from S. Glens Falls, New York, USA - GMW37 contaminated, 5.8 m (SPADES assembly) (version 2) ...
TATCGGATGATTTTTCCTGGGCATACCCGACATTACCCAAGCACACTGCCAACACCAAAAACAAAAACATTACGCGTTTCATAACAACACCTCCTTAATTGTTTGTACTATTTCCACTTCTTTCTATACATATCATAAGACCTGCGAATCTGTCTTAAAAAAGGGCTCAGCTCCCCGTTACCCTGGCCGCAAAGGCCAAGCCATTCTTCATACATAGTACCGTCGGGAAAAGGCCCCACCCATAATCCTTTCTTGTCATGAATTTTTGGTTCATAACCCTTCCACCATTCATCCAGCCATTCAAAAACAACTCCGCCTAAAGCATTACCCGCGCCTTCGCCAAACGCCATATTGCTTTCGATATCATTCCAAGACCCTCGGTGGTATTCTGCCTGGGCTAATTCTGCCTGCTCTTCATCCCTATCTTGAGCAAAGGCAGGGCATCCGAATTCAGTGATGAACGCCGGCTTATCCGCTTCTTTTTTTACCTCATTCCAGAAATACCCGAATCCGTAATCTCCCCTGTAAGCATTAGCCCCGAAAATATCTATATCAGGCGCATTTTTAGCAAAATGTTCCAGTGAAATAATATCACCGTTACATACGGCAACCGGATGCTCAGGGTCTATCTCTTTGATCTTCCGGGCTACTTCATTAGCAAATTTAAAAAATGCATCTGGTTCTTTATCAGCATTACAAGCATAGCCATAAACGTTTTCATTACCTAAAAGCCAGCATAAAATATAGGGCTCATCCTTAAATTCCAGAACCATATTTATAACTGATTCCATCATATTCTTTTTATGTGCTTCATTATTATAATCTGTGCCCGGGTTCCAAGTGGCACCTGAACCCAGGGTATATTTACCCAAGAAATCCCCCATTATAACCATGATCCCGTGCTTATTGTACATATCACGTAAAACTTCTTTGTTTATTTTAATAGGGTGATGATAGAGCCGTATGGCATTAACACCTAAGTCCTCCATAAGCTTGAAATCGCCAACAGCATGCTCATCCGGGTCTTGGATATTATTTCTATTCTTATCTACAAAGGCATCATATGGCCCATCTGCTTTACCATTCTTATTGCTATCTTCTTCCATCCAATTGCCCATTGTACCTTCATCGGGAGATTGGCCGACTTTAGTCGGGGCGTAAGTAACCGCCTTTATAATAAAAGGTTTTCCGTTAACAATCAATTGCCAATCGCCGGTTTCATACTGGATAAGATACACTTTACCTTTACCCAAGCGGCGCTTGATACTTAACAAACTTGAGTCGGGTTTGGGTTTTAACTTTTCAAGAATATTAACTTTAACGAATTTACCCGGGTTAGTACTAACCACATCATTAGAAACATTAAAATCATATCCGTTTTCGATATATATATCGGCATCAACTAATTTATAACCCAGATCGGGATTATTACGCAAGAGTACTTTTATCTTAGATAAAGCCGACTGGCCTATATACCACGGGGTCTTAAAATAAGTCCATCCGTAACTACCGGGAAAATGAACTACTATAGCATAATAACATTTTAAAGCTTGCTTTATCAAGCCGGATTTCTCTAAAATCAACCCTTCATAAAATAATTTTACCCCTTGCGGTTCAGGAGCGTTAGCCCATTTAAAGAATGAGGCTTGTAAATCCGGAGAATGCACAAAATCCCAGTGGCTGCCTTCAAGCCTTTTCTCTTCCTGCACCTTTTTAAATTCGGGGTTCCATCTTATGGAACTTGTGTTCGGGTATACGCCTTCTCCGGCGGCAATACTTAACCCTTCTTGGTCCGTAACAATGTACCTGTAATCCTTCGTACCTACATCTTTAAATTCACCGTATTTTTCATAATCTACGAAATCTTCTTTCCCGGCGTCATAAAGAGTTATTTTTGTGGACAGCTGGCTTACTTTCTTTTTCTGCTCCAGCTCAATTGACCCGCTTTCAATTTTCTTGATGCTCTGTTTGGAAACCTCGGCGACCTGCCAGTACCAACCGCGCTGATCCCATCCTTGGGCATAATAATATTTATCAATGATCATCTTAAAAATCTGTTTCGCCTCTTCTAATTTCTCCTGGCGCATATAACTCTCGGCTTGGATAAAATAAGCCGTAGCCACATCATTTAAAACCTGCACTGCATCAATTTCATCCTTGGCCTTAGGAAGTTCCTTTAAAGATGCCTGCTCTTTATCGGCCGCAGACTTATACGAATCAATACACTCCTGAGTAAATTTAAAGGTCGCCTCTATGTCTTTTTTGCCGTGCGCCTCCCAAGCCTTGGTAATTAACTCAGATGAAGAAGCTGCGCCGCAGCCCTCACAGCAAAAAGCAGAATAGCCCTGCGCCAAGAACATCGTCGCAATAACACAATAACGTAATAACGCAATAACTCTATTCATCCTGATAATCGCCCCTAAATTTAATCCCGTCTTTGGCCTTTTCGCCTATCTTCTTCTACTCGCCTTTCTTCTACTCGCCTTTCTTCTCTGCGCCTTTCAACTTGCGCGCGAATGTCATATGCCTTGGCTTCTGAAATGTCAAAAGTCATAATAATGAAAATGGCGATTAAAGAAGTCACAATCGGAATGCCGACATCGCAGATTCGCATATACAGCAGAGATTGCGTTGTCTGGTTAGCGCCTAATGCGACATTGAAGCCGGTCACATTAAGGAGGATTCCGGCAAGAACCGATGCACCTGCCTGCCCGAGTTTTTGTATCCACCAGTAAATACCGCTAAACATGCCTTCCCTGCGCGTGCCGGTCTGTAGTTCGTCCAAATCACACACATCGGCGACCATGGAAGGAACCATGGTAAAGAGCGCACCCAGATGAAATGCCAGAAACGGAACAGCAATCATCAGCAAATAAGGATATTGAGGATTATACCCTATCCATTTAAGAGCATAACCGAAAATAGCAAGACACATAGCTATCAAAAAGGCTTTCCGCTTTCCAATCTTTGTAGAAACCCATGTAGTTAAAGAGATCGCGACAAAAGTACAGATAGAACTTGCTGTTCCAAACCAACCAAGCAATGTACCGCCTTTTCCCCAATCCCCGCCATAAACATAATAGACAATAACATAGAGTGTAAAAGCGGAGGCAAGCATGAATCCGTTAAAAATCAGGAATGTTACCGCAATAAGCTTAACAAAAGGAAGGCACTTTAAAGAGGTGGCGCAATTTTTCAAGAGGCCTTTTATAACCTTCAAATGGCCCTTTTCTTTTTCAGCCCTTGGTAAATTAGCAAACATCTCTTTGTTGAAAATCGCAGGAAGTATACCGCCAACCAAGATAAAAACACCGACCATAATAGAAATAGACCTGGCTCCATGGACAATGTCCGTAAACATGGTTTTATCATTCATGATCTTAAAAAACCAAGGTGCGACAAGCCAGGCAATTTGGGCGAAAAAGTTGCTGAATCCCTGCAATCTGGTCCGCTCATGATAATCAGGCGTCATTTCATAACCAAGTGCAATCCATGGGATCGAGTAGCAGGCGAAAGAAATAACAAAAAGGCATTGGATTATTAAAAAATACCAAAAATAGAAACTCTCGGTATGCCCCTTATGGAGCTGGAACATTAACGCGAATAAAATTCCGGAAAAAATAGCTCCAAAAAATATCCAAGGTTTACGCCGCCCCCAACGTGTGCGGGTATTATCCGAACTATGTCCGATAAGCGGATCTGAAAAAGCATCAATAAGACGGGGAATGGCTCCAACAAGGCCGACCAGGGCAGGATTCATGCCTAACCCTAAATTCAAAACAATGACCAATGAACCAATCGCGGCGGCTTGAAACTGATTAACAAGCGAACCTATACTATATGCGGCTTTTTGAAAAAAAGAAATACGATCTGCACGGGCTGTAACGTGGTGTTGTGGCTGACCAGCTGATGGCTCCATTATAGTAACCTCCCCTTATTTAGTTAAACCACTGACAATCAAAATCATATTATAACAAACATATCCAGAGCAAGCAATGTTAAACAGTTACTTTATTCCAATACCGAACCGCTAGTTACCCCCTTAACAATATATTTCTGCATCAAAAAATACACTAATATTACAGGCAAAACAGTAATAGTAAGTCCTGCCATCAGTAGCGGATAGTTAGTCACAAATTCTCCCTGGAATGTCTGTAACGCCACCTGCAATGGCATAAACTTGCGGGAATCAAAAATAATTAAAGCCAAAATATACTCATTCCAAACATTCAGTACATTAAATACCACCACAACTGCTAGAGCCGGCTTTGCTAAGGGCAGCGCCACATGCCACCAAATTCCAAGTTTTGAACATCCGTCGATGCGCGCGGCGTCTTCAAGCTCTTTCGGCATTTTGTCAAAAAATGTTTTTAATAAAAATATGCTTGTGGAGAGACCCACACTAATCATACACAGAATGTAGCCAAAAGGAGTGTCTCTCAAGTGTATTTTATTCAAAAGCACATATAACGCAACAAAGCTCCCCGGAATAGGGACCATCATCGCAGCCATAAACATTATAAATAAGGCTTTCCTTCCAAAAAACCTGCACCGCGAGAACGCATAGGCAGCCATAGAAGAAACAATAATTATGCCAACCACAACTGATACGGTATAAAATATACTGTTTAAAAAATACCTTCCGAATCCGCCCTGTTGCCAGGCAATGTAATAATTTTCAAAATGGAAGCTCTTAGGAATTAACGACAAATCTCTAAATATCGTCTCCGGAGTCTTGAGGCTTGAAAAAACCATCCATAAAAGCGGGAATACACAAATAACCGCCATCATAAGCAAGAAGAGGTGAATTAATGCAGTTGTAGTGGCTTTCCTGGCCTTATAGTATATGTTTACGTTCATTATGCCTGCTTTGCCTTATGCGAGAATCGATATTGAATAAATGAAATTACAACCAGTATTAAACCGAAGCTGATCCCTTGGGCGCAGGCATAACCAAAACGCGATGAAACACGCATCGATGTCAAAATCCTTAAAACCGGCACAGAGGTATGCCCTGCGAATTCTCCTCCCACAAGCCCAAGAATTAATGTAAAGACTTGCATGGAACCTAAGATTGTCAGGATCGCAACTAGCGCCATTACCGGAGCCATTAAAGGAACCGTGATCTTCTTAAATGACTGCCAGGCATTTGCACCGTCAACGCGCGCCGCTTCATAAAGTTCACGCGGAATAGTTTGCAAACCAGCTAAGAATATTAAAAATCCCCAGCCAAAGCCCTTCCAAGAATGTACCAATGCTACTGTAGTGAGCGCGGTCTTTGGGTCAGAAAGCCAATTATGCACCAAGTTAGGAAACCCGGCAGCAGTTAACATGCGGTTGATAATATTGGCTCCGTCAATATCGTTAATGATAAAACGCCAGACCATGCCCACAACGATTTCCGAAAGAACCGGAGGAATAAAAAATATCACCCGGTAAAAATTCTTCATGCGGATTTCGCGGTCGCATGCCCAAGCCAACAAAAACGCCAGGGCATTCTGAAAAGTGAGGGCGATTAAGGTGATATAACCGGCATTCATCATCGCCTGCCACCAGGCAGGATCCTGTAAAACTATCTCTTTAAAATTATTTAACCCGACAAATACTTTGGTAGGAAGAATGCCGTCCCAATTATAAAGACCCAGATGAAAAATCCAAATAAAAGGGATAACGTAGAATATCGAAAATATTATAACTGCGGGTAGCACAAAAACGTAATTTTCTAAGACGGCTTTTAGCTTCATGCGCGCTAGTTGTTTTTCTTAGCCATTTCTCTTTCTTTAATCTTTGCCACTTCGGAGGCGACCTGTTCCGGAGATCTCTCCCCGATAAGAATTAGCTGGATGCCTTTATCAATTGATTCGGTTACCGCCGGGAATTCCGATATATCCCAGATATTTGGGTGTATGGCAAACTCCATATCATCGGCAAACTGAGACAGAATTTCCGGGATATCCTTTAAACAATCTTTATTGGCAGGTATATTCTGTGTTGCCTTTGAAAAATATGCCTGTTGTTCTCTGTCCGTAAACCATTTCAAAAATCTAACTGTTTCTTCTTTATTTTTCGAACGGGCATTAACCATAAAAGAAGAGCCCGCGCCTCCCCGGATAACCATAGGATATTTATCCGACACTTTCGGCGGAAGCATTGCAGCATAATCCAAATCCGGGTTCATCCCTTTATAAACATTAACGCACCATGAGCCGTTAAAAGCGAAGACAGCTTTATCGTTAGCAAAAAGCTGTTCAGCAGTCTTATTTATCATAGTAACTATTCCGTTGGCCAATATGCCTGACTCCCGCATGTCTTTAAAAATGCCAAAAACTTTAACCCAATCAGGGTCAGCATAAGAAACTTTGCCCCTTATTGTATTTAGGACCTTTTCTTCGCCCATAATGTTGATTGCGTAATTATAAGCAAAACAATCAATCATCCAGGCCTCTGTCCACCCGGATACCAAACCCTGCATATTATTAGCCTTTATTTTCTTGCCTATTTCAATAAATTCGTTAAAACTGGAGGGTGGATTATCAGGGTCAAGTCCCAATTTTTTAAACAAACTCTTATTATAAACCATTTGGATCGTCGTAATATCTATCGGCACACCGTATACGCCGGCTTTTGTACCATAACTATTACCTTCTGTGAATATGTTAACTTCCAAAGCCTTAGGGAAAAAACTATCTCCCCAGCGCTTTCCATCCGCATCCATATAAGGCGTCAAATCCAAGACATGCCCGGCGTTAATAAATGAGGCAAAATCCCTTTTTTCTCCGAGTATCCCGAAGATATCCGGCAGATTTATGCCTTGGGCTGCAGCGCGTACCTTTGAAGAATAGGCCTCAGAAGGAGCGTAAAGCTCAAAGTTAACTTTTATGCCTGTCGTTGCTTCATATCTTCTGGATAATTCTTGAAACGCCGACTGCCTGTCAGTCATCCAATGCCAGACAGTTATCACCTTAGAGCTATCCTCTTTAGGGATACAACCCAGAAACCCGCTAATACCGCAAGTCAACAATAACAGACACGATAAACGCAGAGAAAGTTTCATAAATCACTCCCAACAGCAGTAAACACCGGCTAATCAGACATAGCCGAATGCTTTAATTATCTAATAACCATATCGATTAAACACCGCACAATCGTTTATGTTAAAACTACCGGATAAAATAATAACCGGATTTAACATAAATTATGGGGTGGTCAAGGGTTTATAAGAGGATTACTTAACTCTCATAACCCGGGATAGGCCCATTAAATCTGCCCTTTCCAAATTGACGCCGGTCTGGTACCTATTAGGTTCAATCATTGTTGACCAGACCACTTCTCCTCTGGTATAAAGCGGCTCACCCTTATCAGGTATGTGCAGCCACATCTCCAGAGAAGCGTGGGGTTTCAACTGCTCGTTAGTAACCAAACCTAACCCCTTGGCGCTAACATCGTAAGTTTCGGCACCACCTTCCATGTTGGCATCTGCATCCAGAAACCGCAAAGGAAGCCTTGCTGGGAAACGAGCAAAAATTCTTTGATCTTCAGACATATGCATATATTCACCCCCTTTCTATTCTAGCAATTATTTAGTTAATTTCAACTATTTTTTCCTTACCTATATATCTTTCCATAAAGGCTCTTTTTTATCTTGCGAAATACTTTTATAAACGAAATCATAAACCTTATTTTTATTAATTTCACCCAGGCCCTTAAAGGCTAATCCGTAAACATTGCCGCTATCGTCTTCTTTCTGCCAAACAATACTGGCCTTGACATTATCCAAACTAACCTCATCCGTAATATTTAAACCCATAACCAAATCATTGGCTTTAGGCAGCCTCTGGCTTGAATAAATTCTTGCACCGGCGATACTTAAATCCCTGATTAAACAATCAACAGATAAAGGATTATTCAATAAATTAAGGTTTCCTTCTCTATTTACCTGCCACCTGACATTCCATCTTTTCTCTTGCATATATTTTCCTTTAATCTTTATGGTAGCATTAATCCTATAAAAATAGGAGGGAACGATAAAAACTTATCCATATCCGACATATATGCCTGCGGATCTTTATGTAAATATAAAATACCATTCTTTAAATATGTGGCTTTTGCCTTGTTCACAAATTCCCTTGCCCAAACCAGCAACTCTTGCTTTTCTTCAGGGATATAAGAATTATCTACTTCTTGTAATTCAACTACAATCTGGCGGAGATTCGCGCTTTCAGCTGCCATCTTCCATAATTGGCCTAAATAAAAATAAGCCTCTGAGATATCATCGCGCGAATAATAAGCCATGTTAAGGTAATGATATGCCCTTTTGATTAAATCAGGATATCCCGAATTTAAATAAGAACTTCCCGCTATTAATGCCGCTTTTATTTTATCTTCGGAAAAAGAAATATTATTTTTTGCTGCGGCTATTATGCTTAATGATGCTTCTACGGATAAATTATATTCATTTCCATACTCGGCAATCGCTTTTTTAAACCAGTTTATCGCGGTGGTATCATATCCCATATCCATATTAATCCACCCTAAATGCAAATATGTGTTTTTCTTAAGCCAATCAAAGCCTTTTTCTTTGCGAATTTGGTCTTCAAGTACTTCAAAATACTGCAAAGATACATTATAATCGGAAACGCTATCGGTATTTAAAGCCATAGAATACCAAGCCAGGCCCATCAAGAAAAAGTACTCCATTCTCATATGAGATGATTCTATATCTGGACTAATCTTATTTAAAATGTCCAGCGCCTGAGTAATAGTATCAATCCTGCCTAATTGAATTAAATTAAAAACGCTTCTTAACTGCCCGCGTATTAGAATCTCTTTCTTAAGATTAACTATAGGAGAAGATGATTTATTGTTTTTCATACCGGAAGAACGCTTTTTCTTAGGTGAATAATTTATTTTGTTACTCTTGCTACCATAATAATTATCCCACAAGAAATAAGCTGCTATGCCTGCGATAAATATAGCTACCATTGAACCAAGCATTAATAAATCGGTGGTGCTAGGCTCTAATGCCTTCTTCATCGAATCATTAAGCACTTTTAAAGAATCATTTGCAACCACATAATTAACCGGAGAAGAAGAATGTCTTGGGTCAGGTATAACTTCTAATTCCGCAACTTTTAGTAAGGATGTCTCTACGACAATCGGGCCCATTCCATCTGCTGGAATAATTTTATACCCTTTAGTATTACAGATTTCTCCTGCCGGAATATTTTCTAATAATATTCTCATCCTATGATTGCCATCAATAACAAGCATTGCCTGAATTTTACGCCCGAATTCAATATACAATATAGGCAAAACAATAATATCTTCTGCGGTTTTAGAATTTAATTCTTTTCTGCGAATATCTAATTCTTCTTTAATTAAATAGGGCTGTTCGGTACGAGCCGTACGGGCGCTAAAGGATATATCCTGTTTTTCTTGGAGCATCAATTTCCTGCCGAAGCGTATCTCTAATCCTTTCATTTTATCTTCACAACTTTTTCTAGTGGTCCTGTCAATATCATGTCTAAGATAATTCTTTTTAACCGGCGAAGAGCTCTTATTTCTTAAATCTTCGACATTATCCAACTCTGAAACCTCACCGCTTATTAAATCAATAAACCAGCCGTAAGGAATTATCCGTACTGTTGATTTATCGCCCTTAATTACAAAATTATCAACCCCTGCTCCCGACTTTATAACCAAAGAATCCCAGCGGGAGATTCTTTTTTTAGCGGCTTTACAAAAAGTAATCATTAAATCTAAACCTGACCATTTTGAATTAAATTTGACAAGTTCTCCTTTTGCATTACTAGGGTCAAAAATTGCTAATGCCTTTACAAAACTTCTCTTGTTTAAGCGGATTAAATTGCCGAAAGAATCACTGAAGAATATATGGATATTAGGAGCCAAACAATCTGGATTATCTACTAATTCCAGAGTTGCTTTAACAATACCTTCTTCGGTAAATTTAATCTTTGCCTTATCTAAAAACTTAAGCTCTTCCGTATCCGGCAGTTTAACATTTTTCCTATCTATCGGTGAAGAAGCAATATTTCCGGACAACTCTTTCAGGCGCCCGACTAAAGAATGCCGAATATTCGCAATCGGCTCATTAGCAGCCTGTATTTCTATTGCCAGGATATCTTTTAACAACCCGGGAGCAAACCAGGCAGGCGTATTGCTATTACCGTTAAAAAGATAACCCCGCAATAAATCCATAGTCTCATCATATTCATAACCAAAAGATTCGTCTTGCTCCCAGAATGGCGATATTTTCTCGATCATATACCCCAAATCCAAAAACATACCAGCCAAAAACTGCTCCGAGGTCAATTTATCGGATATAAAATCAAGAGTATTTTCTAAATCATGCAAATAAATAACTCCGTCGTTAAGCGTAATATTAAGCTCATGCATATTTCTTCCATAGAGGCTGCCATGTCTATGCATAAATGCCAGGCTTTTACCGATTAACCCAAAACCTTCCGCCGAATAAGGATGCCCCCTAAAAGATGCCGCCGCGTCATTCATTCCCATAATAACGAAGCCAAGGACTCCATTACCGTAAAGCACATCCGTAAACCAACCCCAGCCAACCGGAAATTTAAATCTTATATCGCGGGTTTCTTGAGAAAGAGAATAAAATTTATCAGACATAATAAACTCTCTAACAGCATTATCCAAAATAATCCCGCCTTGAGGCCTGACAACTTCGCTATCATTATAAAAAATAACTCCTTGTTCATTAAAATAATCAAACCCGTAAATTCTACCTATCCCCATATGCGGCGCAATTTTCTCCCTGCAGTCAAAAAGTACTCCTTTTATCTGTAAATGTGTGATATCTCCAGGCAGCGGATTTTCTAATTTTAAGCTTAACGAGCGTTCATTTTCTTGTATTTTATGATTAGAGGCAATAATGCGGCTGATACGCCCAAAATCAACAGGAGAAAACCTGTTTGCAATTACCTTATTTAAATTTAACATCGCCGGCCTTGCCGTCATTCTATCAAGCAGAAAATTACTGGACATCGAAAATGCTTTATTTATACCGGGGATACGCATTAATCCATCATTTGATATTCGATTTACCGGAGAAGAGGATTCTTTAAATAAAGATAAAAGCAGTTCCCCTTTAGAACCATCCCAGGATGGATGAGTTCGCGAAGCAAAATTATCAAACCACATTAAAGTATCAAAACGCCCTTCAGGAACTGTATAAAAAACAAACCCATCCCTGTTCTCCAGAATATTTTGAGTATCATCGCCATTGCGAGGCATCAAATAGATATTACCCTTCTTAATGCTGCCATAGATTAAACTAAAAAATGCTTTTTCATTACTCGCGTAGGATTTATTAAAACTAAAAACTATTTTTTCCGGTAACCATCCTTGTTTTTCAATAAGCAGTTCTAACATCGCTTTAATACCCGGAACAATATTTTTCTGATCCCTACCCTGATTTATGTGTAACCGGGCAATCTTGGATATGCCGTCTTTTCTGCCCCGCAATATACAGGCAGTACAAGAAGTCAAAAAAGGACAGATTATAAAACCGGTGGATTCTGCTTCAGTAATTATCATCTCCGGTCCAACGGACATCCGGCTTTCTACTCCGTCAGAAAAACGTAAAAGTTTATCGTAGAATATTCTTACAAAGCCTTTTCCATCTCTATATTGATACCGTTCAAATATCCCCGAATCATTATCCTCCGGTTCAAAAGTTTCTCCCCGCAACCCCGGCAAATATTTTTTGCCAAGTCCTAAGAGACGTTCTCTGGCGTCCACCGGCGAAGAAGTCTTTGTTACTCGCCTAAAGACATCAGAAAACATTCCGTTTGCTTCACCTGACAACTCTAATAATTTATTTTCAATCAACACTCTCTTCCTATTGCCTAGGGAAGCTAACATAATTTTATGAAAAGATTTATTTAACCACTCAAACTCTGCATCTACGGGTTCCGGGATAGCGCAATGTGACAGGCAATAAAAAAACTCATACAGCCTTTCTAAATGCGGGGTCCTGCGCACTTCACTGCAAAATTCATACAGGCATTGCCTGGAATAATCTTTTTTAAGCCCGGCCCAACCCGACATTGTAGCTAAAATAACCCCCCCATTAAGCCTAATGTTGCCCTGGACTACTTCTGTTACGGTCCTATCTCTTAAAAAATTAACCAGCATGCTTTCATTAAGGCGAAAATCGCTCCACCTGCTGCCGTATTTACTTTCCATTTCTTTAAGCCGGCTAAAAACGCTATGGATATTGCCCGGCAGGCCTTTTAACCAATTATACGGGCGGCTTCCGTCGGTAATCGCAGAAACGCTATCTGCATAAAGAAGAGCTCCTAAACAAAGCAAAAGGTTATTTTGCTCTTGCTTAGAAAGACGCCCGAATATCGGGTCAGAAAATATATTGTGCGGATTATGGTGATAAAAAATAAGCAGCTTTAAGGTATCTGATAAAGGCATTATCGCGCTTAATATTTCTGCGGAATAATAAGGATGTGTCATTCTTATCAACCCGAGCTGCTGCCTGGTAAGCTCTCCAGGAAAAACTATCAGAGAAATTATTGACGGGTGGCCTTTGCCTAAATCATGTGCCAATGCTGCTATCTCCAACTCTTGCGCAAGGCCAACAGGTAAATTTAACAATTTTTCTATGGATAACACGATTATTTCATAAACAACTTCGGCATGCCTGCGGGTTGCTATAATGGCAGGCGGATAAGCATCTAATATTTTATTTTTGATTTCAACCGGCGAAGAACTATTCCTCTTATGTAAAACTTCATTAACTACGAAACCCTTGTTATTTCTCACGCGGACGGATAAATATTCTATAGTGTCCCTTCCGAATAAAACATCCCTTTCGTCCCTAAAATATTCTTCTAAGGCAGGCTTTGTCTTTTGCGCTGGAAGCCTGGCAGCCCTTCCGGCGCGTAACGGCTTAAATAACGCATATGTTCCGGTTCCAAGCGTTTCGATTCCGGTAATATCCGATAACAACTTCAAATCATGCTTGCCGGTTGAACCATATAAAAACTTTATCGCCGGGCCTGCTGCGGGCACCATAGTATTACCAAAGATTTCTCGACTTAATTTATACGCCGAATTCATTTGGCGGACATATTCCTGATAACCCAAAGACCTAAACCAGCGGTTTTCGGTATTCACATGGAACCTTAAAAAGAATACGGCTCGCGGATATTGCTGCATTAAACCGGGTATCTTTAAGATCGCTTTTTCTGCAAAAGAACCTTCCTGCCAACCGGAGGTATTTATAAAGAAAACTCTTTGGTCGGTCTTTTCCAATATATTAGCCAGGATATCTACATAATCTTTTTTATACAAAGGATCAAAATAATCTTTTAGCGGGTCATTATTAAGCCATAGCCCCAGCCTGATCGTATCAAGGTCAAAACGCGATAGGCGGTCCGTACGAACTGCCCAATCGCGGTATTCGTTAAAAAGAGATGCCATTTCAAGGATCCAAGGCCAAGGCATATAAGAAACCTTTGCATTTGAATCCCAAAGGCAATAATCACATTGGTTAGAGCATCCGGTTGTGGCACTTACAGAAAGCGGAGTCCCTCTCTGGAAAAACACAGGAAACAGTTTTTCTTTTTCTGCTTTAACCAAATACGGCTTAAACCAGTCAAAAGCCGGTGATTCTAATACCTCCCCGGCATTACGCAAATCTTCCGGCTGAGCCTTATTCTCTAAAACTTTACGCCTGAGCCCGTCAATTACCGCCCTGCCTTCTTTTGTTAACTCCGCCGGGTAATTTTCAATCAACCCGATTTTTTCTTTAATCTGCTCTTTGTTTACGGGGCTGGAAGAAACATCGTTTAATATTTCAAGCGCCCGAGGTATAATCACCTGCGCCCGGTGATTTCTATAAAAAACTTGATTTAACT
>Ga0082335_1007057_pt1 | contig 13918 bp, 12 predicted proteins | sample Subgrocontami58m_FD_72375 | JGI IMG/M metagenome (GOLD analysis project Ga0082335, IMG submission 72375) | Subsurface groundwater microbial communities from S. Glens Falls, New York, USA - GMW37 contaminated, 5.8 m (SPADES assembly) (version 2) ...
CCATTTCGTTTGATTTACGCTAAGATTGCTCATAGATGAGATACGTTAGGTGATTATTTCACCCTCTATTGTACCACCATTGGTACCTCAGAGGTGTTACCTATGTATCTCATCTTTTGTAATACCTGCACTGGTCCATGAAAGAGTTGTTGCATGAGGTGTAATGAAAAGAAGGTCTCCGCGGTAATGCGATAGACCTTCCTGTTTAATGGACTCAGTGAAGAGCGAGTACCTCCTTTCGTTCAGTGATAAATTCTTGTATCACCGCCTTCTCGCCTCCTTGAAGTCGAAATGTTTTTTGAATCTCTGTAAATGGCACTCCACCCTCAAGATAAAGGTGTGCGATAATTTTTTTCCTTTCGTCCACAGACATCTTTTGCGCGGATGTGCCACAAACCGCCATGGCTTTTTGTAAACTCTGTTGTAGCTTCACTGGTTTTTCCCGGTGCCACATGTTTTTCCGTGCCGCGTGGTCTGGTTTTTTCAGACCGTCGCAGAGATCTGTTGCCTCTTGCCAGAGTTTTTCAGTCGCAAATGATCGAAGAATTTTTTTAAGTTCCGCGCTCACAGCGGCTCTGCTCACACCAAAGAGATTTCCTATTTCTTCTAAAGTATGAGTTTCCCCGTCCAAACCCCAGTGGAGGCGAATCAGCAGACGTTGTCGTTTCGAGATTGTTGGTGAGGAAAGTATTTTCTCCACCAATCGCCTTCGTTGAAAAGATTGAATGTCTCTTTCGCACTTTTCGTACGAATCAGACGACTGAATGGTATCGAGTACAGTATCACCACCGTGTTCTTCACCGCCTCTTCCCTCATCTAGAGAAACAGCATGATGCCAATAATGCATCTCAACGAATGTTTCCTCCACCCGTATTTTTGTCCACGGAATTTTTTGCCCGGGGAGTGATATTCCATCCAGCGCGGAGACAACTTCATCAATCGTTGGATCACGTCGAAGTTCTCCATAAAGCCGTTTGCAAACCTGTCTTATTTTGCTTATGCGTTTATAGCTGGATATATCCAATCCAGATGGCTGTCGTATCTCTTGATGGATCAGCTTTCTGATATACCATCCAATCCAATTCTCGTAGGGACAGTTTTTATCAGGATAACGATCAGTTCCAATAATGAGACCAACACAGCCTGCTTGAATCAGATCATCGATATCAAGTGATGGATCACCTCGACTGGCAAGTAAACCAGCTTGTCTTCTTGCGATGAAATGAACAAGTCCTAGATTGGCAAGCACTTTTTGATTGCGTGCTTCCATAGGAATTTTTGTCTGTTCATCTGGTATTCTCGTCTTTGCTTGATGCCTTTCAGATTGTGATTCTACTGACGACTTGTTCTGTCGTGATGGAGCAGAGAGGTTGGGAATTGGTTCACAGTACAGAGCTTTTTTCAACTCCTTTCGAGCTTGCTCATCATTTTTGATGAGTTGTTCTCGTATTGGATTCAATTTGTTTAGAATCTCCTGTCCTACTTCCAGAAAACCGCCTTTGAGACCAAATGTTTCTGAATGTTCTTTGTAGACAGCTTGCAATTTCTCATATAAGGTTTTCTCCTGCATTTTGAGCAGTTGATCCACTCTCCTCACTTTCATTCCGAGCAAGAGTAAATTTGCTTTGTTTGAAAGTTTCAGACAAGCAACAGGTTGCTTTTTGATATCTTGTGACTCTTCACAGAGCCACATATGGTTTGGTAGTTTCAGGTTTTCTCTACTTTCTAAGAGCATTTTTTCCTCCTTCTGATGACTCTTAGGTCTCATCTGTTTTGTTAAATATGATGGACCAGTGTGAAAGTGAAAACTAGCATACAAGAAAATGCTTTTATTTGCAAGGTCTTTTTATCCACAAGTCCACAAGGCAAGGTCAGTGGTTTACTTTGCGTGGCAGGTGTTCTTCTGTGGGTCTGTTTGTTATGTGAGGCCTCACAGGATATAATGGTGTATATGCTCAAATCATGGCTCAAGCAACATTGTGATTCTTTGTTATTCGTTGTCCTGGGTGTGTTTTTTTTTATGCTGTACTCTTTTCCTTATTGGCAAAGCAGACAGTGGTCGGGGGAGTATTCTAATGGGCATGTGATCTATAACTCACCTGATGAAACCGCGACTGCAGTTTTCATCAATCATTATATTGAAGCTCGCAACTTTTTCATTCCTGAATCGTTGAATGAAGCGACGCGTCAAGTTATTCATCCGCGTTCAGTGAATGTCATTACAAGAGTCGGGATCACTCCCACCACTTTTTTAGTTCCTGTTGGATTCCTTGGTATTTTTTTTCTCTATGGGAACCTGCTTCGTCTTATAGGGGTTGATTTTCTCATTTTTCTTACGCCACTCATTGCCGTTATTGGAGTGGTGTTTTTTTATGGCCTCGTGCAGTTTATATTTACAAAAAAGATTGCGTTCATTTCAGCGCTGTTACTATTGATGCATCCAGCCTATTGGTATTACGCTTCTCGTGGACTCCTGAACAATGTATTGTTTGTTGATCTGCTCGTTGTTGGGTTTTACTTTTTATTTCTAGCCTATCAACAACGAATACGTCGCGTGAGTTGCAGTATTTTTCATGTTTTGGCAGGTTTGTTTTTCGGTGGAGCAGTTTTGGTGAGGCCATCAGAGATTTTTCTTTTATGTGGAGTCTTGTTCTTGATAGGGGTCTTTTCTTGGAGGCGGATCAGATTGCCAAACATTTTTCTGTTTCTCCTTTCGTTCGCGATTGGTATTATGACACTTTTGTGGCAAAATGCGACTGTTTACGGAAACCCTTTCATGACCGGGTATGGTACCACTTCAGAGCTCGCGAATGTTAGAGCAGATTTTACTCTTGTATCTGTATTTTCCAACTTTTCCAGTCAGCGTGTGTCTGAATTCCTGCGACAATTTTTTCTTCCTTTCGGATTTCATCCCCAGCTCATCATACAGGTTGCTGTTGATTACTTTTTTTCTTATTTTGGTTTTTTTTCGTTTTTGGCAGTTATCGGCGCTCTGCTGTTATTTATTAAAAATATCCAAAATCGTCACGAGAGAAAAATTTTTTCCCTTTACTTGTTGATATCACTCGTAGTCACGACATTGTTAGTGACTGTTTATGGAAGTTGGTCGGTGACTGATAATATCAATGGGAATGAAGTCAGTATTGCCAGCTCCTATGTTCGGTATTTTTTACCGATATTTGTTGTGCTGACTCCATTGATGGGCTATGCGATCGTTTTCTTGGTATCATGGATCCGTGGTACAGCTAGTTTACGTCTGCTTCTATGGTTGTTTTTTGGGGTAAGTTATGTTGTTGCCTCCACTAAAATTGTTTTGTTGAACAGAAGTGAATCTCTCGTGGGAGCAGGAGAAAGTGTGCACTCGTACTATGCTGTTGAGGAGAGAGTGAACCGGTACGTGGCACCCTCGGCAGTTCTGCTCGTAGATCGGGCTGATAAGATTTTTTGGCCAAAGCGAAAAGTTGTTGTGTATCTTAGGAATGAGGACATTTTTTCCGGTGTTGAGGCTCTCGTTTTAAAACAAGTACTAGTATATTATTATCTGCATACTGAACTTGCGGCGGATATTCAGAAGGAGCTGAACAACACGGTATTGCCGAAGTATGGTTTGAAAATTGAACAGTTGAAAAGATTTGATCAGGGGGACTACTTGTATAGAATTATTAAAAAACCATAAAGATGAACACATTGAGGGTTATTAAAATCATTTTGTGGTCTTTGCCAATAATAGTATTTTGTTTTTTATTCTCCCGTTATTTTGTCTTTTCGGGTGTGTTGTCATTCCGTTATGATATGTGGCATGATTCTCCCTATGTAACAATGGTGCCTCGCGACCGTGTGAGTGAACCACTCTATGATACTGACGAGAAGCGTTGGTACCGTTTGCTAAAACAGGAACCCCTGTATTTTGATGTGCGTATCCCGCGTTCTTTTGACTCAAGTAATATAACGGTTGAGTACAAAAATGGTTCACAATCGATTGTTGAGATCGCGGGCGTTGTTGATTCCCATCAGGAGAGTTATATTTTTCAGCCCTTGGAAAATCGGTTGCTCGAAAATCTTTCATGGCCAGCTATCCGAGAGGGAGAGTTGGTGTTGTGGCAGAGGAAAGTGGAATTCAAGGGCATTACTGACTTTTTGGCTCATCTTCCACAAAAAAGAGAAATACTGCTCTATCGTCATGATCTTGGTGATGGTTTTGATCAGTTCTCGCCACTCGTTGATATTGAAGCGAGTGACAAAAATTATGTTCTCGCGTTGTATCCATTTCTGATGTCAGCACCAGAAACAAACAGTGTTCGTCAGCGAGAGGCAACGTTTGATACTCGTTTATTGCACTATGGTTATCATAAGTATCGTTTTGTTCTTTCGGCACCGCGGGTGAACGCGCGAGAGAATTTTCGTCTCTACTCGGTGCGTTTCGTGATGAATCGAGAACCTATTACGTGGAATAATTTTTTGAGTCGATCAAAAAATTTCTTTTATAAGTTTTTTTAGTATATGCTCGAGCGTTTTCAAGTCATTATTTTTGAGATTTTATCTACTGTTTTTCGTATTTTGGCAGTCTCATGGTTTATTTTCTCTTTCCTAGAATTTTACTGGACGGGGTTCGTCAGTAATTATTTTAATGTTCATCTATTGCTGATTTCCGCCATATTGGTATGGTTGTTTCGAAGTTGTATCTACAGTCTCATGGTGTATTCTAGATGGAAGTGCAAAAAATAAAACAAAGACGCCAAGGAAGAGGAAGAATAGAGATAGAAGTTACTATTAACCTAAACCGATATGGCGTCTTATCATCATCTTATTTCCGAAGAGAGAATAAAGCTATCCACCCGCAAGGGACTGTTGCCGAATGTCATTTTGACTGCAATTTTCATATTTCGGTCAAAACTGTCTCAATTTTGTTTTGTTTACCTAAAGGTAACCAAAACAATTTGCTCACCAATTTTGTCTCGTAATCTGAAAATTTCGTTTCAGGAGCACATTCGGCGACAGTCCACAGCAAGAAAAAGGCACATAATACTCCATTTGCATGTATTTCGTAATTCAGGGTTTAGTAAAAATATGTACTTGCCATAGAATTCACGATACTCATTTGGCTCTCTGCCACAAAAAAAGCTCTATGGATATTTTCCATAGAGCTTTGGAATGAGAGAGATTTTTCATCTCTCATTTTTGCATTTCAGCTGCCAGCTTTTCCACTTCCGGCAAGGGAAGTTTAGCAAGCTTGCTGACCATCTTCATCGACGTCCCCCTTTTGAGTAATTGTTTGGCCATGGAGAGTTTTGCTTCCTTCCTGCCTTCCTTCCTGCCTTCCTTCCTGCCTTCCTGTCTGCCTTCCTTCCTGCCTTCTTGCCTGCCTTCCTTCCTGCCTTCCTGTCTGCCTTCCTCCCTGCCTTCCTGTCTGCCTTCCTCCCTGCCCTCTTCTTTGCCAAGTTCTCTCGCCTCATACTCGAGTGCATACAGTTTTTCTGCTTGAGACCCCATTTCCTGCACCTCCTGTTCTGTAAGTTGTTCTATTGCAATTACCCCGAGAATCTCTTGAAAAACAGCTTCTGGATAGTCTTGCTCATTCACATCCGTATCCAAAGTGGCTCTGATGAATTCGAGCCATCTCCTTACCTGTGGTGGGGTTTCAGGAGTCACGTTTTGTGGCACCAAAATCATCAGGCGATGAGGATAGCGATGAACAACATTCCCAGCTTCATCACAAATTTGTAACAAATTCTGACCATAGCTGAAAGAAACCCCTGGCTTTCTCATCGTATTGGTAAGCACAATAATGGTGAAAACCGTTTTTCCAATATGATATGGTTTCGATCTTTTCACCTGTTCGGCAATACCAATCAAGTGGTAATAGAGAAACCTATCATAGAAATCTTGTGCTTTTCCATGTTGCATCTCGACAATAACGCGTTTCTGCGTGTCTTCGGCAAAGATGTCATAAGTAATACCAATTTTTCCAAAACGTGGAGAATACTTGTATTGACCAGAGACCTTCGAAAGATTCAATGTTTCACCAGTGAGATCTTTTACTAGTTGGGTGATGACTGCTTTATTTTCAAATGCCTTCTTAAAACACGCGTCGATGTGCAATGAGACTACTTTCATTCTTGATTTCCTTCATGTTGTCGGTTTTTTGCCTCCTTCCTCCTTTATGGTAACAATAATATAAAACATGGAAAAATGTCAAATACGATGTGGTACTAGGATGTATATCCTGAACTGAACAGATATTTAGAGACAAGTCTAGTCCCTTTATGCACTTGTTCTAGAATTCACGGTCATATTTGGAAGCGTGAGTTTGTTTCTACCACCATACAAGAGATGACACGAGTTGCCAGTATTTTCGCATGATTGTGTTACCTATTTTGTTGAGTATAGGATTTTGCACAGCATTTTCTTGAAATTTCACTTCAGAAACAGCAGTTTTGAGTAGTTCGCGATCGGAAATTAAACGCGCGTCTTGCGTTTTTTTTCTTTTCACGAGCCAAAGTTTCCAGTGTTTTGGCTGTAGCCAGTACCAGTAGACTTTGAGTCGTTCTCGCCACCATCCACGTACCAATGAGAAGCAAAGCAGTCCAACTTCAAGGACAATCATCATTGGCATGAGTAGCACCAGCGTTCGGAAGCGATAAAATACCAGTAAAAGAGCGTAGCGGTTTCTCTCCATCCAGTAGTATTTTTGTATGCTTCTGGAAAATTCATAGTGGTGGAAAAAAATGGAGCGTCGCGCGAGCACCACGCGAAGCCCAAGTGTTTTCAATCGGAGTGAATAGTCCGTATCTTCATGGTAGAGGAAGTAGTCTTCGTCCCATAGGCCATATTGCTGTAAGATGTCAGCGCGCATTATAACCGCGGCGCCACTCGCGTAGCCAATATCAACAACTTCGGCAGATTGAAATGTGGAGATGTTTTCTCGATAGTGATCGCAGAATCCGAATCCAAGATAGTGCCATGAGTTTCCGGCTGAATTGATGAGGTGTGTCTCGGGAGAAAGAAGAATAAGTGCCTGAACCACGGCGATTTTTTTATCGGACGCCATTGTGTTCATGAGCTCCTCGACGCATTTATTTTGCATTGTGCCGTCAGCGTTATGGAGAAAAATATATTCACATCCTTGTTTGATCGCCTCGCACGTGCCAATGTTGTTTCCTTTGGAAAAACCCCAGTTCTCATCTTGTGGCAGGAAGATCACCTGTGGAAGGGTTTCTTGATGTTTTTCAATTTGTTCTTGGGTAAATTGCGTCACCGGGGTTGATTCACCTTTTGGATGGTAAACAATAATAAGTAACAAATCTTCTCTTGGATAGGTTTGGTTCCTGACTCCTTTGAACATCTCATTGAGATATTGATAGGGATCTTCTGACCATGTCAGATAGATGATGCCGACTTTAGGGTTTTTGGGCATAGTGAATGTGGGTGTTTCGCCATTTCCAGAAATATTTTATCCAGCTTTTGATGTGTACTCTTGCATAGTGATTCGTAAAAATTGCTTTCCATACCCCCGGTATTTTGGCCGAAGAACGTTCATGCACATGATAGAGGAAGATGGTGGGAAGGTAGTAGACATACCAACCATTCTGCCACATGCTTCGACACCAGTCGCTGTCTTCGGCATACATCCAAAAACGTTCGTCAAATTTTCCTACAGCGTCTATGGCAGTCTTTCGCGCGAACATCGCTGACCCTATGATCCAGTCCACGGGGATGGTTTGATTATGATTCCATTGTTTCATGAGAAAGTGATTATTGACACGCGTACCTCTTGGAGTCGCGCCAAACCTTGTTCGACTGTAGAGTGGCTGAAGAAAATTCGGAAATCGGCAACACGAGTATTGAAGGCTTCCATCTGGATAGAGAAGCTTGGGCCCTGTGATTCCTATTTTCGGGTTTTGTTCCATGAAATCATAAAGCGCTTTGAGGAGGTTTTGTTCTTGCGGAAAAACCGTGTCGGCGTTGAGAATAAAATAATATTTTGCCTCCGGATAGTTTCCCATGATACGATTGTGTGATTTTCCAAATCCAACGTTACGATCATTTTTTAAGAAATCAATGTGAGGAAATTTATTTACGACGGATGCTACATCGTCAAATGAGGCATTGTCAACAATCGCCACACGAAAATTCAGTCCGCTTTTTTGTGCGTCTTCAAATAGAGTTTCTAAACAACGCTCCAGATGATGTTTCTGTTTATAGGTGACAATAGAGACAATAACGTCGTACATAGAGTTTTCGAAAAAGGAATTAAAACCAGCGTCTCAGCCGTTGCCATTCTTTGTTTTTCATTGGATGTAGTGTTTGCCGTGCTTCTTGTGTGACGTGAAGATCATGGAGAAGGTCTTTCCACGCGTTGAGCAAGAGATGGGGATTTGTCAGCAGAAGATAGCTGGTTTTTTTACCTTCATACCAAAGAATTGGTATGAAGTCAATCAATAGATTTTGCCAGTATTCATTTTTGTAAATTGTTTTCAGGTGATTTTTGTAAGAAACGAGTTGGATAAAATGGCTCTGTGTTTTTTTGTTTCGCATAGCCGCTCGATCGTCTAAAGTCATTGGCCCAGTTGCTGTTCGATCATGGAAGGCGATGGTATTCGGAAGAACGTAGGAGTGGTAGCCCGCGTTCTGGAGTCGATACGCGAGATCAACATCTTCTTTGTAGGAGTGGTAGGTTGGGTCAAACAGATTGTCTGATTTCATGAGGATGGTTTGAAGGACATTTTTTCGATACATGGGTAACGCGCCAGAGAGACCAAAGACTTCAATTGCTTCATTCTGTATATGTTGGACTGCGTTTGTGGGCGTCCATGATTGTCCAGCTTGCCATTCCACAACTCGTCGATTTTTAAATAGCTTTAAACCAAGCGCGTCAATAGTGTTGGTGAATCCATTTTCAGCTCGTTCATGAGTGTGTATTTCAAGTGGAGTATGAACTACGGAGTCAAAATTCCAGCGCATGAGACGTGGTGATACTGCCGCCGCTGTGGGATGAGTATCAAGAAATAAAACCATTTTTTCAAGCACATCAGGCATGAGGTATATATCTGGGTTTAAGAGGAGAAGATATTGCGCCCCTGCTTGTTTAAAAGCATGATTGTGTCCTCCGGCAAAACCAGTGTTTTCTTTGTTTGCAATGAGGTTGCATTTCGTCTTCATGGAAGAAAATTCACCGTGGATTGATTGTACGGTAGCATCACTTGAAGCATTGTCTATAATCAACAGGTCCCATTCTTGGAACGTTTGACGTCTCAAGGAATCAAAAAGATATGGGATGTATTTTTCGTTGTTGTAGGTAACAAGGTGGATGTTGAGTTTCGTCATAGAGACCTCTGTGAAAGTGATGGATTTTCGTCGTGCGGTGTTACTTTCCCATATCCCCAAGCCATGATGAGAATTATGGGGCGTAAGAGCGCGATCCACATCCACTCATACCATGGATGCCACTTCTTAAAGTATTGGAGCATGCTTTTACTCACCTGTTTTTGTTTCCAGTAGAGTGTCTGATGTTTAAAGCTTTGACCTATGTAATCAACGCAGGAGATGATTGGGCTGTACATGATGGTGTAACCACGCTTGTGCACTTCTCGACACAGATCAACATCCTCAAACCATATGAAGTAGCGTGGATCAAAGGCCCACCCCAGTTTGGTTATGATCTCACGACGGGTGAGGAGAAATGAGCCTTGCACTGAATCTACTTCCTGTTCAATATCGGGATTGAAACCGGCGTAGAGGTAGTGATTTAAAATAGAGGGGAAGATGTGGGGAAGTTTGAGCAAGATTGCCACTTGATCCGACAATCGAGGGAAACGTCGTGGGGTTGATTGATGATTGAAATTACCATACTCATCGGTTAATTTACAGCTTGCGATACCCACTTTTGGATGCTGTTCCATCCAGTTGACAAGAGTTGAGAGACTTTTTGACGTTAGTCTCATGTCCGGATTGAGAAAAAGGAGGAATTTTCCAGAGGTAAGAGCAAGGGCATTGTTGTTTGCTTTCGCAAAACCAAGATTGCCGCCATTTTCTATGATCTTGACTTGTGAAAATTGTTTTCGAACCTGTTCGATTGAACCATCGGTTGATCCATTATCAGAGATAATGTGTTCATATGACAAACCTTCACTCGCTTTTATAACAGACTGAATTTGCGCAAGGAGTTTTTCACCAGAGTTGTAGCTCACAGTGATAAGAGAGAGAATCATAGAGAGACATAACTATTTCACAATAGAATAAAAAATACATCTCTACAACCTTGAATTACGAAAATGGATTCTGTGCCCATAATGGCGTATAATGTAGATGTGTAAAACAATACACGCCATTATGGAAACAGAATTAGCACTCTTCCAAGAGTTGCTACAAAAAGTGACATTCTTTGATCAAAAATTATCCTTCAATTCGTTCCTCAAAAAACATGGTCGAAAGTTAGCCCTCTCTCTTCCTCTTATTCTCAGTCTGGCACTCTTCAAGCACATCGCCCAAATTACTACCAAGAAAAAACTGTGGGAAATCATGCGCCCCAACTGTTCCTACAAGACACTCGTTGTCAACATGAATCGTTTCTTTCACCTTGCTCTCATCATACTCGCCCTGCTCTTGAAAAACAATCGTTCCAATAGCCATGCTGTAAAGCATATTGACTCAACCGATATTCCTGTCTGCTCACTCCGCAAGGCCAAACATCATCGTGTCATGAAAGCTCTTGCTCACTTTGGGAAAACTGGAAAAGGCTGGTTCTATGGCCTTAAACTGCATATAATCGCAGATTTAGAAAAACGGATTCTCGCTGTAAAATTCACTTCTGGAAATACCAATGATAGAAATGTTGTCATGGAACTTGCAAAAGATTTACTCGGTTTTTTTGTGGCTTCTGCTGGTTATGTCTCTGACTCCCTGGCACAAGAATTCTACCAAGAACATGGTCGCTTCCTGCTTGCTAAACCTCGCGCTAACATGAAAAAACTTGCTACCTCGTTTTCTGCTTGGTTGTATTCGACTCGCATGCTTATTGAACTCAACTTCCGCAATCTCAAATGTTTCTACGGACTCATCTCGAGTCTTCCTCGTTCAGTGGCTGGGTATCTGGCAAACTATACTTACAGCTTACTGGCCTATTGCCTAGGATAATTTTTCTCTCTCAAAGAATGTTCAACTTATACTCTGCCTTCATTTCTCACTCTGAAATTATTTCCAGAGCCCATTTTTCTTTTCACTCTTTTCTCTCCTCATTCTCCATTTCGTAATTCAAGGTCTACAAGACTCTGTACTCATCTTTTGTAGAAAGCACACTCAGCGGCAGACCTTTAGTGGGCTCTATTCAAAAACAAAAAGGCCTTGTGTCTCGCAGGAAGTGTATTGAATCCTGTATGACCACAGAGCCTCTTTATACGGAGTTGTCTATTGGGCCCGCATGTTGGCGCAGATATTGGGCTGGCCTTCTAGAACAAAATGAAAGGAAATTGGTGTTTTTTTGCCACAAGAATGACAAACACACTTGATACTGTGGCCACGTTCGTCATAAACCCAAAGTATTGGAGTTTTTTCAGAGTTTCTCGCTCGGATGTCTTCTTCTTGGAAGAAGAGTTTTTTCAGGCCGCAATGATTACAAGGTGTTGCCTTCACCAATTCTCTTTCTGCAACACAAACCACTGGATCATTGAATGCTGTGACAATAATCTTAAATTCCTTTTCACCTTCCATGGTGTCATCCTCCTTTTTGGGAAAGTATCAGTGATTTTACATAATGATAACAGGTTTGATTCATTTTAACAACACACCCCAGCAGTCATGGTTTGCAAGTGTGTTTTTTGCGCTTCGTTCTAGAATACACCAAAATTTTCATCTCGAAAAACTGAATTGAGGGACCAGTCTATTGTACATGACTTCAATACCCAAAAGGGAGCCACAATTGCTACAATTTTAACAATATTCGACAAGACCCCATTTTCCCGTGTATTATATAGACACCACACTTTGAAATTTGATTTACTGATCTTTTCTCATAGGTTAACAAAGTCACATTTTATTTTTCTATCGAATGCGAAGCCATGGAGCCCGAACAGGCATGAGCGGTACTAAACAAACGAAGAGGATTGTTCGGTTTGAAGAACGAGTAAGTCGTGATTTTCACAGGGAAAGAGTACTATTTCATAGTGTGATATCTACAAATACGTATTTACTTTTTCTGCTTCCGCGTGTTTCTGGATGAGTTTTTCGACCCAGTCTTGATGTTCAAGATACCATGTGATGGTTTCGGAAAGTCCTGTTTCAAATTTTTCTCTGTTGTAGTGAGGGCTCCACCCAAGTTGTTTGATTTTATTTGCGTTCACAGCGTAGCGGAGGTCATGTCCCGGACGATCGGCGACGAACGTAAACATATCCGCAGGTTTTTTGAGTATTCTGAGAATGAGTTGCGCGATTTCTATGTTGTCGCGTTCATTTTCCGCTCCAATGTTGTACACCTCACCGTCAACACCAGAGTAGAGCAGGAGATCGAGCGCGACACAGTGATCCACAACATGAATCCAATCTCGCACGTTTTTTCCGTTGCCATAGATCGTGATGGGTTGGTTTTTCAGTACCTTAAAAATCGACGATGGAATGAGTTTTTCTGGGTACTGGTATCGGCCATAGTTGTTGGAGCAGTGTGTCACCACCACTGGTAGCCGATGGGTAGCAAAATAGGCGTGACACATGAGGTCACCTCCAGCTTTCGCGGCGGCGTAGGGCATATTGGGAGCAAAGGGCGTTTTTTCCGTAAATGCGTCTGCAGAGTCAAGGGTGAGTGCTCCATAGACCTCATCAGTTGAGACGTTGACCATTTTTTTAAGATTGTATTTTTTTACAAGATTGAGAAGTGTTAATACCCCCAGTGTGTTAGACATAACAAACTCAATGCACTCACCTTGAATGGATCGATCAACATGGGTTTCGGCGGCAAAGTTGATGAGGTGGGTGATGCCAAACTCTTCAACAACGCGGCACAGGGTTTCTCTGTCAGTGATATCTCCTTGGACGAATTGGTATCGTTTCGTATACACCGGATTCTCCGTGATGTCGGAAAGATTATTTACGTTTCCAGCGTAAGTGAGTTTGTCGTAGTTCACTACGGTCGAGTCTGGGTGTTGTTCCAGAAAGTAATGGATGAAATTTGATCCGATGAAGCCGGCTCCGCCGCAGATAAGAAGTTTCATAAGAAGAATAATTATGAAAATATTTATTGAGACTGATAATTCCTATAATTCAACCCTTCCATGGTCTCCAATAATGAGTTTATGTCCTTGAGGCAAGGTGTTTCCGCGATCCGTAATGGTGGCGTATGATCCGATTATGCTATCAATGATTCGTTTTGAGGAGTGAATGTTGGAATAGTCGAGGATAATGGAGTTTTCAATTTCGGTGTCAGTAATAGTGACATTGTCAGACACGGATGTGAATGGGCCAATATAACTGTTGGCGATCACGCAATTTTTGCCTATACACAGTGGTCCTCGAAGGAGTGTTTTTCCAAGAATTTGTGTTCCAGATCCGATATTGACGACTCCTTGAATTAACGCCGAATCATCGCTCTTGGTCGCGTGATTTTCTTCTTTTAAGTCACGCATGAGCAATTGATTCCCTTCCAAGATATCGGATGGATGTCCGGTATCTTTCCACCATCCGGTGACCTCGGAAACAGTGACTGTGAATCCATGATCAACGAGCCATTGATGCGCCGGTGGAGGGTAGTATTCCGCGATGGTACTTTGACCGCGTACCTCTGGCTGCGCGTTTTCCATGGCTTGAAAAATCGGCGTTCGGTAAAAATAAATACCAGTGACTGCCAAGTCACTCACAAACTCTTTTGGTTTGTCTATTGTCTTTATGAGACGACCATTATGCTCCACTGCCACTCCAAATCGAGATGGGTCTT
>Ga0082335_1007058_pt1 | contig 13917 bp, 16 predicted proteins | sample Subgrocontami58m_FD_72375 | JGI IMG/M metagenome (GOLD analysis project Ga0082335, IMG submission 72375) | Subsurface groundwater microbial communities from S. Glens Falls, New York, USA - GMW37 contaminated, 5.8 m (SPADES assembly) (version 2) ...
ACAGCTCCTCGCCCGTGAACTCGTCGCGCTGGGAGTGGAGCGGGACGCCGAGACCGAGCAGCTCCGCGCGATCGGAGTAGTAGCGGCGGGCGAACGCCTCGTCCGACATCTCCGAGTAGCCCTCGACGTTGCCCTTCACGTCGCGCGCGGTCAGCGGCCGCCGCTCGGCCATCAGGAAGGCGACGAGCGAGAGTTGGCGGATCAGCTTGTCGGTGTCGTGCGACATCGTCCGGCGAGCTTACCGCTCGCTGGACGATAAGGAACCTGACGCGCGCAAGCGCGTCAGGCGGCGAGCGTCGAGCGCTCGAGGTGCTGGTGCGACGGGCAGTAGTCGCGGTTGGGCAGGGGCGTCCGCTGGCACGCCTTGCCCTTGCGGGTGGTCGCGCGGCAGCGGGCGGCGCCTCCGTCGAGCGCGCCGGACTCGATCTGGGCCTCGATGAACGAGACGGCGGCGCTGATGCCCTCGCGCACGGCCCACGCGACCGGCGCCTGCGCCGTGATCGGGAAGTGCCGGCGGATGTCCTGGAAGAGCGTGCGGTCGGGATGCGCGAAGTAGTGCGGGTCGTCGGCCAGCCGCTCCATCGTCTGCTCGCACTGGAGGAGGACCGAGCGGCGGGACGAGAGCCGTGTCTCAGCGTCGGCGTACGGGTCGATCAGGTCTTTGATGGAGCGGTAGATGGCTCTCGAATACTGATACATGCACGCCTGAAGTTGAGCAGTCTGGTCTGTCATGGTCGAGCTTTGGCACTCCCTGGTGGACAGGCAAAAACGGTTCGGTGTGAGCCGAGTGAGACGAGACGGTGAACGAACGCGGGGAAGTCTACAGCCTTCGGGCCGCTGTTACAAAGTCTGAGACAATGATTGTCCAGAAAGACAACAAATGCTTCAGCCGGAGACGCGGCGCGTGTACGCGGTTGGAAAGGCTGCGCGGGCGTCCGGCAGGGCGCCCGTCGCCGCGTCGAGCGAGTCGAAGACAGCGGCGAAGACGACGTAGTAGCCCGGGTTGAGGCTCGCGAAGTCCGACGAGCGGAGCACACCGGCGCCCGAGAGGCCGGCGGCCCGGGCCCGCCGGGCCTGCGTCTCGGCGGCGGCGCGGCCGCCGCTCTCCGGGAGCGAGACGAGGACGATCGTCCAGGCGTCCCGTCCGGCCGGCCAGACGCCGGTCCGCGGCGGCGGCGCTGTCGTGACGGGCGGCGGCGCCGTGGTCACGGGTGGAGCGGTCGTCGCCGGCGGAGGGGCCGTCGCCACCGCGGTGGTCGCGGGCGGTGGCTGCGTCGAGGGGGCGGTCGCAGCCGGCTTCCCGTCGGCTCCGGAGACGGCGATCGCCACGGCGGCGCCGGCGACCGCGACCCCGAGCGCGAGCAGCACCCGTACCGACCACAGCGAAGGGCGGTCCACGACGAGTCGAGTCTAGCGGCAAGCCCGGAAGACGCCCGAGCGCGCTACAGCTGCACCACGACGAGGCGCTCTTCGGTCATCTCGCGCACGGCGAACGCGGGGCCCTCGCGGGTGTTGCCGGAGTCTTTGACGCCGCCGTAGGGCATCTGGTCGGCGCGGAAGGTGGGGGCCTCGTTGACCGTGACGCCGCCGAACTCGAGCTCGCTCGCCGCGCGGAGAGCCGCCCTCAGCGAGGCGGTGAAGATCCCGGCCTGGAGGCCGAAGCGGGTGCCGTTCGCGAGCGCGATCGCCTCGTCGAGGGAGTCGTAGGCGCTGACGGTGCAGACCGGCCCGAAGACCTCCTCGCACGAGACCCTGAGCTCCGGCCCCGGGCTCCCGATGACCGTGGGTCGCAGCAGCTCGCCGTCGAGGGTGCCGCCGGCGAGGATCTCCGCTCCCGCCCCGCGCGCCTCCTCGATCCACTCGAGGACGCGGTCGCGGTTGGCGCGGTCGATCAGCGGCCCGACGTCGGTCGCCTCCTCGGCCGGGTCGCCGACCACGAGCGCCTCGACGCGGGGGAGGAAGCGGGCGAGGAAGTCGTCGTAGGCGGCGCGCTGGACGTAGATCCGCTGCACCGAGATGCAGCTCTGCCCCGCGAACGAGAAGGCGTTGCCCGCGAGCTTCGCGGCCGCCTCCTCGACGTTCGCGTCTGCCTCGACGATCGCCGGCGTCGCGTTGCCGAGCTCGAGGTTGACGCGCTTGCGCGGCGCGCGCTCGCGCAGCTTCCAGCCGACCGGGCCCGAGCCGGTGAAGGTGAGGAGCTTCACGCGCTCGTCTTCGACGAGCACGTCGCCGATCTCGGACGCCGGCCCGACGAGCACGTTCAGCCAGCCCGGCGGTAGTCCGGCCTCCTGCTCCAGCTCGGCGAGCAGGAGCGCCGACAGGGGTGTCTGTGAGGCCGGCTTGAGCACGACCGCGCAGCCGGCGGCGAGCGCGGGCGCGATCTTGTGCGCGACGAGGTTGAGCGGGAAGTTGAAGGGGCTGATCGCGCCGACGACGCCGATCGGGTGGCGGACGGTGAAGGCGAGCTTGCCCTCGCCGGCCTGCGAGGCGTCCATCGGGATCATCTCGCCGGCGAGCTTGCGTGCCTCGACGGCGGCCATGGTGTAGGTGGACATCGCGCGCGACGCCTCGACGCGGGCCGCCTTCAGCGGCTTGCCGGCCTCGGCGCAGATCGTGCGTGCGACCTCCTCGTGCCGCCGCCCGAGGTAACCGGCGACCTTGACGAGGATCTCCGCCCGCTTGTGCGCCGGCAGCGGATCGCGCATCGCCCGCTCGGCCGCGTCCACCGCCGCCCGTGCCTCGGTCGCGCCCGCCTTCGCGACGCGCGCGACGAGCGAGCCGTCGTAGGGCGAGCGCACCTCGACCCAGTCGCCGGTCTCGACCCACTCGCCGCCGAGGAAGAGCCTGCGCTCGGGTGCCGTCGCGACCACCGCCTGAGTCTAGACAGGCGTGGCGCGGGGCTGCGGAGGTGCTAGATTGAACGGTCAGTCAATGCCGACCGACGCTCTCATCATCGACGCCGTCCGCTCGCCGATCGGCAGGCGGAACGGGACCCTCGCCGCGATCCGCGGCGACGAGCTCGCCGCGCAGGTGCTGAACGGCCTGCTCGCGCGGCACGACCTCGACCCGGCGGAGATCGAGGACGTGCAGACGGGCTGCGTGACGCAGATCGGCGAGCAGGGCTGGAACATCGGCCGCATGATCCCCATGGTCGCCGGCTGGCCCGAGACGGTTTGCGGCACCACCGTGGACCGCCAGTGCGGCTCGTCGATGCAGACGAACTTCAACGCGGCCGCCGCGGTCTGGTCGGGCCAGCTCGACGTCGTCATCTCGGCAGGGGTGGAGATGATGTCCCGCGTGCCGATGGGGTCGAACGGCGGCGACCTCTCCGACCGGCTGCACGACCGCTGGCAGATCGTCCCGCAGGGAATCTCCGCCGAGGTGCTCGCAAAGGAGTGGGAGCTCTCGCGCGAGCAGCTCGACGCCTACTCGCTCGAGTCGCACCGGCGCGCGATCGTCGCGAGCGACGAGGGCCGCTTCGAGAACGAGATCGTCCCCGTCGAGGTCGGTGCCGCCGGCGCGGCCGTCCTCTTCGCGGTGGACGAGACGCCGCGGCGCGACACGACCGTCGAGAAGCTCGCCTCGCTCCAGCCGGCGTTCCTGCCCGACGGCGTCGTCACCGCGGGTAGCTCGAGCCAGATCTGCGACGGCGCGGCCGGCGTGCTGATCGCGAGCGAGCACGCGGCCTCGCGCCTCGGCCTCGAGCCGCGCGCCCGCTTCGTCTCCTTCGGCCTCTCCGGCGTGGACCCGCACCGGATGCTGCACGGCAACCCCGAGGCCTGCCGCAAGGCGCTCGCCAGGGCGGGCCTCACATGGGACGACATCTCCGTGATCGAGGTCAACGAGGCGTTCGCCTCGGTCGTGCTCCAGTTCGTCAAGGACACCGGGCTCGGCGACCGGATGGACGACGTCAACCCGAACGGCGGCGGCATCTCGCTCGGCCATCCGCTCGGCGCGACGGGCGCCCGCATCACCGCGACGCTGCTGAACGAGCTCGAGCGCCGCGAGGCCCGCTACGGCATCGCCTGCATGTGCATCGGCTTCGGCCAGGCGATCGCCGGCGTCGTCGAGCGGCTCTAGGAGCGGAGCGCGTCCGGAAGCACGCGGCGGATGCCGAGCTTTGCGAGTGCCGCATGAAGGTCGCGGTAGGCCTCGCGTCGCGAAAGTGCCGCGATGGAGGGATCGTCCGCTTCCTCCTCGATCATGTGCCGGTGGTAATTTGCGTACCAGGATGCCGCTTGGGTCAGCGCGCGCAACTCGCTCTGGGAGAGCGCCTCGACCGACGGGTAGGTGAGAGGATCGACCGCCACGTGGCGACTCTAGCGGCGCGGGCGGTCGGCATCGTGTCGAGACTGTGACGACTTCGAAAAGAAACGGACGACGCTCGTCGCGGCTTTGCTCGGCGAAGGCCGGCGGCTGGTCGAGGAGATCGAGCGACTCGTGTGCGCGCTCTACGACCTTCCGGCCGAGCTCACCGACGCCGTCGTCGCGCACGCGGTCGCGCGGGCTGGATCGTCGCTGCCCGACGACGGCGCGCCCGACGACGCCAAGTAACAGTCTGTTACTTGGCTAGATGATTGATGCCACGGCGTAAGGCGGCGGGCGCTCGGAGCCGCCGGCGAGCTCCGCGCAGACCTGCTGGGTCACCTCGACGAACGCCAGCGCCGCGGGCGAGCGGTAGCGGTCGCGGTGCCAGACCATCTGGATGACCCGCGGCGGGATCGGCGGGTCGAGCTCGAGCACGGCCACGCGCTCGTCGCTTCCCTCGACTGCGAGCAGCGGCACGAGCGCAGCGCCGACGCCGGCCGCGACGAGCCCCTGCACGGTGCCGTTGTCGTCGGAGCGGAACGTGACCTCCGCGGCGACGCCGCGCATGCGCAGCGCGCTCTCCGCGAGCGCCGTCGTGCGGCAGACGCGGTTGCCGATCAGGTGAACGCCTTCGAGGTCGCCCACGCGCACCGACCGCTTGCCGGCGAGCGGCGAGCCGGCCGCCACGAGCACGACGTAGGGGTCGCGCAGCAGCTCGACCGCCTCGAACGGCCCGTCGAGCACCGGCAGCATGGCGAACGAGACGTCGAGCTCGCCGCGCTCGACGAGCTTGATCAGGCGCTCGTCGGAGGCGTCCTCGGTGAGCTGGATCTCGACGTGCGGCCAGCTCTCGCGGAAGCGGCGCATCAGCGTGGGGAGGATCTTCGCGCCGACGCTCTGGTAGGTGCCGACCCGGAGCATTCCACCCTCGCCTGCGAGCAGCGAGGCGATGTCGGCCTCCGCCGCGCGGAGGCGGGCGACGATGGACTCGGCGTGGCGAAGCAGGAGCGTGCCGGCCTCGGTCAGGGACACGCGGCGCGGGCCGCCGGGGCGCTCGAACATCTTCGCGCCGGCGATCCGCTCCAGCGTCGCGATCTGCTGGCTGATCGCCGACTGCGTGTAGCCGAGGCGCTGCGCGGCGCGCCCGAAGGAGCCCTCGCGGGCGACCGCCTCGAGCGCGGCGAGGTGGCGAATCTCGACCCCGAGCCAATGAGTAGGTTCCATGATTGAATTGAAGCATAACCCGACTTGTGCTTATGAGTTACAAGGACGACACTAGGGCCATGGCAATCGCGGTTCTCCTCTTCATCGTCCTGGTCGGCGTGCTCGCCGTGGCGTTCGGCTCGGATTCGCGCTTCGACGAGATCGAGCACGAGCGCCGGCTCTGGCGCGGCGTCAAGTAGCTGATCGATCGGAAGCCGATCGATCAGCTAAGAGAAAGGCGCACCGGCGACCGCTCGCCGCCTCGTCGGGCGCCATGGCGCCCGAGGCGGCGTGGGGTGGCGTACGGCGCCGGCTATCTCTAGACGATTGATCGGGGTTTTCCGGTCAATCGTCTAGGATCGCCCGCGATGGAGGTGCGCACGGTCGGCGTCGTCGGGCTCGGCACCATGGGCGCCGGCATCGCCCAGCTCTGCATCCAGGCGGGCCTCGAGACCGTCGGCCGCGAGGTGACGCTGGAGCTCGCCGAGCGCGCCCAGGGCGGCATCGCCCACTTCCTCGGCCGCGCGGTCGAGAAGGGGAAGCTCGACCCGGGCGAGCGCGACGCCGCTCTCGGGCGGCTCCGGCTGACGACCGACCTCGCCGACCTCGCGGGCTGCGACGTCGTGATCGAGGCGATCGTCGAGGAGCTCGGCCCGAAGCGCGAGCTCTTCGCCGCGCTCGACGGGATCGTGAGGCCGGGCGCCGTGCTGGCGACCAACACCTCGGCCCTCTCGGTGACGGAGATCGCGGCTGCCGCGAGCCGGCCCGAGCGCGTCGTCGGCATGCACTTCTTCAACCCGGCCCCGCTGATGCCGCTCGTCGAGATCGTCCGCGCCGAGCTCTCCTCCGACGGCGCCGTCGAGACGGCTTACGCGCTCGGGCAGCGGCTCGGCCGCAACCCGATCCGCTGCCACGATACGCCCGGCTTCGTCGTCAACCGCGTCCTCATCCCGCTGCTGAACGACTGCATCCGCGTGCTCGACGAGTCGCGCGTCGCGCCCGAAGATCTCGACACGGCGATGACGAACGGTGCCGGCTGGCCGATGGGGCCGTGCACCCTCGTGGATCTCGTCGGCATCGACGTGCACGTGCACGCCTCCGAGGCGCTCTACGAGAAGCTGCGCGAGCCGCGTATGGCGCCGCCGCCACGGCTCGTTGCGATGAAGAACGCAGGCCTGCTCGGGCGCAAGAGCGGACGCGGCTTCTTCTCCTACGACAAGGGCTAGAGGAGGCGCGCCGGCCGCGCCGAAGCGGTCTCCGCGTTGGTAGTGGGTCAGTTTCGCCGATCCCTCCTGGAATCGCGCGATGCATCCGCTGCCAAGAGTATTCTCGGACTACTGTGCATCCGAAGCGCACTGCCAACCCAGCCGCGAAGCGGCCGAAGGCGACGAACAAGGACAACGACGCGATGGTGGAGGTCGCTTGGGGCGCAGGATGGTGGTGCGAGATGGGGAAGAAGGGCTACATCAAGTGCTACTCGACGGATGTGGAGACGATGATCGTCATCGAGAGCACGCCGAGCGACCATCGCAGCACGGCCAACACGCGATCCCGCTTGCGACGAGCCGGACTAAAGCTCTAAGGTGGTAGAGACGATGACTGTCAAGATGATCAGCGCGCAGGTGTTGATGGAGTTCGTCCGCAACGAGCCGGCCGAGTCCGAGACGCTCGAAAACGTCGCTGAGGGCTGCCTGGCTGCACTCAATCGTGATGCGAAGTTCCTCGCGTACGGCCCGGTCGTGTCGGTGAACTTCGCACGAAGCGCAGTCGAGTTGGAATGCACCGTGTGTGTGGTGTCGGAGGACGAGATCGAGAGCAAGATGGACCGCATCGCCGAGATCGCCCGCGCGGGAATCGCGGCGGCGGAGTACGAGACCTCGACCTCCGCCTCTCAGATCGCCGTCCCCGCCTGACGCGCCTCCCGTCGCGCGGAGCATTGGGCCGCGCGTGCGTGCGCTAGAATCAGGGTATGCCTAACCGGTCACGCAAGCGCCCCCGCGACGTGAACGAGCTGGGCGCGTGGATCGTGGAACGCGCTACGTCTGACGAGCCCGAGCCCGACCCGAACGAGGGGAAGAACCCTGCCGCCGTCGAGCTTGGGCGCAGGGGCGGGTTGAAGGGCGGGAAGGCTCGGGCAGCGAAGATGACTGCCGAACAGCGAAGCGATGCCGCGCGCAAAGCTGCGCAAGCTCGCTGGCAGCAAACAGAGTCCTGAGCCACCATCACGCGGGCTCCACATCGGGCTCCGGCCAAGGCATGCCCTGCGGCTCTCGTCCTTCACTCCGAGCTGCCTCCCATTCTTCCTCTCGACAGATCCAAACAACCACGAAATCGTGGCCTCGGACTGCGGGACTGATGGCACGTCTTCCGTGTTTCTGTCCGCGCCAATCCTCGACGCGTACGGCGTCACCCTTCTCGATCTGTCGCATTTGCGAAAACCTCCGTGTGTAGTGGCATGCGGGTGTGGTACTCTGCCCTTTAGAGCCCTACAGGGCAGAAGCGGACAGAGAGGACAGGCATGAGCACCATCGAGACGGCAGGGACGAAATGGACGGCGCCGTACGCGTCCTGGCAGACGCTCAAGAACACCATCGAGCGGATGAGCAAGGACGGTGGAGTCCCTGCTCGCATCGATCGCAGCTACCTGAGCAATCTTCCAGGAGGCGCCCAGGGAGAGATCCAGACGACGTTGAAGGCGCTTGATCTGGTTGACGAACAGCTCCATCCGACCGATCTTCTTGGCCGGCTGGTCGAGACTGCGGAGGAGCAGCGGCCCGACGTTGTCAAGGAGATCGTCAACGAGAAGTACGCGCTCCCGCTCGGGCTTGGGCCGATGGCGACCCAGTCTCAACTCGAGGATGCATTTCGGAAGCTCGGCGTCACGGGCAGCACGTTGCGCAAGTCGGTGCGGTTCTTCATGAACGCAGCGAAGTACGCGGGCATCACATTGAGCCCGCATTTCAAGGCACCGAGCGCAGAGCCGTCGAGTGGGCGGAAGCCCCGTAAGCCTCGTAGCATCACGCCGGACGGCGGCACCGGGGACGAGCACGTACCCGTGATCCACGCACCGCAGGCACCCATCCTCCACCCGTTCATCCAGGGACTTGTGGACACCCTCCCCGGGCCTGGTACGGCGTTCCCGAGCGAGAAGCAAGAAGCGTGGTTCGACACCGCGCGCGGCATCTTCCGCCTGATCTACACGACCGGCAGCGACTCCCAGGAGGAGGCGCGCCCGGAGCCTTCCCTGACAGGCGGAGGTGACTCTGATTAGGAGGTAACAGCGGGCGGCGGTCCCTGAGTGAGATCCTGGCCGCCGCCCACCGCCACTACTGCACTTCCACGCGTCAGTCGGAGGGATCCCGGCTGGCGCTGCCTTGTTCGCTTTCAGTGTAACGAACCCTTGACTATGCCTAACCGCTCTAGTAATATGGTCAGTATGAATAAGTTGTCGTCTGAGAAGCGCACCGCCATCGTCGCCGCTCTCGTGGAGGGCAACTCGATCCGTGCAACGTGCCGCATGACCGGCGCGGCGAAGAACACCGTCACCAAGCTCGTGACAGACCTCGGCGTCGTCTGCTCGATCTATCAGGACGCGGCGATGCACAACCTGACCTGCCAGCGGATCCAGTGCGACGAGATCTGGTCGTTCGTCGGCTCGAAGCAGAAGAACGTCAAGCCCGAGAAGCGCGGCGAGGGATGGGGCGATGTCTGGACGTGGGTCGCGCTTGATGCCGACACGAAGCTCGTGCCCACGTACCGAATCGGCGGACGCGACCTGTCCGAGGCGACCGCCTTCATGACCGACCTGGCGGGACGGCTGAGTAACCGCCCCCAGATCACGACAGACGGTCATCTGCCTTACCGGCTCGCGGTCGCGGGCGCGTTCGGCGGCGACGCCGACTACGCGCAGCTTGTCAAGATTTACGGCAGCGATCAGAGCCCCAAGCCCGAGCGGCGCTACTCGCCCGCCGTCTGCCTAGACGCGATCCCCAAGCGGGTCAGCGGCAGCCCCGACCCCGACCACATCAGCACGAGCTACATCGAGCGGCAGAACCTCACCATGCGGATGGGCATGCGCCGCTACACCCGACTCACCAACGCGTTCTCCAAGAAGGTCGAGAACCTCGCCGCCGCCGTCAGCCTCCACTTCATGCACTACAACTTCTGCCGCGTCCACAAGACACTCGGCACCACACCCGCGGTTGCCGCACGCGTCACCGATCACGTGTGGAAGCTGGACGAACTGATCGGCCGGCTCCAAGAGGCCGAGGCGACCCCGGTCAAGCGCGGCAGCTATGCCAAGACGCGAGCGGTCAAGCGCGCGGCCGAGCTTTCAGACTGACCCACTACCCCGCGTTTGCGCTTACACTTTCCTTACATCCCGCTCACCCCGGCCACATCGCCGGAGCCGATACTCCGGGCACCGATGCGAAACGCGCTCCTCACACTGCTCGTCGCGGCCCTCGCCCTCCCGGCGGCCGCTCTCGCCTCGCGCGCCGGGGCGGGCGACGGCAAGTTCTTGGTCGAGGGCGCGAGCGGCACCGTGATCGTGCAGGCGCGCGGCAGCGTGTTCGGCCGCGTCGACAACGGCACCGTCGTCATGACCGACCTGACGCCGGGAGACGGCTATGACCCCGTCGTCTCGGGCGCCCAGATCCGCCGCCAGATCGGGCCCGGCACGTTCGTCTACAGGGGCCGCAACGTCATCACCTTCCGGGTGGCCAACGGCGGCTTCAGGGTCACGGTGAAGGGGTCGGGCATCTCGATCTCGGTCGTCGGCCGCGGGGACGCGTTCCTCGACGGCGAGGGTGCCGGCCTCTTCTCGACGATCCGCGACGCGGACTGCAGGCTCGCGCCGGAGACCTGCCGGCCGCTGCCCGACGTGGGGCAGCGGATCAAGATCGGCGGGTTCCAGCCGCCGGAGCGCTCGTCCGGCCCCGGAGAGCGGCCGCCGGCTCCACCGCCGCGCCCGCAGCCCCCGACGAACGAGCGGACACCGGGTTCCGAGCGCACGCCCAGCGGCACGTGGCCGGCGACACCTTGACGACGGGGCAACAGACGATCCTCGTGGTCGAGGACGAGGCCTCGATTGCCTCGTTCGTCTCGCTCTACCTCAAGAATGCCGGCTACGCGGTGCGCGCGGTCACGACCGGCAACGCCGCGATCCAGTACGCGGCGTCGGAACAGCCGGCGCTCATCATCCTCGACCTGATGCTGCCCGACGTGGACGGGATCGAGGTCTGCCAGAGGATCCGCAAGGACTCCGACGTCCCGATCCTGATGCTGACGGCCCGGGACGAGGACGTGGACAAGATCGTCGGGCTCGAGGTCGGCGCCGACGACTACCTGACGAAGCCGTTCAACCCTCGCGAGCTCGTCGCACGGGTGAAGAGCGTGCTCCGCCGCTCCGCGCCCGAGCGCCGCGGCGACGAGACGCAGGAGATCCGGCACGGCGACCTCGTCATCAACGCCGGCCGGCGCGAGGTGAAGGTGGGTGAGGACGAGATCCAGCTCGCGCCGAAGGAGTTCGACCTGCTCTGGGAGCTGCTCGACCACAAGGGGATCGTGCTCACGCGCGACCAGCTGCTCGAGCGGGTCTGGGGGTACACGTTCGCGGGCGACACCCGCACGGTGGACGTGCACGTGCGCCAGGTCCGGCGCAAGCTCGGCGACGCGTCACCGATCGTGACCGTGTGGGGGGTCGGCTACAAGGTCGGCCCCGACCGGAGCGCCACGCCCGCGGCCTAAGGCCGAGCCGTGTTCCGCTCTCTCCGCTTCCGTCTGCCCGCCCTCTTCCTCGTCGGCGCCGTGCTCGCCGGCGTCGTCGCGTCGCTGATCGCGCTGCGGCTCTTCCAGGACTACACCCGCGACCAGTCGGTCATCGAGCTGCGCCGGGAGGCGGAGGGGCTCGCGCAGCTCTACGCCGAGTCCGCACTGCGTGCGAGCGACGAGGGCAAGGCGGCGCCCTCGTTCGCCGCCGAGAAGCTCGAGCTGGCGACCGGCGACCGGCTCTTCTACGTCGGCACCTCGATCTTCCCCGGGCAGGACTCGGGGCTCGAGCGACTGTCGGAGGAGGCGATCGGCGTGTCCGTGCTGTCGGGGGGGAAGATCGTCACCTTCGAGTTCAGGCCGCCGGGCGAGGAGCGCACGTTCCTCGCGGTCGCGCACCCTCTGCGCCTCGCGCCGGGCACGCCGCCCTTCGGCGCCCTCGTCGTCGCCAAGCCGAAGACCGAGCTGCGCGACCGCTGGCTGACGCTCTTCGAGCGGCTGGCGCTCGCGTCCATTGGCGGCATCCTCATCGCCGGGCTCCTTGCCCTGTACCTCTCGCGCCGGATCACCGAGCCGGTGCTCCAGCTCTCCCGCGCCGCCGACGAGATCGCGGCCGGGCGGCGCGACGTCACCGTGCCGGCCGTACGCGGCGGTGGCGAGATCGGGCACCTCTCGGATCGCTTTCGGGAGATGGCGGTCCAGCTTGCGGAGGCGGAGGAGCTGGAGCGGAACTTCCTGATGACCGTGTCGCACGAGCTGCGCACGCCGCTGACGGCGATCCGCGGCCACGTCGCGGCCCTGCGCGACGGCCTGGTGGAGAACCCGGACGATGTCGCGCAGGCGCTCGACGTCGTCTCCGCCGAGACCGACCGGCTCGAGCGCCTCGTCGGCGACGTGCTCGACCTCGCCAAGCTCGACACCCACCGCTTCACGGTCCTGACGGAGGAGATCGACATGGGCCGGCTCGTCGAACGCGCCTACTCGACGTTCACGGAGGAGGCCCGGCGGCGCGGCATCGACTACCGGCAGGAGACGGTCGCGACGCCCGTCATCGTCTCGGACGGCGACCGCGTTCTCCAGATCATCACGAACCTGATCTCGAACGCCTTTCGCTGGACGCCCGACGACGGCCGCATCGAGGTCGCGCTCGCGGCGGAGAACGGCGCGATCGTCGTGGACGTGACGGACACCGGGCCCGGCATCGCAGACGACGAGCAGGAGCGGATCTTCCGCCCGTTCTGGTCGAATGACGGCCGCGGCACGGGCCTCGGCCTGCCGATCGCGCGCGAGCTGGCAATCGCCCTCGGCGGCCGGATCGAGCTGGAGACGCGCGTGGGGGCAGGCAGCCGCTTCCGGCTCGTCCTGCCTGCGGCTCGGAACTACGCCGAGGTGTCCGCGCGGCGCTCGTCGAGCCGGTAGACCGTCGCACCGGAGGCGAGGCGCTCGACGTGGGCGAGCCGCTCGTCCACGCCCTTCCAGCCGGACGAGACGAGATCCACGAGCAGGGCGAGGTCGTCGATCCGCGCGTGCCGCTCGGCGAGGAGGTCGCCCTCGATCCGCTCGAGCCGCCGGATCGCCTGGTTGAGCAGGCCGCGGATCTCGGCGATGTGGCGCGCGACGGGAAGCACCTCGGCACGGAGACCGTCGTGGACGGCCGCGCCGACGCGCTCCGGGAGCGAGGCCTCGAGCTCCGCGGCGGCGGCGGCGAGCGCCTCGATCTGGTCGCGTGAGCGCTCCAGCGCCGCCTCCAGCGCGGCCGGCTCCGGACGGCCGGCCGCAGCCGCCGCGATCCGCGCCTTCGCCCGCTCGAGAGCAGCCTCGTCCATCGCGGCCAAGGCTACTCTCAGCGTCGGATGAAGTCATCGGCCCTCGACTACGCGCTGCCGCCCGAGCTGATCGCCCAGCACCCGGCCGAGCGCCGCGACGCCTCGCGCCTACTCGTCTACGAGCGCGCGACGGGCGCTGTGCGCCACCGGAGGTTCGCCGAGTTGCCGGCCGAGCTCGCCGGAGAGCTCGTCGTCGTCAACGACACCAGGGTCGTCCCGGGCCGGCTTCGCCTGCGCCGGCCGACGGGCGGGTACGTCGAGATACTCCTTCTCGAGGCCGTCGCAGACGGCCTCTGGGAGGCACTCGCACGGCCCTCGCGCAGGCTGAAGCCGGGAGCGCGCTACGGGCCCGCGGAGCTCGTCTCGCACCTCGGCGCGGGCCGCTGGCTCGTGCGCCTCGACGGCGAGCCGGCGGGGGAGACGCCGCTGCCGCCGTACATCAAAGAGCCGCTCGCCGACCCGGAGCGCTACCAGACCGTCTACGCCGAGGATCCCGGCTCGGCCGCGGCACCGACGGCCGGCCTCCACTTCACGCCCGAGCTGCTCGCCGGCCTCGACGTCGAACGCGTCACGCTGCACGTCGGCCTCGACACCTTCCGTCCACTGAGCACCGAGACGCTCGAGGAGCACGAGTTGCACGGCGAGCGCTACCGCGTCGAGCCAGCCGCCTGGGAGCGGATTCGCGCCGCCGAGCGCGTGCTCGCGGTCGGCACGACGACGGTGCGCGTGCTCGAGACGCTCGCCTGCGGCGGGGCGCCCGCCGGGCGCCCCCGCCCCCTCCCCACGCCCCCGCTCGCGGGTCCGCGCGGGG
>Ga0082335_1007059_pt1 | contig 13913 bp, 10 predicted proteins | sample Subgrocontami58m_FD_72375 | JGI IMG/M metagenome (GOLD analysis project Ga0082335, IMG submission 72375) | Subsurface groundwater microbial communities from S. Glens Falls, New York, USA - GMW37 contaminated, 5.8 m (SPADES assembly) (version 2) ...
CGCGCGCAAGCCTGCGCCGGTGCAGATGACCCTGCTCGGCTACCCGAATACCACCGGCCTCGCGGCCATGGACTACCGCATCAGCGACGTCCACGCCGACCCGCCGGGGCGGACCGGGCATCTGCACCGCGAGCGACTTTTGCGGCTGCCGCGCAGCCTGTGGTGCTACGCGCCGTCGCCGCTGATGCCGCCGGTGTCCGAGCCTCCCTCCGCAGCGAGAGGGTACGTGACGCTCGCTTCGCTCAACGCCGCCTACAAGCTGAACGAGGGCACGCTCGAGGCATGGGCCGCGATCCTGCGGGCGGTGCCCGAAGCGCACATGTTCCTCGCGACGATTCCCAAGGGTGAAGCCCAGTCGCGTATTCGAGCGTATTTCGCCTCGCGCGGGATCGACGAGAGCCGCATCGACGTCGTCGATCGGGTGCAGGTCGCCGACTACTGGCGCTTGCTCGCGGGCGTGGACCTCGCGCTGGACCCGTTCCCGTGCAACGGGGGCTCGACCACCTGCGAATCGCTTTGGATGGGCGTGCCCACGCTGACCCTCGCCGGCGCGACCTTTCGCGAACGGGCGGGCCTGTCGCTGCTCACCAATGCCGGCCTGACGGAATTCATCACGCACGACCTCGACGCCTACGTTGCAGCCGCAGTGGCGCTTGCGCGCGATCCCGCCCGGCTCGCCGGGGTGCGTGCCGGACTGCGCGAGCGCATGCGTGCCTCTCCGCTCCTCGATGCGAAGGGCTACGCGCGCGATCTCGAATCGCTGTACCGCGCTGCGTGGAAGACCTGGTGCGCCGATCGCGGCGGCGAGCGCCAGGCAGGAGCGCGTCGCTGATGCTGAGGCAGTTGCTGCGGCAGGTTCTGGGAAGGCGTCCGGCGCCGGCCGAACCGGGCGCGGGGGAGCTCGAGCGGCTCATTCTCGGCGCCGGGGAGGCGTTGCGCCTGGAACGCTATGCAGAGGCCGTGGAGCATTACCGGAGGGCGATCGAGTTCGCGCCGGGCAACGCCGAGATGCACTGCAACCTCGCAACCGCGCTCAAGGCGACCGGCGCGCCAGGCGAGGCGCTCGCCCACTACCGGGTCGCGGTGGAATTCAAGCCGGAGCTGACCGAGGCCTGGTACAACCTCGGGCTGCTCTACGCCGAGGCCTGCGAACTCGAGGCGGCGGAAGCCTGCTATCGCGAGGCGCTGGCGCGAAATCCGGGGTTCCGGGAGGCGCAATCGAGCCTGCTCTGCCTCGCCAGCTATCACGAGCGCCACGAGCCGCAGCGCGTCCTCGCCGAGCACCGGGAATGGGGCGCGCGACATGGCACTTCGCCGCAGCCTCCTCCTCCGCACGCAAACGAGCGCTCGCCGGAGCGGCGCCTGCGGATCGGCTACGTGTCGGCGGACTTCCGGGAACACGCGATGGCCTGCTTCGTCGAGCCGATCCTCGCCGGCCACGATGCCGCGTCTTTCGAAGCCGTCCTCTATTCCAACGCGTCGCGCGAGGACGGCACGACGCGCCGGTTGCGCGGCTACGCAGCGCAATGGCGTTCGATCCACGCTCTTTCCGACGCCGCGGCGGCCGAATGCATCCGGCAGGACCGGGTCGACCTCCTGGTCGATCTCTCCGGGCATACCGAGGGCAACCGGCTCGGGACGTTCGCCCTCAAGCCCGCCCCGGTGCAGCTGAGCTTCCTGGGCTATCCGAACACCACCGGCCTGCCTGCGATGGACTATCGCCTCACCGATGCGCGCGCCGACCCGCCCGGGCAGTCCGAGCATCACTACTGCGAGCGGCTGCTGCGCATGGCGGACAGCCTGTGGTGTTATCGCCCGCCCGCGGATCTGCCCGAGGTGAGCGAGCTTCCGGCGCGGGAGAGAGGTTACGTGACCTTCGGATCGTTCAACAACGTGATGAAGCTGTCCGATTCGGCGATCACCGTCTGGGCGGGCTTGTTGCACGCCGTGGCCGGCGCGCGATTGCTCGTCGCCGCGAGCGGCGGCGAGGTGGCGCGCAGGCGGCTGCAATCTCGGTTCGATGCGGCCGGCGTCGAGCGCGCGCGCGTCGAATACGTCGGCCGGCTGCCGCCATCCGAATTCCGCAGGCTGTATGCGCAGGTGGACGTTGCGCTCGATCCGTTTCCCTGCAACGGCGGCACGACGACCTGTGAAACGCTCTGGATGGGCGTTCCGGTGGTGACCCTGGCAGGCGCGAGCTTTTCCTCCCGGGCGGGACTGAGCATTCTTTCGGCGGTGGGGCTGGACGAGCTCGTGGCTTCGACTCGCGGCAGCTACGTGGAAATCGCCGCCGCTCTCGCCGCCGACATGGAGCGCCTCTCGCGCCTGCGCCAGGGCATGAGAAACCGTCTCGCGGCCTCGCCGCTCATGGATGAGCCCCGCTATGTGCGTTCGCTGGAGGGACTGTATCGCGACGCCTGGCGGCGCTGGTGCGCGGCCGAATAGCAGGGATTCCGGAACACCGCCCGGGCGGCGTTGCTCAGATACGGTCCAGGAACGGAATGTACCAGTGTGCCGGGCCGTCCGGGTCGAGCGCGCGAGACCCCGGCAGCCACATGGCGAGCGACTGCGCACTCCAGGCGATGCCGGGCCTTGATTCGAACCAGAGATGTGCCGCGCTTCCCCGCTTCAGGTTGAGGACGATGTCCCGGTAGCCGCGTCTCAGCGCCTGCTCGAGTTGCGGGTAGCCGGCGACTTCGCCCCCGATCTCGTTCACGTAGGCGGTGCCCTCCAGCCGGCCCACGACTGCGTAGGCACCCGCCTCGAAGAGCGCATCGCTGCTCGCGGCCGGGGGCGGAAGCGAGCGGTAGCAGGCAATCGTGCGCTCGATGCGCTCATCGGCCTGCGCCTCGCGCGCGGCATGGATCTGCGGCACGAGGGCATCGAATTCGCCTGCCGTCATCGGGGCCGAATCGCCGTCGCCATGCATCCGGCCCAGGACGCCGCAATCGGCCGCCATCCAGCCGAGCCCGAGATAGAACGCGGGCTGCGCGGTCCACAGCACGCCGAATTCGGCGTGCTTGCGCAGCAAACGCGCCGCCTCGGACATGAGTGCCGAACCCAAACCGCCGCGGCGGCGCTCGCGCTGCACCCACACCATGCCGATCATGGCGCCGCGCCGCGTAGCCTGCTCGGTCAGCCAGTTGAACGGCCGCAGCAGCGTTGCGGCCACGATGCGCGCGTCCTCGCGTGCGACGATCAATCTCGCCTCGGGCTCGCCGAAAGCCGCGGCGAATCGCGTGGCGAGGGAAACGGACCGGCCGCGGGACGCGATGAATTCCTCATCGAGCAGGGCAACGGCACGGTCGCGTCCGGAAGCGCCGCAGACTGAAAAGGTCACCATCCGCCGCGGATGCACGCTGCGATGAATTCCCGGTCCTCGTCCGTGACCCACCAGCCGCACGGAATCGACGCGTTGTCCGCGTCGAACGCGTCGACCCCGGCGAGGGGTTCGGCGCGCCGCGACCCGGCAAAGCACGCATAGTGGTCGTTTCTCAGGTGGAGCCGCTGCGCGCCCACGCCGTTTTCGTGGAGCTTGCGCATCAGGTCGGCGCGGCGTTCGGCGCGCAGCGAATAGGTCCAGCGGGCCGACGCGCCGGCGGGGTGCTGACGCAGGAGCGTCACCCCGGGAATGCCCTGCAAGGCCGAATCGAAGAACGCCCCGTTCTCGCGGTGCCGGCGCACGATCGCCTCGGCGTGCTCCATCTGCGCAAGCCCGAGCGTGGCGTCGATGTCGTTCATCGCAAAATTGAATCCCGGCTCGGAAATGTCGCTTGCGGGATTGAGGTCGCCGTCGGGTAGGCGAAAGCTCGCCTGATGGATGCCGTAGCGGCGGATCCTGCGCATGCGCTCGAACTCCCCGGGATCGGCGACCACGATCGCGGCGCCTTCGCCGGCGGTGACCTGCCGCACGGCGGAGAACGAATAGACCGTGTAGTCGGCCTCCGTGGCCCCGAGGCGTCGCCCGCCGAATTCGGCGCCGAAGGCTTCCGAGGCGTCGGAGATCAGCATGACGCCGCGCGCGCGGGCGAGCGTTCGCAGCGCCGCGAGATCGGCGACGTTGCCGGACCAGTGGTAGGCGATCACCGCGCGGGTGCGCTCGGTGATCGCGGCCGCGGCCCGTGCCGCGTCGGGCATTCCGGTTGCCGGGTCGACGTCGCACCATACGGGCCTGGCGAACAGGTTTGCGATCGGCATGGTGGTCGCGAGGCAGCTCATCGGCGAGACGGCCACGTCATCGCCGGGGCGAACCCCGGCGAGGTAGAGCGAAAGCGTGAGCGCCGCGGAGAATTCGCTCGCCGCGCAGACGCGTTCTGCGCCGAGGAATTCGGCGAGCCGCGCCTCGAATTCGGCGACCCGTGCGCCGTGCGCGATGTGGCCGCTCGCGAGCGTTGCGCCGATTCGCGCCTCCGCGCCCGGCGGGACGTGGACCCGGAACAGCGGAACGCGCATCTACCAGCCCCGCCTGAGCGTTTCGGCGATGTACTCCCGCTCCTCGTCGCCGACCCACCAGCCGCAGGGGATGTGCAGCATGCGCGAGTAGAAGCGGTCGAGTCCCGGAAGCTCCCGGCGGCTTGCCGCGAACACGCTGTGCAGGTCGTTGCGCTTGTGCGCGAGCGAATTGCCGATGCCGTGCTCGTCCAGGCGCCGCGCCAGCGCGTCGCGGTCTTCCGCGAGCACCGTGTAGAACCAGTAGGAGGGTTCCGCCGCCTCGTCCCACGCCGGGAGCTCGAGTCCCGGAATTCCGCGCAGTGCGCGGTCGAAGTACTTGCCGTTGTCGACGTGGCGCGCGAGCACCGGCGCGATGTACCCGAGCTGCACGCTGCCGATCACGGCGTTCACGTTGTTCATGTGGTACTTGTAGCCGACCTCGCGCACGTCGACCTCGATGCGCGATGCCTTTCGGTCCATCCCGAACCAGCGAACCCGGCGCCCGTGCGCGAGGTCCTCCGGGCGGCGCACGGCGAGCATGCCGCCGTCGACCGTGGTCAGGTGCTTTATCGCCTGGAAGGAGAACATGACGTATTCGGAATGTCTGCCGAGCGGCACGCCGCCATAGCGCGCGCCCAGCGCGTGCGCGGCGTCCTCGATCACCGGCAGGCCGTGGCGTTCGGCGAGCGCCCGCAGCCTGGCGAGCGCGACGGGTATGCCGCCGTAGTGCACAGCGAGGATGGCCCGCGTGCGCGGCGTCAGGCGCTCGGCGACCGAATCGGGATCGATGTTGCCGTTGCTCCGGTCCACGTCCGCCCAGACGACGCTCGCGCCTGCGTGCAGAATGGCGAGGTTGGTGGGTTCCGCCGTCATCGGCGTGGAGACGACCTCATCGCCGGCCTTGACGCCGGCGAGGATCAGCGCGGCATGCAGGGCCGCGGTGCCCGAATAGAACGACAGCACGTGGGGGCGGCCGATGAATTCGCCGAACTCGCGCTCGAACGCCTCGACTTCCGCGCCCTCGGAGATCTGGCCGCCGTAGAGTACGCGCTCCAGCGCAGGGAGGAGCACCTCCCGCGGCGACATGAAGACCTTGAAGAGGGGTATGGACCTAGAAGTTGGCGAACTCGCCACCGCCGATCTCCATGGTCTCGAATTCGCGGTCGGCCCGGGCGATGAGCCCGGCGATCTCGTCGCGGCCCGCGAGCCCGTCGGCGGAATGGTATTCCCGCTCGAGCTGGCGCGGCGAGGCGCTCGACCACCAGGGCAGGATCCTGAAGTAGCCGCCGACGTCCATCACGCGCAACAACTCCTCCTCCGACACCAGGATTTCGCCGAGCTTCTCTCCGGGGAGCATCCCGATCAGATCGTACTCGAACGGCTTGCCGGCCTCGGCGCAAAGCACGGCGGCGATGTCGGTGACGCGCGCGGCCGGGGCCTTGCGCACGAAGATGTCGCCGCCCTCGCTCTGTTCAGCGGCATACAGCACGAGGTCGATGGCGTCGTTCAGGGTCAGCAGGAACCGGGTCATGCGCTCGTCGGTGATGGTGACGCGGCGGCCGAGGCCGAGCTGGCGGCGGAAGAAAGGCACGACCGAGCCCCGTGAGCGCAGCACGTTGCCGTAACGCACACAGGAGAAGCGCGTCCCCCGGTTGCGGCGGGAGAGGTTCGCCGAAAGCACCAGGCGCTCCTGGAGCGCCTTGGTCATCCCCATGACGTTGACGGGCTTGACCGCCTTGTCCGTGCTGATCATCACGAAGGATTCGACCGCGTGGCGCAGCGCGGCATCGACCAGGTTCTCGGCGCCGAGCACGTTGGTGCGCACCGCCTCGTGAGGATGGTGCTCGCACGTGGGCACCTGCTTGAGCGCGGCGGCATGGAACACCGCCTGGATTCCGGTCATGGCCTCGTCGATCCGCCCCGGGTCGCGAACGTCGCCGATGACGAAAGTCAGGTCCTTGCGGGCGCCGTAGAACACGCGCATGTCGTATTGCTTCTTCTCGTCGCGGCTGTATACCCGGACCTCGGCAGCGCCGAGGTCGAGCAGCCGCCGCACGACGAAATTGCCGAAGGAGCCGGTGCCTCCGGTCACGAGTACGCGTTTGCCGACGAGGGAGTGGATCGCCATATGCACGGGGAGGAGGGCTGGAAGGTAGCGCGATTGTATCCCGATGCACCGATTTGGCGATAGCGACCGGTGTGGAAACCGTCACGCATGTCAAGGTCCGCGTTCGGCTAATATTGGGACATCCGAGCCGGCGAAGCCGGAACCGAACAGGTTACCGTGATCTGCCATCCCAAATCTCGCGATTTTGCGCAGTTGCAACTTCGCAACTGCGCAAAATCGCGAGACATATTCAACCCCAAAATCTTCGCCGATTCCGTCAATACTTGAGTGAAGAGAGACTGAAGGACACCGGCATGCCGGAATCTCCGGAAATCGACGAAGCGCTTTCGCTCATCGCCGCCGGCCGCTACGACGACGCGGCGGCGCTGTGCTCGCGCGTGCTCGCGGCGCGGCCGCTAGATGTCGGCGCGCTGCACGCGCATGGCGTCGCCGAGCTCAAGCGGGGCCGCTACGCGCAAGCCGTCGAGTCGCTCGAACGCGCGCTCGAACAGGCGCCCGAGAACCCGGCACTGCTCAACAACTGCGGCGAGGCGTGCCGACTGAACGGTGAGACCGAGCGCGCGTTCGAATACTTCAAGCGCGCGATCCAGATCGAGTTCGCCATTCCGATGGCGCACGTCAACATCGGGCTCGCGATGCGCTCGCTGGGCAAGGCGCGCGAGGCGGAACACTTCTTCAAGAACGCAATCCTGCTCGATCCCGAAATGGAGCGGGCGCATTTCGAGCTCGCCGAGCTCTACAGGGAGGAAGGGCACACGCCCGAGGCGATCGAGCGCTACAGGGAGGCGCTTGCGGTTTCACCCGGCTCGTCGCGGGCGCACAGGCAGCTTGCCTCGCTGCTGCTGCGCGAGGGAAGGACGCGCGATGCGCTGGAGGCGGCGTCGGAGGCGGTTCGGATCGATCCCCGCGACGGGCACGCGCATTTCATCCTGGCGCGCGCGCTGCTGGAGTTGTGCAGCGACCGCGAGGCCGAAGCGAGTTATCTCCGCGCGGTCGAGCTTCTTCCGGCGCTCAGTCCGCACGCGCAACGGCGGGTCGTCACGGTGCGCCGTACCGAGGCAGGCGACTGGGCCGCGCGCGAGAACGGGCAGTATTGGCAACTCGCGCGCAGTCACAGCCTGCAGGTTCCGCGCGTGAACACCATTCCGGCCGAGGCGGCTGCGAGCTGGACTGTCGGGCAGTTGAACGAACCCGTCGCGCCGGAGATGTTCCTGTGCAGGATCGCCGACGCGGAGGTCCTCCCCGGTGACTTCACGGTGCTGACTCGCTCGGGAGACGCGTTGATCGGCGGCCTCGTCAATTGGGCTCATCATTACGACCATCGCGGGCGCTTCGTCGTTCATGCCGCGGACGACGGCCGCCTGCTGCTCGATCTCCCCGGGCGGTGCGAGACGCTGGATGAACCATGCGCAGTCATGGGCGGCGCAGGCGATTACTTCGACTGGCTGTTCGGGGGCGTCGCCCGCCTCTGGGCGCTCGAACAGCAGCCGCGCGCGACCGGCCTGCCGCTGATCGTCGCGGAGGGGCTCGACCCGGGCCGGCAAAGGCTGCTGGAGTCGCTCGGGGTCGAAACGTCCCGGCTGCGCCCGCTGCCCGAGGACCGGACTTTCCGCTGTGCCGAGCTGTACGTGCCGTCATTGCCGGTGGCCGGCGACTGGGTGTCACCGCTCGCGGTGCAGTTCCTTCGCCGCCGTCTCCTCGCGTCCGCGTCCCCGGTGGGCAACGCGGGAAGGAGGATCTACCTTTCGCGCGGCGCCATGTCGTCGCGCCGAGTAGCCAACGAACATGAACTGCTGCCGCTGCTTGCACGGCACGGATTCGAATCGGTGAACGCGGCGGCGCTGGACACGATCGAGCTGATCGAACTCTTCAGGACGGCGCAGGCGCTCGTCGCGGTGGACGACGAGGTGCTCGCCAATCTGGTCGTCTCGCCGCAGGGTGCGAAGATCGGCGCGATTGTCGCCTACGGCATCCACCGGCCGCGCGCCTATTTCGTCTCGGCGCAGATCGGGCAGGACTTTACTTACCTCCAGGCCGAGCCGCACTTCGAATCGAACCCGGTGCACGCCGAATGCGACGCGGCGCTCCCCCCGGATTCGCTCGAGCAGTGGCTCGCGAGGCTCCAATAGCCGCTCAGGCTTCCGGGTGGATGAAGTGCCCGGACTTGCCGCCGGATTTCTCGAGCAGCTTCACGTCTTCGATGACCATCGCGCGGTCGATCGCCTTGCACATGTCGTAGACGGTGAGCAGGCCGATGCTGACCGCGGCGAGCGCTTCCATCTCGACGCCCGTGCGCCCCACGGTTTCCACCGTGACGGTGAGCGTGACGCTGGATCTGCCGGTGCTGAATTCGGTGCCGACGCGTGTCAGCGCGAGCGGATGGCAAAGCGGGATGAGCTCGCTCGTGCGCTTCGCGCCCTGGATGGCGGCGACCCTTGCGACCCCGAGCACGTCTCCTTTCTTCGACTTCCCCGCGAGAATCACTTTCAGGGTGGCCGGGCGCATGCGCAGGGTGCCCGACGCCCGGGCGACCCTGCGGGTCTCCGCCTTCGCGGCGACATCCACCATGTGGGCCTCGCCCGCATGGTCGAAGTGTGTCAGGCGCGGCGGCATCAGCCGGGTGATCCGGAGCTGCGCCGCCTCAGGCCTGAGGCGGCGAATTGAGCTCGAGCCAGTAGCGGCCTATCTCTCCGAGCACGGCGGTGAAGCGATTGAACTCGACCGGTTTGCGGATGTAGCTGTTGGCGCCGCGGGCATACGCTCCGCGGATGTCGTCACGCTCGTCGGAAGACGTCAGCACCACGACCGGTACCAGCTGGGTCCGCTTGTCCTTGCGCAGCCGCTCGAGCACCTCGTGGCCGCCCAGGCGCGGCAGCTTGAGGTCGAGGAGCACCACCGTCGGTTGCGCCGTGGTATCGCGCCCCGCGAACGCGCCGGTCCCGAACATGAAATCGAGCGCCTCCACTCCGTCGCGCGCGACCATGATCGACTCCCCGTAGCCGCCCTTTTTCAGGGCCCGCGTCGCGAGCTCGAGGTCGTCCGGGTTGTCTTCCACCAGCAGTATGGTCTTTGCGTTCACTGGCAACGCTCCTGCAAGGATTTGCGTAGAATTTACAAGCAACGATTATGCCAAGATCCCGCTTTCGATACTGCCACGAATCGCCGTCGCCGGCGGACAGCGGCCCGATCTCCGGCAAAAAACCGCTTTCGCCCAACGGCTTGCGCCGGATCGCCTGCGTGTTCTGGAATGCAGCCAGGGTCGTTTTCTTCCCGTCATGGGAACCGGGGACCGATGCCGGTATCATACGCACGATGCGGAGAGTCTGCCTTATTTTAGCCGTATTTCTGTTCCTGCCGCGCGCCTTAGCGCAGGGCTTGCCCGAACTGGGTGACGTGTCCGGCGGAATTCTGTCGCCGCAGATGGAGCGGCGCATCGGCGAGCAGGCGATGCGGGACATCCGCTTGCGCGAACCGAGCTTTCTCGACGATCCCGAGCTCACTGCCTACATCAATTCGCTCGGGCATCGCCTGGTGGCCGCGAATCCGGAGGCACGCCAGGACTTCGAGTTCTTCATGATCAAGGACAGCACGATCAACGCCTTTGCAATGCCCGGCGGATTCGTCGGCGTGCATACCGGCCTGCTGCTGGCGGCGCAGACCGAGTCCGAGGCAGCTTCGGTGCTGTCGCACGAAATAGGGCACGTGACGCAACACCACATTGCGCGCATGCTGGGCAAGCAGGAACAGATGTCCGTGCCGAGTATCGCGGCGATGGTCGTCTCCATCCTTGCGGCCCGCTCCAATCCCCAGGTTGCGCAGGGCGCCATGACGGCGATCATGGCCGGCAACATCCAGGCGCAACTGGACTACAGCCGCGACTTCGAACGCGAAGCCGATCGCGTGGGTTTCCAGATCCTGCAAAGGGCGGGATTCGACGTCTATGCCATGGGGACCTTCTTCGAGCGGCTGCAGAAGTTCGGGCGCCTGTACGAGAACAATGCGCCGGCCTATTTACGCACGCACCCGATCACCAGCGAGCGCATTGCCGACATGGAGAACCGGGCGCACGAATTCGCCTTCCGGCAGATTCCGGACAGCCTGGAATTCCAGCTGGTCAAGGCGAAGCTCAAGGCCGATCAGGGCTCGCCGCAGGAGGCCGTCGCCGCCTTCGAGGACCAGTTGAAGACGCGCCGTTTCTCAAGCGAGCCGGGCGTGCACTACGGTCTCGCCGCGTCATTCGCGCGCGCGCACGACTTCAAGAGCGCCGAATCGGAGCTGGCGGCGCTGCATCGCCTGATCGGCGCGCACCCGATGGCCGAACTGCTCGCCGCCCGCATCAAGGCGGGAGAAGGGGACGCGAAGGCGGCCCGCGATATCGTCGCCGCGTCCGCGAAGCAACACCCCAACTACCAGCCGTTGAGGTACGCGCAGGTCGATTATCAGCAGTCCCTCGGCGAGCATGCGCAGGCGCTTGCGGCGCTCGGAGAGCTGATCAAGATCTATCCGAAGGACGCAAAGCTCTTCGATCTTCAGGCGAAATCCTACGCCGCAACGGGCAAACGGCTGCTGCAGCACCAGGCGCTGGGCGAAGCCTACGTTCTGCAGGGTGCGCTGCCCGCCGCGATCGAGCAGTTCCAGCTCGCGCAGCGAAGCGGGGACGGCGATTTCTACCAGCTGTCCAGCGTCGAGGCGCGACTGAGGGAGCTTCGCGTTCGGCAGGCCGAAGAATCGAAGAGCGAGGCAAAGCGCTGACGCGCGCGCCGGCTGCGACAGGCCGGCGGAATTGCGCGATCAGTCCTGCGGATCGGGAATCAGGCCCTGCCGCTGGTAGACCGGCCGGACCGCCTGTGCCCAGCGCTTCAGACCGGCCGCAAAGGCCACGCCCGCCGCCGCCTCCAGGATGCCGCACGCCGTTATCGTCAGCGGCGCGCCGATGAATTCCGCGATCGCGCCGGCGACGAAGCTGCCCAGCGGCCCGATACCGAGGAGAACCATGACGTAGATGCTGATCACGCGCGCGCGCTTGTCCTCGTCGGCAACGGTCTGCAGGATGGTGTTGCAGGAGGCGATCGTCGCGATCAGTCCGAATCCGAACACGGCGAGCAGGGGCAGGCCGACCCAAAGCGTGCGCGACAGCGAGAACGCAGACAGCGCCGTCCCGGCGACGATCGTCGACGCCGCGACCACGCGTCCCAGCCCGCGCACGGAACCGCGTGTGGCCAGCAGGACGGTCGCGGTGACGGCCCCCAGGCCGACCGAGCCGATCAGAAAACCGAGCGTGCGCGAATCGCCCGAGAACACCTCCTTGGCGAAAATCGGCATCAGCGTCGACCACGGCGAGGTGAACAGGCCGACCGCTCCCAGCAGCAGCAGGATGCGGCGCGTGCCGAGAAAGCCGAACGAATACGCAAAGCCGCTCTTCAATTCGTGGATCAATGCGCCCTTTTCGCCGGCCGGGGGGCGCGCAGCGACGCGGATGAGCGCATAGGCGGCGACGACCACGACGTACGAGAGGCCATTGGCGAGAAAGCACCAGGCCTCGCCCGCCTCGGCAAGAACGATTCCGGCGATCGAAGGGCCGATGAAGCGCGCTGCGTGGAACTGCATCGAATTCAGCGCGATTGCGTTCGGCAGGTCCTGCCTGCTCTGGATCATCTCGATCAGGAACGCCTGCCGGGTCGGCGTCTCGACGGCGTTGATGGCGCCGAGAAGGCACGATATCGCGATGAGATGGAAAGGCGTGATCTCGCCGCGGAAAGTGAGCAGCGCGAGCGCGAAAGCCTGCAGCGCAGCGAGCGACTGGATGCCGATCAGCAGCCGCCTTCGATCGATGCGGTCGGCCAAGACCCCGGCAAGCGGCGAGACGAACAGCATCGGCAGCTGCTGAACGCTGGCCGCGACGCCGAGCAGGAGCGCCGAGCCTGTCAGCCGATAGATCAGCCAGCTCGTGGCGACGGTCTGCATCCACGATCCCACGATGGACAGGAACTGTCCGACGAAGAACGTCCGGAAGGCGCGGTGCCGCAGGGCGCGAAACGCCGTGGCCATGGGTGCGCCTGGCGATCGCGCCGGGCTATGCCTGCGCGTCGAGCCTGGCGAGCTGAGGCCTGAGCTTTTCCAGCGTTGCGCCGAAGGCCGCGATGCGCTCGCGCTCCTGGGCCACCACGGCGACTGGGGCGCGCTCGACGAAGCTCGGATTGGCGAGCTTGGCGCTCGCCTTCGCCAACTCGCCTTCCAGTCGGGTGATCTCCTTCTTCAGCCGCTCGCGCTCCGCGCCGAGATCCACTTCGATGTGCAGCATCAGGCGCGCCTCGCCCGCCACCGCGACCGGGGCGTCGGCCTGCGGAAACGCGGCCACCACGGAAGCGTCCGAGAGCTTCGCAAGCGACTTCATGTACGGGAATACGCCTTCCAGCGCCTGCCGGTCGCCGATGGCGAGCAGCGGTATGCGCTGCGCCGGGGACAGGCCCATCTCGCCTCGCAAGGTGCGGACCTGCTCGACCATCGCCTTGAGCTGGGCCATCCTCGCCTCCGCCGCCTCGTCGATCCGCTCGGCCTGCGTCTGCGGATAGGGCTGGATCATGAGGCTGGTCGCTTCTTCCTCCCTGCGCTTCCCGGCGAGTACGGAAACCCTTTGCCAGAGCTCCTCGGTGATGAAGGGGATCACGGGGTGCGCGAGCCGCAGCGTCGCCTCCAGCACCCGCACCAGCGTGCGCCGCGTTCCGCGCTGCAGGGCGGCTTGCCCTTGGGCGGCGGCGTCCCGGGCGAGCTGCACCTTGGCGAGCTCGAGGTACCAGTCGCAGTATTCGTCCCAGACGAAGCGGTAGATCGCGCTCGCGACGTTGTCGAAGCGGTACTCGGCGAATCCGCGCTCGACTTCCGACTCGGTGCGCTGGAGCCGGCTGATGATCCAGCGGTCGACGAAAGACAGCTCGACGGGCAGCGTCTCATCCAGCCCGCAATCCCGGCCCTCGGTGTTCATGAGCACGAAGCGCGTGGCATTCCACAGCTTGTTGCAGAAGTTGCGGTAGCCCTCGCAGCGGTTCAGGTCGAAGTTGAGGGTGCGCGCGAAGCTCGCGAGCGACGTGAAGGTGAAGCGCAGCGCGTCCGCGCCGAACGGCTGGATGCCGTTCGGGAAATTCCTGCGCACGTACTTCTCGATCTTCGACTTGTGGTCGGCGCGAAGAAGCCCGACCGTGGATTTTTCGAGCAGGGCCTCGAGCGTAACGCCGTCGATGAGGTCCAGCGGATCCAGCGTGTTTCCCTTCGACTTGGACATCTTCTGCCCTTCCGCGTCGCGCACCAGGGCGTTGATGTAGACGTGGCGGAAGGGGACCTTGCCGGTGAAGTGCAG
>Ga0082335_1007061_pt1 | contig 13907 bp, 10 predicted proteins | sample Subgrocontami58m_FD_72375 | JGI IMG/M metagenome (GOLD analysis project Ga0082335, IMG submission 72375) | Subsurface groundwater microbial communities from S. Glens Falls, New York, USA - GMW37 contaminated, 5.8 m (SPADES assembly) (version 2) ...
AGCGGCGCGGTGGTGGCGAAATTGCGCACCATCAGCTTCTTGTGCGCCCACAGGAACTGCTTGAGCTCCACCATCTCTTCGAAGGCGAGGTCGAACGAGTGATTGATCAGCACGTCGCACGCCGCCAGGGCCGCCTTGACCACCGGCGGCAAGCGCCATGCATGCGGCTTCGCCTTCTCGTCGATCCAGAGCACCGATGCGTTGGCGCCGCGATCGCGCACCGCCGCCTGAATCCATGCGATGGCCGTCTCATCGACCAGGTTGTCGCCCCCGTGCAGCCCGTCGAAATGCGCGAGCAGCACGACTTCCTGGCCCGCCTCGATCTTCGCGCAGTGGTCGAGCAGGTCAGCCACCGCGACGGCGGCACCCTCTGGAATACCCGGCATGTCGGTCGCCTCAGTCCTGTTTCGGTATTCTCGCACGGCTCACCGTTCGCAATCGGCGCTGAACGGCGCGCGTTTCTCGATTTCCCCGCAAGCCGGCTACGAGCTCAACTCAGCGCTCTCGCGATCAGGGAAGCGCCGCTTGCGACCAGCAGCAGCGCCACCAGGCGCATCAGCAGCTCGCGCGAGATGCGCCGGAACAGGCGCGAGGCGAGCTTCAGGGCGAGCAGCGCCGCGGGCACCACTGCGGCCGCGGCAAGCAGCACGTCGGTCCGCAGCAACAGCCCGGCCGCGACGAGCGCGACGACGCGAATCCCGATGCTGAACACGGAAGTCAGGCTGAGCGTCGAGCGGTACTGCTCCTTGGTCAAGCCGCGATTGGCGAGGTAGATGGCGTAGGGCGCGCCGCCGGCGCCGAAGAGCATTCCGAGGACCCCGCCGGCGAAACCCGCCAGGTACGCCCAGCGGGTGTCCAGCTTGCGCGGCGTGCCGCGCTGCACGAGGCTCCACAGGCCGAACAGCAGCACGAAGCAGCCCAGCGCGGCCATGCTCGCGTCGCGCGGCAGGTTCACGAGCAGCGTGGTGCCGAGCACGATGCCCACAGCGATGAAGGGGACGATGCGCGCGACCTCGGCGTTCACGCGATGCGGCGTGCCCTCCCAGGCAACGCGCAGCGCATTGGACAGGTCCATCAGCGCGAACACCGCGAGCGCGTACGGCAGCGGCACGAAGTGCGTGGCGAGCGGGATGGTCACCAGCGCCGAGCCGAAACCGGTGATGCCGTAGATCGTCGCGCCGAGGAAGCCGATCGGCACGAGGACCAGGAGCGCCGGCAGGCCTTCCAGCACGGTCAGGAACAGACCACCTGTTCAGGAGGTGGTCTGTCCCCTGTTTCTTTGCTGGATCGCCCTCCAGACTTTCTCCGGCGTCAGGGGCAGATCGTAGATGCGCACGCCGATGGCGTCGTAAATGGCGTTCGCGTAGCAGCCCATGGTGGGCAGCGTGGCGCCTTCGCCCACTTCCTTGGCGCCCCACGGCCCCGTGGACTCGTAGCTGTCAACCAGCTGCGAGTGCATCCGGGGCACGTCGAGCGATGTCGGCACGCGGTATTCGGCCAGATTGGCGTTGAGCGGGCGGCCCTTGTCGTCGAACAGGGCCTCCTCGTACATCGCCTCTCCCATGCCCATGAACAGGGCGCCTTCGATCTGCGCGCCCAGGAGATCCGGGTTGATCACCGTACCGGAGTCGTGCACGTCCCAGACATCGGTGACCATGACCTGCCCGGTGTCCTCGTCGACTTTCACCTGGCTCACCTGGGCGGCAAAGCTGTAGGCCGGGGAAGTCCCGACGGGAGCGCCCTTGAACTTGCCCCCCAGTTTCGGCGGGGTGTAGCTGCCTTTGCCCACCAGCGGTCCCTTGCGAACGAAGCATTCGCTCGCGACGTTCGCGAACGGCAAGCTCTTCTCCGGGATGCCCTTGAGGAAGACCGTACCCGCATCGATGTCCAGGTCAGCGGGGCTGCACTCGAGCATCTCGCTCGCCAGCCCGATCACCTGACGCCGAATGTCCTCGCCGGCCTGCTTCACCGCGAGGCCGGCCATGAATGTCTGGCGGCTGGAGTAGGCGCCGAAATCGTGCGGCGTCGTCTCGGTATCGGCGGCCACGACGCGCATGTCCTCGAAGTTGATGCCGATGGCTTCAGCCGCCATCTGCGCAAGTATGGTGTCGGACCCCTGGCCGATATCGACGGCCCCGATGTACAGCGTGGCGGCTTCGCCCTGCTCGCTGACCTTGATGACCGCAGCCGAGTGCGGCATCTTGGTGCGGTAGATGGGATAACCGGCGCCGGTGACGAAGGCGCCGCAGCCGACGCCGATACCCTCTCCCGGCGGCAGTTTGCCCTTCTTGGCTTCCCAGCCCGACACGGCCCTCGCCTTGTCCAGGCATGCCGTGAACTCGCAGGAGTTGATCTTCAGATCGTTGAGCGTCGTGGTGTCCGGCTTGCGCGCGTTGACCTTGCGTATCTCGATGGGGTCGATGCCCAGGTCCTTGGCGATCATGTCCAGATGGCTCTCGAACGCGAAGCGCGGCTGCGGCACGCCGTGGCCGCGCTGCGCGGCACAGGACGGAAGGTTCGTGTGCACGCGGAAGCAATCGAACCTGAAGTGGTCGAAATCGTAGACGATCGGCAGCATCGATCCCGCGTAGTACGCCGAGGCGATGCCGAGGCTCGTGTACGACCCGCCGTCGAGAATGAACTTGCCGTGCACCCCGAGGATCTTGCCTTCCTTGGTCACGCCGGTGGTCAGCTCGATGTACTGCGGATGCCTCCCGCGGTTGTGCAGGAACACCTCCTTGCGGTCGAAGATCATCTTCACCGGGCGGCCGGTCTTCATCGCCAGCGCGGTGCCGACGTACTCGGTCGCCGACGGCTCCAGCTTGCCGCCGAATCCGCCGCCGACGAAGGCCTTTATCACCCGCACGTCGCCCATCTTCAGGCCGAACACGCGCGATACGTGGTACTGGACGTAATGCGGCGATTGGGTGCCGGTCCACAGGGTGAGCTTTCCGTTGTCCCATTGGGCGATTGCCGCGTGAGGCTCCATTGCGGCGTGGTTGGCGCGGTTCCCGCGGAAGCGATCGGTGCGCACGTGGTAGGCATCCTTGAATGCCTTGTCCACGTCGCCGAAGTCCTGGTGTATCTCGACGCTGATGTTGCGCTCGTACTCGGGGTGTACCCGGGGCTGACCTTCATCCATCGCCTTGAGCGGATCCAGGACCGCCGGCAGCACTTCGTACTCGACCTCGATCAGGCCCAGCGCCCGGACTGCGGTCTCCTCGTCGAGCGCGGCAACAGCCGCAACCTTGTCCCCGACCTGTATCACCTTGTCGATGGCGAAGACGGTCTCGTCGTAGCGCGCCGGGGAAATGCCGTAGACGGTCGAAGGAACGTCCTTCGCCGTGATGACCGCCATGACGCCCGGGAGTTGCTCGGCCCGCGAGGTGTCGATGGAGAGGATGCGGGCATGCGCGTGCGGACTGCGCAGGATCTTGCCGAAAAGCATGCCCGGCATCTTCAAGTCGCCGGTGTACTTGGCGCGGCCCGTGACCTTGTCCCGGGCGTCGATCTTGGGGAAGCTCTTTCCGATTACCGAGTGCGGCCTGGTCTCGTTCATCGCTCACTGTCCTTGCCGGGTGGGGACGTCCGCCGCAGCCAGAACCGCCTTGACGATCCTGACGTAGCCGGTGCAGCGACAGAGGTTTCCGGCGATGGCCTCGCGGACTTCGCCTTCGGTGGGATGCGGATTGCGCGAGAGCAGCGCTTTGGCCGAAAGAATCATGCCCGGGGTGCAATAGCCGCACTGCACGGCAGCCTGATTGATGAACGCCTCCTGGACGCGATCCAGTTTGCCGTTCTGCTCCACGCCTTCGATGGTCGTGATACTGTGCCCGTCGGCCTCGACGGCAAGGACGAGGCAGGAATCGACGGGCTTGCCGTCGATGAGCACGGTGCATGCGCCGCAGTCGCCCAGCTCGCAGCCTTTCTTCGTCCCCGTGTGGTCGAGCGTCTCGCGCAGCAGATCCAGCAGCGTCGTGTTGGCCTTGACGAGCTCGGTCCGCTCCGCGCCGTTGACGGTCAAGGTCACGACGTGATGCTTGGTTTTCCTGATCGGCATATCCATGGAGGGTCTCCCGGCACGCCTACGCGTGACCGTTTTCGAAAGCGGCCTTCAACGACCGCCGGGTCAGAACGTCGACGAGGTTGCGCCGGTACTCGATGCTGCCCCGGATATCGTCGATGGGTTTGGCTTCGGCCCCGGCAGCCTTGCCTGCCTCGGCGATCAACTCCGGACTGATCCTCGCGCCGCGCAGGATTCTCTCGGCCTCGCGCGAGCGCATCGGCGTCGGGGCGACGGCGCCCAGGACGACGCGCGCGTCGCTGCAGACGCCTTCGATCGCCGTCACGCTGCAGGCGACGCCGGACACGGCAATCGATCCCGCGCGGCGCAGGCCGAACCGCTTGTAGTTGCTGCCAGTCGCAGGCTGATCCGGGATGACGATGTCGGCCAGGATCTCGCCCTTTTCGAGCACGGTCCTGCCGGGTCCGACGAAGAAGTCCTCGAGCGCAACCGTTCTCTCGCGCGCCGGACCCGCGATCCGCACTCTGGCATCGAGCGCAATCAGGATGGGGGGCATGTCGGCCGAGGGGACGGCGTTCACGAGGTTGCCCCCCACGGTGCCGACGTTCCTGATCTGATGTGCCGCCATGGAATGCGCCGCCTCGCACACGGAGCGGTACTTTTCCATCAGCACGCTGCTGTTCATCACTTCGCTGTGGGTTGCCCGCGCCCCGATGACGACCGCACCGATGCTCGCGTCGTAGCGTATCGGTTTCAGACCGTCCAGGTTCTTCAGCGATACGAGCACCGACGGCTTTGTCCGGCCGTCCTTCATCTTCACCAGCAGGTCGCTGCCGCCTGCCAGCACCTGGGCATCCTCGCCGTGCTCGAGGAGCATGGCACAAGCCTGCTGCAGGTCTTGCGGCGCCAGATATTCGAACTCGGGTATGATCATCGGCGGGCTCCCTCCCTTGGCAAGCGCTACCGATTTACCACGCAGGCAGGGGCCCAGCAAGGCTGCAGATCACATCCCGCGCGCGGTGACCGAGTCGCCGCACGGCGTCAATCCAGTGCCTGCTCCAATACGCGCGCGACATGGATCGCGTTTCGCTCCCCCTGCGGGGACGGGCCTGCCCGGCTGCCGTCGGCGATCTGGTGCCGGCAACTGGTTCCGTCGGCGACGACGAGCGTGTCGGGGCCGGCCGCGCGCACCGCGGGCAGCAGCGCGGCCTCGGCCATTTTCATCGACACCTCGTAGTGCGAGGCCTCGTAGCCGAAGGCCCCCGCCATGCCGCAGCAGGAGGACTCGATCGTTTCCACTGCCAGCCCCGGCACCAGCGAAAGCGCCTTCTGCACCGCCGGCATGGCGCCGAAGGCCTTCTGGTGGCAGTGGCCGTGCACGAGCGCGCGCTGGTGCCCGATCGACTTGAGCGGCAGCTTCAGGCGCCCCGCCTCGTGCTCCGATGCGAGGAACTCCTCGAACAGCATCGCGCGCGCGGCGAGCGCTTCGGTCTGAGAGCCGGGGAGCAGCGCCGGGAATTCGTCGCGCAGCGTGTACAGGCACGAAGGCTCCAGACCGACCACGGGCACGGAGCGCGCGACGAAGATCTTGAGCGCAGCGAGCATGCGCTGCGCCTCCGCCTTCGCCTCTTCCACCATGCCTTTCGAGAGAAACGTGCGCCCGCAGCACAGCGGCTTGCCGCCGTCCTTCGGGCGCGCGATGTGCACGGTGTAGCCCGCGGCCTGCAGCACGCGCAGCGCCGCATGCGCGTTCTCGGGCTCGTGGTAGTTGTTGAAGCAGTCGACGAAGAGGACGACTTCCTTACCCCCCTGCGGCTGCGCCGCACCCCCCCTTGGCAGGGGGGGAATGGAGCCGAGGAACGTGTCGCGGCGCCAGCGCGGCAGCGAACGCTTCGCCGAGAGGCCGAGCAGCCGCTCGCTCAAGGCGGCGAGGCCGGGCACGCGGTCGCGCAGGTTGAAGAGCGGCGCGAGGCGCGCCGCGAGCGGCGCATAGCGGGGCAGGTAGGCGACCAGCCGGTCGGCGAGCGAGTAGCCGTGGCGCTTGTGATAGTGGTGCAGGAACTCGACCTTCATGCGCGCCATGTCCACGCCCGTCGGGCACTCGCGCCTGCAGCCCTTGCAGGACACGCACAGGTCCATCGCCTCGCGCAGCGCCTCCGAGGCGAGCGCGTCCGGGCCGAGTTGTCCCGAGAGCGCGAGGCGCAGCGTGTTGGCGCGGCCGCGCGTGAGATGCTGCTCGTCGCCGGTGGCGCGAAACGACGGGCACATGGCGCCGGCGTCGAACTTGCGGCAATGGCCGTTGTTGTTGCACATTTCCACCGCGGCCGCGAAGCCGCCCCCGCGGCCCCCCGGGCCGGTCTCGAACTGGCTCCAGTCGAGTGCGGTGTCAAGGGGCAGCGGCGCGTAGCCGGGCTTGAAGCGGAACAGCGTGCGCTCGTCCTGCTTCGGCGGGCGCACGATCTTGCCCGGATTCATCAGGCCCTTCGGATCGAACAGGGCCTTCACCTCGCCGAGCGCCGCGGTGAGTCGTTCGCCGATGATGGGCGCTATCCACTCGGAGCGCACCAGGCCGTCGCCGTGCTCGCCCGAATAGGCGCCCTTGTACTCGCGCACCAGCGCGCAGGCCTCCTCGGCGATGGCGCGCATTTTCTGCGCGCCGTCGGACTTCATGTTGAGCACCGGGCGCACGTGCAGCGTGCCCACCGACGCGTGCGCGTACCAGGTGCCGCGCGTGCCGTGGCGCTCGAACACTTCGGTGAGGCGCCGCGTGTATTCGGCGAGGTGCTCCAGCGGCACCGCGCAGTCCTCGATGAACGACACCGGCTTGCCGTCGCCCTTCATCGACATCATGATGTTCAGGCCCGCCTTCCTCACTTCCCAGGTGTCGCGCTGCAGGCCGGGGTCGGCGATCTCGACCACGCTGTCCGGGAGGCCGAGGTCGCCCATCAGCTCCGCGAGCTGCTTGAGCTTCGCGAGCTGCGCGTCGCGGTCCTCGCCCGCGAATTCGACCAGCAGGATCGCGTCGGGCTCGCCCGTCAGGAACCGGTCGACCGTGCCCCTGAACGCGGGGTTGCCGCGCGCGAGCTCGATCATGGTGCGATCGACCAGCTCGACCGCGGCGGGATCGAGCTTGACGATGTGCTGCGGTGCCTGCATCGCCGCGTAGAAAGTCGGGAAGTGGCACACGCCGAGCGCCTTGTGGCGCGGCAGCGGCGAGAGCTTCAAGTGGATGCGCCGCGACCAGGCGAGCGTGCCCTCGGAGCCGACCAGCAGGTGCGCCAGGTTGTGCGGCGCATACGGCCGCACCATGTCGAGGTTGTAGCCCTGCACCCGGCGCATCACCTTGGGCCAGCGGGTCTCGATTTCGTCCGACTCCCGCTCGACGATGGAATGGATGCGCCCGACCAGCTCGCGATAGGCTGCGGGCGCCGAATCCAGCCCTGCGCTCGGGCCGAAGTGGAATTCGGACCCGCCGGCGAGCAGCGCGTCGATGCCAAGCACGTTGTGCACCATGTTGCCGTAGCGGATCGAGCGCGAGCCGCAGGAGTTGTTGCCCGCCATGCCGCCCAGGGTCGCCTGCGCCGAGGTGGACACGTCCACCGGGAACCACAGCCCGTGGGCCTTCAGCCGCGCGTTGAGGTGGTCGAGCACGAGGCCCGGCTCGACCACCGCGACGCGCTTCCCGGCGTCGAGCTCGATCACCTGGTTCAGGTACTTCGAATCGTCGATCACCAGCGCCGCGCCGACGGTCTGGCCGCACTGCGAGGTGCCCGCGCCGCGCGGCAGGATCGGAATGCCCTCCTCGGCCGCGATCTGCATGGCGATCTTGGCGTCCTGCGCATTGCGCGGCACGACCACGCCGACGGGCTCGATCTGGTAGATCGAGGCGTCGGTCGAATAGCGCCCGCGGCTCGCCGCATCGAACAGCACCTCGCCCTCGATCTCGCGCTCGAGCCGGCGCGCGAGCGCGCCGTCGCCCACGCGCGGGTGGAACGAGACGGTGAAGGCACTGCGGGCGGTGGAATTCATACTGGCACTTGTGTGGTCATTCCGAGGAGCGCAGCGACGAGGAATCTGCTTTTGCGAGTCGACAGGCAACAGCAGATCCCTCGCTGCGCTCGGGATGACTCCGTTATCGGGATGACTCCGTTATTCACGCGCCGTTCGCGGGCTGGGCCTCGCTCTCGGCCTTCAGCATGGTTTCCAGCAGCGTCTCCGGGTCCTGCGCGCCCGACAGGGAATAGCGCCGGTTGAAAATGAAGAACGGCACGCCATCGACGCCGAGGCCCCGCGCCTCCTCGTCCTCGCCCTGGACGCGTGCACGCGCCTCAGCGCTCGCGAGGCACTGCTCGACCTCTTCGCGCCCGAGCCCGGCGCCGCAGGCGATCTCCGCGAGCGTGTCGTTCGAAGTGAGGTCGCGGCCCTCGATGAAGTAGGCGTGAAACAGGGCCTCGACCACCGCGTCCTGCCTGCCGGCGTCCCCGGCGAGCGCGATCAGGCTGTGCGCGGCGAGCGTGTTCGGCTGGCGCACCACCTTGTCGAAGGCGAACGGGATGCCCACCTGGGCGCCGACGGCGCTGACGCGCGCGTAGATGTCCCCGGAGCGCTCGCCGAACTTGCGCTTCAGGTACTCGGCGCGATCCACGCCCGTCTCGGGCAGGCCGGGGTTGAGCTGGAAAGGATGCCAGGTGACCGCGGGCGCCTCGGCGGCGGGGTTCTGCTCGCGGTAGAGCGCGAGCGCGCGAGCGAGTTTTTTCTGGCCGATGAAGCACCAGGGGCACACGACATCCGAAATCACGTCGATCTGCAGCGCCATGGCCATTCCTCCCCGGATTCGTACGTATGCGTCAATGCGCAATCATAACCCGGAGCCCGCGGCGCAGCCCTCCCGGGCAGCCGGCAAGTTGTGAGGCCGCCGCCTTTGCATTAAGGTAGCGCTTCTTCCCCGAAGGATTGCGCCATGGCTTACCGCAGCGGCCGACACTTCCTCCAGATTCCCGGTCCGACCAACGTCCCCGACCGCGTGCTACGCGCGATCGACATGCCGACCATCGACCATCGCGGCCCCGAGTTCGGCAGGATGGGCCTGGAGATCCTCGCCGGGCTGCGCGAGGTCTTCCAGACGAAACAACAGGTGGTCATCTATCCCGCCTCCGGCACCGGCGCCTGGGAAGCGGCGCTCGCGAACACGCTCTCCCCCGGGGACCGCGTGCTCATGTTCGAGACCGGCCAGTTCGCCACGCTCTGGTCGAAGATGGCGGGCCGCCTCGGCCTGAAGGTGGAGATCGTCCCGACCGACTGGCGCCACGGCGTCGACCCGGCGCAGGTCGAGGCGAAGCTGAAAGAAGACCGCGAACACGCGATTCGCGCGGTGTGCGTGGTGCACAACGAGACCTCGACCGGGGTCACCAGCCGCATCGCTGCGGTGCGCGCCGCCATCGACAGTGCCGGCCATCCCGCGCTGTACATGGTGGACACGATCTCCTCGCTCGCCTCGATCGACTACCGTCACGACGAATGGGGCGTGGACGTCACCGTGGCCGGATCGCAGAAGGGGCTGATGCTGCCCCCGGGCCTGTCGTTCAACTGCGTGGGCGAAAAGGCGCTCGCCGCGTCGAAGACCGCGAAACTTCCGAAGTCCTACTGGAGCTGGGAGGAGATGCTCGCCTCGAACAAGTCGGGCTTCTTCCCCTACACGCCCGCGACCAACCTGCTCTACGGCCTGCGCGAGGCCCTGGCCATGCTGCGCGAGGAGGGCCTGCAGAACGTGTTCGCGCGCCACGCCCGCCACGCCGAAGCCACGCGCCGCGCGGTGCGCGCCTGGGGGCTGGAAGTCCTGTGCGCCAACCCGGCCGAATACAGCAACTCGCTCACCGCGGTGCTGATGCCGCAGGGCCACGACGCCGACCGGCTGCGCAAGACCATCCTGGAGGCCTACGACATGTCCCTGGGAACGGGCCTCGGCAAGCTCGCCGGCAAGATATTCCGCATCGGCCACCTGGGCGATTTCAACGACCTCTCGCTCGCGGGAACGCTCGCGGGCGTGGAGATGGGGCTCGCGCTCGCCTCCGTGCCGCACCAGAAGGGCGGCGTGCAGGCGGCGCTGGATTACCTCGGCGAGTGCGCGCGCTCGGGCGACGCGCGCAAGGCGGCCTGAGGCGACACGATTCACGAGGAGGAGGAGAAACCATGCAACTGAAAAAATGGCTGTGCCCGGCGGTGCTCGCCGCCCTGGTCTGTGGCAACGCGTTTGCCCAGGTGGAAATCAAGTTCGGCCACGTCGGCGAGCCGGGTTCGCTGTTCGCGGCCTCGGCCGAGGAATTCGCCAAGCGTGCGAACGCCAGGCTCGCCGGCAAGGTGAAGGTCGTGGTGTTCGGCTCGAGCCAACTGGGCGGGGACCGCGAGCTGTTGCAGAAGGTGAAGCTGGGCACGGTGGACATGGCGCTGCCTTCGACGGTGATGTCCTCGGAGGTCGACCTGTTCGGCATGTTCGAGATGCCCTATCTCGTCAAGGACCGCGCCCACATGCAGCGCATCGAGAAGGACATCGTCTGGCCGCGCATGGCACCCGAAGCCGAGAAGAAGGGCCTCAAGATCATCGCGGTGTGGGAGAACGGCTACCGCCACATCACCAATTCGAAGCGGCCGATCCGCATGCCGGCGGACCTGAAGGGCATCAAGCTGCGCGTGCCCGAGGGCAAGTGGCGCGTGCGCATGTTCCAGGACTACGGCGCCAATCCCTCGCCGATGAAGTTCTCCGAGGTGTTTACCGCGCTGCAGACCGGCGTGATGGACGGCCAGGAGAACCCGTTCACGCAGATCTACAGCGCCAAGTTCCAGGAAGTGCAGAAATACCTTTCGCTCTCCGGGCACGTGTACACCCCGGCCTACGTCACGGTGGGGGTGAAGAAGTGGGCGGGCCTGCCCCCGGACGTCAGGCAGGCGCTCGAGGCGATCGCGAAGGAGACGCAGGCCTTCGTCTACCAGACCGCCGAGAAGGAAGACAACGACCTGCTCGGCAAGCTGAAGGCGGGCGGGATCACCGTCAACACCGTGGACAAGGACGCTTTCATCGCCGCGAGCAAGGCGATCTACGACGACTTCGGCAAGGCGGTGCCCGGCGCGAAGGAAGCGATCGAGAAGGCGATTGCGCTCGGAAAATAAGCGGCGCCCGGGGAGGAGGATGGGCATCCGCGCGCTGCGCTCGGCCTACGAGCGGCTTCTGGAATGGATCGTCATCGCGCTGATGGCGGTGCTTGCGGCGGAGGTCACCCTTGGCGTGGTGTTCCGCACCATCGGCATGTCGCTCTCGTGGTATGACGAGGTGGCCTCCGTCCTGCTCGCCTGGCTCACCTTCTACGGCGCCGCGCTCGGCGCGTTGAAGCGCGCGCACATCGGCTTTCCCGGCCTCGTGACCTCGATGCCGCCCGCGTGGCGGGTCGCGTTCGTCGTCCTCGCCGAGCTGCTGGTGATCGCGTTCTTCATCCTGCTCGGCTGGGTCGGCTACAAGGTGCTGGAAGTGCTCGGCAGCGACGGCCTGGTCAGCCTGCCCTGGGTGTCGGTCGCGGTGACCCAGTCGGTGATTCCCATCAGCGCGGCGCTATTCGTCGTGGCCGAGGCGTTCAACCTGCCGCAAGTGATTCGCGAGGCGATGACCGGCTCCCGGTCGCAGGCGAGCGACCTGGCGGAAATGACGCACTAGTTTCCTATCACCCACGTGCTGACAAAATTGGCGAGGATCTTGAATTTACATGAGTCTCGCGATTTTGCGCAGTTGCGAAACTGCAACTGCGCAAAATCGCGAGAGTTGGGATGGCACATCATGGCAAGCTGTCCGGTTCCGGCGATGACGGCGTAGCGCGCATGGCGATCCTGCTGCTTTTCGCCTGCGTGCTCGCGCTGGTGCTGATCAACGTGCCCATCGCGGTGGCGCTGGGCATCGTCGCGGTGGGCGCGCTGGTCGCGGCGCAGGGCCTGGACACGCTGCCGAACGTCGCCATCGTGATCTACAACGGCGCGACCAACTTCCCGCTGCTCGCCATCCCGCTGTTCATCCTCGCGGGCTCGATCATGAACGCCTCGGGCATTTCGCAGCGGCTGATCGCGTTCGCCTCGGCGCTGCTCGGCTGGATCCGCGGCGGGCTGTCGATCGTGAGCGTGGGAACGTCGCTGTTCTTCGCCGAGATCTCGGGTTCGGCGGTCGCCGACGTCGCGGCGCTCGGCTCGGTGCTGATCCCGGCGATGAAGAGCCGCGGCTATTCCAAGGAGTTCGCCGCCGCGGTGATGTCCTCGGCGGCGACCCTGGCGGTGATCATCCCGCCCTCGATCCCGATGGTGCTCTACGCGGTCATGGCCGACACCTCGGTGGTGCAGTTGTTCGTCGCCGGGATCGTTCCGGGCATCCTCGGCGGCCTGGGACTGATGGGGATGGCCTACTGGTTCGCCCGGCGCTACAACTTCCCTGTGGAAGAGTCGTTCCGCTGGTCGCGCGTTCGCCAGACCTTCCGCGAGGCCTTCTGGGCCTTCTTCCTGCCGGTGATCATCCTGGGCTCGATCTTCGGCGGCGTCGTCACCGCCACCGAGGGCGCGGCGATGGCGGTGGTGGCGGCGCTTTTCATCGGCGGCGTCGTCTACCGCGAGCTCGACCGGGCGCACCTCGTCGACGCGGTCATCGAGGGCGGCGTGCAGACCGCGGTGGTGATGCTGCTGGTCGCGACGAGCGCGCTGCTCGGGGTCTACCTCACCGAGGCGCAGGTGCCGCAGAAGCTCGCCGCCGGCATCATGGAAATGACCTCCAGCAAATGGGTGGTGCTGGCGATCCTCAACGTGCTGTTCCTGGTGCTGGGCCTGTTCCTGCATTCGGCGGCGGCTATCATCCTCACCGTGCCGGTGGTCATGCCGCTGGTGAAGAGCGTGGGCATCGATCCGGTCCACTTCGGGCTGATCGTCACCATCAACCTCGGCATCGGCCAGCAGACCCCGCCCGTGGCGAGCGTGCTCATGACCGCCTGCGCCATCGCCAAGGCCGACATCTGGGAGGTGACCAAGGTGAACGTCTGGTTCATCGCGGTCCTGGTCGCGGTGTTGCTGCTGGTGACCTACGTCCCGGTGACCGGCATGGGCCTGGTGGACCTGTTTTATCGATGACCTAGTCGGGGAAGCGCAGCCATGTCGGACACAGTGATCGTCACGCGCGAAGGCGTTATCGCCACCGTCGCGCTGAACAACCCCGAGCGCATGAACGCGCTCAGCCGCCCGATCTGGGAGCGCCTGGGCGCGGTGATGGCAGAGCTCTCGGCCGACGAGGACTTGCGCTGCGTGGTGCTGCGCGGCGCGGGCACCAAGGCCTTCGCCGCGGGCGCGGACATCGCCGAGTTCGAGCGCGAGCGCGCGAGCGTCGCGCAGGCGAAGGAGTACGGCCACGCGATCGAATTCACCATCCAGTCGCTCGCGAAATGCCGCCACCCGGTGGTGGCGATGATCCACGGCGCCTGCGTCGGCGGGGGCCTGGAGATCGCCTGCCTCGCCGACATGCGCATCTGCGGCGAATCGAGCCGCTTCGGCGTGCCGGTGAAGAACCTCGGCCTCGTGATGGCCTACGGCGAGCTGCGCGGGCTGATCGAGCTGTGCGGCAAGGCGGGGGCGCTGGAGATCGCGCTCGAGGGCCGCGTGTTCGGCGCCGCCGAGGCGCGCGCGATGGGCCTCGTGAACCGCGTCGTCCCCGACGACAAGGTCGAGGAGGAGGCCTACGCCACGGCGCGTCGCATCGCCGACGGCGCGCCGCTCGTGGCGCGCTGGCACAAGCGGTTCATCAACCGGCTGATGGAGGACCGCCCGCTCTCGGCCGAGGAATACGACGAGAGCTACACCTGCTTCGGCACCG
>Ga0082335_1007063_pt1 | contig 13905 bp, 15 predicted proteins | sample Subgrocontami58m_FD_72375 | JGI IMG/M metagenome (GOLD analysis project Ga0082335, IMG submission 72375) | Subsurface groundwater microbial communities from S. Glens Falls, New York, USA - GMW37 contaminated, 5.8 m (SPADES assembly) (version 2) ...
TACACGGAGAAATAATCCTCCCAGGCTCGTTTGTTGACGCGGCCGAGGGCATGGGACTGATTACGGCCATAGATCGTATCATCATAAGAAAAACCCTGTCCGCGCAGTCCCTGTTGCGAAAGCAGGGTAGAAACTACTCGTTCAGCATGAACCTGTCGGGCAAAGACCTTGATGATAAATCCCTCCTGGATTTCCTGCGGTCTGCAATAACGGAAACCGGGGCTGACCCAAAAAGTCTGATCTTCGAAATCACGGAGACTGCGGCAGTCCGCGATTTTGACAGGGCAGTCAAATTCATCGGAGAATTACGGTCAATTGGCTGCTGCTTCTCTCTGGACGACTTTGGCGTGGGTTTCACCTCCTTCAAATACCTCAAGGAAATGCAGGTGGATTATATCAAAATAGACGGCTCATTTATCAGGAAACTCAACGAGGATCAGACCGACCGGCTCTTTGTGCGGGCCATGGCAACCGTTGCAAGGGGCATGGGAGTTAAAACAATCGCCGAATTTGTTGAAAATAGTCATGTGATATCAATTCTCAGGGAATTCGGCGTTGATTATGGACAGGGTTACTTCATCGGCAAACCCGCCCCGAATATTTAAAAACTTGAATTTACCCACAGGCGCTGATAAAATTAACCCCGCGTATTTGCTGACATATTTATGTGGAATGTAGTATTGGTGGGCGACGCCCGCCCCGCGTTGACCTTTAAACTCCCCTCTAAAAAGAGGGGCCGGGGGTGTGTTGAGGAAATCTCTCTGCGGGTTCAAGTTTGCTACTTGAACCCCGTATTTTATATTTTCACTTTCACCCTTGATTAGCTACAACGTTGCCAGTCACATAGCTTATGAGTTGAGTTGGGTTGAGGAACGAAACCCAACATTTTTTTAATGTTACAAATGGTATCGTTGGGTTTCGCCTTGCTCAACCCAACCTGCTACTGCGAATTTGTTTTTCAATCCCCCAAGGGAGGGGGCTTACAGACACCCCTCTTGAGAGGGGCAGGGGTGTGTTTCTCAATAGCTTATCAAAAATAAATTGAATACCCGTTTTGTCATACATTTAACTGCCGTTGGTATCGTATCTGTTTCGCTGTTCCTGGGCGGCTGCGCCTTACAACCAAAGGTACCGGCGCAACTCGAAAGAGAAATCAAGACCATCGAAGGTCAAAAACCCGGCGCTGCTTATCAGCCTGCCGTTTCGGCCGCACCCCGCAAAAGCGGAATTTCCGGTGAAAAGACCACCCATATTGTAAAAAAGGGCGACACCCTGTGGCGCATATCGAAAAGCTACGGAGTGTCTGTCGAATCCATCCTGCGTGCAAATCAGATAGCAAACGTAAAAGACCTGAAGGTTGGGCAAAAACTGATTATATCCGCTCCGGGGAAATCCTCCGCCCCTTCTGCATCGTACTCAGCCAATAAGCAGACGAGCTACACGCCGGGGGGCATGTCTTCCAAGGGTTTTATCTGGCCGGTAAAGGGACAGGTCGTATCGCAATTCGGGGAGATGAAAAACGGCGTTAAAAACATGGGAATTTATATCATGCCACAACCGGGACAGAAAATAGTAGCCGCCAAAAAAGGCGCTGTCGAGGCCGTTACGGACGCAGATGACGGCGCCCACGTCATGGTAATCAAGCACGATGGAGGCGTCCGCACGATATACGGGTGCCACAGCAGTCCTATGGTGGGAGAAGGCAGTTACGTAGAGCAGGGACAGCCCATCGCAATCCTTGACCAAACGGGCGCTACCTCTGAAATCAATTTCAAAATATACGTGAAAGACAAACCTGTTAACCCCCTGGCTTATTTGCCGTAAACAACCTGCAAAGACGCAAAGAAGAAATGTAGGGCGAGGCTTTGGCCTTGCGTGTATTGTACGAAGGCAAACCTAAAGGTTTGCCCTACATGTCGCTGGTAAAAATATTTTTGCTAACGTACTTAGCGCCTTTGCGGTGAAATGAATGGAGTATCACTTATGCCAATATATGAATTTCAATGTGACCAGTGCAACACAAAATTTGATGAATACTTTCGAAGCTCGCGGGAACGGAAAAAGTTGTTTTGCCCGTCCTGCCAGGGAGACCGCATCCACAAGATATTTTCCTTGTTTGGCATGTCTGCCGGGAGCAGTGGAAGCGACGCCGCCTCTGGGGGCGGTTCCGGCAACTGCGGCACCTGCACAGCCCCAACGTGCACCGGATGCAGTTGATGTCATCGTTGCGATTTCTGATTTTGGATTTCAGGTTTTGAGCAAAATGCCGACCACACTTGTCCTCGACTGTGATCGGGGAAGGGATCGGCGCTACATTTTTTAAGGTAATCAAACAATGGAAAATCTCTGGGCGCCCTGGCGCATTGCCTATATCCAGGAACATCCAAAAGAAGACGGATGCTTTCTCTGTAACGCAGTCGGGGATAATCAGGACGAAAAACACCTCGTAATCCACAGAAGGAAGTCGTGCTTTTGCATCCTGAACAAATATCCATACAACAGCGGACATCTCATGGTTACGCCCAACGCGCACAAGGCGGACATCTCCGACCTGACGAGTCAGGAAATGCTGGAAATAATGGAACTGGCAAGGGACATGAAGGAACTCCTCACGAAAATAATGAAGCCGGAAGGTTTCAATCTCGGCGTCAACCTGGGAAAGTCTGCCGGCGCGGGACTTATCGGCCATTTCCACCTCCATATCGTGCCCCGCTGGAACGGCGACACAAACTTTATGCCGGTGGTTTCCGATATAAAGGTCATCCCGCAATCCCTGGAAGACCTTTACAAGGAATTCAAAAAACTGTAACAATTTAGCTTTTTGAAAAATGTAGCGCCGATCCCTTCCCCGATCACAGTCGAGGACAAGTGTGGTCGGCATTGGGCGGGGGATAAACCACCCGCGCTACGTATTCCGTTTTATGTTAGTTTTATATGAATGTACGGGTTTTTCAAAAAGCTAAATTGTTACAAAAAACTAACCTTATACAAAAAACACTTATGCTAACAAGCAAAGAAATCGAAAACAGGGAAGAACGGGAGCTTGCCCCCTATGCCATGAAAAGCAAGGATTCGAAAGGGAGGAAGTACCCGGAGGAAGAGCACCAGTACCGCAGTATTTACCAGAGAGACCGTGACCGCATTATCCACTCAACTGCCTTTCGACGGTTGGAATACAAGACACAGGTCTTTGTCAATCACGAAGGCGATTATTACCGGACCAGGCTGACCCACACCATCGAGGTCGCGCAGATCGCCCGGAGCATCGCCCGCGCCCTGAACCTCAACGAAGACATCGCAGAGGCCATTGCGCTCGCCCACGACCTGGGTCACACGCCCTTTGGACATTCGGGCGAGGATGCCTTAAAAAAACTGATGGCGGGACACGGGGGCTTTGAACACAATCTGCACGGACTGCGCGTCGTTGACATCCTTGAGCAAAAGTACCCGAATTTTCCCGGATTGAACCTGTCGTGGGAGCTCAAGGAATCCATTGTAAAACACACTTCGCCCTACGATCACACACCCATCACAACGGAATACAACGCCCACGAACGCCCCCTGCTGGAGGCGCAGATCGTGGACAAGGCCGACTCCATCGCCTACGACAACCACGACCTGGATGACAGCTTAAAAGCAGGACTTATTACCGACGAGGACTTGCAAACAGTTGACCTGTGGCGCGAAACGCAAAAAAAGGTAAAACAAAAATATGTAATTAGCGACCGCGGCATTTTAATCGCGCAGACGATCAGAACCCTGATAAACGTGGAAGTCACCGACCTGCTGGAAAACACCCTGTCCAGGCTTAAACGGGAAGGCATTACCACCGTTGCCGATGTGAGAAATCACCCGGAACTGCTCGTATCCTTTTCCCCGGCGCTGTCCGAACAGAAAAAGAAGCTTCAAAGGTTTCTATTCAAAAACGTGTATCAGCACTACCGGGTGGCGCGCATGTCAGACAAGGCAAAGCGGTTTCTGGAAGAACTTTTTCTGGCGTTTATCAACAATCCCAGGCAACTGCCCACTGAGTATCAGCGGTGGATAGAGGAGGCGGGTCTGTATCAGGCAGTCTGTGACTACATCGCCGGGATGACAGACCGATTTGCGCAGGATGAATACAAAAAGCTTTTTTATCCGTACGAAAGGGTATAGGAAGAGTCCACCACACCACGTACCTTGGCTGTTCATGGCAAACGGACAAGCGACCGAGTGTCCGGCATATAGTTGGACGACAAAAGTAAGCTGTCGAATCCCCATCCCCGAACGAGTCGGAAGAGACATGTCGGGCGAGGCTTTAGCCTTGCGTTTATTGCACAAAGGCAAACCGAAAGGTTTGCCCTACATTCCGCTGGTAAAAATATTTTCGCTCAAGGCTGGTTCAATCCTGCAGATTGAACCACATATTGTAATGCACTCTCTGCTTTAAACCCCTGCAATGAAACGTAATCATGCCACCGGCTACCTGTTTTGTAACCGAATTCCAACCTCGGCGAGGCGGCGGCCCAGGGCGCGGCAGATTGCGGCCTCCTGCGGGTCAATATCCCGCTTGCTGTCGGGTCCTGCGATATGGCCTGGTCCGTATGGAGAACCGCCCGCCTGCGTCGTGAACAGCTCTTTGACTGAATAAGGCACGCCCACGATAATCATCCCAAGATGCAACAGGGTGGCCATCATGGTGTGGATCGTCGTCTCCTGTCCTCCGTGAAGGCTTGCGGTAGAGACGAATACGCTGGCAGGCTTGCCTTCCAGTTTTCCCTCTAACCAGAGCGAGGTAAGCTGGTCTATTTGGTTTTTCAGTTGTGCGGATACATTTCCAAACCTTGTCGGCGTCCCGAAGGCGATGGCGTCCGCCTCCCTGAAGTCATCCAGCGTAACAAGGGGAACGCCTTTCTGCATCTGCCTTCCAGCCTTCATATCATCACGCGATTCGATAACGGATTGCGGGGTCAGTTCGGGGACTGTGCGGACAACCGGTTCTGCGCCTTTGACCTCCCCCACGCCCTCAGCCACGAGTTTTGCCATCTTGTAGACGTTGCCATACGTGCTGTAATAAACAATCAGCGCCTTCATAGCCTTTCTCCTTTCTTTAATATTTCTTGACCTTTACAGGATTTCTTATTAGTTTATTCGTAACAGTTTAGTTTCTTGAAAAATTCCTGCAACAGTGGATTATCGTACCTGTAGGGGTAATTCATGAATTACCCCTACATACGGTCACTAAGGCATTTTCTTCTCTGTGTGTTTTTAAAAAACTAAACTGTTACGGTTATTTTAATTGCTGCATTTGCTAAATCAAGGGAAATTAATCATGAAAGTGTCCGTTATTTTAGTCGGGGCAGGGCTTGGACTGCGCATGGGCGGGGCTGTAAAAAAGCCATTCCTGCAAGTTCATGGCAAACCCATATTCCTTCACACAATCGAGCGATTTGCCCGGAACGATGCAATCAGTGAAATCATCCTCGTTGTTGGCGAAAACGAGATAGACTCCTTACGTAACGCGTGGCAGCCGATCCTTGACACCTACGGGATCAAAAAGATTATCCCCGGCGGCAAGAGACGCCAGGACAGCGTGTACAACGGGCTTTGCCAGGTCAGCAGCGACGCAGAGATTGTTCTTATCCACGATATCGTGCGACCGTTGGTAAGAAAGGAACACATTGAAGCGGTTATCGCTAAAGTAAAAGAGTCCGGCGCCGCCATCCTTGCCGCGCCTATGAAGGCCACGGTCAAGGAGGTAGGAGACGCATTTCGCATCCAGAGAACGGTACCCCGGAATACCCTCTGGATGGCGCAGACGCCGCAGGGGTTCGAGTGCAAGCTGATTTTAAAGGTTTTTAGTCAGTTTAAGAACTCGGATATAGAATTCACGGACGACGCGCAGATGGCGGAAAAGGCGGGCTATCCGGTGTATATCGTGCCAGGCACGGACGATAATATCAAAATCACCACGCCGGAGGATATACGCCTTGCAGAGGCATTACTTGACGTTTAGGAATTTCAATGTAGGGGTTGAAAATCTTCAACCCCCACGAGTTGCCGGTTATGGCAGCCTGATTAAGCGTATTTCTGTATAACCCTGAGCCCTCTGAGGCGAAACTATTTTAGATATGCAACCATGAAAAAGATTATTGCTTCGATTATTGCCACTGCCTGTATATTCCCCTCTGCCTGCGCCACGCAGACGCATCGTATCTACCAGGAACACACCCACACGGAAGATACCGAGACGTTCGCTACGGAGATACTGCATCGTGAATTCGATACGACAAGGAGGGTGCTGCAGATACTCGAAAATGGAGCACATTGCCTTGAGAGCGGCGAGTCTGTTTCCAAGGAAACGTTCAACGAAATCATAGACGTCATCAACAGCTTTACCCACAAACGTCACCAGGAGCAGGAAGACTGGGCGCTGTTCCCGTTCCTGAAAGACGTACGGGGCGGTGAAAAGAAGGATTTTCTGGGGCAACTGCTGATGGAGCACGTTTCTGCGCGTGACGAGATGCGAAATCTGGCCGGTGCGGTTAACTATATTTATCTGGGTAAAAAGTCGAAAAAGAAGATTATAAAAATAGCCCGCAGGTATGTAAAATTTATGGAAAAGCACATTAACACGGAGGAAAAAGTCCTCTTCCCCTGGATAAATAAGGTGTTGACCCGTGACGAGCAGACGATATTGATTACAAAGTTTGAGACCATGGAGAAGGAGGACATCGAATCCGGTATCCACGAAAAATACACAGCCCTAATCGAAAAACTTGAGGAGCAACTTGGAATTTATTCCGAATAGAAGAAGGTTATTGGCGCATACCTCATACCAACCCCGCTCCCAAAGCCGCTGCTAATAAAAGCAGTAATACACCGACAATTATCTTGATCGTATTCAGGGTGATTTTCTTTATCAAACGCGAGCCAAGAAATGAACCAAGGAATGCGACCAGGATTGCGGCAGTAATCAGTCCAATGCCAACCTGATCCTTTAGCACGGTAAAATTTTTAGAAAAAAACGTGACCCCATAGACAATCAGTCTTGACACGTCAACCACTACGGCAGAAACAACCGACGTCCCGATAAACTTCTCCTTACCAAGCCCAGACCTGACCAAAAACGCGGAACGCAAGGCGCCCTGCTGTCCTGACAGCCCTCCGAAGAAACCTGAGAGCGCCCCGCCAAGGGGGATATATTTCATATCAAAAGAAAGTCCTTCAAGGCGCGGACTGAGTTCGAGAACTGCAAAAGCCCCGATAAGCACGGCAATCACCAGTTTTACCGTCGTAATGGAAAAAACACGCCCGGCAATCGCATATTCTACGATAGGCTGTACACCCGTGAAATAATTCAACAGCAGCGCCCCGATTACCGCTGTAACGGACGCAGGAGCGGCGAATCGCAACACGATCTTCATGTCTGCCTTCCTCCCTACCAGCGCCAGTTTGAAAAGGTTATTTGCCAGGTGAACAATGGCCGTTGCGCCCACTGCAACCTCCAGAGGAAAAAAGATGGCAAAGGCGGGCATGAGAAGCGTCCCTAGTCCAAAGCCTGAAAAGAGCGTTAAGGCGGAAACAACAAGCGCAACGGTACAAATAATCAAATAAACCATTTTTATGTCCTTCCCATTTTCAGAAACGTTGAGAAACGAAGGAGGATTTACGATTTCGGATTTATGGATTTGAAATTTAAAGGCAAATTTGAAATATATGTGGATATAACGGCCATGGAATCAGCGCCCTAACCGGTCGTATCCGTAATAAATTAAACCCCTGAGAACCCGAACTATTTATCATGCCCTTTCACAATCTCGTTGTACAATTCTTCCAGTTTTTCCTTTACCTCATCAAGCAGGTCTTCCCCCGCACGGGTAATTCTGTAGTATTTCCGCTGCTTGTGCTGCACCGTCCTGCACTCACAGGTCAAAAGACCCGATTCCTGCATCTTAGCCAATGTTGGGTAAAGGGTGCCGGGACTGAGTTTGTATCCATGCCGCTTGAGTTCCCTGATCAGGCCGATACCAAAGACCTCCTCATTTGCAGCGTGATAAAGGATGTGCAGTTTAATGAATGCAAGGTGGATGTCGCGCAGCATTGTTTTATCAATACCCATAGTTGTTATCGGCATACGATATCTTCCACCGATATATTAATCAAACAATTTTTTCGAGTCAGGGGGCGCAACATGAAAAATTTGTTTGTAATTATGGGTGGTTTTCACTTATGCTTTTACGAAGAACATGGATGGGATAACGATTCCATAGTGTAAAATAATTTTGTGATTATTCCGGAAAGTGAGGTTGTAGTACATGAAGAAATTATTTGCGGCCGTTGCAGTTTGCCTGTTAAACACATCAATTTACAGCTATGCTTACGCCCAGCAGGGGCAAAAGCTTACTGTCTCCGAAATTTTAGGGGAAAGGAAGGAGTTCTATTTCGACGACGACAAAAACGGCGACTTTCCGCGGGGATTTCAGAGCGCACTCACCGGCAATGGGGAGCCTTGTCGCTGGCAGGTAAAAAAGATTGAGAACTCGCCTTCAGCAGACAACGCGGTAGCACAGACCAAACCGGATGAAAGCGACAATCGCTTTCCCCTTCTGATCATAGAGGGTGTTTCTTATAAAAATGCCGTGGCATTCGTCAAGTTCAGGGCCCAGGGCGGAAAAGTAGACCAGGCAGGAGGCATCGTCTTCCGGTACAAGGACAATGGCAACTACTACGTCCTCAGGGCAAATGCGCTGGAGAATAACGTGCGGTTGTACAAGGTCGTAAATGGGAACAGGATTCAGATAGGCGGAAAAGACACAAAGGTTACTTCGAATGAATGGCATTTGCTCAAGGTCATCTATAAGGACGACAAAATTCAATGTTATTTTGAGAACACCAGGATATTCGAAGTCTCTGACGACACCTTTGACGTTGGAAGCATAGGACTCTGGACAAAGTCCGACTCATATACCCTGTTTGACGACTTTATAATCCAGGAGTCTAAGTAAGGATATAAAAATTAGGCCTTCGGCGACTTTTATCTGTTTAATACGTAGGGCAAGGCTTTAGCCTTGCAACTGTCAGAACACGCGCCAGGGATGGCAACCCTAAAGGGTCGCTCTACTGTTGCCCTTTGCGGGTTCAAGTTTGTAACTTGGACCTGGCGGTTTATGTATTTCCGGGCGTTGTGACTGTTCAACTGGGTGTCGCTTGTTCAAACTACAGGGTTCAGGTTGCAAACCTGAACCCGCCCGTTGGTAGGAGCCGTCTCCCGACGGCGATTGAGGGTACATGGCAGCGCATAAGCGCCCGATCGCCAACAGGAGTTGGCTCCTACCAAAAACATTGAAATTTCTGAACATTAAATTGGACATTCGGCCACTTTTTGTTGATGTAGAGCGAAGCGCCGCTTCGCTCGAACGAAGCAATCGCTTCGTTCTACAACACAACTTTGCGGGTTCAGGTTACAAACCTGAACCCGCCGGGTAGTCTCCTCGCACTACAGACACCACATGAAGAAGCATTTTCTTTCATTTGATGAATATAAGATACTTGTTGAACAGGCCCCCATAATGATATGGCGGGCAAATACCACAACCGCATGCGATTATTTCAACGAGAGATGGCTTGCCTTTACCGGTCGCACAATGGAACAGGAAATGGGAAACGGATGGGCAGACGGCGTACACCCTGACGACTTCAACGCATGCCTGAAAATCTATTTAGACGCCTTCCAGAAACGGGAAGTATTTGAGATGGAGTACCGCCTCCGCAGACACGACGGCCAGTATCGGTGGATTTTTGACCGAGGAGTCCCGTTCGAAGACTCCGACGGAAAATTTTCTGGTTACATTGGAAGTTGTATTGACGTAACAGAAAAGGTGGAGGCGCGGGAATACCTTCAGAAAATGCACAAAGAACTTGAGGCAATCGTTAGCGAGCGCACCGCCGAACTGCGGACAAAACAAAAAGACCTGGAAGAACTGAATAAAGTCCTGGAAAAACAGGCAATAACCGACCCCCTGACCGAAGTCTACAACCGCCAGAAATTCCATGAAGTGCTGATTCAGGAGTCAAAGGAGTCCAGGCGATACAACACCCCCCTCTCCCTCATCATGCTTGATATTGATCACTTCAAGCTCATCAACGACACGCACGGACATCAGGCCGGAGACGCAGTCTTAAAAGAGATAGCCCGGCTGATAACCGAAAGCATACGCGACGCAGACCTCCTGGCCAGATACGGCGGAGAGGAATTTATCATTCTTGCTTCCCATTCTGACGGCAACAGCGCCCTTATGCTGGCGGAAAAATTAAAAGAAAACATCAGAACGGCAAAATTTAACGGATTGCACCACGTCACGTGCAGTTTCGGCGTGACGCAGCTTGACGGCGCAGACACCATAGACTCCTGCCTGAAACGGGTAGATGACGCCCTTTATCGGGCAAAAAACCACGGGCGGGACAGGGTCGAGATGCTTTAAAATGCGGTGAATTATTACGGTACAGCAAAAACGGATGCGCAATTATGAAATCCATACCTATCGCCTTTATAGCCTTATTGCTATCAGTCAAAGTTTGTTTTGCTGGAAATGAGGTAGTTGTTTACACGTCAGAGGACAAGATTTTTTCAGAACCCGTTTTACAGGCATTTGAGAAAAAGACGGGCATACGGGTACGCGCCATCTACGATACGGAAGAGACGAAGAGCACGGGACTGGTCAATCGTTTAATCGCCGAAAAAGACAATCCACAGGCGGATGTATTCTGGAGCGGAGACCCGGTGCGTCCTGCTTTCCTGGAATTTAAAGGTCTGGTAGCGCCATATTTTTCAAGCGCCGCATCGGACATTCCGAAGATTTACAGGGATGAAGACGGTCACTGGACGGGTTTTTCTGCACGGGCGCGCATCATCCTCTACAATACGAATCTCGTTAACATGGATGAAAAACCACTCTCTCTCTTTGACTTAACCAAACCTGCGTGGAGAGGTCAGGTGGCCATAGCAAATCCTTTGTTTGGCACCACCTCAATCCACATGGCGGCTTTATTCATACTGCTGGGCGATGAAAAGGCCAGGAAATTCCTGGACGACCTGAAAAAAAATGGCGTTAAAATCGTTTCCTCGAATGGGGAAGTAAAACGCCTCGTCGCACGGGGAGAGGTCAAGGCAGGTATCACCGACACGGACGACGCCAGTGTAGCCATTAAGGAGGGCAGTCCCGTAAAAATGGTATTTCCGGACCAATCAGGCATCGGCACGCTCATCATGCCCAACATGGTCTGTCTCATAAAGAGCAGCCCTAATCAGGAGAACGGGAAAAAACTGATTGATTACCTCCTCAGCGCAGAGGTTGAAAAAAGCCTGGCATGGGCTGCATGCGCGCAGATGCCGTTAAGATACGATGTAAGGACGCCGGCAGACGTATTAACCATTGACGCCGTAAAAGGCATGAATGTTAATTATCACGACGTTGCAAAGAAGTTAGAAGAGGTCGGAGCATTTCTCAAACAATGGGCGGGATATTAATCACGAAACAAAATCAAAGGTAATCAATTTAAGTAATTTAGGATTATTAAGGTGGGACTTCACACTCTCACACAGTTTCAGAAGTGTACCGTGATACCCCCTGGAATCCTCATGTTCCAGGCAGGGAAATACCTGTAAAATTTCATCTTCTGGCATATCATTTATATCACAAAACTATTGCACCACTGCAAATATATCTTGACAAATAAAGTAAATAAAGTGAAAATCAGACATAGAGCGGTAAGACCGCTGTGGGTTGTCCATGGTGTTCCCTTCCGGAGGTTGGCAAAGCCGTGGCGAACCAAGCCCACAGGGCACGCTCTTTTTTATTTTTCAGGTAAATAGATCGCATCGTATACCACATTTCCCTTGAACACGTTGAACCACTTATAGTCTTTCTTTTCATATTTTCTGAATATCCCCCAGGAAAACGTATCAACCGCTTGTAATCCCATATTTTCGTGCGATGTCCAGTGATATATATCGAGCGGGATCCGCGGGTCAATACGTCCCTTGATGTGGCGAATAATGTATTCGTTGAACTCCCTGATCTCATGCCTGCTTTTGCTCTTGTCTATTATCACCTCTATCCTTGTTGAAGCGTTTTCAACCGGTATCCTCTCAAGCGCGTTCCTGGCAATAAAATTGTAAACTCTGTCCTTTTGTTTTGCGAGGCTGTCATAAACACGCCGCTTGTTCAGGGTAAGCGAGTATAGAACAAACGGAATAGTGGAAACCTGCTTGTAAAAATAGTCCTTCACCCCTATCGAGTCCTTGACGCCCTTCATTTCAAATTGTCCCTTTGGGAGTTTCCTCCTAATGGTCTTCTTAACGGCATTAATCAACCGCCTGTTATTCTTTATGCCGCTTACGGTCAAGATAGTTACAGTGAAGAATTTAGACGGCCTCTTCGCAAAAAAGTCAAACCCCAGGTCTCCGCTTTCGTCAAGGTACAGATAAAGCATTTATTCGCTCCCTGTTTTTATGGCGCTTTTTCTCCTGCTATTATATCTCGATAAGTAACAATGCTCTGAAAAACTTTATACGATTGATATTTCTTGGCAAATTCATCACGTCCAGCATTTTCTTTCGCCTTATATCTTCTCTCACCCCAGACGCCCCATATCAAATCAAGCCCTTTATCCTGTAATATTCTGTCTAACAAATCTTTTCTCAGATATATGAGTTCATGAGAGGTGTGCGGGTTGTTCCGCCATTTCAGCGTGACTGACGCTTTTCGATCGCTCTTATCGTATAGGTTAAAAGTCTGAGGTCTCGATGACAAAGCAAGGGACTCACATAGCTCTCTTGAAAGAACATAAGCAGACACCCCTGGATTCACAATATTTTTGTATTCGCTCCAATTCAATATACTGATCGGAATTACAACTTTATATTTTTGTGTCTTTTGGACTATCTCTGTTTTGAAACGTTGCACTTTTCTCATCTGGATTTTATTCTCTTCGATGAAATTGTTCGCATCTTCTTTAGAGATTTTCTTGCTCCGATAATTATCGACAACTTCAAATAACTCTTTTAACTCACCGCCGGTAAGATTTCTTCCACCTTTGAGAAACTCCGTCTCTTCATAGGACACCCGTTTCTTTTCTGTGCCCACAACAAAAGACAATTCAGTATTCCCATTAAAGGGATAAGTTGCACACCATGTCACTTCACCAGCAAATGTGTAATAATAATTGGGAATTTCAGGCAACCATCTCCCACCCAAATCCTGCTTTTTTAAACGTTGAACCACGTCGGCAAAATCTTCCTTTTTCACAAACAGTCCGCGAGGAAAGATGAAGATATCTCTCTTGGAGTTCAAATCCTCCTGCTTGATAGAACCATCAAGAAGCACCCATGGGCCTTGTTCGTTTTGAATTTCTTCAAGCAGTAAATATTGAGTTATATCCGGAGTAGGTCCTTTCATAATCCAACGAGGCAAGCTCCTTACCTTTTTTCCTATGTAGTCAGTTTTTATTATCTCGATGCTCTGAATTTCTTCCGGGAAGCATGGATCAATGTCTACTGTGAATCTCCTGTGATCATCAGTGTCCCAGTCCCGCCTAAGCAATCCTCTATCCATACGAAAACCTGCGATTTCATACCATGCTATCCAGCAATATTTCTTTCCGTACCTGTCTACCTTCCTGTTGTCTGCCCCAGGAGCAAATCCATAATTATCGCGCCGTGCTATAACTTTGTCTATTTCACCAAAATCCTTAAGAGAATATCCTAATTGATATATTCGCCACCACATATTAGATTTCACTTTGATATATTCAGTGTCATTGAAATCATAGTTACTTCTCTTGGGAAGCAAATAGCCGATGGTATAATTGTTGAAATCGATCCCAAAGGGATAATTACCGCCTCTGTATTCGTCTATATTCTTG
>Ga0082335_1007064_pt1 | contig 13903 bp, 10 predicted proteins | sample Subgrocontami58m_FD_72375 | JGI IMG/M metagenome (GOLD analysis project Ga0082335, IMG submission 72375) | Subsurface groundwater microbial communities from S. Glens Falls, New York, USA - GMW37 contaminated, 5.8 m (SPADES assembly) (version 2) ...
GCTTCGGGAAGAGTGGTGCTGTAAATCAGGGGTGAGCAATAATTAAACAGATATTCCTTGATGACCATTGGCATCAGGGCAAAGGCGCCGAAAAGCCCCAGAGCCTTGCCGAAGGTGCCTACGGCAACGTCGGCCACCGGCCTGGCGATGCCGCGCCCCTGGCTGCCCAGCGCCCCAAAGGCGTGGGCTTCGTCGATAACGCCGAAAAAACCATACGCCTCTTTCAGTTTGCCGAATTCGCCGATGTCAAGCTGATCACCGTCCATGCTGAAAAGCGACTCCGTCAGGACGGCCCTCAGCTCCGTTTGTTCGCCATTTAGCCGCTTTCTCAGATGGGACAGGTCGTTATGATTGTAACCCCGAAAAGAAGCGCCGCTTAAGGTCATGCCTTTGATGCTGCTGGCGTGCAGGTGTTTGTCAAAAAACAGCACATCGCCTTTTTCGAAGAGGGCGGAGAGGAGGCCGAGATTGGCCTGATAGCCGCTGGGGAAAAAGAGCGCGGCTTCGTAACCGAAATGGCAGGCATAGGCCGCTTCGGCGCGGGCGATGGTGGAAAAGTTACCGGCAACCAGCCGCGAGGAAGAGGCGGAGGTCCCGTATTTCCGGAAATTATGGGCTACCTGTTGCCGCAGCGACGCCGAGGCGCCCAGACCCAGGTAGTCATTGGCGGAGAAATTAAGTACCCGCCGTCCGCCGCTGAGCAGGTATTTCCCCTCCCGACCGTCTATGAAAGGCGGGGTTCTGAGGAGGCCGGCCCCTTCCCTGTGCCGGAGCCTTTCCCGGTACCGTTTCGTAAACATCAGGTATTTATCATCGCTCATTGACCTTCCATGCCACATAGCTCACCAGGTCTTTTACCTTGAGAACCGGACGGTCGGCGAGATCGGCCGTGATTTCCTTTAATCGCGCCGGGGTGAGAAAGGGGATGCTTGCCTGCGGCGCTCCCCCTCCCCGGATGCCCGAAAGGAAAAGCAGGGCTTCGTTGATCTCGATCTTGAAGGCGTCCTGCAGGGCGGCGGCTAATTCCAGGAGATCGACCGATTCGGCGTTAAGCTCACGTAAAAGATAGCTTTCCGGCGTGATCGCCTGCTCTTCCAGATCGAGGATGACCATCAGGATTTTTTTAATTTCGGTGAAGATATCCATGTCTTGTCCTACCGCCTATCCACCTTCCGTCACTTCCTTGATCGCTTCGTAAGTAATGTCGCAAAGCCGGTCGATTTCTTCTTCCCGGATGCTGAGCGGGGGCATGAGGACAATTATATTTCCCAGCGGCCGGATGATGAGGCCGCGTTTTCTTGCCGCCAAGATCACCCGGTGTCCCACCTTGTCGGCCGGGGGAAACTCGGATTTACTCTCCCGATCGGCGACCAGTTCGATGCCGACCATAAAGCCCCGCTGCCTTACATCCCCCACGTGCCTGAGCAGCTTCATCGCCTGCAAACGTTCCCGCAACCTGGCGATTTTGGCCGTCGATTTGTTAATGGTATCTTCGGCGGCAAAGATTTCCAGGTTGGCGACGGCCGCCGCGCAGGCCAGGGGATTCCCCGTATAGGTATGGCCGTGGAAGAAAGTCTTGAATTCCTCATAACGGCCCAGAAAGCCAAGGTAGATATCTTCCGTAGTCAAGGTGGCCGCGAGCGGCAGATAGCCGCCGGTGATGCCCTTGGCGAGCGCCATGATATCGGGTCGCACCCCTTCGTGTTCACATGCAAACATCCGGCCCGTTCTGCCGAAACCTACCGCCACCTCGTCGGCAATCATGATGATGCTGTGCTGCGTGCAGAGTTCCCGCACGCCCCGCAAGTAGCCGGGGGGGTGGATAATCATCCCCGCTGCGCCTTGGACGAGGGGCTCGATCACCAGGGCGGCCACCTCGCCCTCGTGCGCCTCCATCAGATCGGCCAGTTGCTGAAGGCAGGCCAGGCCGCAAGCGGGGTAAGTCTTGCCGAAGACACAGCGGTAACAATAGGGCGAGGCGGCCTGAAGCGAGGTAAAAAGGAGGGCCCGGTAAGTGGCGTGAAAAAGATCAATGCCGCCCAGACTCACCGCCCCGATCGTATCGCCATGATAGGCATGGGCAAGCGTGATGAAGTTCAGCCGTTCGGGGCTTCCCGCGCGGGCCTGTCGTTGGTATTGGAAGGCCATCTTGAGGGCAACTTCCACCGCCGTGGACCCGTTGTCGGAGTAGAAAACCTTGCTTAAACCCGCGGGCGCGATTTCCACTAATTTTTTCGCACAGTTGATGGCCGGCACATTAGACAGCCCCAGCAAGGTGGAGTGGGCAATCCGGTCCAGTTGCGCCCTGATGGCAATATCTATTTCCGCTTTGCGGTGGCCATGCACATTGGTCCAAAGGGAAGAAACGCCGTCGAGATACTCGTTGCCCCGGATGTCTTTCAAGGTGCACCCGGCGCCGGATTCGATGATGAGCGGTTCTTCCTGCAGGTAATCCTGCATCTGGGTAAAGGGATGCCAGATATAACGGTGATCGTCTGCCGCCAGCAGGCGCGTCGCTGCTGTTTCCTCGCCGTTCAACATCCCTGCTCCGCAACCAACCCCAAATCTTTAATCATCTCCATGTCCGCCCGGCAGTCTCTTCCCTCTGTGGTCAAATAGTTGCCGATGAGCAGGCCGTTGGCGCCGGCGGCGAATATCCAGGATTGCTGGTCGCGGAGGGTCACCTCGCGGCCGCCGCAGATGGTGATGTCCTTTTGGGGATTAATAAAGCGGAAAAGGGCAATGCACTTGAGGGCCTCCTGCGGCGCGAGGAGGGGCCGCGCCCCCATCCTGGTGCCGGCGATGGGATTGAGGAAATTAATGGGGATCGAATCGACGTCGAGATCGCGCAAGGTTATAGCCAGTTCCACCCGCTGTTCCCAGGATTCGCCCAATCCCAAGATGCCGCCGCAGCAAACCTTTAGCCCCGCCGCTTTGGCGATCCGCACCGTTTCCACGTCATCGTCGTAGTTATGGGTCGTGCAGACCTGTGAAAAGAAACTCCGCGCCGTTTCCAGATTGTGATGGTAGGCGGAAAGGCCGCTGTCCTTGAGCTGTTTGGCCCGCACCGCCGTCAAAACGCCCAGGGAGGAGCAGAGCAAAAGCCCCGTTTGCTCCTTGATCCGGCCCGCCGCCCGGCCGATCGTGGCCAACTCTGCCTCCGTAAGCATGAAACCGCTGGTCACCATGGAAAATTCCGTGGCGCCGTTTTCATGGAGCTTTACGGCGTCTTCCACCAGCCGTTCTTCGCTGAGCAGGGGATGGGATTCGATACCCGTCTCATGGTATGAGGACTGGGCGCAGAAAGCACAATTTTCCGAACAGAAGCCGGACTTGGCGTTCGTGATGGAGCAGGTTACGACCTTGTTTTGCTTGAACTTCTGCCGGATCTTATTGGCGCCCATGAGCAGGTCGAGCGTTTCCTCTTTGGGAAGGGCCGCCAAACGACAGGCCTCCGCGGTGGAGATCCGGAAATTTTCGTCTCCCAGCACCGCTTCCGCCAAATTTATTACATCTCTGTTGTACATGGATTATGTCTCTATACACTGCGAAAAATACGGTCGCCATTCCGAATCTGCCGGAGGGCCACGCCCCGTCGTGGCCGTATCGGACGCGACAAAGCGCATCCCTCCTTTTAATAACTAATAACGTGTGGTGCTTTGCTATCAAATGGTCATCTTCCTGTCAACTTCTTGTTGCGGCCCGGCTGACATTATAGCAAATTCACGCCTTCTTCCGGTGTGAAATAAAGGTTCTTAATATTTCAGGTTCTTAATATTTCCTTGCAAATTGAAAGTAACTCTTTTAAATTGCAAGCATGATAATTAGAGAACTTCAAGCGTCTATACAACGGTCTCTCAATGAATTTCCGATTACGGGAATAGTGGGGTCGCGTCAAGTCGGCAAAACAACACTGGCAAAGGCCATCAGAGAGCACATAAGAAAAGGGGCGATTTATGTTGATCTGGAATTGCCTTCCGATCGCGGGAAACTGCGTGATCCGGAGCTCTATTTGCGCCAATTTTCCGGTGAGCTCGTAATAATTGATGAAATACAACGCATGCCCGAGCTGTTCCCGCTTTTGCGCGCCCTGGTTGACCAGGACCGGAAGATGGGGCGTTTCCTCATCCTCGGCTCAGCGTCTCCCGACCTCATAAAGCGGGCCTCGGAAAGCCTGGCCGGAAGGATCGTCTATCACGAACTGGCAACACTGAACCTGCGGGAAACCGGCTCTGAAAGCTTGCCGAAGTTATGGCTAAGGGGCGGTTATCCGGACAGCTTTCTCGCCGGCAGCGATGAACAGAGTTTTGCCTGGCGGGAAGCCTTCATCAAAACTTACCTGGAAATGGATATCCCCCAATTGGGGCTGCAGATTCCATCCCTGCAACTCCGGCGGTTCTGGACCATGATCGCCCATTCACATGGGCAATTATGGAATGCAAGCAAACTTGCCAACAGCCTTGGTCTTTCTGCGCCTACCATCCGAAGATATCTCGATATTTTGTCGGAGACCTTTATAACAAGGCAATTACCGCCCTATTACGCTAACATTAAAAAACGGCTGGTAAAATCACCGAAGGTCTATATCCGTGACTCTGGTTTGCTGCACGCCTTGTTGATGATCAGGTCGCTGGATGAACTGCAGAGCCATCCGGCACTGGGCAGTTCGTGGGAAGGATTTGTCATAGAGCAGATAATAAGCACACTCCCCGGGAACAGGGAATTCTTCTTCTACCGGACAAGCGCCGGCGCCGAGCTTGACCTTGTATTTCTTGACCGTAAAAATAAGCCCATAGCCGTCGAGGTTAAGTACTCTTTGAGCCCGGGGATTTCAAAAGGCTTTCGGAGTGCCTTTGCAGATTTGGCCTGTAAGCAGGGTTTTGTTGTTTATCCCGGTGAAGAAGCTTATCCCCTTGCCGAAAATATCTTTACGCTCCCTGTCAAGAAGCTGGTGGACTTAAAGGACATGCTTTAGGGCTTTCTTGTCGACTGCTTGGTGAGGATCGGTGGGTATTATTCAATTTCACCGGAGGGGATATAAGGCCAGAAGGATCATGTGCAGACGGCGGAGGTCCTCTTCGGGAAGGCCTTTTACGATCTGACCGATTGTACTTTCAGCCGCCTGCTTATCCACCGTCTCCTGTTCGAAGCGGAACAACTCCATGAGGTTAATTTGCAGTGCGGAAGCTATTTTTACGAGGGTGTCAAATGAAGGGTTCTGCTGACCGCGTTCAATTTCTCCGAGAAATTTATAACTCATCCCTGACTCGGCCCCCAGCTTTTCCTGTGTCCATCCTTTGGCAGTTCTCAAGGAACGGATTCGACGACCCAACAGTACCTTCTCAGTTTCTCGTTTTTTCATAAGCGAAGTTTAGAGGGTAATTAGATGAGAATAAACCCTTCATTGGTGTTAATTTGTCTTGACATAAGACCATTAAAGGTATTTGTAAGGAAAAATACCCTCAATGGATTGCATAGAGACTATCGCTGACATGATTGGAAGCAGCATGATGGCAAATTCACAGCAAAAATCATTGAAAAAATCCTTAAGCTATGAGATATTCAATTCAAAACCTACTTTTTCGGCTGTCCGGCAGCAAAATAGCTTGAATTCCTGTTGAGGTTTAAAGATGTTTAAATCCTTTACAGGTTTGGGGCATGACCATCCAAAAGCATCGGCTCATAATCTAAGGGTATTATCTCTATTCTCGGTCGGCATATGTTATCTTGCACTTTCTGTATCCTCCCCATATCATGCAACTTACTACGTTGCACAATTCGTACAGCAAATACTCCAATTTCTGCAAAACACATGTGATATTAATCAAAATGACGGTTTCCAACTGAAAAAAATCAGAATATTTCAATACGCAAACAAATTAGAGGGGACTTATTATGAAAAAGAAAAAGTGTGTAACCATCGTTTTGCGGCTTTTCTTTGTAATCCTTATTGCTACCATAGCTTCGGCGCGTAATGTAAGTGCTGAAACGATTTCTGTGAAGCAGCTTGGCTGTGGGGCACAGACAAACTGCTATGCATCGATTAACACGGCAATATCTTATGCCCAACCGGATGATATTATTAAAGTATACCCAGGTCGTTATGAAGAGGCCGTTGTTATCAATAAGAATCTCAAATTGATAGGGTCAGGGCCCCAAGTTACATTCATTTATAGTTCATTAGACGGTATAAAAGTAATGGAGAATATCCGAGCAGTTATTATAGGATTTACGATAAGTTCAGCATGGAATGGAATTTATTTAAAATATTATTCTAACTCAACTATTAAAAATAACTGTATTATAAGTAGCGGGAAAAATGGAATATTTACCGATTCATCGTATAGCGGAACTTCTAAGCCGTTAAATACATTCATCATCAATAATGTAATTGCATTTAACGCACTCTCGGGAATAGCTAACGCTGACTATTACATGTCTGAACCAACATGTTCCATATCGAACAATATAATACTTAGCAATGGTTCGTACGGCATGTTTATAAAGTGGGCAGATAATATATCTATTTCTTATAATAACGTGATCGGGAATTATGCTGGCAATTATTCTGGCGTCTCAGCAGATGCAGGAGATATATCACAGAATCCATTATTTATTGATTCATCAAACGGCAATTACACCCTCCAAAGTACATCACCCTGTAAAAAGGCTGGCCGTCCCGGCTCTGCCGATGCTAACCCGGACGGAACGCGCAACGATATGGGTGTATATGGCGGACCCGATGCTGCTTCTTTCTGGCCATATCCACAAGGCGCTCCGATGATCACAAATCTAACAGTAACGCCGTCGTCAGTCCAAAAGGGTGCGACAATTACAATCAACGCAACAGGTGAGGTGCGATAACTCTTGCCCGGAAGATAACTTTCTGACTTCCCCTGCTCCATGAGGATGAATGTTGAATGAGGGGCTATGAATACTCATAAATTGCTTTCCCACATGTTGATCTTCATCGCAGTGATAATAGTCATGGCGATGCCGCCTACCTTTGCCGATGCCGCTTACACGCCTAAATCAGTCAGTAAATTAGTCGCGGATGTTGACGGCATAAATCCATCCTCCACCGGCAGAATTCCATTGATACTCATACATGGCGTGCATGGCACCGACAGTGCGACATTTGCAGCCATAGATGGAATGACGACAAATGAAAAGGCTTATTTCCTTAATTTTATTAATTATTTTTATTCAAGCGATCTTAAGGAAAAATATCAACTGTACCGGTTTCATTATTTAAGCGATCAACTGACCGTAAAAGACATCGGGCAGGGGCTTCGTGAGTGGCTGGACGATTTTATACAGAATAAAAAAATAAAGGATGGCAAAATTGTTATTCTTGCCCACAGCATGGGCGGGCTCGTGGCGCGTTCTTACATGGAGGAGCAACAGCATTTACAGGGCACTTATGCGTCTCAATTCGGAGGAGCACGGGTTGAAAAACTGATAACCCTTGCTACGCCTCATCATGGTTCCCCAGGTGCAAATGGGGCATCGAGGGATGCATTAATGGCAAATGCTGCACTGTGGCAGGGCGTGGTTCAGCTTGCCTGTTTTTACTATAACTCTCAGTATTCCTTTGCTACCGCTATCTCTGATTCAGCTGTAAACAGGTCAGATTTGAGAACTGATAATTTTGCTTTTGACAATAATACACTGATAATGAATGACAATGCGTGGCTCACTCAGTTGAACCAAAACACATTTTATGACAATAAAATGATCGCTTATTATGGTTCTATAGATTTAAACGATACTGAAAGAACCCTTATCTACAACGAAGTGCTTAACTCAAGCCCACTTTATTTGCCTATATATGCCTCACAGGGCGGCAATCATCAAAAATTGCTTGTGGCTAATATCATTATGAATGAAGGTTTAAATGCCCATTTCCCCTTCAATGATGGAATGGTTCCTGAAGACAGCGCTAAATTTGGTGGACACACACTTAATAAGCCGGCAGTAAAAATGACCAATTATGACCATGAACAGATGAAAGATGGTAGAAATTTACTCCCGAATGAATTATTTGACCTGCTTAATGTTGATTTAAACAATATTTATACTTCTTCAAGTATTACTCCAATTGTTGCAGCGGAGTATTTTATTGATATTGATCCCGGCGAGGGTAATGGTTTCGCACTTCCTGCGAAGGATGGCGCATTTGATACGACAATGGAGGACGTAGAACTTTCATTGCCCACTTCCAATTTAACAATTGGTGCTCATAACCTTTATATACGAATGAAAAATATAAATGGCTTATGGGGAACGCCGCGCAAGATAATGTTCTATGTTGAGGGGAATAAATATATCGCAGGGGAGGAATATTACATTGATGCAGACCCCGGGGTGGGCAATGGAATTCCTGTAACGGCATCCGATGGGCTGTACAATGCAGCAAGGGAAGTCGGCACGGCTGCTATTGATACTTCCAATCTCTCTACAGGGCTGCACATACTTTATGTCAGGGCGAAGGATTCTGAAGGGCATTGGGGAACCTCAAGACATTATATGTTCGAGGTCTTAAATCCCCCTGTGATCGTGGCTGCAGAATATTATGTGGATACCGACCCAGGACAGGGGGGCGGAACAGCGTTAAATGCAGTAGACGCAAGTTTCGATTCTATTATTGAAAATATTTCAGGAACTTTAAATACATCTTCTCTCAGTGCTGGTGATCATTCATTATATGTACGGGCTAAAGATTCTTATGGCAGATGGGGCGGAGTTAGCGAGGCAATCGTAAACGTTACCGTTGACACTACGCCGCCGGTGGTGAATGCCGGAGGCAACCAGACCAGGAAGGCGGTATTTACGCAAACGGCAACGGCGACGGATACAAACGTCATGACCTATGCCTGGAGCAAACAGGCGGGGCCTGGGACAGTGACCTTCGGAACGGCGACCGGATTATCGACGACGATTACGGCAAGCCTTGAAGGGACCTACACGATCCGGTTCACGGCGACCGATGCGGCGGGAAACAGCTCCTTCAGCGACATAACCTTGGTATGGGATACGACGCCGCCGGTGGCGGTTATCGGTGCTCCTTCGGCAATGGTTACGAAAGCCGGGCCGGTGACCTATACGGTGAGCTACACGGGAGCGGATGCGGTTACCCTTGCAGCCGCCAATGTAACGTTGAACAAGACCGGGACGGCGGACGGTACAATCGCCGTGAGCGGCACGGGGAACACTGCCCGGACGGTGACGATCTCGGATATCACCGGCGACGGGACGCTGGGGATATCGATCGCGGCGGGAACGGCAAGCGATGTTGCCGGGAACCAGGCGATTGCATCGGGGCCGAGCGCCACCTTCATCGTTGACAATACGCCGCCGGTGGTAAATACCGGAGGGAACCAGACGAAGAACGGACTATTTACACAAACGGCAACCGGGACGGATACAAACGTCATGACCTATGCCTGGAGCAAACAGGCGGGGCCTGGGACGGTGACCTTCGGAACGGCGACCGGATTATCGATGACGATTACGGCAAGTCTTGATGGCACCTATACGATCCGGTTCACAGCGACCGATGCGGCGGGTAACAGCGCCTTCAGCGATATGACATTGGTATGGGATACGACGCCGCCCGAACTGACCCTTAAAACGGTTACCACGCCAACGGGCTTGAGCCAACAGACAATCACTGGCACGGTGACAAATGCTGCTACCGTTACCGTAACGACGGATACTGCCGCATCTGACGGAACCGCCTCGATTAACGCCAATACCTGGAGCTACACTATAACGGGGTTGGTTGAAGGGACAAACGGCGTCACTGTTACAGCGAGAGACGCGGCGGACAATGTTGCCACTGCTACGACATCGATCATGTATGTCAATGCGAAAGGAGATGTCAATGGCGATTGGGTAGTCGACCTGCAGGATGCTATAACCGCTCTCCAGGTCTTCAGCGGCATGACTTCTGCTGTGCTCCGGGCAGATTTTTCCACTTCCGGCGCGGATGTTAACGATGACGGCCGACTGGGTTTAGAGGAAGTGCTCTATATCCTCCAGAAGCTGGCGGGAATGAGGGAGCAACTGACAGCAGGTACGGGGAGTGGCAGTGGCTTCTGATCCGGCCATCCATTGATTATAAAGAGATATTTTACGTCATGATGAAAGTGACTTGACAATACGCAGAGATTGCAAAGGGGGAATTATGATTCAGCACTTTGTTAAGAAACATCTCAATATCATTTGCATTGTTTCCATCTCTATTTTCCTGACCACGGCAGTTTTGCTGCACGCTTTGTCGGCGCAGATCAGCAGTTTATCAGTGGATGATATGATAAGCAGCGGCAAGACCCAGCTTTTTCAAAAGACGATTCAGGGTTCCCTGGATGCGCATCAAACCTTCAAGGCGGCGGCTCTTGATCCTGCGTACAGCGGCACTGCTTCTGATCGGAAGATCAAGATTCGCGTCTATCTTGCCTTTACACGCCTCCTCGATTTGGTTTTTCGCAGCGACGGCGGCGAGACGGACACCTTGACGGAGTTGCTGGCAAAGTACGGTCTAACCCGGACAGGAACCACCCTCGACAACTTCAGTTTTGACCCGACGCGAAATAATCTGGGCGCGGTTGTCATACCTGGAACGGCGCCATCGAGCGAGGCCATGCGCAGCTTTCTGGCCGGTCCTTTTCTGGCTGCCGTTAATGCTTCCATCAGCGATATGGACGAGGCCATAACCCTTTGTGGATCCGGCGAAGGCAAAGAAATCATCGCGAAAGGCCTCATCTCGGCTACCCAGCCCTTGAATGCGGAGCTTGACGCCGGCGACTATTATCTTTTTCGCGCCAGCCTCAAGCTGCTGAAGACCTATGTGCTGATGATCTCGGCTTACAATCTGGACGTGGACGTGAGCGAGCTCGTCGGCCTGATAAACGCCGACAACCTGAATTTCAAAAACTTGCTCGATCGTTATCCCAACCTGTTAAATAAAATCACCTCGGCAGGCACGTCGGCGGATAACGGCGTGGCCAAACTGGCCGCGGCAAAGGCTGCCTTGATCAGCGCCATTGACGACTATACCAGTGCTTCCGAGAGGATAAGGAATGACGTGGACGTCACTTTCGGGGCGGAAGAACTGATTACCATCGCCGCCGCGGACCTCCTTCAGGAAAAATTCTTCCGGGAAGAGCTGTCAAAGATCAAGGCCTCCCTGGATGGCACGGCCGATCCCGTTTACGAGCTTGTGCATGATAAAGAAACCTGGGAAATTACGGACGATGCGACGGGGAAAAAGATCCAGGTGACATGGCGTCACCGTAAATCGGAGGGATCATGCCGTAACATATCTTCTCAGGACAATATCTTTGTCGGCTATCCCTGGAGTCTGCGATACACCGCCATAAGCGGCTCCGATTTAACGCTGCGTGTCACTACGTGGGGAACGTATAATGGGCAAGCGTTTTCCGCCGCCGAATTCCGCGGCACTCTCAGCAGCAACGGGATGCAGTTAAGCGGCACTTATCGTACGGGCTACTGGTCACAGTCCTGGGAACAGATGACTGTGCGCGGCACTTTTAATGCGAACTTGACGGCCTTTGACGATTCGGACCGGACAAGGATCAATCTCAACGCCCTCTTCGGAAACGGTACGCAAGCTCCCGGTCTGCGCGATCTCTTGCCGGAATTCACAGCTTACGCGTGGGGTATTCCGAAGGTGGGGACTATGGGGCATGGTTTAGGCAATGATGCTACTTTAAACGGCCTCTTGCCCGATTTCACACAGGCCAGTTGGGCGCAGGACAACAATATTCTGCAACCATCCGGCATGGCGTCCATAACGACTGTCGGCAACGGCGCCATTACGATTGATGGGCTGGTTGGCGACTGGGCCGGGATCAACCCCGTCTTCGATAAAACCGCCTACGGAGACACCGCTGGCGATCCGGGGAGGAATATTGCCAAACTCTACCTGGCGCAGGACAGCGCCAACCTCTATTTGCGCATGGACACGATGGGCGCCCGTCTTAATGAAAACGGCTCTTACGATTATGCCGTCAAGTTTACCACCCGCCCCGGCGGCGCCGGGGACTCGCCCGGCGATCTGCGTCTATGGGCTGCCTACAAAGGGTACAAAGACCAGTGGACATTTACGACAACCGGCACAACGCCGAAGCAGTTTACGATCAGTCTTTGGGGCGCCGACGATTGGGGGAGTTATTCACAGAACTCCGGAACCTTTGCGGGGCCGGCAGGCGATGCGGTTTTCCCCCAGACTGCAACTTTGCAATCGGCTTATATTTCGGGCAACTACATTTATATTGATTTTGGCTCTTTCTCTTTCAATGGTACGCTTAATAATGATCGGACGCAGATTTCAAGCGGTAGTTTTACCGTGACGTCGCCAAGTTATTCATACGGTAACTTTACCGGGGCTCGTACCGGTCATGTGTCCTACTGGCAGTGCTACCTATCAATATTGTCTTCTTCAAACCAATGGGGGGCCTGGCAGGGCCTGGGCGAGAACGGGGCCATGGGTTTGGAGAAGTATGTTGAATGGAAGGCGCCGCTCAGTCAGTTCGGCAGCTTGGACGGTCTCTTTATCCAGCCGGAGACAAAGCAATGGAGCCCTTACGGGTGGTGGTGGCAGGGCGTAACGGAGAATACAACGATTCGGATCGGGCCGGCAGCGCCAGCTCAGAAGGGTGATCTCAACAACGACGGTGCGGTCAACCTTGCGGATGCCATCCTGGGCCTGCAATTGCAAGCCGGGATGAAATCTGTCGGGATTCGGCGGGATTACGTCGCCGCAGCAGTTGACGTGAACGGAGATAATAAGCTGGGTCTTGCCGAAATAATTTTCATTCTTCAGAAGGCGGCCGGGATGCGGGACTGAACGGGTGGCCATGCATGGGGGCAAGAGGCGTTGATAATGGCTGAACTTGATTCGGAACGCGGCCGGTAATAACACCCCTCAAGGCGAGATTGCTTTGAGTTGAAGATCGGTCGTGAGGCGATTGCCGGACGTGAAAGCCCCTGCCCGCCGCAGCGTGTAGGGGCTCTCCACGTTGAGACGGCCCTTTTCGGGCAGGAAAGAGAGTTGCTCCGTGTTGAGTTCGGACGCGCCCGCCAGAACGTGGGCATTGCCGCTGAAAATTATTGAGCGTTCGCTTAGTATGATCCGGGCAGAGGATGCCTGAATCTGCGAGATCAGCCGATCGCCTGCAAAAAAGCGAGCTTTAATTGGCAATACTTCCAGGCCGGAAATTCCCGATAGCGAAACAGGAAAGTCGGCAAAGGTTGTCTTGTCGAGTGCAGTCCGGAAGGAAGGGGCCGATGACGAGCGCGTTGCTGGAAGATCGGGAAGAGCTGGGCTGTAGAAATCGATATTGGCGTAATTCAGTCGTGCCGAATAGGCGACGCTGAAGGTCAGGAACCCAACCTTTTTCTTCTCAATTACGAAGCTGTCGGCGACAATGGCGAGTGCCTTCCGCCCGTCGTTCATGCCATAGAAACGCAAGCCTTCTATTTTCATCCGATAATCCGCCGGATAAGCAGACTTGTTTTCTTGCAGCTTCGCGTTTTTATTATTTGTGACTGTGAGGTAACAGACAGCGGCGGTTAGAGGGACCGCAATTATTACCAGGAGGAGCAGTCTTTTATTGAAAATGATACTGTTGAGATGGGATTTCATTTTGTTATGGTCACGCGAGAGTTCTCCTTGCAGCTTTGCTATCAAATGGTCAGCTTCCTGTCAACTTCTTGTTGCGGTTTCTCCCATCTTTGAGCTTGCCAAATATATAGAAACTTATATAATACCCAGATGGCCATGAAGACATTAAAATTCATTGGATCGAGTCTGGATGACCTTCGGAACTTTCCGGATGAAGCGCGCAGAGCCGCTGGTTTCGAACTCCATGCGGTT
>Ga0082335_1007065_pt1 | contig 13901 bp, 14 predicted proteins | sample Subgrocontami58m_FD_72375 | JGI IMG/M metagenome (GOLD analysis project Ga0082335, IMG submission 72375) | Subsurface groundwater microbial communities from S. Glens Falls, New York, USA - GMW37 contaminated, 5.8 m (SPADES assembly) (version 2) ...
CCCCTCCCAGCCGGCGGAGGGCGCCGAGCCCGGGACGGTGCTCCAGGTGCTCCAGAAGGGCTACCGGCTCGGCGACCGCGTGCTCCGGCCCGCGCGGGTGATCGTCGCGGAGTGAGATGACCGACCTCTACGGAGCGCTGGGCGTTGCAAAGAACGCCCCGGCGGACGAGATCAAGAAGGCGTACCGCTCCCTCGCCCGCCGCTACCACCCGGACCGCAACCCGGGCGACGCCTCCGCGGAGGAGCGCTTCAAGGAGATTCAGGGCGCCTACGACGTCCTCTCCGACCCCGAGCAGCGCAGGGCCTACGACAGCGGAGCTCGACCCTTCGGGCCGGGTTCCGCCGGCAGCTCCGGGTTCGAGGGATTCGACCTGGGCGACCTCTTCGGCGGCGTGTTCGGCGGGCGGGCGGGCCGCGGCGCCTCGCGGGCCGAGCGCGGCGCCGACCTCGAGGCGGTCGTCCACCTCTCCTTCGAGGACTCGCTCAGGGGCGCCGAGGTGCGGGTGCCGGTGGACGTCGACACTGCCTGCCACACCTGCGGCGGCTCGGGCGCGCAGCCCGGCACGTCGCCGAAGGTCTGCCCCGAGTGCGGCGGGCGCGGCGTCCGCTCGGAGGCGCAGGGCCTCTTCGCCCTCTCCCAGCCGTGCCCGCGCTGCCGCGGCAACGGCACGATCGTCGAGAAACCCTGCTCGTCCTGCCGCGGCGCGGGCCGCGAGCGGGCGACGAAGCGTTACGCGGTCAAGATCCCGGCCGGCGCGCGCGACGGCACGCGCATCCGGCTCGCGGGCAAGGGCGAGGCCGGACGCCACGGCGGCCCGCCGGGCGACCTCCACGTCGTCACCCGCGTCACGCCGTCGCCTCTCTACGAGCGGCGCGGCGCCGACCTCGTCGTGGACGTGCCGGTCACCTACCCTGAGGCCGCGCTCGGCGCGACGGTCGAGGTTCCGACCCCCGACGGCCTGGTCTCGCTCAAGATCCCCGCCGGCTCGCAGCACGGCAAGCTGCTACGCATCCGCGGGCGCGGCGCGCCGAAGCTCTCCGGCGGCGGCAAGGGCGACGTGCTCGCGCGCGTGAAGCTGACCGTGCCGGCGAAGCTGGGCAAGGCCGAGCGCGAGGCGCTCGAAGCGTTGCAGAAGGTGACTCGCTGATGTCCGACCGGCCTCTCTACATGATCTCCGTCGCCGCCGAGCTTGTCGGCATGCACCCGCAGACGCTGCGCATGTACGAGGCGAAGGGGCTCGTCCGGCCGGGTCGCACGCCGGGCGGCACGCGGCTCTACTCGGAGACCGACCTCGAGCGGCTGCGCCTGATCCAGCGGCTGACGACCGAGCTGGGGCTCAACCTCGCCGGCGTCGAGCACGTGCTGCGGCTCCAGGACGAGCTGCGCAGGCTCCAGGCGCGTATGGAGCGGCTCGAGCGCGAGCTGCGCGACGAGATCCAGACGGTGCACCGCAGCTACCGGCGCGAGCTCGTCCTCTACCGGCCCGCGCAGCACCCGGCACGAAGGCGGCAGTAGCGATGGACTTCAACAAGCTCACGACTCGGTCGCAGGAGGCAGTGGCGGCGGCGCAGGAGCTCGCGCGGCGTGGAGGCCACCCGGAGATCCACCCCGAGCACCTCCTGCTCGCGCTGCTGGAGCAGGAACTGGTCCGCACGCTCTGCGAGCGTGCGGACCATGCGGCGGCGGAGCTGCGGAGCGAGGCGGCGGCGGCGCTGCGCGCGAAGCCTTCGCTGTCCGGTGGGAACGTCCAGCCCCAGGCCTCCGCCGCCCTGCGGGCCGTCTTCGACCGCGCTCTCGAAGAGATGCGTGCGCTCGACGACGAGTACGTCTCCGTCGAGCACCTTCTGCTCGGCCTCGATATCGTCGATCGATCTAGCCTCCTCGAAGCGCTGAAAGCGATTCGAGGAGGCCAGCACGTCACCTCCCAGGACCCCGAGGGCAGCTACCAGGCGCTCGAGAAGTACGGCCGCGACCTGACCGAGCTCGTCGAGCAGGGCAAGTTCGATCCGGTGATCGGACGCGACGAGGAGATCCGGCGCACGATCCAGGTGCTCTCGCGGCGGACGAAGAACAACCCGGTGCTGATCGGCGAGCCGGGCGTCGGCAAGACGGCGATCGCCGAGGGGCTCGCGCAGCGGATCGTCGCCGGCGACGTGCCGGAGGGGCTGAAGGGCAAGCGCGTCTGGGCGCTCGACATCGGCGCCCTGCTCGCCGGCTCGAAGTACCGGGGCGAGTTCGAGGAGCGGCTGAAGGCCGTCCTCGACGAGATCAAGGCCGCGGAGGGGAAGATCGTCCTCTTTATCGACGAGCTGCACACGATCGTCGGCGCAGGCGCGGCCGAGGGCGCGATCTCGGCCGGCAACCTGCTGAAGCCGATGCTCGCGCGCGGCGAGCTGCGCTGCATCGGCGCGACGACGCTGGACGAGTACCGCCGGCACGTCGAGCGCGACGCGGCGCTCGAGCGCCGCTTCCAGCCCGTGCTCGTCGGCGAGCCCTCGGTTGCCGGCACGATCGCGATCCTGCGCGGCCTCAAGGAGCGCTACGAGGCCCACCACGGCGTCCGCATTCGCGACGCCGCGCTCGTCGCGGCCGCGGTCCTCTCCGAGCGCTACATCGCCGACCGCTTCCTGCCCGACAAGGCGATCGACCTCGTGGACGAGGCGGCCTCGCGCCTGCGCATGGAGATCGACTCCTCGCCGCTCGAGCTGGACGAGGCGGAGCGCCGCGTGCGGCAGCTCGAGATCGAGCTCGCAGCGGAGCCCGACGATCGGGTTCCGCTGGAGAAGCAGCTCGCGGAGGTGAAGGCGAGGCGGGACGAGCTGGCGGCGCGGTGGGCGAAGGAGAAGGACATCCTGAAGCGCATCGCGGAGATCAAGCGCCGGCTCGACGAGCTCAAGATGGAGTCCGAGCGTGCCGAGCGGGCCGGCGAGCTACAGCGGGTCGCCGAGATCCGCTACGGCGAGCTTCCGGCCCTGGAGAAGGAACTTCTGGAGATCCCGGCGCAGCCGGAACCTCTGGTCAAGGAGGAAGTGGACGAGGACGACGTCGCCGCGGTCGTCGCCACCTGGACCGGGATCCCCGCCGCACGGCTGCTCGAGGGCGAGGTCGAGAAGCTCGTCCACATGGAGGAGCGGCTGCACCTGCGGGTCGTCGGCCAGGACGAGGCCGTCGAGGCGGTCGCGAACGCGCTCCGCCGCGCGCGCTCCGGGCTCCAGGACCCGAACCGGCCGATCGGCTCGTTCGTCTTCCTCGGCCCGACCGGCGTGGGGAAGACCGAGCTCGCCCGCGCGCTCGCCGAGTTCATGTTCGACGACGAGCGGGCGCTGGTGCGGCTCGACATGTCCGAGTACATGGAGCGCCACACGGTCTCGCGGCTGGTCGGCGCGCCCCCCGGCTACGTCGGCTTCGAGGAGGGCGGCCAGCTCACCGAGGCGGTGCGCCGCCGGCCCTACTCGGTGCTCCTGCTCGACGAGATCGAGAAGGCCCACGCCGATGTCTTCAACGTCCTGCTGCAGCTCCTCGACGACGGGCGCCTGACCGACGGCCACGGCCGCACGGTGGACTTCCGCTCGACGGTCGTGATCATGACCTCGAACCTCCGCTCGGCGGCCGAGCTGCGCGAGCGCTTCCGGCCGGAGTTCCTGAACCGGATCGACGAGGTCGTCGTCTTCGAGGCGCTGACCCGCGAGCAGCTCGCGGCGATCGTCGGCCTCCAGGTGGAGCGGCTGCGCGCGCGCCTTGCCGAGCGCAAGCTCGGGCTGGAGCTGACCGAGGCGGCGGCGGACGCGATCGCCGAGGCGGGCTGGGACCCGGCCTACGGCGCCAGGCCGCTGAAGCGGGCCCTCCAGCGGCTGGTCGAGAACCCGCTCGCGCTGAAGCTGCTCGAGGGGGAGTTCGCGGAGGGCGACACCGTGCGGGTGGACGCCAGGGACGGCGAGCTCGTGTTCGAGCGGGCGACGGCCGCCGAGCCGGCCGTCGCCTGACTGCGCTGGCCGACGGCGGAAAGCTGTCAAGTTTGAACTACAGTCGTCAAACATCGGGCAAAGCGGTGCTACACTCCCTGGCGATGAAGATCGTCGAGGTCCGCGCGCAGGAGGTTAGGCTCCCCGCTCAGGCGGTCGAGGCGCTCGCAGCGCACGTCCCGGTCGCCGTAACCCGCTACGGGCGCCGGCAGCACGTGGTCCTCAGCGAGGAGCAGTTCCGGCTCGTTGCCCCGCTGCTCGAGCTTCTTGAGGAGGGTGTCGCTGTCTCTCCGGAGCTCCTCATGACCAAGGAGGACATCGGGCTCGAGCGCGACCTTGATCGCGACCGGGAGCCGAGCGAAGCCGAGAACGCCCAGATCGAGACGCTGCTCGCCGAGGCGGACGCATGAGGGATGCAGGCCGCCCCGGCTGACCTTCGTCGGGGACGGATCTTCTACGCCCTGTTCCCGTTCGCGGCCGAGTTTCCGCTCACGATCGAGGACGAGGCCGGGCAGAAGCTCGTCTTTCCGACGATCGAGGACTACGCCCGCGCCCGCAAGGGGCGTGCGACACGGGTCGTCACCGACGTTCGTCTCCGGCCCGTCTTGCTTCTCCACGACGGGACTCGGGGCGAGCACGAGGACGTGGTCTGCCTGCGGATCAACACGGTCAAGCCGAGACACCGCCGCAGCACGACGACGTGGGAGCAGATCGAACAGCAGCGGCACCTCTTCTTCTACTACCTCTCGGCGTCGCAGCGGCGCTACGGCCTGCAGGAGGACTCGCTGATCGCCCTCACCTCGATCGGCTCCATCCAGAAGAGTGCGATCCTCGGTCTTCACGTGGGAGAGCTGACCCACCGGGAGCTGCAGAGCGTCTCCGAGCGGCTTTCTCGCATCCTCAGCCTCGACCTCGCTCCCCTGATCGCCGAGAGGGCGAGCGAGCTCCTCCGGCGGGCGGGCTACGCGATCTGAGAGCCGGCCACAGCCTCCGCTACCTCTTGCGCGGCGGCGCCGGCAGCAGGGGGGAGGCGCGGGTCGCCCCGTCGAGCTCGGCGCGGAAGGCGTAGTGGCGAGGATAGCGGCTCCGAATCTCGGCGACGAAGGCGGCACCGTCGCTCGCGCCGGTGCCGAGTGCGAGCGCCTCAGCGCAGGCGATGACCAGGCGGGCCACGCGCTCGTACGCTCCTCGGTACTTGGCGCCGACGACGGCGGCGACGCGCTTCTCGACGGCCGCCTGCGCGACCGCAAGAAGGCGCTCGCGCTCGGCCTCGGCGACCGGGCGCTCGGCGAGGCGGCTCGCGAGCAGGACCGCGAGCCGGGGCTCGGGGCTCTCCTCGGGGCTCTCGAGATACCGCGAAGCTGGGCGGTCGACGGCCGCAAGCTGCTCGGCGAGCAGCGTTCCGTCGGGGGGAGGCGAGCCGGTTCCCGCCAGAAGCAGGTACGGCACCACCACCGGGCCGGGATGGCGGCGGTCGCTCCAGCCGAGCGGGGCCGCCGTCTCGAGGAGGGTGAGCGCCGGCTCGACGCGCCGGGCGAGGAGGAGGAGCCCGCAGGCCTGCCGAGCGTCACAGGCGGCCCCCTCCTCAATCCGGTCAGACTCGGCCGCGAGAACCTCCTCGACGAGCCCCAGGGCCGCGGCAGACTCGACCAGCTCGAGCAGGCGCTCCGTCGACGGTGAAGCGCGCCAGGCGGCACGGCGGCCCTCCAGGCGGCCGGGTGCATCGCCCTGCCGCGCCGCGATGCGGGCGAGGTGCTCGGCGATCCGCGCGCGACCCTCCCCGAGCGACTCGAGCCGCTCGAGCGCCTCCCGGCAAGCCGCAGCCGCGTCCTCGAGGCGGTCCTCCGCCAGGAGGGCGTCGATCCACGCGAGGAAGAGCTCAGGCTCGCGCCGCTCGCGCGCGAGCTCGCCGAGTCCGTCGCTCCCCCGCTTGAGCGCAACCGCCTCGATCAGGAGCTCCCGCTCCTCGGGGCCGAGCCCCTCGGCGCCTCGGAGGAGCTCGATCCAGCCGGGGAGGAAGGCCTCGAGGTCGGGGAGGTCGCCGCGGCGCGCCTCGGCGAGCCGCCGCAGGCGAACGCCGCCGCCGACGTAGCCGAGCGCCGCCACCTCCTCGGCGAGCCGGGCGGCGCGCTCCGCGAGCGGCGTCGTCTCGTAGACGGCGCGGAGGTAGCGCGCCTTCGCCTCGGCGACGTCCGTGTCGAGCATCTCCTCCGCGGGCTCCGGTCCGCAGAAGAAGAGACCATCGCCTTCGAGGAGCAGCGCTCGGAGGAGGCGGCCGTAGGCCTCGCGCGCGAGCTCGAGGCCGTCTGCAAGGAAGGCGTCGCCGGCGGCGTGGAAGAGGGCGTCCAGCTCGCCCACCCACGACTCGTCGCCGAAGGCGCGCTCCTCGTGCAGGTCGGGATCCCAGCCCCAGCCCTCAACGTAGGCTCCCGAGCGGAGATCCTCGACGAACCCCGCGATGTCGGCGAGCAGCGCCTCCTTCCCTTCCAGGGCGCGCTCGGCTGGCTGCTCGTCGCCGAAGAGCGCGAGAAAGGCCGTCCGCTCGCCGGGCGGAAGCCGCTCTGCGTCGGCGAGGAGCCGCGCCCGCAGCTCGTCGGGCGAGAGAGCAAGCAGCCGGGCCTCCAGCTCCGCAAGGAACGGAGCAAGCCCGAGGCGGCCCTCACGCACCGGTCTCACCGGGTGCGGTCACGGCTTCTCGAGCTGGGCTTGGCTCAGGATGCCCCGACCCGCTCCTCCGTCCACCGAACCACGCTTTCGGCGAGTCTCTCCGCGCGCGCCGGAGCCGAAGAGGACGATCTTGTCCGGTCGTGCCACCTCGACGATGCGGCGGACGATCTCGTCGAGCGCGTTCGAAAGGCTGGCCGAAGAGCCAGGAGCGGCGGCGTGCCGAGCCGGTGCCACAAGGAGAGTATGTGGAAGCGTCAGGACGCCGAGGCGCGGACAGCGAACAGGCGCAGGCAAGACCGAGCTCGCCCGCGCTCGCCGAGGCGGCCTGGGACCCGGCCTACGGCGTGCGGCCGCCGAACGCGCCCTCCAGCGGCTGGTCGAGAACCCGCTCGCGCTGAAGCTGCTCGAGGGGGAGTTCGCGGAGGGCGACACGGTGCGCGTGGACGCCCGTGACGGCGAGCTCGTCTTCGAGCGCGCTCAGGGTGCCGCCGTCGAGGCCTGACGCTCGCTCTCAGACTCTTCTCATCCGGATGAGCCCTGCGGACCGCCCCCGCGTTCTACGGTCGTGGCGCAATCGACCGGAGGAGGGCTCCGATGCATGTCCAGATCGTCAACTTCCAGCTCAGCGGCATCACCGAGGAGCAGTACCGCGCGACCTGCGATGAGCTCGCGCCGGCGTTCGCCGCCGTGCCCGGGCTCGTCGCGAAGGTCTGGCTCGCCGACGCTGACGCCAACACGTACGGCGGCGTCTACGTCTGGACCGACCGGACGGCGATGGAGCAGTTCCAGGGAAGCGAGCTGTTCCAGGCGGTCGTCTCGCATCCGAACCTCGCGGGGATCTCCTCCCGCGACTTCGGCGTGCTCGAGGCGCCGACCGCGGTGACGAGCGAGCTGGGAGCCTTGGCAGCCTGAGCCGGGCGGCCTAGACTCGCCGGACCGATGGGATCTCTCGGAGATCTGCTCGAGCCGGACGGGCCGGTGGTCGTCTTCGTCCACGGGATCGCCGGAGTCGGAAAGTCGACGCTGCTCGACGCGTTCGCCCGCGACGCGCGCGCGCTTGGCGCGACGGTCGTCGCACTGGACTGCCGCTCGATCGAGCCGACGGAAGCCGGGTTCCTCGGCGCGCTTGCGTCCGCGGTCGGGGGTGTACGGAGCACGCCCGCCGCCGCGGGACGGCGACTTGCCGACCTCGGCGAGCGAGTCGTTCTCGCGCTCGACACCTACGAGCTCCTGCGCCTGCTCGATCCGTGGCTGCGGCAGGAGCTGATCCCGGTTCTCCCTGAGGGGGTTCGCGTGCTGATCGCCGGCCGGGAGCCACCGGTGACGGCGTGGCTGACGGCACCAGGCTGGAGCGAGCTCGTGCGCACGATCCGGCTCGGCTCACTCGAGCACAGTGAGGCGAGCGAGCTGCTCGCGCGCGCAGGCATCCACGGCGAGAACGCCTTGCGCCTGAACCGGATCGCGCGCGGCCACCCGCTCTCGCTTCGCATCGCTGCATCGGCCGCACGGGACAACCCTGGGCTCGATCTCGAGCAGGCGGCCTCGACCAGTGTGCTCGACGAGCTGACATCGCTCTACCTCGCGCGGCTCGACCCCGCGACCCGCCGGGCGCTCGATGCGTCCTCCGTCGTCCGCCGGGTGACGTTGTCGTTGCTCGCCGCGATGCTTCCGGACGTGGCGCCGCAGGATGCGTTCGACCGCCTGCGCGCGCTGCCGTTCGTCGAGCACGGCTCCGATGGGCTGATCGTGCACGACACGATCCGCGAGGCGACAGCCGCGGCCCTCCGGTCGGCGGATCCCGCCGCGCGCCGCGCCTACCGCTCGGCCGCATGGCGGCGACTTCGCGCGGACCTCCGCGCCGTCACCCCGGGCGAGCTGTGGCGGAACACCGCGGACACGCTGTACCTGATCGAGAACCCCGTCGTGCGGGAGGCATTCTTTCCGAGCACCGAGCACCTCTACTTCGTGGAGCCGGCACGGGCCGCCGACGGCGCCGCGGTGGCCGCGATCGCCGAGCGGCACGAGACACCCGCTGCGGCGGCAATGCTCGTGGAATGGTGGGAGCGCGTGCCCGAGCGCTTCCGCGTCGTCCGTGGCCCGGAGGACGGCATCGCCGGCTTCTACCTCATGTTCGATCCGCAGCACGTCGGCTATTCCTGGCTGGACGAGGACCCGGTGACGCGCACCTGGCGCGAGCATCTGCGCGGCGATCCGGTTTCGGCGGGGCAGCGTGTTCTCTTCTTCCGCCGGTTCCTCGGTCGCGACCACGGCGAGGCGCCCTCCCCCGTCCAGGCGGCGGCGTGGCTCGATGTCAAGCGGATCTACATGGAGATGCGGCCGTCTCTGCGGCGCCTCTACTCGACCCTCGTCGATGTCGACCCCTACGCGCCCGCGCTGGAGGGCCTTGGCTTCGTGCCCCTGCCGGGAGCCGGTGTCGAGCTCGACGGGGCCGTCTTCAACTCTGCGCTGCTCGACTTCGGGCCGGCTTCCGTCGACGGCTGGCTCTCCTGGCTCGTCGAGTCCGAGCTGCGCGGCGAAGAGCCCGTGTTCCTCGACCGCGAGCAGCGGCAGCTCGTGCTCGGCGGAAGTCGGATCGACCTGAGCAGGTTGGAGTTCGGGCTGCTCGAATGCCTCCGGGAGCGGGACGGGGCGGTCGTCTCGCGCGAGGATCTGCTGCTTTACGTCTGGGGGACGGACTACACGGGCGGCAGCAACGTCGTCGAGGCGGTCGTGCGGACGCTGCGGCGGAAGCTCGGCGAGGGTGCCGCGATGATCGACACTGTTCGGGGCCTCGGGTACCGCTTCGTCGAGCCAGGGTCGCCCGGCTCGCGGAGCGGAAGCTCTCGCTCGAGCTGACCGGGGCGGCGAAGGAAGCGGTCGCCGAGGCGGGCTGGGACCCGGCCTACGGCGCCAGGCCGCTGAAGCGGGCCCTCCAGCGGCTGGTCGAGAATCCGCTCGCGCTGAAGCTGCTCGAGGGGGAGTTCGCGGAGGGCGACACGGTGCGCGTGGACGCCCGCGACGGTGAGCTCGTCTTCGAGCGGGCGGCCCGGACGAGGGCTGATCTCGCAGGAGCCAAACGCCGATAGAGGAACGCCATGGCGTTCCTCTCGCGCAAGGCCCTGTCGATCGGCTTCCTGCTCGCCGCGCTCCTGGTCGGTGGCTGGAAGGCGGTCATTCCCTCGCTCGACGCGGGCGGCGCGAGCCCGTCGGCCTACGTCGCGCAGGCGGCCTCTGCGATCGGAGACGCCTCGCTGACCGCCGCGGCGGTCTCGGTCGAGACCTACCGCTCCGCGGCGGGCACGTACAGCGGCGCGATCCTGACCGTGCCGGGCGTCACGCTCGCCTGGGCGAACGACTCCTCGTACTGCCTGCAGGCGGGCGCGGGAGCGGACGCCAGGCACCTCCAGAGGCCGCAGGGCGCGGCCGCTCCTGGGCCCTGCCCGTAGCCCTTCGGGCTACTCGACGTCAGGGAAGAACTCGGCGCGGCCTGTCTCGGGCGGCGCGCCGTAGATGAAGAGCTTCAGCTCGTCGGTGCCGGCGTTGCGGAGCTGGAGGACGGTGCCCGACTCGACGACCACGACGCCGCCGCAGCCGACCTCGTGGCGCACCGGCGGGTCGCCGAGGTCGATCGTCAGCGTCCCCTCGAGGACGACGAAGACCTCCTCCTGGCCGTGGTCGGCGTGGCGCTTGCCGCGTGCGCCCGGCGGGTAGCGCCAGACGTTGGCGCGTGAGCGCGCCAGCGCGTCGGAGAGGCGCGCGACGAGGCGCGGATCGCTCTCGCCCCGCGGCTCGAAGGCCAGCTCGCCGGGCTGGAAGACGGTGGCGCCCACGGGGCGACCTTACAGCGTACGATCGCGCCGTGGACGTCCTGCTCGTCGCCGCGACCGAATCCGAGCTCGGCGGCCTGCCGGGGCTCGTGTGCGGCATCGGCCCGGTCGAGGCGGCGGCGGTCACGGCGCGCGCGCTCGCCGAGCGGCGGCCGGACGCCGTCCTCCACGCGGGCATCGCCGGCGCCCGCCGCGCTTCGGCCGTTCGCCCGCCGCAGCTCGTGCTCGGCTCGGCGTCGGTCTACTGCGACATCGCCGCGGAGATCCCCGTCCTCCGGGGCGCGATGCCCGACCCGACGCTGCTCGCGGTCGCGCGCCGCGTGCTGCCGGACGCGCACGTGCTCCCGATCGGCACGAGCGCCGCCGTGGACGGGAGCCACGGCGTGGACGTCGAGGCGATGGAGGGCTTCGGCGTCCTGCGTGCCTGCGCGCTCGCCGGCGTGCCCGCGCTCGAGCTGCGCGCGGTCGCGAACGAGATCGAGGAGGAGGACCGGTCGCGCTGGCACCTGGCCGATGCGCTCGAGGCGCTGGCGGCGGCGCTTCCCGCTCTCGTCCGGGCGTTGTCGGCGGCGTAGGCAAGACCGGCTGTAGGCTGCGCGCCCGATGGCGCGATCCACGACTCCGCGGGCGAAGGAGCCGCTGCCGCCGCCGCTGCCGCCCGAGACGCGGACGGTCGGGCAGCTCGTCGCCGAGACGCTTCGCCTCTACGGACAGCGGCCGTTCGCGGCACTCGCGGTCGGAGTGCCGTTCGCCGTCGTCGAGCAGGTCGCCGTCGGGCTCGACCGGCGCGGCGTGTTCGTGACCCTCGCAACCCTTGGCTCCGTGCTGCTCTCGGTGAGCTTTGTCGCCGCCTCCGCCGTCGTGGCGGGAGTCCGGCCTCCGTTTGCTACGGCGGTCACCGCCGGCGCCTGCGGCGCCCTGGTCTTCGTCCCGGCGCCCTTCCTGCTCGTTCTCTTCGTGCTGCCCGCGGTGGCGTGGCTCGCGCTCTTCGGGCTCGTCGTGCCCGCGGTGACGATCGAGGGGCTCGGCGCACGCGCGGGGTTCCGGCGCGGATACGAGCTCGCCCGGGCCGATTTCGTGCACGCGCTCGGGTCGCTCGCCACGCTCGCGATCCTCTTCTTCCTGACGCGGCTCGTGCTGTTCTTCCTCCTGCGCGACTCGGCCGACGCCGGCGGGCGCGCGGCGCTCGCGCTGGCCGACGTCGTCATCTCGCCGGTGCTCTTCCTCGGTGCGGCGCTGCTGTACTACGACCAGGCCGCGCGCGTACAGCCCAGAAACCGCGAAAGGAGGTAGCGGCTACTGGAGCGGCACGACGAAGCGCGCTATCTGGCGCTTGCGGATATCGAAGAAGCGAAGCTGCACGCGCTGGCTCGGATCCTTCGACGTCGTCGAGAAGCGTGCGTCGATCAGGTGCTCGGGGTTCTTGTCGCCCTCTTTGGTCGTGCAGCGGACGCCGGTCGTTGTCGGCGCGCCGCAGGCCGGTGCGTGCATCACGTCGTAGGGGCCGTTCAGATGGACGCCGTCGAGCACCGTGAACTCGACCTCTGAGAACGCGCCCGAGCACGAGCCGGACAGCGCGAGCCGGCCGCTCGCGATCCTCGACTCCACCGCGCAGCTGAAGGGCGAGCTCTCGCGGACGTCCCGGGAGGACGTGCAGCCCGGCTCGAGCTTCCAGTCGGTGATCCCGTCGCCGTCGTTGTCCTTCCCGTCCGCGCACTGTGAGACTCCGGCCGCCGGCTTCGCCGTCCGCACCAGGGGGAGTGCCTCGAGCTTGCTCCTCAACGCGCGCTCGAGGAACTCGATCGCGCGCGGAATGCCTTTTCGCCCCGGGGCCAGGTTCGCGGCGGCATAGTCGTCGGACCGTGCACCGCCGATGCTCTGCTGGGCCGCGGCGGCGCCCGGAGTGGCGCTGAGAAAGTCATAGATGCCGTTCAGCCGGTCCGCGGAACGGTAGATCCGGTCCCGCGCGGTCTGCACCCGGGGCGGTGTCTTCTTCAGAAGCTCGAGGGCGCGTCGCTCGTCCTCGATCGCCGCTTGCAGCTCCTCGACCGCCTGTGCGCGCGTCCCGACGGGCACCGGCGCCGCAGACCCGGCCGCGCCGGAGAGGAGCGCGGCGACGGCGATGATCAAAGCGAGCCGTCCCACGGCCCGATCCTACGACGAACGCCGGCTCAGCGGAAGCCCGGCTCCCGCGAGGCGGGCGGGAGCGGGCTCTGCGGTAGCCCGGGAACCGGGGCGGGCGCGTTGAAGCCCGACGGGGCGACGTCGTTCGGCGCGTCGGCGTGGAAGAGCGAGGCGAGGTACTGGATCTGGCCGCGGCCGGGGCCGAGCTCGAACTGGCCGCCGCCGTAGAGCGCGATGCCCTGCCCTTCGCAGTAGTCGTAGAAGTCGAGCAGCCGCTCGAGCGAGCCGAAGCGCGACGGCTTCGAGTTGAGGCAGCGCGGCGGGAACGGCAGCGCCTCGACGTCGGCGACCGAGTGGATCGGCCCGTCGTAGGTGATCCGGTCGCGGTGCCCGCGGAGGGCGGCGTCGGTCTCGGGCGTCAGCCACGGATCCTCGATCCACGCACCGGGGAAGCCCTCGGCGACGAGGCGGTAGATCGCAGGGTCGGCGTCGAGGTCGACCGAGGTGCCGCGGTAGTGGCCCTTGAGGTCGATGACGTCCACAGCGCCGGTTGCCGCGAGGCCGGCGACGAGCTCGGGCGTCCACTCGGGCTCCGCGTCGAGCTTGAAGCGGAGCCCGGGGTAGAGCGCGAGCCAGGCGTACGGGTCGAGCCGGCTCGAGCTGACGAACGAGACCGGCCGCGGCTCGCGGTCGAGCACGCGCCAGAGTGGGAGCCCGGCCTGGCGCAGCGCCAGGTCGAGCGCAGCGCTCTCGAGCGCCCACGGCGTGTAGCCGGGCAGCTCTCCGACCAGCGCTGAGAACGAGGCGAGGCTGTGCTCCCCCGCAGGCACGACTCCCGGCCCGGCCGCCTGCAGCGCGAGCTGCGCGTCGCCGTCGTAGGTGACGTCTTCCCCGATCCCCTCGTGGCCGAGGCCGTGGAGGTGGAACACCGTCGTCCGCCGCGTGAACGTGCTCGTGACGTCCTTGACCAGGCCCTCCAGCTCGGCGCGCTCGATCGTGAGCGGCAGGTGGCGGAAGCGGGCCCAGGAGCTCATCGCAGCGCGGCGTAGGCGACCGCGATCTCGCCGGCGAGGCCGGCGTTGGCGGCGATCAGGTCGCGGTTGACGCGGAGCGTGTCGCCGCCGCTCGCCTCGTGCAGCGTCGCGAGCACGAACGGCGTGACCGCCTGGCCCGAGATGCCCCGGCGGCGCGCCTCGGCGACGGCCTCTTCGATCAGCCCCTCGACCTCGAGGCTCTCGTCCGGCGGCCGGCCGACGAGGACGCCCGTATGGCGGCCGAGCCCCCAGTGGGCGCGGGCGATCCGGGCCGCGTCCTCGGCCG
>Ga0082335_1007066_pt1 | contig 13898 bp, 12 predicted proteins | sample Subgrocontami58m_FD_72375 | JGI IMG/M metagenome (GOLD analysis project Ga0082335, IMG submission 72375) | Subsurface groundwater microbial communities from S. Glens Falls, New York, USA - GMW37 contaminated, 5.8 m (SPADES assembly) (version 2) ...
ATGCGGCGGGCATTTACATGTTCAACTGGTCGGCTGTGGATATGGTTGTCATCACCTTCCCCTTCTTTTTATTGTACTGGGTAGCTGAGGGGGATTTGCTGGCAAAGATCACCATCTTCGGTGTTGACCTCGCGCTTGAATCTGCCTTCTTTGGCGTGCTGATGGGGGTCTGTATTTTATTCGTACCATTCTGGTTATGGTTTGCAAAACGATACAACAAGATCCAGGCTTATATCGCGGGCATGTCCGCCTGGATCATTGTGCAGGCCATGATCTTCACCATTCAGCCCGGTGAAGTGACCTGCTTGCTGGTCATCGCCGCGCTGGCAGGCATCGGTGTTTCGGCCGCGTACATTTTGCCTGATTCCATTTTGCCCGACGTGATTGACTGGGACGAACTGCGCACACACCGCAGGCAGGAGGGAATTTATTATGGCATCCGTACCCTGATCCGTAAGTTGACCGGCGCGCTGGTCATCTTTGTTACTTTGCAAATTTTGGGCTGGTCTGGCTATCAATCTCCGCCTGATGGTGTGACTCAATTCACTCAGCCAGATTCCGCGCTGCTTGCCATCCGCCTGATGGTCTCATTTATCGGCGTCGCGATATTATTGGGGACAATCATCCTGGCCTGGTCGTATCCGCTTTCCCGGGAAAAGTATGAACGCATAGCAATGTTGTTGAAGAGGCGCAGAGAAGAAATAATATAAAAATTTACCGGCCGCAAAAAAGTTAATTGTGCGACTGGTCGGTTGAGGTGGGTGACAACTTGCTTTATTGGGTAATTATTCGGCATGTCTTTTATTTACGAATGAACTCAGTGCGCTCAATGGTTTTCCATCCTGAACCAGGTTTTCATTCTCGATAATATTTTCGTTTTCGGTGGGAGTTGCCAGGATAAATAATCTACCCCAGCTTGTATTGCCGTTATTATCAATGCACGTTTGCAGGGTAAGATGATCCTCGCCGCGATAAATATGATTGAAGAGCTCCTCGGCGGTATATGAAGTTTGTGTCTCCAAGTCTTTAAATTGGCTGTAAGGGTTTAACGGCTCCATAGCCTGATAGCGCTGGATACTTGTTACCAAAAAACTTTCGATATGCCCATCGCCATAAACCAGAATGATCAGGGCGCCCTGGTTGATATGTGAGAATAAATGGCCCGCCAGAGTATTATGTGCGAGCAAGCCTACATTGCCTACTTCTGCGGCGATACTGAATTGTGTGGCGACAGATTCAATCGTGGAAACATAGCCGGGGTTTCCCGCAGGTTGTTGTACGATGCGGAGCGCCATCACATTGAAAACATATACGCCTCGCAAAGCGTCGGCATTTCCATCTTTGACAGTTTCAATGAATGTATTTAAGTTTGGGAATATATTCGGAATATCTTTCGCGTAAACCTGAGCAGGAAGGGCAAAGACGCTGAACAGGATGCATAATAATGCGCTTGCGAATATTCTATTTTTTACTTGCGTGAGTTGATCTTTGGATGCCATGAGAGTTTCCTTCTTCTGAGCATCCAGATCTTTTGCGTTAGTAAAACGGTTGAAATCTTGATAGCTCGTTTTCGGCAGCCTGGCGATCATGGCCGTGTGAGCACGGCTTTAGACCCATGGCTTTGCGTCCCTGCCTTTTGGCAGGTTTGCGATTTATCGGTACGATTCTTCCTTTGATAAGGTTCAAAGAAAAACGGGTCTGGCAAAAGCCAGACCCGCAGTTGGAAACACAATGATTTGATCTTCGGCGGTCTGGCGATCATAGCCGTGTGAGCACAGCTTTAGACCCATGACTTTGCGTCCCTGCCTTTTGGCAGGTTTGCGATTTATCGGATACTTTCTACTTCAGTAGTTTAGCACAAGCCAGGGCTTTTGTACTTTTCAATATCGTAATGTCGCCTTTTATTATTGCAAGGCGCCAGCAACTCTGGCTTGGGATGTTTTTAGATCACCGCTAATTCTTCATACTCGCCAAATGTTTCCTTCATCACCCCCACGATCTCACCTAACGTGACATACGCGTGGACACATTCCATGATGTAGGGCATCGTATTCTCGGTGCCCAGACAGGCGATCCGCAATTTGTCCAGTGTTTGCCCTACACGCCCGCTATCGCGTGTCTTACGGACTTCGTTCAGGCGGGATACTTGTCGGGTGTACCCATTTGGGTCCATTTTCAAAATTGGAATGGTGAAGGGCTTATCTTCCGCGTAGGCATTTACACCCACGATCTTGCGTATGCCATTATCAATTTCGCGTTGATAACCATACGCCGCATCGGCGATCTCACCCTGGAAGAATCCTTTTTCAATGGCGGAGATCACACCGCCCAACTCTTCGATTCTGCTGAAATAAGCGTAGGCCTGCTTTTCCATTCGGTCAGTCTGCGCTTCGACGAAGAAACTGCCACCCAATGGATCAACCGTATTCGTCACACCTGATTCTTCTGCGATGATCTGTTGTGTTCGCAGGGCAATCGTCACAGAATGTTCGGAGGGCAAAGCCAGTGCTTCATCCATCGAGTTTGTGTGCAAACTTTGCGTGCCGCCTAAAACTGCAGCGAGCGCCTGAATTGCAACACGCACCACATTGTTCTCAGGCTGTTGCGCGGTTAATGAAACTCCCGCTGTTTGTGTGTGGAAGCGTAATAGCCACGAGCGCGGATCCTTGGCCTTGAAGGTCTCGCGCATCTCGCGCGCCCAAATGCGGCGGGCCGCACGATACTTGGCGATCTCTTCAAAAAAGTCATTGTGCGCGTTGAAGAAGAAGGACAAACGCGGCGCGAAATCGTCCACATCCATCCCACGCGCAATACCCCAGCGGACATATTCGAGTCCATCCGCAAGGGTGAACGCCAATTCCTGCGCGGCAGTCGAGCCAGCCTCGCGGATGTGATAGCCGCTGATCGAGATCGTATTCCACTGCGGCACTTTCTGCGCGCCGAATTCCATCGTATCCACCACCAGTCGCATGGATGGTTCGGGCGGGAAGATAAATTCCTTTTGCGCGATGAATTCCTTGAGAATATCGTTTTGAGTTGTGCCGCGTAATTGATCCAGCCGGATGCCCTGCTTTTCTGCGGCGGCCAGATACATGGCCCAAATGATCGCAGCCGGCGAGTTGATGGTCATACTTGAAGAAACTTTATCGAGCGGAATCCCATCCAATAAAATCTCCATATCTTTCAAGGAGGAAATCGCCACGCCGCATTTTCCAAACTCACCCAGCGCTTCGGGTTGGTCCGTGTCATAGCCCATCAAAGTGGCCAAATCGAAGGCAATGCTCAAGCCTGTTTGACCCTGCTCCAGCAGGTATTTGAAACGCGCATTCGTTTCCTCCGCAGTGCCGAAGCCGGCGAACATGCGCATCGTCCACAATTTACTGCGGTGAAGAGTCGGGTGCACGCCTCTTGTGAAGGGATACTCACCGGGAAGTCCAAGCGATGAGGCGTAATCCATGTCCGCGTTATCGAGCGGCGTATACAGTCTGTTGATCGGTTCGGAGGAGGTGGTGATAAATTCATCGGCGCGTTCGGGCAATTGTGACAAGGCTTTCTTTAAAGAAGTCTCTTCCCATTTATTGATGGAATCTTTTAACTCATTAAGTTTGTTTTTATCGTACATGACAGCTCCTTTGGAAAGATATTGGGATTATACATTAGACCGTAGACAGTCGGCGGTGGACAGTGACGGATTTATTACGATCATCAGTCCACGGTCATCGGTTTACCCTCTTACTTCTGGTATACTCGATTTAATAAAGGTAAATAATGCCGCGCTACGAAATTGATGTAGACCCATGTGACCATATTACAGCAGACGCCATTGGCAAACCCGGCCAGCGCGTTTTTTATTTGCAAGCCTATCAGGAACAACGCACCATTACCATCATCATTGAAAAGGCGCAGTTGCAATCGCTTGCGATCGGTATTGAACAATTCCTCGCACAGATCAGCCAGCAGGCCCCGGATCTCGAAGAAGCCTCCGGCGATTATGTCGAGGAGGTTATGCGCATCAACCCGCCCGTGGACCCGCTTTTCCGCGCGGGTGAAATAGGACTGGGCTATGATAAAGACCGTGACCGTGCTGTGATCTTCACCAAGGAATTACTGACCGAAGAAATCGAACCCGACTCTGCGGCGCAAGTCCGCTTTTGGACGACGCGCACACAACTGCGGCAACTTGCACGCTGGGGACAGGAGGTTGCCTCGCGCGGGCGGCCTGTCTGCCCGCAATGCGGACAGCCCACGGAACCCGAAGGGCACTTCTGCCCCAAGAAGAACGGGCATTTGCATTAAATTCATTGTCGAAAGTCAAAGGTCAACGACTTTCGGCCTTCGACCAACAATGAATACCCCCGCTATCGAAACAATAAAAGCCGCCCTCGAACTAGGTGAATACGAACTCAAAGGTCAGTTCATGCTTGGCAGTAATTACACTTTCTTTGTGGAAGTTCATTACGAAGGAGCGGAATACAAAGCCGTTTACAAACCAAGCAAAGGTGAACAGCCGTTGTGGGATTTTCCCGATCAAACCCTTGCTCTGCGTGAAGTGGCCGCCTTTCAATTGAGCGAAGCGCTCGGCCTTCATATCGTCCCATTTACGATCTATCGTCAAGACGGTCCTCACGGCCCTGGTTCATTACAGCAGTATCTTGATTACGATGTTGAGTACCACTATTTCAACTTCACCGCTGAAGATAAACAAAAACTCCGCCCCGTCGTGTTATTCGATGTGCTCGCCAACAATGCCGACCGCAAAGGCAGTCACGTATTCTTTGAAGATGAAACCCGCAGACTCTTTGCCATTGATCACGGCCTTTGTTTTAACGAAGACGACAAACTCCGCACTGTGATCTGGGACTTCGCCGGTCAGCAAATTCCAGACGACTTGCTCGCGCCTCTTTCCAAAACTGACAATTGGTCTGCCCTCTTCGAGTCTTATCTCAGCCCAAACGAGATCTCCGCACTGATAACCCGCGCAAAAATATTGTGCACAACCAAAATATTTCCACGCCCGCTTGAAGGACGAAGGCCGTTTCCATATCCGCCGATATAAAAAGGTGACAGTCATTTTTAAAGTGACTGTCACCTAGCTTAAAGGAGAATTCATGCACTGCAAACTCGCACTGATCGGGTTCGGAAATGTCGCCCGCGCACTGGCAAGGCTTCTGGTCCGCAAGCAGGATTTACTCAAATCCAAATATAACCTGACCTTTTCATTCACAGGCATTGCCACAGGTAAACATGGCTTCGCTGTAGACCCCGATGGACTCGATATTCAAAAAACATTGGCGTTGGTGGAAAGTGGAAAAGATATTTCACCTTTAAACATTTCCCAACCTGCCCTGAGCAACGTCGAAGGGTTACCGATTCCTAATTCCCTTGCCGTCATCCAAAACTCACAAGCTGACGTGATGTTTGAAAACTCACCCGTAAATTATGAAACCGGCCAGCCCGCCATTGACCACGTCCGCGCGGCGTTGAACGCAGGCATGCACGTCAGCACCGCGAACAAAGGGACGGTTGTCCATGGCTATCAGGAATTGAGAGCGCTTGCCATCTCAAAAAATAAGAGATTCATGTTCGAGTCAACGGTATTAGGCGGCACGCCTGTATTTTCCACTTTTCGAGAAGCCATGCCCGCCGCAGATTTGATCTCCTTTAAAGGCATTATCAACGCCACCACCAATATCATCCTTTCACGCATGGAAGACGGCGAATCATTTGAGACAGCTGTGAAATATTGTCAGAGTATGGACATTGCAGAAACAGACCCCTCGGGCGATGTGGATGGCTGGGACGCATCCATTAAAGTAGCCGCGCTGGCCACCGTATTAATGGACACTCCGCTCAAACCCCAAAAAGTGGACCGCACCGGCATTCGCGGAATTACATCCGAAATGATCGCAAAGGCAAAATCGAAAGGCAAACGCTACAAACTTGTGGCTTCTGCAGAACGCGCGGGCAAGACGATAAGTGCGCGTGTTGCCCCTGAGCTGGTTGAGCCAGCCTCGCCATTATATGGACTGATGGGTTCCTCCACAGGCTTAACCTTCCGCACCGATGTTTTGCCTGATTATTCCATCATTGTCTCTGAACGCGAAGGCATGATGGGTGGTCCCATTGAAACAGCCTATGGATTGTTTGCTGATTTTGTGAATGCGGTGAAGCAATAAAGTGACAGTCACCTTTAAGGTGACTGTCACTTGGCTATTAAAAGACCTCCGGGTTCTTTAGGATCCGGAGGTCTGTGTATTTCAGAGCGATAGTTTATTTGCGGGAAAATTCATCTATCACTTTATGATGTCCAACCGCTAACAAATAAAAGATGGTCCCTCTTGCCGAAAAATACAACGATACGATTTGTCAATGTAAAATTCCCAATAAACGGTTCCTTGAATACGATGAATTTGCAAGGATTGATGTTTGGGATTTTCAGCGAGAAAGCGAATCTGCTTCTTGAGTTTCCTTTGAACAGATTGAGGCAAAGCCTTAAAATCATCTTTTAGTCTTTGCGTTAAGACAATTTCATTCATCGAGCCAATCCAGCGCTTTCTCAATACCTTGTGACTGTACTCGATATACGCGCCCCGCTTCTATATCCGCTTCCGCCTCGCGGATACGTTTTTGCCATTCTTTTGTAACAAAGTAAGCCTGATCGTTGTTTCTCAATTCTTTTAGAATAACTTCAAGACGCAGAAAGGTTTCATAGCTCATTAAAACCTCCTGCGCTTCGCCTGCTTTATCAAAGAATATTTTAACATCATTAAGGGTAGTCTCGCTCATTTTACACTCCGATTTTTATCTGAAACCGCTTCACACATTATAATACCGTCTGTCCTCTTATCTCATTTATTTCAGGTGAAGCATGGCAAAAACACACACACGATTTGTCTGTCAGGAATGCGGGCGCGCGGCAGCCTCTTATATGGGCAAGTGTCCGCAATGCGGATCGTTTAACAGCATGGTCGAGGAGATTGTCCACGAGGAACCGCTTGCGAAGGGCGCGGGCAATCTGCGCGGGTTGAGCGGCCGCTCGCAACCGCATCCCATTTCCGAGGTCGGGGGGGATGCGGAGGATCGAGTCCACCTGCCGATCGGGGAGTTTGCGCGCGTGCTCGGCGGCGGCATTGTGCTTGGTTCCATCGTCCTGATTGGCGGTGACCCTGGTATTGGCAAATCCACGTTGATGCTTCAGATGGCGGTGGAGATGGCCAACACACAGCAGGTGTTGTATGTTTCCGGCGAGGAATCAGAACGGCAGATCAAAATGCGCGCGGTGCGGTTGCTCGCTGCGCGCGACAAAAAAGATTTGCCGAAAAATCTTCTGCTTGTGACAGAGACGAATCTCGAAGTGATTCTGAATCACGTCCGCGATTCAAAACCTGACCTGCTGATCGTTGACTCGATCCAAACCGTTTATTTATCGAACATGGATTCTTCGGCAGGGTCGGTTTCACAGGTGCGCGAGTGCGCTTCTCAACTGCGTGAGTTGGCGAAGTCTTCGGGTATTTCTGTGTTTATGATCGGGCATGTCACCAAGGACGGCGCGATTGCCGGCCCGCGTGTGCTGGAGCATATTGTGGATACGGTTTTGTATTTGGAAGGTGATCGTTTTCAGGCATATCGTTTGCTGCGCTCCGTGAAGAATCGTTTTGGCGCAACTGCTGAGGTGGGCGTGTTTGAAATGCGCGAAGGCGGACTTGTTGAAGTGACCAACCCATCGGAAGCATTTCTGACAGAGAGATTGATCAATGCGGCGGGCTCTGCCATAGCAGTGACAATGGAAGGGACGCGTCCCATCCTTGTTGAAATTCAAGGTCTGACTTCTCCCACTCAATTCGGAAACGCGCGCCGAACTCCCAATGGTGTGGACTTCAATCGTTTGTTGTTAATCACAGCCGTGCTTACCCGCCGCGTTGGGTTGAAACTTGCCGAACACGATGTCTTTGTGAATGTGGTCGGTGGTATTCAAATTGACGAACCTGCCGCAGATCTCGCCATCGCCGCCGCGATTGCCTCTTCATGGAAGGATGTGCCCGTGCGCGCCGAAGCCGTGTTGATCGGTGAAATTGGATTGGCAGGCGAACTGCGCATGCCCGGTCAAATGGTAGCGCGTTTGCGTGAAGCACAAAAATTGGGATTCAAAACTGCAATTGTACCCAAAGCGACACGCAAAGGGGAGGAATATCCAAAAGGCATTGAGATCATCGAAGTCCGCTCGCTGGATCAGGCTTTGGATGCGGCGTTGAAGAAAGATGGGGATGTAACCAGAGGTAAAAAACCTGCCTAATTAATAGGATGACGTCACAAAGTTAGGAAATATTTTTTAAAATATGCGTCAAAATCGTGGCTCCTGAACCACCAATATTTTGCGCCATGCCAATCCTGGCGCCATCCACCTGCGTTTTGCCGCACTCCCCTCGCAATTGCTGGACAAGCTCCACAATTTGATACATCCCCGTCGCTCCGACCGGGTGACCGCGGGCCTTTAATCCGCCGCGCGTGCAGACGGGTACTCTACCCTGTCGGCTGATCTCGTTATCGAGTCCCAACCTTACGCCCTGACCTCTTTCGGCAAATCCGCTCGCCTCCAGGGAAAGCGCCGCCATGATCGAGAATGCATCATGCAATTCAAACACATCAATATCTTCTGGAGTTACACCAGCCATTGCATACGCCTGCCTCGAAGATAAATAAGCCGCCTGCAAAAACAACGGATCTTTACGCGAATGGATGGCGATCGTGTCAGTTGCCGCGGCCGATGCAGACACAAGGATTTTGGGTTGGCGCATCACCTTTTCTGCAGGGACGATGATGGCGGCGGCGGCGCCGTCTCCGACAGGAGAGGCATCCATTAGATTAATAGGCGTCGCCACCATGGCTGACTTTTCGAATTCTTCAGCGCTTATTTTTCTATGCAAGCGGGCGAAAGGATTGTGCATGGCATTGGCATGTGCATTGATCGAAAACGGGGCAAAGTCCTCGTGCTTCCAGCCAAATTCGTGCATGTATCTTCGCATGATCAGCGCGTTGAGGCCCACAAACGAAATCCCCTGCTCGCCTTCATAATCTGCATCAGCAGCGGTGGCCAATGCAGCAGTGATCTCACTTCCGGGCTTGTCCGACATTTTTTCGACACCCACTACCAGCGCAGAGTCTGTGTCGCCGGAGGCAACAGCCATCAGCGCGGCCCGAAACGCCGCCGCTCCTGATGCGCAAGCCGCTTCTATCTTAACTGCCTCTTGTTTCCACAATCCGATCCAATCTGAAAAGAAAACGCCAAGATGATTTTGCCCGTTAACCATTGACGACAGCATGTTCCCGACATAAAGCGAATCGACTTTTTCCATACCCGCATCCTGCATGGCGGCAAAGGCGGCTTCCCCGCCGATCTCACGCAGGGATTTATCCCACTGTTCATCCACTTTTGTTTGACCAATTCCAAGAATGGCTGCCTGTCTCATAAATTACCTCGCACAAATTCTACCGCATCCTGCTTTCAGAAACTATACCAAGCACGGTCATAAATTGCGGTTTTCTGCGGCGCGATTCGCGGGGCTAAAGCCGCCTGCTCAGTACTATGGAAGCGCTCCACACTGGCCGCTGGCGCGACTTCCATGTACTGAGGCAGGGACGCTACGCAGTCCCGCCGAATCACCATTGAACAAAACCGCAATTGGTTATCGAGCTTGTCGAGATATTGTCTCCGCGTGCAATATACTAGCACGGATGGATCATGTGAAAAATCCGCATCCATCTGGACAATGGCTTGCGCGCCGCCATCCAATACTTTTTGAAATCCTTTCAAATACGCCGAACTCAACCCCATCCTGCCGGCGCGATGAAGCACATCCACACGACCAGGATATGCAGCCAGTTCGTCTGCATTGTGGCCTGTACCATCAGGACTGTTATCATCCACAACCAATAAATGTAAATCAAGTGGAAGCGAAAATAAAGTGGAGATCAATTTGGGCAGGTTCTCCGCTTCATTATATGTGGGAATGACGACTGTAATTAGCAACCAATCTCCTGTTTCTTAATACTTATTCATTCTGCCTTTATCTCTAAGATCGGTTGAGCGAGTCTTAAGCGATCTAATCTCAGCCAATTTTATTCCAAGATGATCAATTCGGTTCGCCATTTGATCACGATCTTTAATTGAGAAAAAAATCATCTGTGGATGATCGAATTTGGGGCGCAATTTCTCGCTCAAGGCGGCGAGGTTGGAAGGTGGAAGAATGAGTATGAAATGTGTTGATTTTGCATACAGACCCTAGGAAATCGGTTCTTTTTGCAAGACAAATTCGCAAACATCATCTCCAATTGCAAAGCATTTTGATTCGTTTACGCGGAATTCATTGCCACCTGAAACCCATTTTAAGCTTTCCTGTAGTAAACCCGTAGCAATAAAGCAGACCGGTTTATCTGCGGCTGTGCGCGCCCAACAACACGGGCATTTATGGATTGACCATATCCATTCTTTATCTTTTTCCACCACAGTTGTGTACTGGTCACTTAATTGGGAGAATATCTTTGCAAATGCCGGCAGACCAATTCTCAGTTTGGTTTGAAGCGGGAGCACCACAAAAGCCAAATCCGCCGCGCCTGCCAGCGCTCCAAAATTCCTTAAGGCATCTGAAAAAGTTGAGCGGCCAGCACGAAAAGCAAGTCCACGTCCTCCCCGAGGTCCATACATTTCTTCCAATGCAAAGCCAATTGATGAAAGATCCGCAAAATCAAAACCTTTATCGAGGTTATCGGGAGGTGAGGTTTCTATATAATGATTTAAACCAGCAAGATTCAGAATGGCATTCAATCCGTTCTTACCCATGACTTCTTCAAGGGATTTGATGATAATCAAGCCAAATTTATTTGGGTAGTACAGGCCAGCTTTTTGGAAGGGGCTCATGACAACTCAACTAGATCCACTTCACCAGAACTTCGGCGGCGCGGCGCATATCAAGGAAGATCAATCCAAGTTTGGCCTGTTCGCGCGCCAGCGCGGTAAGGACGGCTTCTTCGCCGACTGACATCAAAACAACGTACCCTTTCAAGCCCTTGATGTAAACTTGTTCAAGAGAACCGCGCCCCAATTCGATTGCGATGCGTTCACCCAATGAAAGCATGACCGCAGACATGGCCGAAACGCGATCTTCTTCCACACCTTGAGGAAGTGCAGATGCGATGCTAAGACCATCAACGCTAACTACCGCTGATGCTTCAATATCTGGTGACGATGCCTGTAATTCACGCAGACGATCAACCATTTGTTGCGTACGGCTTTTAGACAAATCAGCCCTCCTGGGAGAAAATAAACGCCCCAATAACCCAGGGCGTGCGAATTTCTATATCGTGTAACTATTTTAGAACATGGCATTCATTGTGTCAAGTTCAACGGTTTGTATGTTAGTATATGAGCAAGCCCCCACCCAATTGAGATACATACAATTCATCCCTCTCCTGCATGAATCTATTCAGATCCAATCGTTGCCTGGGTGTTTTATCTCTTCAATCGAAAAAAGGGGTTATCTTATTTTTTATAACTCATATTGACATCGCCTTGCCGTCATGGTAAACTTTCGCCCGCTTAACGAATTGGTCCCGTGGTGTAGCGGCCTAACATGCGGCCCTGTCAAGGCCGAGATCGCGGGTTCGAATCCCGTCGGGACCGCAGAACGTGACAATTTAAGCATGTAAAAGAACCGACTTTCAAAAGTCGGTTCTTTTGTATTGGAGTTTAAGGAAGGTATATACCAGCCGGAAAAATTGTCGGCTGTGAAACACCTATTCCCGAAGATACGCATGTGGTGACGATTCTTTGTCCGGTCACAAATTGCATTTCCCGCCATCTGTTTATCGAATTTGTTTCACCACAAAAAATCTCTTTTTGGGTTCTCCACCAGATTGACTTTGCGTTATTATAGCAGTGAAAAATCCTGGTACCTCCACACATGACATCTACATTCACCCCTAGACTTATCCCCGCCTTCGGCGACAATGGACGATAGACCATTGACCATCGCCTACCATTGTCTATCATCCATGGTCCACGGTCTCACATAAAATGAACAACTTCACCCCTCGTCCCTCCCAACAAAATATCCTCCACTATACGGGCGGACGGCTTGGTATTGCCGCTGTGCCTGGCGCTGGCAAGACACATATTCTCTCTGCCCTCGCGGCGCAGATCATTCACGATAACCAACTGCAGGACGGGCAGGAAGTGCTGATCGTCACGCTGGTCAATTCAGCGGTGGATAATTTTGAAAACCGAATCAAAGGCTTTTTCGAGAATCCCGTGCAGGCGCTTTATAAATATCGCGTGCGCACACTGCATGGGCTGGCGCATGACATCGTCCGCGAGAAACCTGCGAGCGTGGGGCTTGAAAATCAATTCAGCATCATTGACGAGCGCGAAGCGGATTTCATCCGCCGTGAGTCGGTCAATGCGTGGCTGTCGGCGCATCCCGATTTTCTCGATGATTATCTCGACCCCGTGCTGGATACGTCCAAACGGGATTGGGTGAAACGTCAGCAGCTGCCCAATTTGGTGGACTCGCTGGCTTTGGCATTTATCCGCTCATCGAAAGATCGCCTCCTGACTCCCGAAAGCCTGCGTGCCAAACTCGACCCTTCGACAGGCTCAGGGCAGGCTCATCCTTTCGCCCCGCTGCCCCTCGCTGAACTCGGCTGGAGCATTTATGCAGACTATCAACGCGCACTCGCATATCGCGGCGCGGTTGACTTTGACGATTTGATCCGTTTGGCGTTGACCTTGCTTCAAAATGACGAAGAATATCTGGAGCGATTACGTTTTCGATATCCATTTATATTGGAAGATGAGGCGCAGGATTCAAGCAGGACGCAGCAGAAGATACTTTCACTTTTAAGTGGTGGTCGAGCGCAAGCAGTCGAGGCCACACCTTCTAGTTTCAGTGAGAAGGTGGTCTCGATACGCCCCGCGAAGAGCGGCGGGGCTACTCGACCACCAGATGAAACAGGCGGTAATTGGGTGCGCGTTGGTGACCCCAACCAAGCCATCTTCGAAACATTCACTACAGCGGACCCTGACTTGTTGCGTGATTTTATAAAAAATAATCCCAATGCGGACATGCCTGAGTCGGGAAGGTCACAGCCTGCGGTGATCGCGCTGGCGAATCATTTGATTGACTGGGTAATGACCGCGCACCCCGATCCGAACGCGCGCACGGCGTTGTCGCTGCCACATATCCAGCCAGTGCCAGAGGGATATGAACCCGCCAACCCGCCAGACAACCACGAAGCGATTCGGTTTATCAGCAAGAAGTACACGCCCGAAGAAGAATTGGAAGCGGTGGTCAAGTCGGTGAAGGGACATTTGGACTCGTTTGCCGAGGACGAGCAAAAGCCGACCATCGCGATCCTTGTGCCACGCAATAATCGCGGCATCGAAGTGATCGAAGCGCTCAAGAAGAAAAATATCGAAGTGATCGAGTTGATCTCGTCCACGTCCAATACACGCGCGGCGGCGGGGTCGTTGAATTATTTGTTGTCGTATCTGGCAGACCCACAGTCCGCGCGGAAGTTATCGAAGGCGTATGAAGTGTGGAGAAGAGACTGGAGATTAGAGAACAGTCAAGCCGCTGGCCGAGTAGTTCCGAGCGATAACGAGGAACGTATCGAGACCGAGGCGGGTGGTCTCGATACGCCCTTCGCAAAGAACGCTCAGGGCTACTCGACCACCGAACTGCTTGGACAGGTGACTACTTTATTGCGGCGGTTGGTTTATGTGGAAAAATTCATCGCGCCGAACCAAGCCGATGACTGGCTGTCAACTGTCGGTGACGCGCAGCGTGAAGCGGAGCACGTCATCCAAGAGTTAATGGAATTTCGAGTCAATGTCCAGCGCTGGT
>Ga0082335_1007068_pt1 | contig 13892 bp, 20 predicted proteins | sample Subgrocontami58m_FD_72375 | JGI IMG/M metagenome (GOLD analysis project Ga0082335, IMG submission 72375) | Subsurface groundwater microbial communities from S. Glens Falls, New York, USA - GMW37 contaminated, 5.8 m (SPADES assembly) (version 2) ...
CAAAATTCCTGTCTTCATATGGCGAATCTTATTCGCCTATGCAGGAAAAGCTCTGCTTTTCCAAGCATCACACGGCTAAAGCCGATGTGTTTTCAGGAACTTCGAAATAAATTCTTTTTAATACCCTATTTACAATCTCTAGACATGAGTGAAATAAACGGACGTCATGGACATTTTGCATTAGAGCTGAAGCATGTAGAAAAGTCATATTCTAATGGCGTATCATTGAAAATACTGGATAGCATAAATCTTCAGATTAAAAAAGGAGAATTTGTTGCAATAGTGGGTCCGTCGGGATCTGGCAAATCAACATTGATGCACATCATGGGGGCGCTTGACAGGCCAACTAAAGGCGAAGTTTTCATAGACGGTAAAAATATTGCAAAGATGAATGATGCAGAACTTGCGGAAATAAGAAACAAAAAAATAGGGTTTGTGTTTCAATCGTTTAATCTAATGACAAAATTAACAGCGCTTGAAAATGTTGCATTTCCCATTGAGCTTTCAGGAAAACCTGACGAGAAGCGGGCAAAAATGCTGCTGGATAAAGTCCAGTTAAGCCACCGTTTGGAGCATTTGCCGTTAAAAATGAGTGGAGGAGAAAAGCAAAGAGTTGCAATTGCACGCGCACTGGCAAACAATCCTTCAATTATTCTGGCAGATGAGCCAACAGGCAATCTTGACAGCAAGACAGGACAAGCGATAATTGAGCTTTTAAAGGATATACATAAAAGCGGTACTACACTGATCATAATAACCCATGACAAGGCAATAGCAAAAATTGCCAAGAAAAAAATAGTTATGAAGGATGGGAGAATTGTATGAAAGTTACCGTATCAAAGAAAACAATATTTTAGGAAGTTAAATAAATGAAGACAATAATTTTGATTTCAGTATTAGCAATCGTAATTGCAAGTTTTGCAGCAGAAGCGCAAATAACGCCTTCAGGCGCTTCTCTCAGGGTAGAACTTGCAAAATATGATCCTGCCCCGGCAGAAGCAGGTAATATTGTAACTATATGGATAAAGGCAGAAAATGTCGGCCTGGATGCAGCGCCAAACACAAGCTTTGAACTAGTGCCAAAATATCCTTTTAGAATAGTCAACAGTGACGCCAAAAGAAACTACGGACGCATAGAAGGAAAATCATCTGCACAATTTGAGTGGAGACTATTTGTTGATGAAAGCGCGCCAAAGGACAAGCATGATTTTGAAATTATCTATTCAATAGGCGGCCTTGCTACAAACAAAAAATCATTTAATATTTCAGTTATTCAGAGCAAAAGCATATACGAACTTGATGCATTATATGTAGGAATAGAACCTGCCGCATATCCGGGCGGCATAACAACTCTTAGCGTTGACATAGCAAATATTGCTTCAGGAACTGCCTATTTTGTCATTGCAAAAGCAGAAACCGACATAGCAACGATAGAGAGAAATGAAATATTTGTTGGCACACTCGAGCCAAATGACTTTGATACTTCTGATTTTGAATTTATTATAAAGGATGACGTAGAGCCTGGAACTTATCCGGTCAAGATTATAACAAAATACAAGGATGATAAAAATATAGAGCATGAAAATTCTAACACAGTTAGCATCAATGTTATATCAGCAGCTATGGCCATACCGCCTCAAAAATTAGACACTACAGCTTTGGCGCTTAATTTAATTTTGTTGATATTGATAATAAAGTTTATTGTTTTACCTGTTGCCAAACATTTCAGGAAGAAGAAATGAGCCTTTTATTTCGTGCGTTATAGTGATATCACACAAAGAAAACCCTCGGGAAAAGAAAGTGTATATTACAATTACAAGTAGAATAAAATAATAATATTCTTGATACAATGTTTTCAAAGACTCCTGTTCTTTGGGATTCCTGAAGAAACACGAGTTTCTTAGGTCTCAGAAAGCTTCGCTTTCTGCAGATCGTAGAGACCTTAAGGTGATCGACGTCTAAGGACGTCTATTCGTTAAAGAAAGGAATGTATTATGAAACCGTTTCATTTTGCATACAAAAATATGATGCACCATAAAACAAGAACTTTTCTCACGTTATTAGGCGTTGTTATAGGGATTGCAGCTGTTGTCGCTTTAATCACATTGAGCAATGGGTTGAACGAAACTGTCAGGGACAGGCTAGAATCATTGGGTTCAGACAAAGTAATTGTAACACAAAGAGTCAGCAATGGCTTTGGAGGGCCTCCTACAAGCGGGCAGCAGCTTACAGAAAAAGACCTCAACACTGTAGAAAGAATAAGAGATGTTGATATTGTTGTGCCAATCCTGTTCAAACAATATCCTGTAAAATTTGGAGAGGAATCTGCCCAGACATCTGTTATAGGCGTGCCGTCTGAGGACAATGAAATTTTTCTCAGGGATGTTCAAAGATATGATCTTGCAGAAGGAAAAACTTTTCAGAAAGGCAAACCGACAGCCGTAGTGGGAAGCAGATTCAGCAAGCAATTTTTTACCAAAGAAATCAATATAAGAGATAAAATACAAATTGCAGGCAAGTCAATTACTGTCACCGGCATAATGGAAGAGACAGGCAATCAGCAAGATGACAATGCAATCTATACGGATATTGATATTCTGAGAGAAATATCCGGAAGCAATGAAGAGATATCTGTATTATTTGTAAAAGTTCTTGGCGACCCTAAAAAAGCAGCGCAAGAAATAGAAGATGAGCTGGAAGACCTGCATAAGGAAAAACTATTTACAGCGCTAACAACAGAACAACTGATAAACCAGATAAATTCTGTTTTCAGCATCATGTCGCTTGTGCTTGTAGGAATTGCAGGAATATCCTTGCTTGTAGCTGCTTTTGGAATAATGAACACAATGCTTATGGCTGTTTTGGAAAGGACAAGGGAAATTGGAATAATGAAAGCAGTTGGCGCTACAAACAATACAGTGCTGTCCTTTTTCATAGCAGAATCTGCGCTTATCGGGCTTGTCGGCGGAGCCATAGGGACAATAATTGGATATGCAATTGCATTTGGGATGTCAGGAATAGCCGTGAATTTTGTAGGATTCCCGCTTAAAATAGGAATCGATCCAATGATCGCAGGCGGCGGACTGCTGTTCGCAACTGTCATTGGAACTGTATCCGGAGCATATCCTGCAAGAAGAGCAGCAAAACTAGATCCTGTGGAAGCTCTAAGATACGAGTGAGCCTTTTCTTTCGTGCATTATAGAATTTATTGCACAAAGAAAACCCTCGGGAAAAGAAAAGAATATTATTTATACGTTTGCTATAACTTTCCACGAATGCGTTGAATGAAACATATACTGTTCAACAGTACCTCCGAAAGTAAGGTTATTGTCGATAAACTGGCAATAGTCCGCTAAATGAAATCACAAGATATGCTTTCACTTTCGGAGGTACTCTTCAAAGCCCTCTATAGAAGACTTTTTGACGAGGTTGTTGGGGAAAAATCTTTTTAATTACTTGCAGCAAATAACTATATGCAAACGCTTTCAAATATAGCCATAACTGCAGATGCTGAAGCAATAAAAAACATAATTGCAACACATGGGCACGCTGCCGAGCACAATTATAATCATTTCATAAATATTGGCGAAATGATGGGCGAATGCAGCTTCTGCATTATTGATAATAATTTTGGCATAATGTCCTACAAAAACAAAAATGATATTTGGTGCTATAGCGATCCTATTGCACCTGAAGAAAAAAGGTTAGAGATATTTTTGCAGTTTGTTGAATGTTCATTTGAAAATGGAGCAAAGAAAGTACGAGCAGAAGTCAATGAAAAATTGTGGGCTGAAATAATACAAAAAATAAAATTAGAGCATAAAAATAAATTTAGAACTGTAAAGCCATCTTATATTTACCAATGGCCTGTTTATGACTTAAAAAAATGGGATATGTCGCTAACAGGCATCAAATGGAAAAAACTTAGAAATATGAGAAATGCATTCACGAGGGACCACAAAATTGAAATATTTCATAATGCCTCCAATGGCACAGGTTCAATTAAGGAAAATTTTTCACAGCAAGAACTTATCAATTTTCTTAAAAAGTGGAAGAAATTACGGCAAGGAAAAGACATGGCTCATACTGAACACTATGAGTCTGCAATAAAATCCAATTTTGAAGGCTATGATTTTGTCAGGTTAATTTATGTGGATGGGGCAATAGCTGCGCTTAATGGCGGATGGAAAATAGCAAATTCCAATAATGTTTACCTGCAGCTTGGACTTCCGAACTATGGCATGAAAAATATAGGGGATTTTTCTTACCTTAATGATTTAGAATTTTTTAAAAGTATAGGCTTTGATTTTGCAGACCTCGGCGGCAGCACGCCTGAAATGATGCACTTCAAAAACAAGTTCAGCCCTGCATATGTTTACAGGACAGTGGAGTTCAGCATAGTGGAAAAATAATCATTGGACAAACTCAACATTTTCCATGTTTTTGAATTCTTTGTCGCCTGTAAGGAATTTTATGTTTAGAGATTTTGCTATAATATATCCAATACAATCTACATACGATAATTTCTTGTTCCTATTTTGAGCCCTGAAAATCATTGCTTTTTTTATGACTTCATCAGATAAGTCAACTGCAAATTCAACCAGCCTATCATAATATAAATCTGCTGCTTCTTTTCCTTTTGTAATAAAAATACCGTAATAAAATTCCATGAGATTCAGACGCGTAAGGACTATTTGAACATCAGATATATATGGCTTGTAATTCTGATTTGATTTGAAAATTCCGTGAAGCGCATATGTATCAAAAAAGAAAATCAATCCCATCCTTTTCTCACCATATTTTTAAATTCCTGGCCCGTTTGTTTTGTTTTAAGGCTTCCGAATAGGTCTGTGAGATCCGCTTTCTTTATCAGCTGGACATTTATTTTTTGATTTGGCTTAATATGCTCTTTTTCAGCAAACTCTTTTGGAAATATAACGCCTACTGAATTGCCAATTTTTCTTGTTGTTAACTCCACCATGTTAAATACCTGTTTAACATTAGTTTAACAAATATAAATAGATTAGGCTGCTTGCTACATGTCCAAAGTTAACTAAGCATCAGCAGCTTTTCTAATTCTCCTTAATGAAGCAATTACTCTATCAACATCGTCAAGTTTCATTTGTCTTTGTGTATCTGTTAATTTTTTGTCTTTTCTTAAAAGTCTGGTAGTTACATGCATAACAGCTATTTCTGGATAATCTCCATATTGTCTCAGTGTCAAGCAAACATACAAACGTCTTTCTTGATCATAATTCCATGCGTGATTTTCTCTCCTTGGAACAAAAAATCCACCAACTTCTTCAAAACCCGTTTCAGCAGCAACAACTCTAGCCGAATAATTGCAGCAGCCGATGGGAAAAATTCTAAACAAATCAGGGTCTTCTGAGTAAAGAAGTCTTGCCAATTCGTATCTTGCCTGTTTCAAAATTTCAAAATATGGCAAGCTTTCAGGATTTTGATAAAACATTTAAAAAGTATAATGCAAATCTATAAAAATGAAAGAAAATTTTAAAAAATTTATTCCAGCAGTGCTCTTATTTCTTTGCCTTTTTCAACGGCTATGTCTAAAATTTTCTCAAGCTCTTCAAATGTGATGCCAAAAGACCCGCCTTTTTGCATCGAGCAAAAGGCGATGTCGCCGTCTTTGTCAAATGTGCCTACAGTCACACGAGCATCAAACGCACTCTCTTCCAAGAATGAAGGGTCTACTATCAGCGAATTGCCTATCTTTACAATTGTTGTTGAAACAGGTATGCCTTTTATTGGCAGCTTCTCGTGAGTTTTCACGCCAAATTCAATCTCACCTTTTTCATTCAGTTTAGGTATTCTTGCATTAAGTATTGCAGCAACTGCCGCTATGCCAACTGCGTCTATAAGGTTTCCATCGTGGTTCATTACATCCACATCGATGTTTACCAGCCAGACTTTTTCGCTGGGCGTTATGCATAATTTTTCAAAGTCAATTACTTTTGATTCCCTGATAGCACGGTCAACAACCCTTGAAACTTCTACTGCTTCCTCGCCTGGAGGGCCTGACTCAAACTCATGAGAAGCGAGAGGCAAAAATTCTGCTGCAACAATAAGCACGCCTTCGTTTGGCGTGTCAGAGAAAGGCTTGCCAACGGCCATCTTCACGCCTGCAATAACTTCTGTATCGCCTAATCGCACGCGAGCAGAACCTTCTGCCATAGGTATTGTTCCCGTTTCTAGTGTGATTTTCCTGTACTCGTCAAATTTTCTGTTGTCCAATCTCTTGCCTTTGACGACCATTTGTTTTATTACACTTGGGTCTAAGCTTATCATAATACACCCCTTTTCTTCAAAGAAAAGGTTTGTATCGATCCTAAAAGAACATTGGATCTTACAGAACTTTTCTTCACTTTATTATTTTTTTTATTCATATTCTACACCTCTATTGCGCTCTCTGCCATGTATTTTCTTTTCAGAGCGCTTCGCTGCTCTTGATAAACAGTATCACAACCCTTTATCGCAAGCTTGACGATTTCCTTAATTTCTTCTTTGTTGGTTATACCATCCATTTGAAGCAATGTAATCATATTTTGCTTTTTGTAAAACGCAACCGGCAAGTCCAATTCCCCTTCTGTATCTTCCTTGCCCGCTATGTCAAGGACGACAGTACCTGCAATTTTTCCTGCAGAGCAGCTTGCCACCAAGTCACGCATTGGTATGCCTGCATCTGCTAAAGCAAGAGATGCTGCATTCAACCCTGCGCAGCGCGTTGACGCATCTGCCTGCAAAACTTCGATGTAAACGTCCACAGCAGTCTTTGGGAATTCTTCAAGGAACAAGGAAGGCACTATAGCTTCTCTTATAACCATTGATATTTCTGTTGATCGTCTTGATATGCCAGGCCGGCTTCTTTCAGAAGTTGCAAAAGGCGCCATGTTGTATCGTACTCTTAGAATAGCCCTGTCTGATACTTCCTGATGTTTAGGAAAAACTTTTCTAGGACCAAAAACGCCTGCTACTGCAACTGTGTTGCCAATCCTAAACATTGCAGAACCGTCTGCATTTTTTAGCACACCGACTTTTGCTTCCATCGGCCTAAGTTCGTCAAAAGCTCTGCCGTCAGTTCTTTTTCCATTTTTTATCAATTCTAATTCTGTCATTAGTCATCATCTCCGTTAAAATCTTCATGCATAGGCGAGTGGTTGTCTTCGGCGTCAACCTTTCTATCTGAAGTGTGTGGACGCCCTTCGGCGTCGGTTCGCACTCGTTTCTCAGCCGTCATTCTTTTTTCAACCATATCTTTTATCTTATCAGTCAATCCATGTACGTGAGATTTTTTCTCAACTTCAATAATTGCCTCGATTGCGATGTCTTCATTATCGCCTTTTACCCACACAATTCCATTTTGTCCTACAACGATCTGTGTATTAGTTGTTTCCTTAATCATTTCCACCATTGAGCCCCCTTTGCCGATAATTCTTGGAACCTTTGCCGGTGTAACATTAACAACACGTCCGCCCCTTAATTTTCTGCATTTCCTGTCTTTCATTGAAAGCTGGACGTTTTTTGTCTTAGATACAGAAATAATCTCTGCAAAAATCAAATCATCGTAATTAAGGTATTGTGTAAGATCTGTTTTTGTAAGATCAATGTACTCGTCTGTTGCCTCGCTTAACGACAACACAGCTTCGTATGGAGAGTTTATATCTATAATAAATTTTGAAAAGATAATCTCCTGAACTTTTCCTACTACTCCATCTCCTCTTTTTGGACTGTAAATACCTGACAAAGGTATTACGAAAAAGACCCCGCCTTTTTCTTCTACCAGTCCAACTGACCTTGAATATACTTTATTCCCGTCCATGAATGCGTTGTTGCCTGAACGGCCTTCTCCAAGAAAGTCTCCGGGCAAAACCAGTTTTCTATCGTTCATAACAAATCCCTTTCCTGTATCAACCCGAAAGAAACATCAGAGTCTTTCAGACATTCTATACTACTTTCAAAACCTTCTATATTATCTTTTATTTTCATATTTTACACCTCAATTTTATTATTTAACTTCCTCGATTACTGCCGATCCGCTTGTTGCGTTTGCAATCTTCCGCAAAACAACTTCTTTCATGCCAGCAGGCACTGTAAGCTTTGCAAACAAGCCGCCGCTTGACAGCCACTGCTCGCCTGTCATGTTAAATTCCTTCAGCATTCCATAAACTCTTCCTGCGTGCTGGGCAGGAATTTCCACGGACAATGTAATTTCTTCAATGGTCAATGGCAATATAGACTTCACTGCTTTGACCGCATCATCCATTTGCTGTTCTGCTGACTTGAATGGATCTACAGAAAAATGGGCCTGTTCCATGGCATTAATCACGCGCTCTGGCGGGTGCGGAGCTCTTGTCTGCGGGTTAATGGCATTCCTTGATATTAATGCTGCTATCTGTAATTTCTTTTCCTCAACCTTTTTGCGCCGAAATTCAGTTGTTAACTGAATATCACCGTGCTTTATAATCTCTGGCGCAACTTTTTCAACGTCCTGTGTGCCAAATGCTTCTTGCAATGCAGAAGGAGAAGCTTTCATGCCTTTTTTTGAATCTGTGAAAACTTCATTGACTGCCAGCATCTTTGAAATAGAAACAGTCCTGCCTTCCTTCAAATCATATGCAAGGTTTGCATCCACAAGAACTTCGAAATGCTTTCCATGCGAATCTAGTTTAGCAATAATAGCCTGATCAACTGTAACCATTCAATCACCGGTAACACAAAATCTGCAGGTACAACAATACTGAAAACGAAAACATATAGTCGCTGACATTAGTTTCAGAACAGTTTCTAACATCATCTCCTTAGCAAGGACACTTTTGTCACTTGCTATAGTACAAAGTAGTTTTCGCTAATCTCCCTTCATTAGAGGACTTTGAATAATATATGCTTTATTCAAAGCCCTTATTGTGAACTTTGACAAATTATGGGGTTAATCAAAGTTCTCATTATTCTTGTAACCAAGAGACTTTTTGTAATACTGCAATTTAATTGAAAGGAAAAGCTTAAAAAAGCCTTTTTCATTCTTGGCGCGTATGAGGGCATCTTATTCATTTACACCAGCAGTATATCTTCCCAAACGCCTGTGTATTGTTACTCTACTAACACCAAGAAGTCTTGCTGCTTTGCTCTTATTACCCCCTGCGGCTTCTATTGCATAACTAATCATAAAATCTTCAACTGCTTTCATATGCGGCAACCTAGCAGCTTTGTACAAATAATCCACAAGATAATCGACCATTAATTCACGATCTGCTTGGCATTCACCAATGCCTTTGGCAAGAACACAAATACATCTCATAATTGCTAAAGCATCTCTACGACCAAATTCATGCAAGTGGCTTACGTAAGAAGAAAATTTTTCTGCACGGCCTGCAGCAACGTCTTCCGCATATCTTCCCAAAGCCTGCCTGAGATCACGTTTGTATGCAACGAAATCCATGCACAAATATAATCCGGAAATTTATTTAACTGGTGTTTATATCTCTATAAGTTGACAATGGATAAAGGAACCAGGAGGAAGGGCGGGAAGGCCTGTCAACGCGCAGACTTTTACTGCACAAAGCTTTTGGCATGCTGCGCTGAGAACATTAAGGTTTCTGTATTTCTTATGATAGGGAAGGAACTGCGCATGTCATAAATTATGTCTGAAAGCTGCCTGAAGTTCTTTACTTCTAACTCTAGCTCCAAATCCCAATGACCAACTGTATGAATTATAGAACGGACATTAGGATGTTTTTTGCAATATTGTAATAACTTATCAGCAGTTTCTAATGTAACATCCTGAAGCGTCACAAGAACTTTTGCAAATTCCATGTTTGCTTTTTCTAAATCCAGATCATAGGTAAAGAGTTTAATATAGCCTAAATTTTGCATTCGCTTTATACGCTGTATAACAACTGGACTTGAAACTTTAGCTGTATGAGCTATATCCAAAATTCGTGTTCGCGCATTTTTATTAAGAATGTTGATAATTTTTGCATCAATATCATCGAGTTTTATGCCATTTTTATTGTTTCCAAATTCTACTATAGTAGGCTTGTAATTATCAACAAGGTATTTTCTGTTGCAAACAAACCAGCGCGCATTTGCAACTACTTCCTTTGACTCTATTTGCCTGGAAAATTTTGAAAGCAAAGAAAAAACTATATCGTTGAAATCTTGTGGATTTTTTGACCAGAAAGCTGCGGCACAGTCAAACCTTCCCGAGCAAAAAGCAAGCCACGACAATTCTGGCAAAGACAGCATATAGTTGTGAAATTTTCTTAGCAAAACTTTATTCATATTTTTGAATTTTATGTAAAGTTTGTAATTTGTATAGTCTAGCATTGTAGAATCGCATAATACAAAATATTTTTTAATATAGCCTAATTTACGCATGCGGAATGAAACAGTTTCTTTTCTTAGGCCAGTCTTCTTAGCTATCTGCATTGCTGACATGCGTGAATTGCTGTCAAGATTATATAAAATAGCTCTGTCTTTTTTGTCTATCATTATTACATATTATTAAGAATAATATTTAAAGTTTTTAATTTTGTGCAATATTACTAGCAAAAATACAACTACTATTTTTTACAACTAATCCTTATCTGAAGCAAATTCAGATAGGAGTTGTAAAAAATGAAAAATGCAGATTTTGAATATGAAATGAAAAAGGTTGCATGGCTTCGGCATGTTATAAGAGAGCTAGAGGCTGATAAAGGAACAGTTCAGAAGGCAGTAGAAGCAGAATTTGGACGCAGGGGAATAACAGAATACACAACAAAGACAGTGGAAGGGCGGTTGCAAGCGAGACCTTCAGAAATTTACGACCCGGCAAAAGTATTTTCTGACTTTGATCCATACGATTTGGCAGACAGAGGGATGCTTTCAATACCAAAGGGACAATTTGAGAAAAGCATTGGACTTCAGAAGGGAGATCTAAAAAGGTATTTGACTATTGTGGATGATGGATCAACTGTTCTGTATGTTGTTGCTAAACCTTCAATTGCAAAGTCAGACGTTGATGCTGTCAGAAGAACAGTAAGCTCTTATGCTAGAGCGTAAGCTATGGTTTTTTATTTAATTTTCTATTTATTATAATAAATGACATAAATATTACGACAAATTGTATGTCACCATATGCCAAGTGACTGATGTTTTGTCTGAAAATTTATGTCACTAGGTATAATCCAGATTATTGAGAACTTTTATTAACCTATAATTTGTCAATGTTCACAATAAGGGCTTTGAATGAAATATATGGTTATTCAAAACCCTCTATTTGACAAATTCGCATACCTTTTCAACTATGGCCCTTGCCGGAAGGCCATGAAGCTTTATCCTTATTCCCCTGTGGCCTGATGTAAGAGGCACTACAACCTCTCTATCTTTTTTTCTACAAAAGCAAACAAGTCTCTCTGCCTGCACTTCGTCTCCCATGTTTCTTAAGGTTGTCATACGTTTCACTCATTTGTTATAGCAAATCTCAATGATCAATAAACTTTTACATTGAGTTTGCTATATGGAAAGAACATAGCAAAATGTTCAAAAATTAATTTTCTTTACTATTAGTTCTTTACACGCCCTTCATTTATTAATTCTTTTATAGTTGCTAATACCAAATCAATGTCAATATTTAGTGCGTCAGCAATGTCCGAAGGGTATACTTTCTTATTTTCTTTTAGATATTCAATAACTTCTTTCTTTGCAGCTGCATTGGAAACTTTCCTAAGATCTCGTATTTCTATTGATTCAAGCTTTTCTCTTACAGCTTCCCTTATAAATTCTGAGGTTGAAATATAAATTCCCATGCCTACAAGTTCCTGGATTTTCTTTTCCTGCATTTCAGCCAATCGCGTTCCTGCCATTTGTGCCATTGTTAACTATACTTATCGTATTTATTTAAAGTTAACTATAGAAAACAATTGTATGCCAAAGATTCTAAGGGAAAAGGAAATACTCAAAAGAAAGATGTTCTCGATAAAAGAGCTTGAAATAAAAACAAAAAAGGGCAATGTTGTGTTTGATGTTGTTGAGAAAAAGGATTCTGTAATGATTGTTCCCATCACTGATGATGGAAAACTTGTTTTGATCAAAGAATATTTTGCTGCAACTGATGATTACCAGATTGGCCTGCCTAAAGGAAGGATAGAAGACGGGGATGTTAAGAAAGCAACTAATCGAGAGCTTCAGGAAGAAATAGGTTACAAATCTAAGAAATTAACAAAACTGGCAACTGTTTCTGTGTCGCCTGGCAACATCAGACATAAAACACATATTTTCCTAGCGCAAGAACTTGTAGAAAGTAAATTAGAAGGTGATGAGATAGGAAAAATAAAAGTAATCAAAGTTCCTTTTGCAAACTTTGGAAGAATGATCGGGAAGGAAATAACAGAAGCTCGGATGATAGCCGCACTTTATTTGGCAAAAAGATTTTTAGAAAAATAATTATACTTTTACAAATATGCTCCGCCCACCCTCAGAAGCATCAACAACATTCATGAATGCCCTGTAATACTGATCTTCTGCCGCAACAGCCCATTGATCGTCAAAAACACCTATTCTAAATAAATTATTTCTCAAATTTTCATAACCACACTTTTTGCCACATTCCATACGCCATCTAGCAAATTTTTCTGCCGTCTTGCGGCATTTTTCTTTACCACGGTCAAACGATATAATGCCCAAGGAAGGCAAATCAGCATAGTGGTAGATACCTGTATGACCTGCCTTAAGCCGCAAATCAGACTCTATTCTTTTTATCCTGCCGCCATGAGTCATTTGCACTAGAATAGCGCCGGTGCTTTCGCCTTTTCTATTTCTAGCTTCAAAATAAGTTTCTACAAGTCCGGACATGTAATTCATAGGAAAAATTAATAGAAAAGTTCTTAAGACTATTTCTCAAATTTCTTAATCAGTTCTTTTGTAGTGTTTCTGTCGTAGCCTATGAATTTTCCGTTTTCAACAAGACCTATTTCTGTTGAGCGCGACGTAAGCTTCTTTTCACCTAATTTCAATGCTTTAAGCGCAAGCTCGATTGCCTTTTCTTTTGTCATTCCATCCTTGAAATGCTCTATCAAAACTTTTCTTGCTTCCTTGCTGCCACGGCCTATAGCATGCGCTCTCCATTCTCTTAGTGTGCCAGAAGGGTCTGTTTCAAAAAGATGAGGATCGCCATCCATGCCTGCAACTAAAAGAGAAACTCCGAAAGGCCTTATACCGCCCATTTGCGTGAATCTCTGCTTGCGATCTGAAATATCCCTGACTAAAGCGCGAATTTCTATTGGTTCGCCAAATGTTATTCTGTTTACCTGCGCACGCACACGCGCATAATCAATAAGAACTCTGGCATCTGCAAGGATGCCGCATGCTGCAGCGCCAATATGATCATCTATTTTCTGCACTTTTTCTATGCTCTCGGGAACAAGCAATTTTTGTAAAGAGCGCGCAGAAACTAGAACAACACCATTTGAAAATGTAACTCCTATAGCAGTTGAAGCTTTTTCTACGGCCTTTCGCGCATACTCAACCTGATACATTCTTCCTTCTGGTGAGAACACGACTATTGCTCTATCGTAACCCATTTGTTTCATTGGCGACTGTATTTCCATGTAAATGCCTTCTTTTGAAAAAGAAGGTCTTTACAATACTCCAAGAAAACAAGAGCCTTGTAAACCTTCAATTCAATTATTATATTAAGAATTTTCTTAATTTAATTGAACTTACACCTTTATAAATCTTATCTTTTATAGAATGTAGGTTAAAGTATACACAAAAAAATGTTTTTGAAAGCTGTAATCTTCTTAACGGTATATACCTATAAATTGACAAGTTATAAAGTGAGAGCGTGATACTCTCTCACCAAAGCTTGGCGCAGCGCGGAGTGCAGCGAGACAGGC
>Ga0082335_1007072_pt1 | contig 13883 bp, 8 predicted proteins | sample Subgrocontami58m_FD_72375 | JGI IMG/M metagenome (GOLD analysis project Ga0082335, IMG submission 72375) | Subsurface groundwater microbial communities from S. Glens Falls, New York, USA - GMW37 contaminated, 5.8 m (SPADES assembly) (version 2) ...
GAGTTGCAGTTTCAAACGGTGCTGCATGTACATCAGGGACTTTAAAACCATCACATGTAATTATTAGTACAGGTTATTCTATTGAGGACGCAAAAGGAACAATTAGATTTTCATTCGGTTGGCAAAATACTATTGAAGAAGTAGATTACACTTTAGAAGTAATGAATCAACTCATCAACAAATTTAAGAAGTAAATTTTACGTTAAGTAAGTGATCAGTTGTGATAACTTTTCCCGCAACTGTTTTCTGTTAACAATAAAATCAAGAAAACCATTCTCAAGTAAAAATTCAGAGCGCTGAAATCCAGGAGGTAAATCTTTTCCAATTGTTTGTTTTATTACACGCGGTCCGGCAAATCCAATCAATGCTTTCGGTTCTGCAATAATAACATCTCCCAGCATAGCAAAACTTGCTGTTACACCACCTGTTGTTGGATCAGTCAACACAGAGATAAACGGCAACTTGGCATCTGCCAATCTTGCTAGACGAGAACTTGTTTTAGCCATTTGCATAAGAGAAAAAGCTCCCTCCATCATTCTAGCACCACCGCTTTGGCTGATAATTATTAGCGGCGTTTTATCTTCGTAAGCAGCATCAATAGCTCTTGCAATTTTTTCACCTACTACAGAACCCATGCTACCACCGATAAAACTAAAATCCATACATGCAAAGGCAACCTTCTTCCCTTCAATTTTGCCCGTTCCGGTTTTTATAGCATCATTTAATCCGCTCTTCTTAATTGTTGCAGTAACTCTCTCACCGTAATTTTTTGTATCTGTAAATCCGAGCGGGTCACCTGATCTCATTTTTTTATCGAGTTCCTTAAATGATCCTTTATCAAATAGAAATAAAATATATTGATCACTACCAATCCGGAAATGATAATTACATTTTGGACAACACCATAAGTTAACTTCTAATTGTTTATTATGAATTATTTCCCCGCAGTCTTCGCACTTAGCCCATTGTCCGTCGGGGATATCTGTCTTTTTACTATTTGGAGAAATATTTTCTTTTTTTCTTTTAAACCAAGCCATTAAGATTTTCTCTTTTCAATATTGACAAATAAAGTTATCGTTTGATTCGGTTGCTGAGGATCATTTGTATAAAGTGTTACGGTACGTGTTAGCTTGCCTTCTCTATTTGCTGTATCTAATTCTATCCTAATATTTCCCGACTCACCCGGCTGCAAAAGTTTACTGCTCAACAAAACAGCTGTACATCCACAAGATGTTTTTACATCACTAATAATTAAAGGAGCCTTGCCTTCATTCTTAAAACTAATTTTGGTTTCAACTACTTTACCTTCTTCGACCGAACCAAAATCATGTTGGGCTGAATTCAGTTTTAATTTTGGTGTTTTACCGTCTTTCGAAATTATTGTACTCTTATCAACCACAACTCCCGTAAATGTCAATTTGAATTGAGGATGAGCTGGATCATTCGATGAGATATAAACATATTTTTCTTGAGGGCCTAATCTATTTTCAGAATTAAACTCAACTTTAACTACAGTTTTTTCGCCAGGTTTCAAATTCATTTTTTCGGGAGCTGCAGCAGTACATCCGCACGATGCATGTACTTGAATTATTTTGAGTTCAGCATTTCCTGTGTTCTGAATTTCAAAATTATGCGTAACTACTTCTCCTTCAGCAATTGTCCCAAAATCATGATTTTCAGCTTTAGCAAACAATCTTGGTGCTGTAGTTTGCGAAAAAGAAACCGATACAATTACAAAAACAAAAAAAGTAACTAACCTTTTCATCTTTTCCCCTTTACTATAAATTTCTTGAAATAGTTTGGTTCGAGATAATCGTAATTGGAAGTTAATAAATCGTCACCTAATAAATAAGCCCATCTACCGATTTTTACAGCAGTTAATTCAAATTCCTCACTTAAATTGCGATCAATAAATGAATCCCCGTAAACTAAATCATCAGTAGAAATTAATGATTGCAAATTATTTCTCTCCACTAATTGTAGATTATCTACAACTTCTACTTTTTTATCATGCTTAATATATTTTGAAAAATAATATTCATCACCAGTAGCATTCATCGCAATAACGAATTTTGTTCCGTCCTTAATATATTTTGAAATATGAAATGCATAAGCATCGAATGTTGGAACCGGAATTATAGGAACATTTGCTCCAAACGCTAATCCTTTTACTGTCGAAAGTCCTATTCTTAATCCTGTAAATGAACCAGGTCCCATTGAGATTGCAATCACTTTACACTTATTTAACTCTATATTAGCATTTTTCAAAACTGTGTCTATCATCTCAATTAATTTTTGAGAGTGAATATGTTTTTGTTGATAATTCATCTCAACAAAATTATGATCATCAAATAAAAGAGCAACGCTGCAGTTTTCACCTGATGTTTCAACAGCCAATATCGGAAATAGCTTATTCATGTTTTACGATTGATATTTCTCTTGATGTATTATTGACAAACTTAAAATTAATTTTATAATTCCGTTTTGGTAGAATTTCCGGGAACATATTTGACCACTCAATAAAAACTATATTTTCTCCGTTTAGATATTCGTGAAAACCGATATCATAAAGTTCTTCAACTTTTTTTATCCTATAAAAATCAAAATGTACAAAGTTTATTTTATTATGATATTCATTTACGATTGCAAAACTGGGGCTGGATACATTTTCGATCCCATATTCCTTACAAATATATTTTACAAAAAAAGTTTTACCGCTGCCGAGATCGCCATTCAATAAGATTATATCACCTTTTTTAATTTGCTTTGCAAAATTTCTTGCATCAGAAATTGTTTCTTCTTCAGATCTAATGACAGTATGAAATGGGAAGTCCATTAAACCTTACTCTCCATTGTAATCACAGGAAGAATCATTTCTTCCATCGAAATTCCGCCATGCTGAAAACTATCTTTATAGTAACTTAAGTATTTATGATAATCGGTTGGATAGACAAAATAAAAATCTTCTTTCGATATTATATAATTAATTGTCAAACCTCGCTTGGGTAATTTGTAATCCAAAGGATTCTTAATAAAGATTGCGTGTTTCTCATCTACTTTTAAATTTCTACCGAACTTAAAACGCAAATTTGGAGATGCTTCTTTATCGCCCAGCACTTTTGCACCGCGCAAAGTTCTTATACTTCCATGATCAGTTGTAACGACAACTTTTGCATTTGGAATTGTTGCTATTGCTCTGAATGTGTTCAGAAGCGAAGAATGTTGGAACCAACTGTTTGTCAATGAACGGTAAGCGGCTTCATCCGGTGCAATTTCTTTTAATATTTGTGAATCGGAACGGCCATGAGCGATCATATCTAAAAAATTTACTACCACTGCCATGAAATGCGTTTTGCGATGTGATAAAACATTTTGTTCAAACGAACGTCCTACTTCAGGATCAATAATCTTAACATATTTTAATTCATTGTTTAATGAAATTTTCTTTCTGTTCAATAAATTTTGTAAAAGATCTTTTTCATATTTATTCATACTACTTTCGTCATCGCTCATCGTCCCCCATAAATCAGGATAGTATTTTTCAATTTCCGAGGGATATAAACCGGCGAATAATGAATTTCTTGAATAAGGTGTTGCGGTTGGCAGTATTGAATAATAATAATCTTTCTGAATATTGAAAAGATCTTTTAGATGTTTTTCCATTACCAGCCATTGATCTAAACGGAGACAATCAATTACAAAATAAAAAATCGGTCCGGCAGATTTTGATAAGTGTGGGAAAACATACTTCTCGGTTATTTGTGTTGTGAGTTGTGGAACATCTTCACTTGGTGTAGAATCTATCCAGCCTTTGTAATTTTTTTCAACAAATTTGCTGAACTCCTGATTACATTCTTTTTTCTGTTCCGTCAATGTTTGTCTTAATCCAACTTCGGGATGCTCATCAAGTTCCATATCCCAGTTTGTAAGTTTCAAATAAATTTCGATCCATTCATCAAAATCCGGTTCTAAAAGAAGCTGACGAGATATTTCAGTAAAATCGCTTAGATAATCTTTTGCAACATATTCACCGGATATTTTTTTGCTTTCAAGGATTTTTTTGCAGACCATTAAAACCTGCGAGGGCAAAACCGGTTTAATCAAATAATCGCTTATCTTACTTCCGATTGCATCATGCATCAAAGATTCTGCTTCGCTCTTGGTAATCATTACCACAGGAATGTTGGGATTAATCTCTTTGATTTGCGCAAGCGTTTCAAGTCCGCCAATTCCAGCCATCATTTCATCGAGAAAGATAAGATCGAATTGTTTATTCTTTACTTCATCAACCGCATCTTCGCCGTTTGTAACAGTTGCAACTTCATATCCTTTCTCATTCAAAAAAATGATATGTGAACGGAGAAGTTCTATTTCATCATCTACCCAGAGGATTTTATTTTTTTTCATATTTTTATTTTTTTGTCCGACTAATGTTATTGAATTGCAATTCTAACGTCAACACCGGCTTCGTTAGTTGTTGTGGGCGGAATTCTAGATGCGCCTTCTGGTTCAATGCTTGTCCTTCTATAGAAGACTGAAAGGGTTACTCGTGAACTCATTACATATTTTATTTTGGGTTCTATTGTTGTGTTTGTTTTCCCTTCTTGAGGTGTACCGTTCTCCTTAAAATTGTTCATCTCATAAATTATACTTGAAGTTTTTCCGCTTGTATATGAAAATGATATTTCAAGATCGTTCTTTAATGAGATTCCAAAAAGAGGAAGTTCGAATCCAGATTTAGTATAACTAGCTGAAATATTTATATCCCGGTTAAATGCTTCTGTTACATTAAGAGTTGTTACGCCAAGACTGTAAGATGTTTTTGTTGAAAATCTTAGTGTACTCTGAAAAGTTCCGCCGAAAAATTTATCAAAGCTCATTGTGATTCCTGCTAACGGAGAAAAACCATAATCAACTCGTTGCGTTTGAACTTCTTGCACTCCATCAGGATTAATTTTCCAACCTTCACTATAATTAGAAATATAAGCGTGGTTAATCATCACACGATTAGCGAAACTAAATATCTGATATTTTTCCAAACCTGACCAATTAAAAGTCCAGTTAGGTCTTGGAATATATTTCATAATATTGGAAAGAAGAGGAATCTTTGATAAGAATGAAAATGTTTCGAATCCTTTAAGAAACGCATCCGATAAACTTTGAGCAGGATTGCTTGATGTCGGATCATAAAGGTCATGAACCTTTTTAATTCCATTTCCTAAAAATGAAAATATAAATGACGGCGGTAAACTTAAGAACGATCTATCTAAAGTTCCTGTAGAAAGCATATTTGTAATTGAAATATTACCGAGTGAATCTGTCTGTATCGTTGCAGATCTATTAATGCCCCAGCCTACTTTCCAATCTAACTTTAAGTCAGCTCCTTCCCACAATGGCCGTGATGTACTAAATGACAGATCATTTTTCTGACTATAATTATCCTGAATATTTCCTAAAGGTGCTCTTGGACCTAAATCATTGGAAAAGCCTAGCATAAATAATCTTCTTGGACCTTTACTATCACTCTGACTAAAACCCCAGAAATTATTAAATCCTGATCCGTCTCCAATAAGACCACCGCCAGTATAACTGCTGTTCTGAGAAAAATTAATTGTGATCTGATCATAATCAAGTAATAATGTTTTTATCCCAAGTTTTAATAATTCTAATGAAGCATTTAGAGTACGCATTATACTCTTAGTAGTATCTTTATTAGTAACAATAGTAGAATCGTTCATTGCAATAGTAGAATCGCTCATTGCAAAAGTAGAATCGTGTTTTACAATAGTGGAATCTTTTACCAATTCAGTTTTTGTTAGAAGATCCTCTGTAATTTTTTGTATTTGTTGCGGTTGATTCTGTTGATTACCGCCCCTGCCGCTTCTCCTTCCGCCTGTTCTTTCACCTTCCGTTTGTATAGGAATATTTTGTTGTAATTTCTTTTCTTCTTCCCTGAACATTGGAGCAAAAATAGATTTGAGCCGGATTGTTAATCCTGCCGTTATTCTATTAGCATAACCAGCACTCTTACCTAACTCTCCCTGTGTAAAATTATTTTGCCATTGATAAGTAACGGAATAACTGCTGTTGAAAGTTAAATAACGATCCAAATCCCAAATGGATGGAAGTTTTGGATTTGTTCTTAAATCCAAAGTCTGTTTAAAATTATAATCTTTACCAAATAACGATCCACCAAAAATATCCCGCCAAATTTCGCTTTCTGGTCGTTCTAAATCATTATCGGTTATTAGATAAGCAAGCGTGGAAGAAATATCAAAATTATAGTTTAATGAAAGATTCCAAAATCCGCCTTCGGTAATTGACCAATTAAAACCTGCCCCGCGAGTTGCAACAAAATCACGTAGGATATTTGGTTTATCAGCAAGCGCTCTGTTCTGAGTATATGATTTTTTTCTGCTTGCTGTTATTGAAGATGTAATTGATTGCGGAAGAAAATAAATTTTTACATCACGATAATCACTGAACAGTTTAAAGAAACTTCCAATGATTGGAATATCAGCCGGTTTAAAATAATTATCTCTGCTTATATTAACCGAGTAATTTGCATTGGCATTCCATATCCAGCTATTTGAATTACGGACTGTTGGTGAACTTGATGTAGAATTATTGTAGTTAAATCCGAATGTGAGATTATTAAAAGTATCTCTAATGTACCAGACATCAGTTGGTATTTTAATCTTGATATTTGACAACGTCCACGTTTCAGAAACGCTTAATGATTGTGATTCATCTTTTAGCTTGGCAACTTCTTGTTCAATCGTTACAGGATCATAATTTTTTTCTGTAAGTTTTTTTCTTAATTCATTTTGCGCTTCATCTATTTTAATGTCTGTACCGGGTAAATAAAGCGGATTGGTTGATTGCTGGTTGCGAGAATAGGAAACGCGCAGATTACTGCCTGCAAGGTTAAGCGGAATTAATTTTAGAACATCAAGATCAACAGCAACACCCCAGTTTAATCTGTCTTCGCGTGTCCCGAATCTATCTGCAAGTTTATGAAAATACGGATTTGTTTGACTTGCATTAAAATTCACTCTAATAAGATCAGCAAGTGCTAAAGCACCGCTGGCGCTATAAGCCCATCCGGGAGTTGCATCGGCATCAAGTACACGCAATTCATTTACCCAAACACTGCCCGAAACAGCTTCATTAGGTGTCCCTTTGTCTATCGGGTTTACAATTCCAATTGTAAAAAATGTTACTTGAGTTAATGTTGGATTTCCTCTTACACCGTATGTATGCCCGGTTTTTCCTGGAACTGAAACTCGAAGAATTTTATTGGCAAAAGTGCTGTCACCCTTTTGTTGAATTTTAATTGCAGTCAGATCAGAAAAAACCATACTAACTTCATTCCAACCGTAGCTAAGGGGATCATAATTATAACGGACAGGCTGACGATATTCATAATAGTTTAGTGAGTCTGATCCAAACCTAAGATAAACTTCTGATCCGTAATTATTCTGTTTGGTAGAATCGTAATATGAAACCGAGCCCGGTAAATCATTTTTATCCGAATGAATAAAAAATTTCATCTCTTTGTAATTGAACAGATCTAAAGGTTTATAGAGATAACGAACTACCTCGCGTTTATCACCGTCTTCAAGATTTTTGATAATTAAATTGAGTGCTTGTTCATTCTTAAAAACATCATAAGTAGAAGTACGATCTCTTTCAGGGAAAACGCCGGGCGGAGATAAATATTCCGGATTATCTTCTTTATTGATTGATGAAACTGTAAGGACAGTATCATTTAAAGTTACTTTGGGAGGAGTTAAAACTTTTTGCCATTGATTTCCCACAAGGTTCATCTCGGCAAATCTTAAATGAATCGGCTGATCAACTCCAGAAACCCAAAATCTTATAAACTCAATTACAGAAAAACTAGGGTCTCCATACTTTGTTACGAAATCCTTTAAAGGAATTCTAAATAAATACCAACCGGCATTATCACCGCCGCCTATAACAAATTTATTTACAGAACGATTTGTATCAATCGGGACTTCATACCTGAAATAACTGTTAACGCGGTCTAACGTAAAATTTCTGTTCAGATCTTCGGTATCTGGTATTCTTCCTTGATCAATAGATACACCATTCCCTTCCGTTCCATTAAGGTACGAGTAATCAGGATCTTGAGTTCGCTGGAATGAATAGTTATCATTACTGGGGTCAGGATTAATTGAAGAATCGTACCCCGGTTCACCAATATCTTTGAAACCATCAAGACCTGTATCCTCTCCATCATCTAAAAGATCGTTTCCGTTCTTATCTTCTGTATCAAGTTTACCGTTTGGGATTACATCTTCACTTATTTGCCCGAGATCAATATTTAATTTAAGATTATTCGGTGCATTGGGAATATTTAACCAGAATTCTATGAATTCAATATTTTCTTCAACAAGATTATTCGCTGTTGAGGAAAGGACTTTCATAATGCCGCCCCAGTTTTTAAATTTCTCACCAAGTGTCGGATACCAATTATAAAAACCTTTTTGATCAGGCTGAAAAACAAAATCTAATGCTTGTATAAACTGTGCGCCTGGGTCGTTATTTACTCTTCTATTCCCGTAAATATCTTTTATACTTACATCGGGCTGAACTTTATTATACCAATAAGTTTTTGCTTTATAAGCCATCTGTTCCAATTCGGTTTTCAACCCGATAAAAGGAAGATTATTTGGAACACTTATATCATGCCATGAACCATAAGGCATTCCAAGGGGAATTAATTTTTTTGCACCTTCAAAATCATCTACATAAGCAATACTTTTACTATCATCACTTGTAATTGTACTTTTCTTTGTGTTAGGGTCAGGACTCATATATGCATATTCTGCAGTTAAAGAAAAATTAGAGGGAGTGCTGGTTGATATAACTTTATCGAGAGCCTTTGTAATGAATGGAAGATTAATATTTGTTTTAAAATCCGCACCAAATATAGAATTGCTAAGTGGTTCTTCACCAATTCTAACTTTATCACTTAATGTCTGCTGATTCAAATTCAAATAAGAAAAACCGAGAGTTGTTTCTTTATTGAATTCGTATAGTCCGCGAAATCCAAGCAAAGTTTTAGATGCAAGCTGGAATAAATCATTCTGTTCGTACGAGATTCGTAAATCTGCGCCGGGGACTAATGCTTTATCATTTCGAATCAATACTTGACCAAGATTATAATCTACTGTGTAATCAATTCCCTCTTTTAAGAGATTACCATTCAAATAAACTTTTACAGAATTTTCAACAGCCTGGAAACCAATACTATAAACGGAAGTTACTTCAGCAGAATACTCGCCGCTCATTATAAATTTATCTTTTGTTCTATCCTGTTTAGCAAAGGTTACCGTGGTATCATAAACTGCTTGATACTTTAGCGAATCGGGTAACGTACTCGGGAAATCTTTTCCGAATGGCTGCAGTACTGGAAAAATTATTTCACCGGTCGAAGGCATAATTGTTCTTGGTGGAAAAAAGTCGAACGCACCATCGGGTTGAGCACTTGTTCCGCTTTTATCTGTTTTATCCAGACCGAATGCTTCAAGAATTTTTGTGCCTTGAAAATTATTTTGAGCTTCCTGCCCTTCGATTTTATACTTCATATCAAGAACAAAACCTTCTTCTTTAACATTGCGTCCGCCAACCGGATATATATTTCTTAATTGCAGACTCCACGCTTTTTTAAATTGAGGTTGAAGGTTTGGCGGTTTTACAAGTTTTAAAACTAATCTTGTTTGGAGTGATCCCTGAAGATCATTAATAAATTCTCCGTAGTAAATATCATCGGCTGTTGAATTTCCTGGACCACCTTCTATGTAATACGCCACTGCAATTGCATCTTGTTCTTGTATCTGAGTTTTAAAAGTTATGAATCCGGTTTCAGGATGAATTTCATAATCAATGCCTAGTTGAAGAAGTACAAATCTTCTATCAATTTCTTGAACACCTGGGATTGTCTGTAGTGTACTATCACGCAGTTGGTCGGTATACAAAGTTCCTTTGCTTCTAGCTGGTAAACTTAAATAAGCATTTGCTTTTCTTTCATTTGGATTAAAAAGACCGGTTACGGTTTTCCAAACTTGAATATCTTTTACATATAAAGTTGAATTTACTCTAGGGGTTGGATTAGAATAATAATCAGTAAAAATATGAAATTGCGGATCAGCATAAACCTCATCAATAAAAAAGTGATTTGGTGAATAATCATAAGCATGGATTTCAAAATTTTGAGATTTAGCCCCACCGCTTACTGAAACTTCCTGAATTTCACTTTTCTTCTGAGACGCGAGTGCAGTTAAACTGAACGGACCCATTTTAAATTGAGCTTTGATTCCGAATAAAGCTTCACTTCCACCAACTAAAGGAGAAGTTTGCAGAGAAACGTTACCGGCTTCTATACTCTGAATTATTTCATCATCATAACCTGTGTACTTTATCTTTAATTGATTCTCATATTGGAATTGACGTTCCGTATTCCAGTCTGCACCGATTGTAAGTTTATCGCCAATTGTTCCATTTAGATTTATTTGTACTTGTTGCTTAAAATCAGGTTCATTACGTGTATTGCCAAGTGCTGAAGTAGTTATTCCCGTTGTTGTTTCATTACGCCAAGCACCGTGAATATCAACTTGACCGGCGATATTTAATTTGATATGTGGTGCACCAAAAATACTTAAAAGCGGTGTGCTTGGAAGCGGAATTTCAATATTTGTTATATCGGTAATTAACTGTGTTAAATCTTTCTTTGTACTCTTTAATTTGTATTCATAACCTTTTTGTTCCCATACATCCCGTTTTATCGCTTCAAGTTTTAGTTTTATATATTCATCAATAGGTAGTTCTAAAGATTCACGAATTGGTTTACCTGCTATGCTCTCTTTTATTGTGACTTTTTGCCCTGAAGAATCTAATTGTACAGTTTTGGATAATACTCCCTCAGACGGATATACAAAAAAACTGGAGCGCTTCTTTTCTCTAAATAAAATATTGGGATAATCATCACGATAAAAATGGAAATATTTTATTCTTGCCGTAGAATCTTTTGAAAGGATTGCAATTCTTTTTAACGAATCTTGTTTCGTTTTAATTCTTAATGAATCTTCAGAAAATAAATTAATCTTTAAGGAATCTTTTTTTACTGGTTTGATCAGTTTTGCAGTCGAATCCAGAACGATCGGAATTAGTTTATTTACCTGAACATTCGTAGAATCTTTTGAAAGATTTTCAATTAGTTTTAACGAATCTTGCTTTGCTTTATTTTTTAATGAATCATCCGGCAATACATTAAACTTTGTAGAATCACTTTTTAAAGCTTTATTTTGTTTTTCAGTTGAATCAGGAATGGAAGAAATTATTTTACTGCTTTGAGCTTTACTAGAAGTTTTTGTTAAATCTAATAAATCTTGTTTAATATCAATACCATCAATTGTTGAATGAGAATTGATATAATCAAAACAAGCATCGAATAAAAGAATTTCATTCGAGTTTGAGTAAGATTGATTTCTAAAGCCGAAAATTGCGGCTAGCGAGATCATTAAAATAGGAACCAAAATTAACTTCGATTCCGGTTTTAAGATATTTTTGAATTGCGGAGAAATAAGAGTCCTTCGAATTATTGAGAATGGTAGAAACCTTCTATTCAACCTCCTTTAATTTCTTAGTCTAAAATTATCAAAAAAAAAGCATTTGGCAATTTATTTTTTTGGTTAAAATTCTCCTCTTATATCTACTTCTTATCTTACTTTAAAATTTTCGGATTACAAATGCATATCATAATAGAAAAACTCTATGATTTAATTATATCTTCAAGATGAGTTTTTTCATCGAATGTTTCTATAATATTACTCTCATGGACAATAATAGCACTTAATTTGTTTCCAAGAAAAACACCTGTATCAAGATAAACTGCATTGGAATCCTCTGCAAGTGTTATCTCCGGTTTAGTGGTATGCCCCACAACCTGGAGCTTCCCAATATTCAACAATGAATCACGAGTCCAAAGAATTCCTCTTTCGCTTCGTAAATCATTTCTAATTAATGAATCGAGCATTTCTAATCCATCCAAATAATTTGGAGGTAAAAGTTTTGCGTAGTAATTCGAAATTCCGGCGTGAGATATAAAACAATCCGGCAAGTTAAAGTAAAGCGGTGCAAGTTTTATCAATTCAATGTGTTGAAACATTTCCGTTTCTTTGTTCGCATACGATTCTAAGGTAGATTCGTTTCCGTTAAAAAACCATGAACGGGCAAAAACACTTTGCGGATCCTTGAAGAAATGAAAAAACATATAATCATGGTTACCAGGAGTAAATAATATATTGTTGGTAATTATGAATTCGAAAACGTCACTGCTTCGATTTCCCCGGTCTACTAAATCTCCCACTGTGTACACGGGAATATTCGGGTAACGGCGAATTATTTTTTTATATAGCTCTACTAATGTAAAATAACAACCATGTATATCCCCAATAATAGCAATCATAAATAATCTACATTAAATGTGATAAGTATTTTTAGCAAATTCTGTTAGTCCCTGTCTAAATGCCGGATGAGATATTTCAATCAATGCACGAACTCTTTCTTGAATACTTTTACCGAATAAATAAGCAACACCATATTCTGTAACAACATAATGAACATCTCCACGCGAAGTAACAACACCCGCTCCGGGTTTAAGCATTGGAACTATTTTAGAAAACTTAAGGTCTTTCGTTGCTGATGGAAGTGCAATAATTGGTTTTCCACCTTCACTATGTGCAGCTCCTCTAACAAAATCTACCTGTCCACCTATTCCGCTAAAAAATTTTGTCCCTATAGAATCTGCACAAACTTGGCCTGTAAGATCAATCTCGATAGCTGAATTTATTGCTACCATTTTATTATTTCTTGAGATCAAGAAAGGATCGTTTACATATTCCTGGGGATGAAATTCAAATACCGGATTATTATCTATAAAATTGTAGGAACGTTTTGTACCTAGAACAAATCCTGCAATAATTTTTCCGGGATGAAGAGTTTTCTTTTCACCGTTAACAACACCTTCTTCCACAAGATTAATCAACCCATCTGAGAACATTTCGGTATGAACACCAAGATCATTTTTGTTGTGTAGATATTTTAAGACTGCATCAGGTATTGCACCTATTCCCATTTGAAGTGTTGAGCCGTCTTCAATCATCTCAGCAACATTTTTACCAATTTGATCATAAATTTTTAATACTTCCGGTGTTGCATCCGGATCTGCCTGCGGTAATTCTTGTAAAGGTTCATCAATCTCAACAACAAAATCAATTTTATTAACATGAATAAAACTGTTACCTAATCCACGAGGCATCTGTTTGTTAACTTGTGCAATCACACACTTTGCTTTTTCAGCCGGAGTTTTGATATTACCAACATCAATTCCATAACTGCAGAATCCATGTTCATCAGGTGGAGATACGTGAATCATTGCAACATCAGCTTGAATAACTCCACGTTTAAATAACATTGTAACTTCGGAAAGAAAGATGGGAATAAATTCCGCACGTCCTTCATTAACAGCCGCGCGTGCATTAGCACCTATAAAAAATGCCTTATGCTTAAAATGTTTTTCCATACCAGGTTTAGTATAAGGTATATCACCGACTACTAGAATATGGAAAATCTCAACATTGCTTAATTCATCTTTTCTACGAACCATTGCATTGATCAACTCAAGCGGAGCGGCACAACCAGGTTGGACAACAATCTTATCATTCGATTTAATAATTTTTACAGCTTCATCTGCAGTAACAATTCTGGAATTATACTTCTTTACCCATGGTGCATTCGATGTCAAACCAACTTTTATTTCATCAACTGTCATTTTAATATCTCAATTGTTTGAA